>JGI2924J29684_1077680_pt1 | contig 20691 bp, 19 predicted proteins | sample BenlonsequencITS_FD_29684 | JGI IMG/M metagenome (IMG submission 29684)
TGCACTCGACTTCTGATCGAGAATCGTGATCGGTTTGGGCCAACTCTCAACTAGTCGGTCCACGCTTGGGACGGTACTAGTTACGACGGTGTCGTGGCAAGGTCGCCGTCTGCCCGCGATCGAACGAGTGCGACGACCGCGTAGACGATCGGTGTGTCGACGACCGCGATAGCGAGTTTCAGCAGGTACTGGCCGATCATCAGCGCCGCGAGTTCCTCGAGGGGCAACACGACGCCGACGCCCAGCAGCATCGGTGCGATCGAGAAGGCGACAGCGACGAAGATGACGGTATCGATCGCCTGACTGCTGGCAGTCGATCCGATGTTACGCAGCCAGAGGTTGCTCCGTCCGGTGTACTCTCGGATTCGGTGGAACACGATTACGTCCCAGTTCTGGCTGATGACGTACGCCAGCAGGCTCCCGAGGACGATGTTGGTCGATGCACCGAGGACGTCGGCGAACATCTCCGGATCGATGCTCGTCTCGGCGGCCGGAGCCGCGATCGTCGACCAGACCAATACGAGGACGACGAAGTTCAATGCAAACGCGACGTTGACAACGATCTGGGCCGCCCGCCGGCCGTAGAGTTCCGTGTAACAATCGCTCGCCAGGAACGTAACTGCGTAAGCAAGTGCTGCGCCAGGCAAGACGAGCTCAGAACCCGTAATCGGCAACGAGAACGGAATCGAGAACGCCAACACCTTCGTCGCAGTCAGTTGCGCCGTCGCCAGTGCCGTCACGAAGAGTCCGATCAGCGTCACCTGTGGTACCGTCGGCGTGCCGCGACGGGAACGAGAACGTGACTCGACCATAACCGTCGCATACCCATCGGCGACACCTAAACGGTTCGAGATCGACTCGGAGAGCCTCCCACAGATCTCCCAGTAGCTGTCGCGCGTTAGTACTCGACGGACGAACGAAACACGGCGATACGACACTGGAAGTGGCGAAACGAACAGGGGCCGTCCGTCGACCCGAAACCGGCTTTAGATCACTTCCGTCAAAAAGTCATTATGAACGGTGAAACGAATCACAATCGCGTGTAACGCACAGTAATTCGCCAAAACCGCTCTTCGTGGCCGTGATACGCGATCGATAACAAATAGTCAGTCGTGTGGTGTAAGTAAACGGATGAAACATGGACGATTTGACCGGATTCCAGCGTGACCTCCTGTACGTGATCGTCGGTGCCGACCAGCCGTCCGGACAGGACGTCAAAGACGAGATCGAGACGTACTACAGTGCAGAGATCAACCACGGCCGGCTCTACCCCAACCTCGATACCCTCGTCAACAGGGAACTCGTCGAGAAGGGGCAACTCGACCGGCGAACCAACTATTACGAAATCACCGATCACGGACGGGAACAGATCGAACAGCGCCGAAAGTGGGAGCGGCAGTACGTCGACGTCTGAGATGGATCGCAGAACGGCTGCCTTGCCCCACTCATACGGTTTGCTGTAACGATTTACCGGTGCAACCGCAAGACGGGCCACGATTGCACCGGCAATAACTTACAGCAATCCGTATCACGGCACCACGATCGGACCGGAGACGACATAACAGCGTCCGCACGAAACAGCCGCCGCGTGCCGCGAGGTCACGCCCGAGACGCTAGCGACGCCGACAGCCACCGGTTACAGTTCTTCCAACGCGGTCGGCTCACCGAGTACGTACAGGTCGTCGCCAGCGACGAGCGTCTCCTCGTCGCCGGGAAACGGACGTATCTCGTCGTCTCGCACGACCGCAAGAACCGTTCCGGGAATCCAGCCGACGAACTCGTCTTCGAGTGACGACCCCGAGACGACTGACTCCGAGACGATCGTACCGTGTCCACTTCGAAGCGCCGCAACGAACGCCGGGGCTGCAGTCGGCGACTCGGGACGGACGACCAGCCGGTACCGCGATTCAACCCCACAGTCGAAGGCAGCCGCGTCCGCGTTTCCGACCGACACGGTTACCACGTCGCTCGTCGTCGACTGCACCGTCCCGGTCGCGACCAGCCGACTCGAGTCGTCCCACACCCCGACCGGATCGCCAACACACGCGTCGACCGGTGGCTCGGCACGAACCGCGACGGCGACGGTCTCCGGAGGAAGCGTCCAGTCGAGTCCCGACCGCCGATCCCCGACCGTCAGTCGTTCGACCGTCCCGTCGGGCGAGACATCGACCGACGCATAACCGAGTCCGTAGTCGCGCTCGAGGCGATCGGCGAGTCGCGACTCGAGGTCGTCGACAGAGAGACGAGCAGGAAAGAGCAGGGTTCGGCCCGCGAGCGTTCGTTTGACCGACTCCCCGACGGACGGGTGGCAATCCGCCTCCGCAATCGTCGCCGGGAGCTCGAGTTCGATCGATCGCCTGCTGGCGCGGACGCTCGACGCGACCGCACCGGTCACGGACAGCCTGTCGATTGCGAAGATTTCGCTCGCGATGTGGTCGCCGACGTGACGGCCACCCGCCGCCGCGATCGCGCCGGCGAGAAACGATCCGAGAAAGTAGCTGGCGGTCGCGTGGTGGTCGAGTCGCGTCTCGTGACCGATCGTCGACCCCTGCAATCCGCCGACGTTCAGCCAGCCGCCGACGACGGCAAGGCCGACGAGGACCGCAACGCCGAACGGCACGGGCCGGGTGCTTGCTCCGCGGTAGGCAACGGCGACGACCGTCGATGCGACGCCTGCCAGGACGGCGAACCCGAAGACGTTGACGAGTGCGATTTTGCTCCACTCGGTCACGAGTGAGCCAGTGACGAGCATCATCCGCACCTCATTTCTACTGCCCGTTTTTCGACGGTTGACTGTGATCGAGTGGCGTTCGGTTCCGTTCGTTCGTCGCCGTCGACGATCCGCCACAACGTTGCTGTGTCACCGATCACGAACACGTCGTCGTCAGACTCGAGGGTCGAGAGGTCCGGTTCGATCACCAGGGTCGGGTCTGTCCTTGCAACTGTCTCGGTCGAGTGACCGCCGTTTTCGTTCGTCCATCCGCCGAGAACGCGAACATCTTCGAGCGTGGCGTCGACGGCGTCCGAGGCGAGAGCGGTCCGGAGTCGACCCGCGGGCAGCGAACGGACCGACTGGCCCGCACGTTCGAGGACGTCGAACGCGGAAACGTCGGCGGGTGACTCACCGGAGAGGGCCACGATCCGGACACAGTCACTCTCCAGAACGACGCTGGCGTCGGGTGTCGAAACGGCGACGGTCACACGTCCCCGGCCGCCAGGTGTTTCGACGGCTGCCGGTCGACTCGATCGGGCGGACCGATCCTCGGCGACAGTCTCTCGAGTCGGTTCGTCGGTGGCATCGACATCGACGACTCGTCCTACGACCGCAACCGTCTCCGACTCGGGGTAGACGGCGACTTCGTCACCCGGTGCGAGGCCGGTCGGCAGCAGTGCCCACACCGTGACAGTTCGACACCCGTCCGGAATCCGACTCGGGACGGCGTTCGACGGCGGTGCTGCAGCAATAGTTGCACGGCCGCGTTCGTCGACCGAGACCGAAACCGCCGCCAGATCGTGAGTCGTTCGCAGACGAGCCTCGAGTCGCGACTCGAGGGCGGAAAGCGGCAGATCGGCTGGAAGACGCCACGTTCCCTCCTCGAGAGTTGTCTGCAGATCGGGCCCGAGCGGCGGGTGGCCGTCGATATCCCGGACCGCTCCCGCCGTGCGGATCGCTACCCAACCCGTGCTGTCGACGGCGTCGGTCGCCTCGGCCGAGAGCCCTCGTTCTCGTCGGACGGGACGTGCGACGTCGAACGGGAGGTCGTCGACCGCGGCTTTTGCCAGACTGTGAGCGTACAGTGCAAGCACGACCACGACGAAACACGTGACGAGGATCGAAAGCGCCGAGATGGCGATCGTGTCGTCGCTCGAGAAGGCGGCGGCGTCGGTCACCCCGACGGCGTACCCGTTGAGTCCAGCGAGGACGAGCGCAGCGATTGCGACGGCCACACGCGGGACGGCGTAATCCAGGTGGGCGAGTCCCCCAGAGAGGCCCGCGAGGATGACGGCTGGGCCCACCCCAAGCAACAGTCCGAACGCGACGGCGACGACGATGGCGGTCGTGAGTTCGAACATACTATCCTTCGGTGACGATGATCTCGGGATTGGGCTGTTCGTCGATGTAGTTGCTGTCCGACGGCGGGACGACGTCGATCTCCAGTGTCCCCATGTCCTGGTCGGCACGGAGGCCGAAGTCGTCGTCGTCGAGGTCGACGATCGCCTCGTGCGCGTCAGCCTCGTCTTCGCCGGTCTGGGCCTCTGCAACGCCGTCTAGCTGTGCAGAGCCGGCGGAGACGAGTACCGTCGCGTCCTCGACGTCGTTGCCGTTCTCGTCGATGACGTCCATCGAGACGGAGACTGCGTTGCCTTGCTCGATGACCTGATCGTCGTCGTCGATCTCGACTGTCACCTCGGTGTCGCCGACATCGCCGATGCCGCCAAGCATGTTCAGCATGAGCGCAAGCGCAGCGACACCGACGGTCAGCGCAATCACGAGTCGGATCGGGAGTCCTTCGATCGCCCGGTCGTCGTCGACGAACGATTCGCCCGCTGTTCGCCGGGAGCCGGCAGCGCCGTCGACTGCTGTCGATCGCATACCACGCCTGGTTCCGCCTTCCGACTTAAACTCTGGTCCGTGGGTTGAAATGAAACGAGGAGGCAACGTTCGACGATGAGTTTCGTACTCGGACGCGACACCGATCTCGAGAGTGGGCCGGCCGGTCGTCTCGGCACCTATCGGGCGCTGGATGGAAGTGACGGTGTGGCGCTGTATCTCGACCTAGACGAGCCACACGCGGTGCTGGTCGTGGGCAAGCGAGGGTACGGGAAGTCATACACGCTCGGAGTGATCGCAGAGACGCTCGCCCGGACCGGCGGACTGGCCCCCGTGATCGTCGATCCGATGGGCGCGTTTCGCACGCTCGCCGAGGCTGCCGACGGCGAACCGGTTCCCGCAGAGATCGTCGGCGAGCCGACCGTCTCACCGGCGACGCTCGATCCCCGATCGTGGTGTGAGCTGGTCGGCCTCGAGCCCGAGAGCGCCACTGGCGGACTGCTCTGGCAGGCTGCGAGTTCCGAGACGACGATCGACGACATGTGCGAGGCCATCGAAGCGGCGAACGCATCGCAAGCGGAGCGACGGGCGGCGATCAACCATCTCGAGCTCGCGCGGTCGTGGGAGGTCTTCGATCCCGACGGACTCTCGGCGGCCGATATCGCCGGTCCCGAGGTGACCGTTTTCGACGTCGCCGGACTCGACGACGCCCCGATGAACGCCGTTTGTCGAGCTATCGCGGAGACGCTATATCGCGCCCGCGTCACCGGGCGAATAGAGCGGCTCCCGTGGCTGTTGCTCGACGAAGCCCACGCGTTCTTCGACGGGGTCGCCGAACCCGCACTCCGAACGATTCTCACGCGTGGCCGCGCGCCTGGCGTCACGCTCGTCGCGGCGACTCAGCGGCCAAGCGCCGTCCCGCCGGTCGGGATCTCCCAGTCCGACGTGCTCGTCGCCCACCGGCTGACCGCCGGCGACGACCTCGATGCACTCGAGTCTGCCCAGCCAACGTACGTCGACGAGTCGTTGGCGAATCGCTTGCCGGAACGGCCGGGCGAAGTCGTGATCGTCGACGACGCAACCGAAACTGTCCACGCTGCACGAATTCGGGAACGCGACACCCCACACGGAGGGGCGAGTCCGAGGGCGAGCGAGACCGCCGTCCGACCTGACACAGAGGTTTAAGTACGAACGGGCAGCGAAACCGGCCCATGACCGACGTCGAGCGACTCGAAGACAGACTCGCTGCCGTCGAACGAGCGGTCGTCGACGGCGACGCGACGGTCACCGATCTCGCTGATCTCGAGTCGACACGGACAGACCTCGCACGACTCGAGTCACGGCTCGAAGAGTTCGAACGCAGAATCGCCGACCTGGAGGGACGGACGGCCGCACTGGAGGGGTTCACTGGGGAGGTACGTGCCGTCAACGACGATGTCGAGCGACAGGCGGCGACGGCAGTCGCCACCGTCGATCGTCTCGAACAGCGCGTAGCGACGCTCGAGGAGGCGGTCGACGAGGGCACGCAGACGACATCTCTCGAGACGAAGCAGAGAGACGACGACACGGTAAACGTCGATGGCGATGCCGATAGCAATGAACGTGACGCCGAACGCGAGGAAACGAACAGAAGCGAGCAGTCGCCCGAGAGAGCAGCCGCGGACGTTCTCGAGAGAGTAAACGGCGAGGCTGCAGCGCCAGACGAGGACGGAAACAACCGAGAGGCCGACGGCGACGACCGGCTCGAACAGGCAGTAATGGCGGCAGAGCAGCGGTCGGTGAATCAGTCCCTCGAACAGTCGAGAGCGACCGACGACAGGGCCGATCGAGAGAAAGACCGGGACGAAAAGACGGAAAGAGGCGAGAAGTCCGGCGTGCTCGAGACGCTCCGATCGAGACTATGATCCGGTACGTCCTCGCCGTTCTCCTCACGGTCGCGCTCGCTGTCCTGTCGGTTCCTGCGATCGACCACGCCGCGACAGTGAGTACGGAACGTCAACTGCAGGGTGATCTCGCGTCGGTCGACGACACAGCAGTGTCGCTGTACGAGAACGAGGAGGTGACGCCGGACGGCGTTCCAGCACCGAAGCGGACGGTAGCAGTTACCTTCCCTGCCGATTCGCTGACATCGACCTCGGTAGAGTACGTCCGAATCGAGCGGCTCCACGAGACGGGAAGTCTCGCGACCTTCGCAGCGAGAGAACGTGGCGAACGGCACCGTCTCATCGATGCACCGATCGTCTACGCCGATCCGCACCGAAACGAGACGGTCGAACTCGGCGGCAGTGGCGAAACGAGACCGCTGACGCTCACGCTAGAACGAGACGATCGGGGCGAACCCGTCGTCGTCGCGAGCCAATGATCCGGACGCGACGTGACCGACTCGAGTCGATCCTCGAGCATATTGGGCTCGAAGATGTGTTCGAGTCGGCCGATGGCGACCGCCCGTGCCCGTGTACGGCTCGCTTCGAAGACCGGACGCTGATCGTCGACGCAGACGACTGTGATGGAGGCGGCGACCTGACCGACGCCGAGCCGTGTCGCCGAACCGTCGTCGAGACGCTCGTCGAGCGTGGAGCCAAGCAGTTGATGGTTCGATCGAACGGGCTCGAGTATCGGTACGACGACCGCGGCGTCGCACTGTTTGCTGCAGCCGGCCGATTCCTCGAGTTACTCGGCGACCGTCACGAACGACTGGCCGAAACGACCGCCACCGATCCGCTCGCAGTCGCCGACGAACTTCGCTCCCGCGTCGACCGGATCGCCGAACTCGGGGCCGAATCCGGACTGCTCGCCGCCGCAGACGGCATCGAGAGCTACGCCGACGTCGAACCCGCGGTCGGTCTCGAGATCGGTCACTACGTCGTCGACGGGAGTATCGACTGCGCCAGTCTACGGGACATCCGGTCGCTCGAGACTGGCAGCGAGGCGCGAATCTACACCAGACCCGACGGTGTCCCGCTTTATGCACTCGACGTGGTCGACCTTTCGCTGTCTGCCGACGATCGGTCGCGGCTACTCGAAGGGTATGAAGCGATCGCAGCGGGCACCATCGAGGGGGAACGGACCGCATCGCGAGCGATCGAACGCGTTACCGACGGGCCGGCCGATCCACGGTTGAGTCCGATCCTCGAGAAACACACGGCTGGATACGGCGTTCTCGAGGATCTCTTTGCCGATCCGGAGATCACCGATGTCTACGCGACCTCACCCGTCGCTGCCAACCCACTACGAGCCGTCGTCGACGGCGAGGCGATGGCGACGAACGTCCGCCTGACCGAGGATGGCGCTCGAGCGGTCGGCTCTCGCGTTCGGCGAACCAGCGGCCGAGCGTTCTCACGCGCGACACCGACGGTCGACGCGACGGCCGGCCTCGAGAACGGAACGGAACTTCGGATCGCTGGCGTCACCGATCCGGTTGCCGACGGAACCGCCTTCGCGTTCCGAGAGCAGGCCGACGACCGGTTCACGCTACCCGCGCTCGTCGCGAACGGGACGATGCCGGCCGACGCGGCAGCCGTGCTCTCGATCGCTATCGAGCAAAACGCGGCCGCGCTCATCGCAGGAACTCGCGGTGCCGGGAAGACGACGCTGCTCGGAACCCTCCTGTACGAGCTCCCGCCGAGCGTTCGAACCGTCGTGATCGAAGACACACCGGAGCTACCGGTCGATCCGCTGCAAGCGGTCGGCAGAGACGTCCAGGCACTTCGGACGGGAACCGGCGACGGACCCGAAATCACGCCCGCAAACGCACTCAGGACTGCCCTCCGACTCGGTGATGGCGCACTCGTCGTCGGCGAGATCCGCGGCGAGGAAGCGAGCGTCCTCTACGAGGCAATGCGCGTCGGCGCGAACGCAAACGCCGTTCTGGGAACGATCCACGGTGACGGTGCAGACGACGTCTACGAACGGGTCGTCTCGGACCTGGGCGTCGAACCCTCCTCGTTCGGCGCGACCGACATGGTGGTCACGGTTCAGGCCTATCGGACCGTCAACGGACGAAAGCGACGACTCGCACGGATCGAAGAAGTCGTCGGCAGCGGCGACGAAGTCCGGTTCGAACCGCTGTACGCCATCGAAGGCGACAGCGCCCGATCGACCGGTCGGATCGACCGTGGGGAAAGCCGACTCGTCGAACGGCTGACCGGCCCCGACACCTCGTACACCGACATCCGAGACGCGATCGACGACCGACGTGACCTACTCGCCTCGCTCGCCGCCGACGGCCGCACGACGCCGAACGCAGTCGCGTCGGCCTACGCGAAGGAGACTCGAGTGAGATGAGAACCGACACCGACTCGACGCTCGTCTCGCTTGCCCGCGGGCTGGCGAAGCTGTACCCCTGGCCGGTCGAACCAAGCGCGGAGCTCGTCGAGTCACTGTCCTTTCTCGAGTCAGCGCTCGACCCGGAGACGGTCGTTCGTGCAGGCTACGGGGCCGGTCTCATCTCGGTCGTCCCGACGAGCGGGCTCACCGCGACGTCGATGCCCGTCACCGTCCTCGCCTGTTTCCTGTTCGGCATTCCGCTTGCGACCGTCCACGTCGTCCACGCGCTCCCGAAGCTCCTTGCAGCGTTCGCACGAACCGAAGCGCTGGGGGATGCCCCCAGTCTCGTCGGTCGAGTCGTGCTGCGAATGCAAGTCCAACCCTCACTCGAGAGTGCGATCCGATTTGGGGCGGACACCGGTCACGGACCGCTGTCGGCGAGTCTCGCCGCCCACGTCGCCCGGTCGATGGGAACCGCCGAGACGGGATTGCTGTCGTTCGCCGACGAGTGGGCCGACCGGTTTCCGGCCCTCCGGCGGGCGAGTCACCTGCTCGCGACCGCCCAAGACGCGCCAGCGGCCGAACGAACGCGGACGCTGGATCGAGCACTGGGGGCGATGCTCGACGGCACTCGCGAGCAGATGGCGACGTTTACCGCCACGATCCGTGGGCCGACGAGTGCGCTGTTCGCGTTCGGCGTCATGCTACCGCTCGCGCTCGTGGCGCTCGTTCCTGCCGTGCCGATGGTCGGGATTTCGGTCAATATATGGATGGTGGTCCTGCTGTACAACGTCGTACTCCCCGTCGTTCTCGTCGCGGCGAGCCTCTGGTTGCTCGTCCGACGACCCGTCGCTTTCCCGCCACCGTCGATCGATCGTGACCACCCCGACCTCCCCGATCGACTCTGGCCACGGTTCGTGGTCGGAATCGCCGCCGCCGCCGTCGTCTACGTCGGTACGAGGCGAGTAGGCTACGAACATCTCGCACCAGTCGCCGCAATCGGACTCGGCGCTGGCGTGGGACTGCTGGCCGTCTACAGCCCGATTCTCTCGGTTCGACACCACGTCCGTGACGTCGAATCACACCTCACTGACGCGCTTTACCTCGTCGGACGGCAGGTCGCCGAGGGGGAGTCCGTCGAGTCAGCGATCGCACTCGCAGGCAAACGCATCCCCGCGGAAACCGGCGACGTCTTCGAGGCTGCAGCCTCCCTCCAGCAACGGCTCCACGTCGGCGTCGAAGAAGCGTTTCTCGGCGAGTACGGCGCACTCCAGAACGTACCGAGCCCTCGAGCGCGAGGGACGGCGTCGCTGCTTGCGATCGCCACCGACGAAGGTCAACCTGCGGGACGAGCGATCGTTGCGATGGCGGATCACCTGGAGGAACTCGAAGAACTCGAGCGCAAAACACAGCGCGACCTCGAGCAGGTGACCGGAACGCTCGACAACACGGCCGCCTACTTCGGGCCGCTCGTCGCCGGCACGACGGTCGGACTCGCAGACATGATGGGTGGAATCGACGTGGCGGCGACGACCGAGTCGGCGGCGTTCCCGACCGACTCGCTCGCGCTCTCGATTGGCGCGTTCGTTCTCGTGCTCTGTCTCGTATTGATCCCGCTCTCCTATGCCCTTCGATACGGCCTCGACCGGGCGCTGTTCGGGTACCACGTCGGTCGAGCACTGCTGTCGGCGACGACAGTATACGTACTCACGGTCGTTGCGATCGACCTCCTGCTCTCGCTCTGATCCGCGCCGAGGTTTAAATACGAACGTCGGGCCACTGGATGCATGGATCTCGAGACGCCCGCTGACGCGTGGTACGTCTGGCTGGCAGTGAGCCTCGTCAGCCTCGCGATGGCCGGTATCGCGATCGGACTGCCGAGCGGTCCGCCGCCGGACGCGGACAGAGCTGCAAACGCCATCGAACGAGTGAGTGGGATAGAAACCTATCAGGCGACGACGAGCTACGAACACGACGCCGACACAGTCAAGATCGACGGTAAAACCGTCGCGATGCGCAACGACCACGGAACAGCACACTCGAGTATCGCTTACGGGCAGGTCGTTCCCGTAATGGGCCACGACCGACTCGAGAACGTCACTCACGGGACGAAGATAGAAGACGAGTACGCTACCGAGATCGAAGCTCCCGGGGAGACCGGAATCGGCGCTTTCCTCGAGGACGTACGGACGGCAAACGAGGAAAACAGTGGGGCGTGGCAACGAACGGACGGTGAGATTCGGGCCACGACGGTTCGAACGATGCCCACACCGGCCGTCTCGGCGTCGGTGACGACCGAACAGTTGCCGGGCCTCCAGACCGACGAACTCGTCTTCGAGTACGAGACGAACCGGGCAGTCGACTTCTCCTTCCAGGCGACGGGAGCGGACGGAATGGAAGCTGACACCGCCACAGCGTCCGAGAGCGGGACCGACACAGTAACGGTCGAACACACCGAAATCGAGGGGAACACGCTCCGGTTCCCGCTCACCGTCGAAATCTGGACGACCGGAACGCGCGTCTGTCAGGAAACGATCGAGAGTGACGGTGCCGGCGAAACGGTCGAACTCTGTGACCGGGACAAGGGAGCTATCGAGATCGAGGCGGACGCCGACGAACGCGGCTACCTCGAACGATCACAATACGGGACGGAGGTGTACCATGTCACGCTCGTCGACGCATAGGGGCCAGACCGAACCACTCGCCGCTCTCGTTGCCGTCGCGGTGATCGGGGTCGCGGTCGGACTCTACGGCGGCTACCTCACCGGCACACTCTCGGAGACGACCGACCGCACGTCCGCTGATGTCGCACTCGAGCGCGTCTGGCAGGACATCTCGAGATCGGGTGTGTTCGCCTCGGCCGACGACAGCGAGCTCGACCCGATAGCGGATCGAATCGAGCTGGCGTCGCTTCCCGAAGGAGAGAACGTCCGAGTAGCGGTCACGACCGTACAGGAAGGCGAAGAGCAACTGGTCACCGAGGCGCGATTCGACGCGGACGGAACGGCCCTCGAACCTGACACACTCGAGGCTCCCCCGTCCCACGCCGGCGTCGCCAAACGGCCGATTCCAGTCGCACTCGAGCCAGGAGCCGTCCGCGGCGGAACCCTCAGTGTGGAGGTGTGGTCGCCGTGAACGAACGCGGCGTTAGCACCGTTCTCGACGTGTCACTTGCGCTCTTGCTGGTCAGCGCGAGCGTCCTGGTCCTTGGGCTCTATCTACAAGACGGCGACGACGGACTCGATGACCTGCAGGCCGACCGAACCGCGGAAACGCTCGCTGCGACGACGATGTCAGTCCAGTACGACCTAAGCGATGTCGAGAACAGCGACCGATTCGCCCCGCCCGAGTTGACATCGGCGAACACGTACGACCGGGCCGAGTACGGGCCGTCAACCGGCCTGCTCGCCGATGCAGCCGTGACGAACGTACGGATCGACGACGATCGACTGCTCGCCTACGGCGACGAGTACGAAGACGCCGTCGACGCCTCGATCGGCAGCGCACTCGTCGGTGCGAACCACCACACCTACACCGTCGCCGTCTGGGAACCCTACGAGAACGCGACCGTTCGAGGAGAAGCAACCGCCGGCGACCGATCCCCACCCGACGAAGACGTCGGCAGCGTCACGATGACCGTCTCGAGCGGGATGGCCGGTCTCGATGACGAGACGATCAGAAACGCTTACGAAGACGGCGGCGACCGCGAGGAGGGAATCGCGTTGGTGGCCGAACTGATCGCCGAGCAACTCGTCGAGAGCTACTTCGACCCCGAAGCCTCACAGCACGCCCTCGAGAGCCAGGGCATCGAACGGTCGCTGAAAGTCTACCATTACCAGGAAACGGCAGCCGCAGCCAACGTCGAGTTCGACGACCCCGGCGACGAGGAGACCCCACTCAGCAGGACGGGAGCCAACGCGACCACCGCGAACGAACGCCTCGTCTACGGCAACGAAGAGCAGGACGTACTCCTCGAGGACCTCTGGGAGTGGATCACCGACGACGGAGACGCACCGAGCGGACTCGCTGCAGTGATCGCCGACGATATCAGGAACGGGGCGCTCGTGGACGAGATCGATGCCATCGACGCCGAGTACGACAGCGAGGCTGCGGACGAACGCGTGGGTGAACTGCTCGTCGAATCGATCACACTCGACGAACTGACGATCACGGTCCAGACCTGGGAGCCATGAACGGGAGCCGCCCACGAACCGTCTCAGTCACTCTCGACGATCGGGCACGCGTCCCGTTCGCGATCATCGGCGTCTTGCTCCTCCTGAGCAGCGTCACCGTCGTCGGCGTCCTCGAGTCGCGAAATACACCCCAGGCCGACGTCGACCCGATGCTCGCGATCGATCGAACGGAGCCGCTCGTCCAGTCCGAACTCCGCGAGGCCGTCCTCCGTGCGACCGACGAGGCCGCGAGAGCACCGCTGTCGACGACTGCCGACACCCCCGTCGGACACGCGATCGACGACCCAAGCGAGAGCGAGTTCGAACGCTACCTGGAACTGCTAATATATATCGAAGCCGAAAAATCGCTGCCGACCGCTGGCGAAAAGATACGCGGCGACGTCGAGACGACCGTCGAACTCGAGCCCGTCGACTGGAACGACCGAGAGAGCATCGAGACAGCGATCGATCGCATCGACCTCGACGTCGGCGACGGCACACTCGAGGCGACGCTCGACTCCGTCTCGATCCACCTCGAGGGGCCGAACACGCAACTCCGACAGGAACGCGAGATCACCGTCACCGTAGGAACGACGCTGTTCGAGCTTCGAGAGCGGACGCAGGAGTTCGAGGAGCAACTCGAGACCGGATTCATGGAAGCGGACGGATACGAAGGATTCAGCCGAACACTGGCCACCCGGCTGTACGCACTCACCTGGGCGAAAACCTATTACGACCGACTCGACGGCGATCCCAGCGACCGAGCGTTCGAGAACATCACGCCAAACGACCACACGGAAGTGCTGGCAAACGACGCAGTCTTTGCGGTTCAGGAGGACGCGTTCGGCGAGGGAGCCGCCGATCCCTACGAAGACCGCGTGATGAGCGGCGCAGCAGCCTGTCTCGCCATTGATCTGGGCGACGACATCGTCGAAACCGATCTCGAGGATCTCGAAACCCTCTGTGAAAGCGAGTACCTGTTCGGCGACGCCGACGGCGACCTCGAAGATCCACCGACAGTTCAGGAACTGCTATTGTGGCTACTCGAGGACCACGTGGAAGGAAAGCAGGAACTCGAGGTGCACGCGCATCCATTCGCCGAGGCTGCCTTCGCCGAAACGACGGCGTTCGGGATGAGCGATATGGAAAGCGAATTCAACGAGACGCTTGCAGAGACGGAGCGGTTCGACGACGAATACCTAGACGTGCATTACCAGGATGAGTTAGGTAATACCGAAGAAGTTGATGTCTTTAATAACATTTTGAGCAATATAGAAAGAGTTAGTGATGGCGCAGAGCGGCGCGAAGAATTGACTGACAGCAGATCGAATATCGCTCATGCTAATATAGAGACAGACGAAAATACCATACAACACGGCTCCCTACCCCGTGCCGACTACACCGAAGGACCGACCGGAAGCGAGAATCATTCCTACAAAGGATCCAGACACCACGTTGTTTCGAGCGGCGGGGCAGACGTTACGATTTCCGAGCGTGGCGACAGCTCCAGCAGTCTTGAACGAGACCTCGCCGACATCGACATTGAGTTTCAGAACACGGTTCAGGAACGAGCAAAGTGGGTCGGACACGAGAACGCCTCCAACGAAACAGTGTGGTCCGACGAAACTCGGGTCGAATATACGGCTTCGTTCACCGTTTCAGGTTCTTTCGCGACCGACTCGAACGTCGATCGGTCGAAAGACATCGAGACGGCACTCGAAGAAGGAGGGGCAGCTGGTCCGAAGACGGCAAATAACTTCGTCGACGCGCCAGACAAAGCAATTGAACAACTGTTCGGAGCCAAATCCGAGAACAGAATCGAGAGCAGAATCGAGTCACAATCACGAAGCATTCTCAGTGAAAACGATTTCGAAGAAGCGATCGACTACGAGACAAGCGGTGAGATAGACCTCGAGAGCGACGACATCGACGACTGGCTGGAAGACGAACTGGCAGCGACGCATCTGACAGTCGTGACCCAAGTCGAACCGCTCGAAGTCGATCTGTTCGAGATGATCGAGGGTGAAAGTCCGATTTACGAGTTCGAGTCGCGGGTCGAGCAACTGGAAGACGAACTCGTCTACGAAGGAGTCGATGGGGAGTACGAGAACGCACCCGACATGACACGAGTCGAACTCCGGCAGCGATACTTCGACAACCTCTACGCCTGGATCGAAACGATGGGCGAAATCCACGACGACTCGAACGACGCAGCCGGAAGTATGGTCGACGATCTCTTCGAGGGTCCAAACGGCGTGCTCGAAGAAAGCGTCGGGTTCACCCAGGATGTAATAGCGGACTCAGAACACGTTCTCGACGGTGGATCGAATCGAAAACTGGCAAAAGCCGACGATTCCTCTCTGAAAGAGGATGTCTATATTACCGTCGACGGAGCACCGACGTACTTGCAACTCGAGCCCGTCGATCGTGAAGAAGTCCCTGCTGTCCGACCAGAAGGGGTGGGACCAGTGAATCCGGAGAACACGACCCACGCTCCATTAGCGTCGAAGTACGAAAACGAAGTCGGATTCCCGGGTGCTCCGGTCATCCCCTGGCCGAAGTTCTTTTTCCTGCAACTCGACGCCTGGCAAGTCGAAGTCGAAGGCGAGTACGCACGATTCAAGACAAGAACAACCAGTGGCGATGGCTCGAGTACAGACTCGACGACCTACGTTAGAGAAAATAAAGACGTGTATCTCGAGGCAGAAGCCAACATAGAAGTCGAAGCAGGGTCAGTCGAAGCCATCGAGTTTAAAAACTCGGTGCCAGTCGTTGCATTTGTTCCCAGTCCGAAGGTTCTGACTCGAGGGTCACCTGGGATCGGAGATATTGGCAAGAGTGAAAATAAGACAGAAACATGGAATGGAGTAGGCCCCAATCTTAAGGGTGAATAGTCGAAACAGTCTAAACCGATTTGAGTTTATGGAGCGTATTATTTGAGGTCGTGACATACAACGCTCCGTTTACGATTGCAGGGGGGGCCTGCATTGCGTGATTAGTGTCAGTATGTGGACTGCCGGTATCCGAACCAAACTCGTGTGAGCACAACTCTTCTCCTGTTTTGGCCTTGACTACGTAGAGAAACCGATGCACAGCTAAGTACAGTTTCTCATCAGTAACGATCGGCTTTACGTCTGGTGTTGGGCCAACATCTGCGTTCCACTCCTTACTCCCGTCAATTGAATCAAGCGCAATAGCTCGATCACCGTCACCAAAGTAAACGAACTCATCTGCGACCGAGGGACTCGAGGCGACCTCCGTCACATCAGTGTACTTCCACTCGAGGTCGCCCGATTCGGTATTGATAGCGTAGAAATTTCCGTCGACGTCACCGATATAGACCAACCCGTTCGCGACGGCCGGGCTGATGTGATGGAAAATCTCACCGGCTTCGTTTTCGAACTCCCACACCTGCTCACCGGCCTCGAGATCGATCGCACCGAGTCGATCCTCGTAGCCGACGTATGCTATCCCGTCGGCGATAGCAGGTGCCTCGGAGACGCCCATCTCGAACGGATCGGGAAGCAGGTCGATCACTTGCTCGAGAGAACCGGTTTCCAGGTCGAACCGCCAGATGTACTCGTCGTCCGTCACGATACCCGTTGCTTCGTCGACGACGAGTGGATAGTACGGGTTCGAATTCGTTCCGTCCTCGCGCCAGCGGACGGCACCGGTTTCGGCGTCGATCGACAGCAGTTCGCGGCTACCGGAGACGTAGATGTTGCCGTCGGCAAATGCGGGAGTTCGTCGGGCAGACGTGCCCAGATCAACCGACCACTCTTTATTTCCGCTTTCGGCATCGATTGCGTAGAAGTGTTCGTCCTGAGAGCCGACGTACAGGATGCCGTCGACGATGATCGGCGTTGCTGCAAGAGAGTCTTCAGTTTCGAACGTCCACTCGACATCGATGTCTTCCGTGGGTCCGCGTACGTTCGCTTGGTGACCAGTATTTGCGAGATCGACGCCGTACATTCGCCATCCAGCATCGAACGACTCGTCAGTACTCGGAACGGGGCCGTTTTCGCGGTCAGTTTCGTCACTCGAACAACCAGCAAGTGTGGAAACGCCAGCAGTCGCGGCAACGCAGGTGGTCAGCCACTGGCGGCGTGTGCATTGACTTCGTTGCATACAGTATTCGCCACGTGAATTTCACCCCACTCCGACTGTATTTATAAATTTTGGTTATTTGTAGTAGTTATGTGATGGGCTCGGAAACGAAGACAGAGCGGCGTGCACAACCCTACCGCAAACTGCACGTTCAAAAGGGAAGACGCAACCAAGGTCGGCATGCTCGCCATCGCTGGCTCGAAAGGCGGTTGTGGAAAGACGACGATGACGATCGGCCTTGCCGACGCATTCGCACGAATGGGGACACCGGCGATTGCAGTCGACGCGGACCGACAACTGCCGAACCTGCACGTCGTCGCAGCCGTCGATCGAAAGCCGACGATCGCCGACCTCGAGAAGGCGACCGACGTCGACGATGTCGTCCACAGTCGACCAGGAACGGACGACGTCGGCGTACTTCCTGCGACTGACGCCACCAAGGTCGATCTCGAAGCAGCAATCGATCGACTCCGACGCTGCCCAGAACGGGTTCTGCTAGATTGCCCTTCCGGGGCAGGACCCGACGTGATCGAATCACTCGAGTACGCAGACAGAGTCGTCGTCGTGGCGACGAACACCGATCGTGGACTGCGCGGCGCGGAAACGACGATCGATGTCGCTCGCCGGCTCGGAGTCCCCGTCGCAGGCGTTATCATCAACCGAAGCAACGGAGTGACAGAGACACTCGAGTCGAGACTCGAGGCCCCAGTCCTAGGAACGATTCCAGAACACGACGCGCCATTGACAGGCACCCTTCCTCGAGATGCCTTCGACGACGTTGCGGGTCGATTGACACTCGGCGAATCTAGCGTCGAGAAACGCCGCGACGACGAGAGTCGTCTTGCGGTCGGTAACCCCGACATCGATCATGCTCTCCGCGGTGGGGTCCCGCCAGGGACGACGATTGCACTGACTGCCGACGCTGCCAGTCAGTCGGAACAACTCCTCTACGAGACGACGGCAACCCGCGGAACGCTCTATCTCACGACTGATCGAACACCAAACTCCGTCAAAGACGCGATCGAATCAGCCGTGGTTCGAACCGGAAACCCGACCGTCCGGCGGCTCCCAGCGGACGATCCGTTCGGACATGCTACACAACTGATCGACGAACTCCCAGAAGGTGCGAATCTAATCGTCGACTCGACGAACACCCTCGAGCGAAGGAGCCACGGCGCGTATCTCGAATTTCTGAACTCGGTCATCAAGCGAATGCGTGAGACACACGGGATCGCGATGTTTCACTGTCTAAACGGCTCGTCCGGCAAGAACCGAATGGTAACCCGACACCTCGTCGACGCGATTTTCAATCTGCGGACGATCACGACACGTGGTTCAAACGGAATCACACACCGACTGACAGTGCCAAAGTTCCGCCCGGACGGACGACTGACGAAAACGATCGAGCTAAAGCACACGCCCAGTTCGACCGCGCTGGAAGCCAAAACGCAGCCAGCGGCCGAAACAGACGATGCACTAGAACGCTAACACCCGATTCCGCTAATCCGACGAGCAATTTTCGCGAACGAATCCGTTGCCGACGACGACGGAGCGACATCCCGAACTGGTTTTCCACGTTCGAGAGCAGCAGCGATCGTCGGTTGCGTCGAGAGCGTCGCAACCGGTGCACCGAAGCTCGCTTCGATCCGGTTTACAGCGGTCTCCGGAACACCATCTCTCGAGACCCGGTTGAGAACGACAGTTCCCACGGGCGTTTCGAGGTCCGAGGCAAGTTCCTCCGTTCGAATCGCGTCGACCACTGCCGCCTGATCGAGCGTCGTCACGAGCACGGCAACTGTTGCACTGGAGAGTTGGTGCCCAACGTCGCGTGCGAGCCCTGCCGGACAATCGATGACGACGCGACCATACTCCCGCTCCAGGACCCGCAAGACAGCCGGGAGCCTCGAGAGGTCGACGGCACGAGCGCCGGCGAGCGTTCGACCACTCGGGAGTACCCTAATCGAGTCTCGACCGTCGACCGCTGCCACTGGAGAAACCCGCCCTGCAAGAACATCGTGAATCGAAGGTCCGTCCCCAACCGGAACGTCGCCCGTCGCAAAATCACCGTCGACGAGCACTGCCTCGAGCTCGCGGGCGAGATTCACCGCTACGGTAGTCTTGCCAACCCCGCCTTTCCCTCCGCTAACTGCAACGATCATTCCACATCTCGTTCGAGAACGGTTCCAGGTGGTGCCCAATCCTCGAGTGCAGCAAGCCTTCGTTTTGGCTCTGCAAGTTCGCTACCCGAGGCTCGTGTCGCAGAGATGCATTCGAGTGGCTGCTCCGGCGGAGCAACGGAAGTCGCAAACCCAACACCTCGAGTACGCCCTGGATTAACCACCCCAGACCACATCTCGCCGACCCATTCGGTTGCCGTCGCGGTTCCGGGCCGTGGCACCCAGATCGGGCCGTCGATACGTGGCTCGAGGCAAATCAACTGCGATGTCGTTCGCTCGTTCGTTACCGTCGCAGTAACGAACGTCACCCCGTAACGGCGGTCCGTTTCCGTCTCGAGACCGATCATAGCACTCGTAGCCTCCCGATCCTGTATAAATTCGGGCCTATCGCTTAACCGGTTCCACAACTTCCTTTCACCGATGAACGTCCTCACAGACCGGCTGCGCCTCATAATCATCATCGCAACCGGTTTCGCCGCCGTCGACGGTTGGACAGGTTGACTCGTCTACGCGGACGACGCACTTCGAGGAACTGGCACTGCGAGGCACCACCGCTGGTCTCTTTTTCTCTCGTGCTTTTCGGTATCTGGTAATTGTTCGATCGAAAGGACGGCTGCTCGAGTAGAGAGCGATAGCGGAGAGAAAACAGCGGCTATTGTTTCGAGAGCCTTGCGTTTGCACGGACTTTCGGTACTTCCCGAACGTCGCTTCGTGAACTGTGCTGAGTCATGGACGAACAGAGCGAATACCGGTGTGGTAACTAAGTGAACAGGAAATAGAATCCACGGATGAGGAGAAGTGAAGTAAGAAGGCTGAGATACGCTGTTCTAGGCGAATGCTGTTGCTCACCAAGAGCTTGCCCAAGGCCGCGGGCTGGCGTCAGCCCGCGGCCGGCGCGTATGCTTCTGGCACACCTGTTCCGTTCATCTCGATCTCCCAACTCCGCTCTAGCTCTTCCTCTAATGCATGTCTGATCCAGTCAGAGAACGTCTTGAACGTGAATTCCTCGGGCAGGTCGCGCCCGCCCCGCTGGGGGCGGGCGACGACCGCCCATCGAAGCACGAGCCAGAGGTTCTCCAACAGGAATCCAACCAGGACGAACGCGAAGCGGATGATTGGGTCTTGTGTCGTCGTTACCACTCGTGCTTGGCGAAATACACGGTAGCTCGTTTCGATCGCTGACCGTTTCCGATAGAGCCGTTCGACTTGTTTCGGCGTGCGATCGGCCAGATCGCACGCCACATAGCCTCGAACGACTTCGCCGCTTTTCCCGCGATCTCCGGCGTGATATGATACAGCGACCGCGAGCGGGAATTCCAGTTCCCGCTCGCGGCCTTTGTACATCCGATAGGTCGCTCTTCGGAAGCAGATTGTTGGTCGAACAGAGCTGGCGCTGTGAAAGCGTAGCGGGCAAGGG
>JGI2924J29684_1077679_pt1 | contig 20624 bp, 17 predicted proteins | sample BenlonsequencITS_FD_29684 | JGI IMG/M metagenome (IMG submission 29684)
GACGTCGAGCTTGATCGGGGTCCCGAACAGCGACCCGATCCGGAAACTCTTCCACATGGCTTGCCCTACCCTCGGGAGAGTCTTAAGCCACCCGAAGTGGGTCGTGAACCGGATGTTCGGAGCCGACAACGCGACCGTCAGGAACGACTCCCCTCGACGATGAACCTTCCCTCCGGACAGACTGACGAATCCCTGCGTGCCCATTTTTACGGAAGGGACCAATCAATTATTTTTTTATATTGGGTGTGAGGGATAGATAATGGCACGACTCAAAGAGGTCCCGGTCGAGGATCTCGAAACCGCTCTCCAAGACGTCGATGGAAAACGACAGACGCTGCACTTGCTGTTGCGATCATGTACAAACGTGGTACGTTTGTGTCGATGATTACGGGGTGGCTCGATTTGCGCGAGGGCACGATCTACAACTGTTCGACCGGTTCGAAGACCGTCCGTTCCAGGACGGAATCACCGACGACAACCGCTCGAATCGACCGCCGAAACTGGACCAGGATTAACGGACTTCGCTCGAACGAGAGCAGTGCAGCAACCACCGACCGAGAACGGCTACGACCAGCCCGTGTAGTCGGGTGCGCTCCCGCAACGATTACATTCAAGAGGGGTCGACATCGAGTACAGTCGCCGGGCCGTCCGACGATTGCTCAAGACCGCTGGACTGATAGGTATTAGCAGAGATGCTCATAGATTCTCGGTGAGTTCAGCGTAGAAAGTTTGCTCGTGAGATACGCCTTCAGTTCGGGCAGTGTTCGATAGAGTTTTTTTTTGGACGTCCCTCGTTCACTTGACGCCAGCACGTTCGAGTGGGTTCATTTCCGGTGCATACGGGGGAGGCATTCAAGAAGCAGACCAGCCTTCGTTGCCTGCTTCATGAGGCGGTTCGCGATGAAATACGGCGCGTTTTATAAGACGAGAACCGGTTCCTCTCCGAACTCTTCTTTGAGCGCTCGCAGAAAGTGGGCTGCAACCTTCTTGGTAAACAATCGCTCAACTAACGAGAAAAAGCGGTCACCGTCGTCGGTGGCCGCGCCCGACATGATTGACCGAGGCCCGCTCGCCCGAGACCGGCAGCCTCGGGCGGGAGTTCACCGGAAACCACCCGCGTTTTTGCTTGGTCTTGATCACTTGCGTGTGCTGGTCGATCACGACGATCCGGTGGCCTGCCGCCTTCAGCGTCGGCCACTTTTTTTGAATTCACCACGCCAGCGCCGTTGTTCGGCGGGATCTGCCTTGTAGTGACGCGGGCGGGCTGTCTGATACGACAGACCCGCCTGCTTCGTCCCCGATACATCTCCGCCAGCGAGTACTCAACGTCGAACGCCTCGGCGATGTAGTCGTGAACGAAAGCTGGTGTCCACGTCGGCTCATCGTGGCCGGCCTCCGACGGCGACGCCGCCAGCGTCGCCGACAGCTCTGTCCACTGGTCCTCGGTGAGACGAGTCGGTTGACCGGGGCGAGGGGGGTCGCCGAGCGCGGTGAGATCGCGCTCGGCGCCGGTGTCGAGCCAATCGTACACTGTTTGTTCGGGAAACCCGAGCAACTTCTCGAGCTCTGTCGGTGATTTCCCTGCCGATACAGCAGAGCGCTCGTGAGGCGTTTGACCGCCTTCGCATCCGTTTCCGTACGCAGTTATTGGCGCAACTGCTCCTCATCGACACAATCTAACTTGCCGCTCCACGTCGTCATGAGACTCTCTACGCGCCCTGAGGATACGTTAAGCCGGTAGCGACAACGATCGAGCGCGGGCGACGCGACGACCGTCTGACCGACGGCCGGGAACTCCGGTTTCCGTCGTGATCCGCCGTCACCCGTCGGGATTACGGTGACACCAAGAATGGCCGCATTCGTTCGCTCTATCACGCTGGTCGAGTCACGGTGATACGAGCGCATCGCCGATTCGCATGCCTTGGACGGACCGACGAACCGATCTTCGACGACGGCTGTGCCACTGGCTGGGACGTACGGTGGTTTCGGAACCGGTGGAAAAGCGGTGGACGTCGGCGTCAGCTCATAGATTGGCCGTTGTGTCAACCGGAGGCGCAACTCGGCGACGCGGCACGCACCGCCCACCGGTAGAGAGGAGATCGTCGGAAGCTACGCAGTGCAATGTGGTTTCCACCTGGCCTCGAACATCTGCTGCTTATCCGGTGAACTGCGGGCGTCCATCGGGAGAACGTGGGATGGACTGGCCGCCGCGTGTCCTGGGCGGCTGGCAGCGATCCTCGCTACGCCATACCTAGTCTGAGTGGGCAACCCGTGAAACCCTCGTGGGGAACGGCCCTTGATGAGTGAGCGACGGTGCCACGAGGGAGATAGTCGGGGTGGTTCACATTGAGTGCCGAACGAAGTGGGCCTTCGCGCCGCTTGCTTCACCGACGGGTGTGGGAGCTCTCCGGCGTTCGCGGATCTTCGAGCCACCCACCGTCGCCTCATCGCAGGAGCGACGGGACGCGTTCCGCCCCGATCATCGCGCTCGGGCGTCACTCGTGGCATTTCCACCAACCCCCACAGTTCATCACGTACAAGTCCGAACGTTCTGGTATCCGCGTCGAGAGGTTAGATGCGTCCCATACCAGCCAACGGTGTTCGGAGTGTGGTTGGATGGGGACCCGTGATGGAGACCACCATTCGTGTTCGGAGTTCTGTCGTGGCGTCACGCCGACCTGAACGCTTCAGAGAATATCGCCCAACGGAAGAGAACCATGCCCGGGCTAACGCTTCGGGTGAGTGGGACCGTGTTCCCTCGTTGATTGAATAACCAACTGTCGTTGTCGCTCTCTGTATCCGGGGAGTGGCCCTATTGACAGGGCGATACGCGCTGAAAAGCACACTGTTGGTCACAGTTCGGTGGAGACCTTCGACGTTTCACGCGAACGCGTACCTGAAAACAGCGTGAATATTTTCTTCGGGGGAATTCTCGACCTGTTGGCGAAGAGAGTGTCAATACACACGGCTTTCCGACTGCGTCTGGATCAGTCTCTACGATTCCACCGGAGTAGAGTGGGGGAAGACTCCCTACAGGACCGGGTACGAGGTCGTCTGACGACGTTCTATATCAGGACTGCTTAGGCAACGGGTGGGGTCGTATCGTCCCGTTAGAAAACAACCTTCTATTTAATTTATTTTGTTGATTTATAACCAAATCTCATTCACAAAAGTAGTGTTTGTCCGATGTCGAATTATTTCTAGTCTGTCTCATGAATTTGCTTAACTAATTCGAACACTGAACTACTAATTTATATGGAAAATATTATATTGGTGAGCCTTCCAATAGCATATGATCGCTCATGGATGCAGTGAAAGCAGCCACGAACGTGGACCATTCGCAAAGTGTCGCCCACGAGATGGACGAGTTTGGAGTGGACTTCACCCCGAAGGACGTCCGCACCATGAACACGGCGTTGCATCTCGAGGATACGATCACGCCGGAGTTGATCGATGAGGTCGGGTTCGATGATGTTCTCGACGATTTCCGGGCACAACGACTGAAAGAGAAAATCGACGAGGGTATACTCAACCAGCTCGACGAATACGAATTCGACGGGTTCGACCTCGACGACGAAGACCTCAAGGAGTTCGCCGAGGAGTGTAAAATGTCGGAAGAGGAGCTCGAGATTCTCCTGCGAATCCAGGCCGCGTATATGGCCGCTGATGATATGGAGGAGGTCGAGGAAATCCTGGAAGAAGAGATGGAACACCTCGCCGTCCTCCCGCTCCCAGTCGTCGCCGCCGTCGCTGTCCATGTCGAGGTCACGATATATTGAACGGATCTTGACGGAGATATCATCTATAGGAATACTAACCAATTAATTACATTATGAAAAACCAACCTTGATCTCGTTGTTCCTGGATTACAAGTGTAACTTCGCCTGCGGTCACTGCAGCGTCGGCAGTAGTCCGGAAACGGAGTTCGAGATGCCCGAAACGACGCTGGACCAGGCATTTGACGAGATCGAACGGGTGAATCCCAAAACCCTCGTGTTCACCGGCGGAGAAGTGACGCTGCACAAGGAGCGGCTGCTGGAATCGCTCCGACGTGCAGACGAGATGGGGTTGAAAACCCGAATCGTGACGAACGGCTGGTGGGCCCACGACATGGAGAGTGCTCGTCAGATGATCGACGAACTCGTCGACGCCGGTCTCGACGAGTTGAGCACGAGTTACGACGACTTCCATACCGACTTCATCAGCCCCGAACCGATCATCAATCTGGTCGATGCGGGCTTGGAGAGTGACCTCGACAACATTGCGTTGGCGTGTGTCGTCGGCCCCGAAGATCCGGAGTACGATAAGGAGCGAATCACGGAACTGTTGAACGAACGGCTCGACGAGCCGGTGTCCGAACAGTCCGGATTGCTGCTTATCGAGGACTCGGCCGTTCCGTTGGGATCCGGGGCGCAGTTGGACGTCTCGAGCATCAAGGCCAAGAGCAAACACGATGACGGCTGTATGGAAGTCTCCTCGACGCTCTCGATCCATCCGGACGGCTCTGTGAAAGCCTGTTGTGGACACGCACAGTGGTACGTCCCGGATCTGACCCTCGGGAATATCAAGGAGGAACCACTCCTCGAGATCCTCGACCGCGGCAAACGAAACCTGATCTACTGGCTCATTCACGAAGTCGGCCCGAAACGGCTGATCGATCGGTTAGACGTGGACGACGACACCAACTACAGCGGTATCTGTCACGCGTGTCATGCTCTGTTGGGCGAGTACCGCGAGGAGTTCCTCGCCTACGCCGAGGAGAACCGGGAGGAACTCATCAAAAATGACATTATCCTCTCGGATAGTCTCCGGAGAAGAGCCAACACCCTCCTCGAGAACGAAGATGTAATCCTTGAGCAGATCGGCAGCGTACGGTCGGGGGACGAGGATGGGCAGCCGGGTCACGTGAGGACCTAACCACTCGGTGGGGCAGGCAACGAAAACGGAGTCGGATCTCGTATCCGGGGCCGGAAGACGCGGGCACCTTGTGAAACCCGCACGGACCGGCCCAGGCCCTACCGACCGTGGCGTTCCAGCGCAGTCACGAACTGGAACCCGAGGTCCGGGGCCCGAGAAAAACAACACCAGAATGACAACAGTTGTCCTTATTACGATCGATTCATTGCGCCACGATCATGTTTCGTGGATGGAAGAGTCACCAGTCGAGACCCCGTATCTCGAAGCGCTGGCGGAGCGCGGAACGGTCTTCGATACGGCGATCGCGACTGCCCCGATGACTACCCCGGCGTTTCCGGGCCTTCTCGCCGGTGCGTACCCGATGGATCACGGCTACAACCAGTTCAAACCGGCTCACGAACCAGTCCAAGATCGGTTGACCGACGCTGGAGTGACGACTGTCGGCATCACCGGAAACGTCGCCACGTCGGCAGTCTTCGACTACGACCGGGGGTTCGATCGGTTTTACGACACGATACCGATCGAACACCGGGACCGCCTCAAGGAGTTGGCTGACCAGCACGCCGACCCGCCACTGGGGATGGGGCCGTCCGAGTGGAAACGAAAGCGAGCGTTACAACTGCGAGACAACTCGGATCGTACGGTTCCGTACGGGCGAGCGGACGAACTTACGGACGAAGCTGTGTCCTCACTCGAGAGCCTTTCCCAGGGCGAAGACGCCTTCATGTGGATCCACTACATGGATCCCCACTACCCGTACGCCCCGCCACGGGAATTTCTGGAGACGGACACGGTGTGGGACCGCACTGAGGTTAACCGCGCGGTCTACCGCTGGTTGAGCGACCAGCCGGATCGATGTGGGCCTCGGCCCGAGGGAGGGAGACCGTATCCGGATCCGCCCGAGGCCATCGACGCGTTTCGTCGGTACTATCGGGCGGAAATCCGGTTCGTCGAGGACCAGATTCGTCGGCTGATCTCGGCGTTGGAACGGATCCGTCGCATGGAGGAGACGGTCCTGATCATCACAGCTGACCACGGCGAGGAGTTCATGGAACACGACGATTACGGGCATCGTGCCAAGCTGTACGACGAACTCATTCGGGTGCCGCTGCTCGTAGTCGACGATTCGAACTATGGGTTGCCCGCCGGCACGACGGTGTCGGAGCCGACGTCACACGTCGACATACCAGCGACTGTGACGGATTTCTTCCGCATCGATCCACATCCAGAGTGGCGGGGTCGGTCGCTCCGGGAGGTCGCAAACTCGGACGAGGAGACCGGTTCGCGCGAATACGTCCTCAGTGAGATCTGTCACCACAACAGCTTCACTGCGTCCCTCGATCCCGAGGACGCGATCGTTGCTGTGCGGGGGGCGGGCTGGAAGTACATCAAGAACCGTCAGTATGGCCGCAAAGAGGCCTACGATCTTGACGACGATCCCCGGGAGCAGTCTAACCTCGCCGAGGACGTACCGGTTCGGGTCGAAATGCTCGCGAGTCTGTGTGACCGGCGTCTGGCGGCAGTCGAAGAGGCGTCACCTCGACCGGGCGGAACCCTTCCTGACGTCGCCAAAGAACGGTTACGACAGCTGGGATATCGAACGGATTGAGGCAACCATGAGCGAACGAACAATTCCTTTGATTGGATTCGGCACGTACAGACTCGAAGATCACGACCAGTGTGCAGCCCTCGTTTCGGAGGCACTTGAAGCGGGCTACCGTCATGTCGACACGGCGAGTGCATACAACAACGAGGCTGCAGTGGGTGAGGGGGTCCGTACCGCTTCAGTCCCGCGCGAGGACGTAGTCGTCGCGACGAAAGTCTGGTACGACCGTCTCGACTACGGAGACCTGAAACGAAGCGTCGAAGTGAGTCTCGATCGGATGGGCCTCTCGACGCTCGATCTGGTGTATGTCCACTGGCCAGTGTCGACTTACGATCCGCCGCGTACATTCGCAGCTCTCGATATGTTGTTTGAAGATGGATTGATCGACGGAATCGGCGTCGCGAACTTCACGATCGAACAGCTGGAATCTGCCCGCGAGTATTGTGAGGCCGGTATCGACGTTCTTCAGATCGAATGTCACCCTCTATTACCCCAATGGGAATTGTGCGAGTACGCATACAGTCGCGATATCGATATCGTCGCACATACGCCCCTCTTGCAGGGTGAACTCGAGGACGTTCCGGAACTCCGTGAGCTCTCGGCCGACCGCAACTGTTCACCGGTCCAGGTCGGGCTCGCGTGGCTCCAGTCGCGTGGTATCAGCGCCATTCCCGGAACGAGCGACTTGACTCACCTCGTCGAGAACTTTGAGAGTCCGTCAATCGAATTGACCGAAGACGAGCAAGCCACGATCGACGGGATCGAGCGTCGACGACGGATCGCCGACCCATATTTCGCCCCCTGGTAATCAATCATATGGATTCGACGATACTCAAGATTGTCCGTGAACGGACGCGATCACATCGCGATCTGTTCCACTCGCGGTCACTTCTCGAATACCTCGTTGGGCCGGAACCCGACGAGCAGCAACTCGTTGCCGTAGCTGGCAACAGTGCATATTCCGCGCGTGGAACGTTCACCCGGTGGACCTACTCCGAATCAGATAAGATCGCTCGCCTAGCGTTTGCAACCGCAGCGGACCGTCGCCAGGCCCACTTGGAACGAGTCGGATCCCGTTTACCGTCGTCGATGACTTATCGGGACGGTGGCCGAATGCATGATTTCGTCCGGGCCCAGGAAGAGACGACCGCAAGGCTTGCCACGGGCTTTGTGGGTCGCGGACTGATTGCTTCCCATGCGTACGAACGGATCAAGGCCTTCTTCGCGGAATCGAACCGATCTGACCTTGAATCGCTCTTCACGGAGTTGGCCGCCGACGAGCGCGAGACCGTGGAAACTGGCATCGATCTCCTCGAGGAACGGGACTTTGAAGAGGGCCGACGCGAGGAGGTCGTGTCTCTGGCCGTTCGAACGGTCGATATCGCTGCGTCTGAGCTGACCGAATCGATCGAATAAAATGAGTGAACCAGAAAGAACGCTCGCCGGCCCGTCGTCTCGCCCGGTTGCGGTCCGGCCGGGCACGGCCAGGGTTCGAAGCCTTTATCCGCGTTCTGGGCTTCGGTTCCGGTAAGTAACCACAACCATGTCCGACAAACCAGCCTCAATGTACCGGGACATCAGCAAGCCGGCGTACACGCGACGCGAGTACATCACCGGCATCCCGGGTTCGAAGATCGCACAGCACAAGATGGGCGACATCAAAGCCGAGCCCGACGACTACCCCGTCCAGATCAGCCTCATCACCGAGGAGGAGGTCCAGATCCGACACGGGAGCCTCGAGGCCTCTCGCCTCTCGGGTAACCGGTACATGATCAAGCACGCCGGCGAGGGCAACTACAAGATGATCCTGCGCAAGTTCCCCCACCACGTCATCAGGGAGAACAAGCAGGCAACCGGCGCCGGCGCCGACCGTGTCTCCGACGGTATGCGCCAGTCCTTCGGGAAGATCGTCGGCACCGCGGCCCGCATCGACGCCGGCGAGCGCATCTTCACCATCTGGTGTGACGTCGAGGACGCCGACTTCGCCAAGGAAGCCATGCGTCGCGCCTACAACAAGATCACGCCGCCGTGCAAGATCGACGTCGAGAAAGGCGAGCAGAAGCTCATCTCGTAAAACAACCTTTTGCGCTGCGTGCGGTCGCTTCGCGACCGCACTCGGCAAAACGTTGATGAAAAGCACTCCTCCTTCCCCTACAGCGCCGCACAGCGGCGCTTCCGGGTCAGTCGTCGGCCCGCTCACTCGGCTAGCGCCTCGTTCGCGGAACACGGAGCTAAGGTAATCCAGCCCTCCCCCGTTGAGCGAAAGCGAAGCTTTCGCGATGCTCGGAAGAGCTTGCTCTTCCGTAGGCTCTCGCGGGTCGCTGGCACGACCACGCGCTCGCGGCCACCGTTTTCAATAATTCCGACAAGTGTATGGGACGCTCGTTCGAACTCTCACCTGAATGTCTGATCTCGGTTTCGGCGGCTACGCGGACGTCACGGACCCGCGGACGCGGTACGACGATCTGATCGAGGACAGAAGCGAGGAGCAACTCGATCGCGAATCGTTCGTCGAAGCCTGTGAGATGGAAGCGTTCCGGTCCGGCTGGGTCGGAGCCGGCGTCGTGGTTGACGACGCGGATCGCGTCCTCCTGGTCCACGAACCGGGCGCCGACCACTGGCTGCTGCCGGGTGGGACGATCCAGCGCGGCGAAACGCTCGCGGGCGGGTTGCGACGGGAGATCGACGAGGAGGCTGGCGTCGACGTCACTCCTGTTCGTCCGCACGCCGTCGCCGAACACGTCGTCAGACACGACGGCGAGTGGACCGGTTTCGCCGTCGGACTGATCGAAGCACGTCCCGAGTCGACCGAACTCGGAACCGATCTGGGCGTCGATGACGAGGAGATCGACGATGCGGGCTGGTTCGAGTCACTTCCGACGCGGACCTTCCAGCGCGATCTCGCGACCCGCGCGCTGGAACGCGTCCGTGCCGAATGAGCTCCACTTCGGCTGCCGTGTCCGCGCCACCTCGGATACCTTTTTGCGCTCGCGCTCGCTCGTTCGGGTATGCTGGAGCTCGCGGTGGCGAATCGGGAGGAGACGTTCGAGCGGATGCGAGAACCGCTGGCCGAGCGCGGGATTCGGGCCCGGCACGTGCCGGTGAGAGAGCGGGTGATCCCGCTGGATGGCGATGCGCCGATCGACGCGACCGAGTTCGACGTCGGGTTCGTCTATCCGGGCCGATTGATGGAGGGCGGCGTTGCCGACGCGATGCTCGACGTCCCGTGGGTGAACGGGCTCGAGGCGGTCGCCACGTCGCGGAACAAGGCCGGGGTGCTGGCGAGGCTCGATCGGGCGGGCCTGCCGGTTCCCGACTCCGTCTACGTCTCGAATCCGGTCGACGAGAGCGAGCTCGTCGACGTCTACGATCGTTTCGAGTCGCCGGTGGTGGTCAAGCCCAACTCGACGACCCGCGGTGTGGGCGTCGCGAAGGCCCACGACCTCGATTCGTTCCTCGGCGTCTGTGACTATCTCGGCCTGGTCCAGGACTACAAAGCGACCGGTGACAAGTCCTTCCTCGTCCAGGAGTACCTCCCCGACGCCACGGACTACCGGGTGATGGTGCTCGACGGTGAGTACGTGGGGGCCGTCGAACGGCGCCTGCCAGACGGTGCTCGCGAGGCCGGTCAGTGGAAACACAACGTCCACCGCGGTGCCGAGGCGCAGGGTGTCGAACTCTCGGGAGAGCGACGGAAACTCGCCGAATCGGCTGCACGGGCGCTGGATATCGACTTGCTCGGGGTCGACCTCCTCGCGACCGACGATCGGGTCGTCGTCACCGAGACCAACGCCAGACCGACGATCGACGCGGCGACGAAGTACGAACCCGACTTCTACGATCGGCTGGCCGCGACGATCGAGGCCCGCGCGGACCTCGGGTAGTGCCACGGCTGGGAGCTGGAGCGTGGATCGGGAGGAGGCCAGCAGTTTCGGTCGTGTCGGTGAGCCGAGGGAGCGGCTGTGTTGTACCTGGAGAAATACTGTGCGTGTCGCCGGGGCGATTACTCGAGGCTGATGCCCGAACTCTGCTCGGCGGGTTCGAAGACGACCTCGAGCACACCGTTGTTGTACGTCGCGCTCGCGGTGTGTTCGTTGACCCGCCGGGGGAGCGAGACACGCTCGTCGTACTCGCGGTGGTCACTTCGGGCGGAGATAGTCAGGGTCTTGCCGTCGCACTCGAGTTCGATGTTGTCCTTCTCGACGCCCGGAAGGTCGGCGACGACGCGGATCTCCGTGTCCGTGTCGTGGACGTCGACGTGGGTGTCGGTGCCGAAGCCGGTATCGACCGTCCCCGCCGAGGACTCGAACTCGACGTTCGCACCCTTCATCATATCGTTCATCATGCGTTCGATCTCACGGAAGAGATCGTCGAAGGGTTCGTCGCGGTCGTCTCGTCTCATAGCGGAAGGTTGCGCCCGACCGTCCAAAAGCTTTCTGTCGGCGAACGGGTTTGCGGTCAGGTGTCGGCGACGGCGGCGCAGCGAGTCGAGACTCGGCGAGTGTCGTCGGTCGGCTACCGGCCGATGTCCATCGCGTCGTTCGTGGTCTCGATACTCTCGGCGGCGTCGGCAGCGCCGGTGACGGCGCGGATGGCGTCGACGTTCTCGGGGACCACGTCCGACTCCTGGTGGATCGCCTGGAAGAGATAGAGATCCCGCCCCTCGGTCGAGATGGACTCCTCCCAGATGCAGTTCTCCCAGAGGTCGCCACGCGGTCGCCCGACGTCGTGGGCGTACTCTTTGAGCTTGCCGGCGCCGTCGATGTCGAGGCTCTCTGGCACGAGGAAGAGGCGGTCTTCGTCGGCGAACAGGTCACGAACGTCGGCGGCATCGGCGGCCGACTCTAGCGTGACGTTCAGGCTGTGGACGTGCATGAGCGTCGCCGGGACCTTCATCCCGAGCGTGTCGATGTCGACGTCGGGGAAGATGGTGTTGACGTCGGGGCCGTGATGCGAGGGGATCGTCACCGGATTCGGGAGGATGTCGTTGATCGGGCCGCGGGACGTCTGGCCGGGGTCACCGCCGCGGCGGACGAGCGTCGCACGGACCTTCTCGATTCCGTAGGCTTCCTGCAGTGGTGCGATCACGCGCGAGAGTCCCGTCGTGTTGCAGGAGACGACGCGAACGTGGTCGGCGTCGACGGCGTCTTCGAAGTTCGACCGGGCGTTGAAACTCACGTCGGCCACGTCGGCGTCTTCGCCACCCTGGTAGAGCGCCGGCGTGTCGTACTCGTCGTACATGGCCTTGTTCTCGGCACCGATCCCGCTTGGGGTGGCGTCGACGACGACGTCCGCGGCCTCGACGAGGTCGGTGACGGGGCCCGCGATCTCCATTCCCGCGTCCGCGAACTGGTCGGCCCGATCTTCGATCGCCGCGTACAGCGAGTAGCCCCGATCGAGTGCCGACTGGGCCTCGAAGTTGGGCCGCGTCTTCGCGACGCCAAGGACTTCCATGTCCGGCTGGGCCCGGACGGCGTCCGCGACCCGTTTGCCGATCGTTCCGTAGCCGTTTACCGCGACCTGTATCATATGCGCGAGTCTCCACTACCGAGGGGGTTAATCGTTTCGAGGTCTCCGCGCGGTGGTCAGCTTCGCTGCGCTGTTTTCTGCCGGGTGCGGTCGGTTCCGCGTGGGCAATCCGACGGACACTGGCTCCCGTCGCCACGAGTGAGAAGGTCTTTCCGCTGGCCACGCGCATGGCGTCGTATGGAAGACGATGCGTCTCTACTGGCCCCCGCACGCACCGCGGTCGAGCAGTGTCTGGCCCTCGATGCGTCGGAGTCGTGTGTGATCGTCACGGACGACAAACGCCAGCCGATCGGGCAGGCGCTCTACGAGGTCGCGAGCGACATCACCGACGATGCGGTCGTCGTTCGCTATCCCGTTGGGGAGACTCACGGGAGCGAACCGCCGTCCCCGGTGGCCACGGCGATGGCCGATGCGGACGTCGTACTCGCACCGACGACGAAGAGTTTGAGTCACACGCGTGCACGCGGGGACGCGAACGAGGCCGGTGCTCGCGTCGCGACGCTTCCGGGTATCACGCCGGACGTGTTCACGACCGGTCTCGACGCTGATTACGAGGAGATCGAAGCCCGCTGTGAGGACGTTCTCGCACAGGTCGAGGCGGCCGACGAGATTCGTGTGACGGGTGACGGCGGGACCGACATCACGTTCGACGTGGCCGATCGACGCTGGAACGCCGACACCGGCATCGTCCACGACGCCGGCGCGATGTCGAACCTCCCGGCGGGTGAGGTATTCGTCAGCCCCGAGTCGGCGACCGGCACCTACGTCGTCGACGGAACGATGATGCCTCACGGACTGCTCGACGACGACCAGACCCTCTCCTTCGAGGTCGAGGACGGCCTCGTCACCGACATCTCGGACGACGACATCCGGGAGACGGTCGAGACGGCCGCGGACGAGGTCGGCGACGCCGCCTACAACCTCGCGGAACTCGGCATCGGGACGAACGTGGCCGTCACCGATCTGGTCGGTTCCGTCCTCCTGGACGAGAAGGCGGCCGGGACGATCCATATCGCCATCGGCGACGACGCCGGGATCGGTGGCGACGTCGAGGCGCCGATCCATCTGGACGGCATCGTCCGCGACGTCGACGTGTTCGCCGACGGCACCGAGGTCACCCTCCCCGAACCGGCCGAATCCACGTAACGACACCGACGTCACGATTTAGCTGACGTGGGGTGTGATCACGACTGACGGTAGTTAGCCGTCGAACGTGCACCAAAACGCGCTCCAATCCCCTTTTACGCGCGTGGCCTGTAGCCGACTGCATGAGTGAAGTCGAGGATCGACAGGCCGTTCCGTGCCCGTCGTGTTCGCCGGCCGTCGAAACCGTCCACGAGGTGCTCTCGCCGGGCGGCGGGTCGCTGACGGTTCGCTGTGGCGATTGCGGTCACGTCCACAAGATCCAGCCGACGAGCGAGGCGGAGGTAACGCTCGACGTCGTCGTCTCGCAGGGCGGCGAGTCGACGGCGGCCAACGTGACGACGCCGGCGGACGAGACGATCGCCGTCGGCGACGAGTTTCTCCTAGAGACCGAGGCGATGCTCGCGACCGTTCGGGTGACGAGTGTCGAGCTAGACGGGCATCGACGACGGGAATCGGCGCCCGCCGAGAAAGTCGAGACCGTCTGGACGCGCGAGGTCGACAACGTCGCGGTCAACGTGACGATCCACCCTGGGGACGGCACACACGACGAGAGCCGTGCGACGACGATTCACGTCCCCGGCGATTACGAACTGACCGTCGGTGAGGTCGAGACGTTCGGCGAGGACGAGTTCGAGATCGACGCCGTCGTCGTTCGGGGCGACGCAGACGGCTACAATCGCGACCGATACGAACAGGAGGGCGATACGGTCTTCGCGAAGGATACGAAGCGCGTCTACGGCTGGGACGAGACGTCCACAGCCTGGTCGGCCTGGTGACTGTCGGTTCGCCCGGAATACACCGGTCGACCTGACAGGCGGCTACGTAACCACAGCGGTCTATTCTGCCGAATGTGGTGAGCTGAGCCCCACGCACCGTCGCAAATACACGGGTGAAAGCACGGTTCGGTTGTGGGGAACGCTGGAATCGCTATCGGGAAATCTGTCGGCAATCGTGTGGTTCCTGCAAGCGCGTCTTTGATAACGGTCGCTCGGATAGCCGACGTATGGATCGTGCCGTCCTCCGGGAGGACATGATCGACAGCCTCCAGCACGAGCCGAAGGACGTCCTCGCTGACGAGGCGGTCGCCGTCGCGATGAGCGACGTCCCTCGCCACGAGTTCCTCCCAGCGTCGGCCGACGCGTACGCTGACCGATCGTACGAGTGTGAGGGAACGCGAGCCCTCTCTCCGAGTGAGGCGGCACGCCTCGTCCAGGGGCTCGACCCGGCGCCGGGCGACTCCGTGCTGGTCGTGGGTGTCGGCGTCGGTTACACCGCTGCGCTCCTGGCGGAACTGGTCGGCGAGGAGCACGTTCACGCGGTCGACATCTCTCGACCGATCGTTTCCCTGGCCCGATCGAACCTCGCGAGCGCCGGGTACGGGGGCGTCCTCGTCGATCGTCGTGACGGATCGTACGGGCTCCCGGAGTACGCACCGTTCGACCGCATTCTCCTCGAAGCGGCGGCCGTCGATGCACCGATGGCGTTGACCGAACAGCTGGCCGACGGCGGCCGGTTGGTCTATCCGCGTGGTGCGACGAGTCAGCGCCTCGTCGCCGTCACCGACGACGGTCGCACCGATCTGGGACCCGTGTCGTTCGCGCCGATCCTCGTCGAGGGCGAACAGTCCGGTGCGTTAGAACGGAATCGAACCGCCCGGGAGGACTTAGAACACGCCGTTCGGCGCACAGAACGCCGTCGTGGCTGGGAACTCGACTGGATCGACTGGGAGTGATTCCGCTCACTGGCTGTACTCGTGGTTACGTGTGGCTCACGTCGTGTTACGCCCGACGGTGGAACTGCCGTCACCGGTCACTATCGCTCGATGAGTGGAAAACGGTGAGACCGTGGGGGTCCACCGAAGTAGGGATTGGGGGGTGGGGTGGGTGGCGACTAGTACCGTCGTAGCGCCACTTACGGGTATGATAGCGGCGGGGTTAAGAATAACCGCTAACTGTTTATGGCCATTGGAAAAGCAACACTAATTGATTAAAAACCGCTGGGCGGCCGGCACCGTTCCCGCACATTGGTCGAACCAAACACTACTGCCGATACCGTTCGTGCCGTCCGTTCCGATCGCTCCGGTGCTATCGACGGGGCCGGTCGTCCAGCACACGGTCGACGATCTTCCGCTGCGCGGCCCGGAGATGATAGTGGAAGGTCGGGGGCGAGATATCGAGCGTCTCGGCCAGATTCTCGCCCGTGCTCTCTCGGGGCCACTCGAAGAAGCCGCTGTAGTGTGCGGAGTGCAGCGCTTCGAGCTGTTTTTCCGTAAGGTGCTCCGTCACCTGCTGTGGCCGGTGGTCGGGCGCGGTCTCGGTACGGTGTTCTCGCCGGGCAACGAGTTCGGTGTCCGGATAGCCCGCTTGAATAGCCTCGACGAGCGATCGGGTGTCGATTTGGGAGGGAAGGACGAGCGTGACAGTCGTTCGACTGTCCGTCGTCGCGGCGTTGACCACCTGCGTATCGTACTCGACGAGCGTCTCGAGAAACGGTGTCGCAGCCACTGTCACGTCGAGTAACGTCGAGTCTTCGCCCGCCGAGACGATCGAGACGTCGTCGATAGCCGTGAATTCGTCGGCCAGACGGTCGCTCTCGTCCGGCGGTAGATCGGCTGGCACGCGCACGAAGCACGTCCGGAGGCCGCTCGTCCGCTGGAAGATCCCCTCCAGCTGAATCGGTCGATCGAGGGCCGAGCGGAGTCGGTTGAAGAGGAGGTGATCGTCCCCACAGTCGAGTTCGATCTCGATTCGTTCGTCGGTCACCATCGCCCGGGTTCGTTCAGCGCTCCTGATCGCGTGCCCGATCACTTCGCCGAGTTCTCCCAGGACGTCGCGTTCGCGTTCGGTGACCGCGTCCGCCGCCGTCGCGTGCACGACGACGGCACCGTATCGCCGTTCTCGGCCGGTCAACGGGACGGCGAGGACGGTCTGGAAACCGTGTGTCAGTGTCGTCGTCCGACGGGGGTCCCAGGTTGGTTCGTCGAGCACGTTCGCGACGACGCGGACGTGCTCCTGATCGAGTGCGGCGGTTACCAGGTCGACTTCCGGGGCGTCCGCTCCATCAGCCCGAATCTGGTCGGCGTAGGTCTCGTCGATTCCGGCCCAGGCCGAGGGACTCCACGGCTCTCGACGAGGCGCCAGCCAGGCAGCCAGGTAGCGATCGCTCGCCGCGAGTCGTTCACAGACGGTCGTTTCGATCTCGGCCCGCGTCGTCGCCTGGGCGATTCCCTGCGTGATGTCTCTGACGAGTTCGTTCGTGTGATCGAGGCGCGTCAGTTCCTCGTTCTTCCGTGTGAGCCGTCGATCGTGCTCGCGAAGCAGTTGTTCGCGTTCGGCTCGATCGAGTGCGGCTTCGGTGTTCGCCGCGAGAATCTGGATGAGTTCGATCATCGTCTCGTCGAAGCCGTCTCGCACCTCGCTGCCCGTGACGAGCAGGCCGTGCGACCCGAGGGGCACGAGGACCTCGCTCTGTCGGCGCCGGTCGTCTGCGGGTGCTGGGCCGGTGCTGACGTCAGGAACGTACGACAGCTCCCCGCCGGAGAACGTCTCCCAGACGTGGCCGTCACCCTGCTCGTACGTCCGATCGGGATCGAGCGTGTCGGCCGTGCCCGGCGTCGACGCGACGTGTTCGAGTGCTGCGGCCGTGGGTTCGAACCGGTAGGTCGCGACGATCGGCACGTCGAGGATATCGCCCGCTGTCTCGACCAGCGCACGATAGATCTCGTGTTTCGTCCCGGCTCGCATGAGATCGCGGGTCGTCTCGTGTAAGCCGGTGAGCGTCCGCTCGTAGCGCTGTTCGCTCTGTCGTAACTCCGTCTCGGCCCGGTACTGGCCGACGGCGTTTCGAATCTGGTTCGCCAGCAGCGTGTACTGTTCGCGCCCGGACTTCTTCTGTAAGTAGCCGGTGACGCCGGCCGCGATCGCCTCGCTCGCGATCTCCTCGGAGCCCTTCCCGGTAAAGAGGACGAACGGCAGGTTCTCGTCGCGTTCTCTGACGGCCTCTAACAACTCGAGGCCTGTCATTCCGGGCATATCGTAGTCGCTCACCACGCAGTCGACGTCGCGCTCTTCGACCGTCGAGAGCGCTGCAGCCGCCGTCGTGACGGTCGTCACGTCGAGCGTCTCGTCGACCCGGCCGAGCATCTCGGCCGCCAACTCGGCGAAGCTGGGTTCGTTGTCGGCGAGCAGGACGGAGACCGACTCGATCGACGTTGCCCCTGGCACAGGTACGTCGTGAGATTGCTGCCCAGGTACTAATATATTAGCACCACCTCTCGCACCGTCGACCGCCTGCTATACAGTTCGTGTTGGTACTCGTGCCGGCACGGGTCGTCGGTCTACAACTGTCTGGCCGTCTGGTTGACTGGCTGCGTCATCGCCTGACCGATTGACCGTCGAACGCTGTCACTACCCCCACGGCCGGCCGCGCCCGCAACTGGGCCGTTACGGGCCTGCTTTCGCAGGTATCGCCACTATTCGGGTATCCGGGGTCGTAGGCGTGTATGGTGGGCGAAGAGCCACGATTCGATTTCACCAGAGACGTATCGAGACGGACGCTCATGCGCGCCGGCGGCGGCCTGGCCGTCTTCGGGATCGCAGCCCCGGCCGAAGGGACCTTCGACCCGGCGGACTTCGACGTCACTCCGCTCCAGCAGCTGGACGAAGTCGAGGTCGATCCCCGGGGACTCCAGTACTTCACGATCCAGCAGGCACGTGTCGTCCACGATCTGACCGGCAGGATCTATCCGTCCGACGACCTCGGTCCGGGCGCCCCCGAAGCCGGTGTCGTCTACTTCATCGACCATCAGCTCAATTCGGCGTGGGGACGCGGCGAACAGTGGTACATGGAGGGGCCGTTCGCCGGTCGGGATCCGACCGACCCGTTCCAGAGCGAAGGCGTCTCGGACGAGGAAGAAACCGACGTTCCCTGGGCGGAGACGACGCCGGCCCCGACGCAGGGCTGGCAGTATCCGCTGACACCGAACGAGGCCTACGATCGGGCCATTGCTGCGATCGAAGCGCACGTCCAGTCGACCTACGACGCGTCGACGTACACCGAACTCGATGGCGACCAACAGGACGAGGTCGTCGCGGCGCTCGAAGCCGACGAGGTTGGGACGTTCGAGGGGACCGGCATCGCCGCGGGCGACTTCTTCGCGCTCCTGTATCAGAACACCCTCGAAGGAATGTTCAGCGATCCGATGTACGGCGGCAACAGGGAGATGGTCGGCTGGCGGCTGAAGGGCTTTCCGGGAACGCCGGGCGCTCTCGGTAGCTATCGAGAACTCATCACTGACGACGAGTACATCGAACTTGAAGAGGGCGACTACCGAAAACTCGCCGACGACGTCGCCTCACTCGGCATCGACTCGGACAACGAGGTCCCAGCGAACGAACAGAGCGAACAGGGTCACGCACACGTACACAATGCTGCCGAAGCCGACTATCCCAAGATCGTCGATCCCGCCGCCGCCCGGGGCGATGCGGACCCGGATTCGGCACCGACGGGATCGGTCGACAGTGCAGACGGCAAGGGCGCTCCCGACGTCGAGGACGGACAGATCGACAACTCCGAAGCCGCAGACGGGCCGTCAGCTGAGTCTGCGGGCGACGATGGGGGTGACCGCTGATGGTGCAACAACTGGATCCCGTCGACGTCGTCACGGTCGGTGCCGGCTGGACGGGTGGCATCATCGCGAAAGAACTCGCACAGAACGACTACTCCGTCGTGAGCCTCGAACGCGGCGGCGAGCGCGAGACGGAGAACTTCTTCACCGTTCACGACGAGCTGGGCTACGCGCTCCGGTACAAGTTGATGCAGGATCTCTCGAAGGAGACGATCACGTTCCGGAACGCCCCGGAGGATACCGCCCTGCCGATGCGTCGATACGGCGCCTTCTTGCCCGGAACGGGTGAGGGCGGGGCGGGCGTCCACTGGAACGGCGTCACCTGGCGATTCCTCCCGTACGACTTCCAGATCCGCTCGCAGACGATCGATCGCTACGGGGAAGACAAGATTCCCGACGGGATGCAACTCCAGGACTGGGGACTCACCTACGAGGAACTGGAGCCGTACTATCACACCTTCGAGTACACGGCCGGGATCGCCGGCGAAGCCGGAAACGTCGACGGGGAGGTTCAGGATAGCGGCAATCCGTACGAAGGGGCGCGAGCGGACGAGTATCCGCTTCCGCCGATGGAACAGACGCCGGCACTCGGGCGGTTCGCGGACGCCGCGTCGTCACTCGGCTACGAACCGTTCATGCAGCCGTCGGCCAACCTCACCGAATCGTACACCAATCCCGACGGCGTCCAGCAGGGGCAGTGTCAGTACTGTGGATACTGTGAGCGGTTCGGCTGTGAGTGGGGTGCGAAATCGTCGCCGATCACGACCGTCCTCCCGGCCGCAAAGGAGACGGGCAACTACGAACTGCGAACCCATGCAGACGTGATCGAGCTTCTGTATGACGACAGTGAGGGCCGAGTAAGTGGCGTCCGATACGTCGACCGGGAGACGGGAGACATCTACGAGCAACGGGCGACGGTCGTCGCACTGACGGCCTACGTCCTCAACAACGTGCGTCTCCTGCTCCTCTCCGATATCGGGGAGCCGTACGACCCGGAGACGGGTGAGGGCGTCGTCGGGAAGAACTACTGCTACCAGAACTTCGGCGCCAGCGCGACCGGGTTCTTCGACGAGGAGGCCTGGAACCTCTACATGGGTGCCGGCGCGCTGGGTACGGCTATCGACGACTTCAACGGTGACAACTTCAATCACTCGGATCTCGACTTCATCCACGGCGGGAACGTCTCGATCAGTCAGACGGGTGCCCGCCCCATCGTGAACAATCCGGTTCCGCCGGAGACACCGGCGTGGGGATCCGAGTTCAAACGCCAGAGCATCGAGAATAACCACAGCACACTCGGCGTCTCCTGTCAGGGGTCGGTCCTCCCCTTCCGCGATAATTACCTCGACCTCGATCCGAACTACACCGACCAGTACGGCCGGCCGCTCCTCCGAATGACCTTCGACTGGCACGAGCAGGATCGCAACCTCGTCGAGTACGTCGGCCCCTACCTGGAGGAGATCATGCAGGAGATGGGTGCGGATACGGTCGACGCGACGACCGCACTGGAGGGAAGCTTCGACATCACGCCGTACCAGTCGACGCACAACACCGGCGGGGCGATCATGGGCGACGATCCGGCCGATTCCGTGGTCAACACCTACCTCCAGAACTGGGATGCCGAGAACCTGTTCATCCCCGGCGCGTCGGCGTTCCCCCACAACAGCGGCTACAATCCGACCGGAACCGTCGGGGCACTGGCCTTCCGGGCCGCCGAGGGGATTCAGGAGTACCTGAACGATCCTCGCCAACTCGTCACCCCGTAGCCGGGTTTCAGGAGCGTCTCTCTCTCTCTCTCTC
>JGI2924J29684_1077678_pt1 | contig 20581 bp, 20 predicted proteins | sample BenlonsequencITS_FD_29684 | JGI IMG/M metagenome (IMG submission 29684)
AAGCGTCGACTGCTGAGTGAACCCAGACGACCGCATTCGGTTTCACTCATCCGTTCAGGCTTGCCAAAGCACTAGTGGCGGACCAAGCCTGAACTGATGGGTCGAATCTGGCGGTGTGGCTCGATTCGACCCGTCAGTCGACGGTTGGGGCGTACTAGACGCCGTCAGCGCCGATTAGGCCGAACGGCGACCCGTTGTCGTTCTCGAGGGCGTGTTCGTAGACGACGTGTGCGGCCGCGACATCCTGGATGGCCAGCCCGGTCGAGTCGAAGACTGTGACGCCGGTGTCGTCGGTACGTGCGGGTTCGTCGCCGACGACGAGTTCGCCGATTTCGGCGTGGATGTCGGCGTCCGAGAGAATTCCCTCGTGATACGGGACGTTGATCTCGCCGGAGTGAGTACACTGTTCGTGGTCGTCGATGACGACCGTCGCATCGAGCAGGAGGTCGTCGTCGAGTTCTTGTTTTCCTTCCGCGTCCGCACCCATCGCGTTGATATGCGTGTGCTCTGTGACGTCCTCGGGGCCGACGATCGGTTCTTCGACCGGCGTCACCGTCGAGACGACGTCGCAGTGGCCGGCTTCGGAAATCGACCCGGCGCGGACGTCGAACTGGTCGTCGAAGGCATCGATGAACTGTTGGGTTCGCTCGTCGTCTTTGTCCGCGACGACGACTTCCTCGATCGATCGAATCTCACTGATCGCCTCGAGTTGCGTGTACGACTGGACGCCCGCACCGACGATACCCATCGAAGTGGCGTCCTCGACGGCGAGGTAGTCGGTTGCGACGGCTGCGGCGGCACCGGTGCGTTTCATCGTCAGCGCAGTGCCGTCCATGATCGCGAGCGGAGCGGCGGTCACGGGATCAGAGTAGATCATCGTCCCGAGGACAGTCGGTAGATCGTGTTTTTCGGGATTGTCGGGGTGGACGTTGACCCACTTGAGACCGGCGGCGTCCCACTCGCCGGTGTCGAGATAGGCGGGCATCGACCGGAAGTCGCCGTTGTACTGTGGCAGGTCGATGTAGGATTTAGCCGGCATCTGGCAGTCGCCGCGCTCGAAGGAGCCGAAAGCTTCCTCGACCGCGTCGACGACTGCAGACATTCGGGCGTTGTCGTCGACATCGTCACTGTCCAACAGAAGCGTGTTCATGTATGGCAGATATTGCGGGAGCCTACTTATTCGTAGTGAATTGTCGGAGGAGTCGTGGAAAATGTGAGAAATCGATAATACCCAGAATCGCGTCGTTGCCATCGCGGTCCGAGGAGCTATCGGGAGCGACGACGAAAGAAGAGTGTCGGCCGACTCGAGTCGGCGATTGATGATTCGAAGGTGGTGTTATACTCTTACCGCGAGGGCCGGAGGCCCGAGCGGGCTGACGAGCGATGTGGAGCAACGCTTTGCGTCGCGGAGCGGAGCGAAGGGGCTTTTAGTTTCTGGCTCGCGGGTCACTCCGTCTCCTGCTCGCCTTACGAGGTTCTCACTTGTTCGTTTCGAACCTCGTCTACATCATGCCGCCCATGCCACCGCCCATGCCGCCCATGCCACCGCCCATACCACCTGGGCCGCCAGCGGGCATGTCCTCGTCGTCGTCGTCTTCGACGGCGAGGTCGCCTGCGGCGATGACGTCGTCGATGCGCAGCAGCATAACTGCGGCTTCGGTGGCAGACTCGATTGCCTGGGTCTTCACTCGCAGCGGCTCGTAGACGCCTTCTTCGCCCATGTCGATCGTGTCGCCGGTGTAGGCGTCGAGGCCAGCAGCTTCGTTACCGCTGTCGTGGTCGGCACGCAGCTCCACGAGAGAGTCGATGGGGTCCAGCCCGGCGTTCTCGGCGAGGGTGCGTGGGATGACCTCGAGTGCGTCCGCGAAGGCTTCGACGGCGAGCTGTTCGCGGCCGCCGACGGAGTCGGCGTAGTCACGCAGGGCAAGCGAGAGGTCGACTTCGGGTGCGCCGCCACCGGCAAGCACCTTGCCATCCTCGAGGGTCGTACGGACGACGCCCAGCGAGTCTTCGACTGCGCGGTCGACCTCGTCGATGACGTGTTCGGTGCCACCGCGGAGGATCAGGGTGACAGACTTCGCGTCGTCGACGTCCTCGACGAAGATGCGCTGGTCACCGGCGATTTCTTTCTGGGCGACGCTGCCGGCGAAGCCGAGGTCGTCTTCGGTGAGGTCTGCGGTGCTCGAGACAGGCGTGGCACCGGTCGAGCGGGCGAGCTGACCCTGATCGCTGGACTTGACGCGGCGGACGGCGATGATGCCCTCCTGGGCGAGGTAGTGCTGGGCCATGTCGTCGATACCGCCGTCGACGAAGACGACGTCGGCACCGGCGTCGGCGATCTCTTCGACCATCTCCTGGAGTTGCTGTTCCTCCTGTTCGAGGAACTGCTCGAGCTGGTCGGGGTCGGTGACGTTGACTTCGGCGTCGATTTCGGTTTCTTTGACCTCGAGGTCGCCATCGATGACCGCGATCGACGCGTCCTCGGCGAAGTACGGCATGTTCTCGGAGACGCGCTCCTTGTCGACGATGACGCCCTCGACGAGTTCGGACTCGTCGATGGAGCCGCCGACGACTTTCTCGACGCTGATGTTGTCGGTGTCGATCTCACCGTCGTCGGCGACGGACTGGACGGCCTCGACGACCAGATCCGCGAGCAGGTCGCGGGAGCTTTCGGCTCCCTTGCCGGTCATCGCCGTAGCGGCGATCTGGTGGAGGATTTCGTCGTCGTCTTCGTCGACGTCGAGCGCGATCTCTTCGAGGGCTTCGGTGGCTTCTTCGGCGGCCTGGCGGTACCCCTGGGCGAGGGTGGTCGCGTGGATGTCCTGGTCGAGGAGGTCCTCGGCCTGGCTCAGGAGTTCGCCAGCAACGACGACGGCACTGGTGGTCCCGTCACCGACCTCGTCTTCCTGGGTTTCGGCGACTTCGACGATCATGTCGGCCGCCGGGTGGTCGATCTCCATCTCCGAGAGCAGGGTGACGCCGTCGTTGGTGACGATGACGTTACCCGTGGAGTCGACGAGCATCTTGTCCATTCCCTTCGGACCGAGTGTGGTCCGGACGGACTCGGCAACGGCCTTGCCGGCCTGTACGTTCATCGATTGTGCGTCTTTGCCGGAGGTGCGCTGGCTCTCCTCCGAGAGAACGATAAGAGGCTGGTTGCCCATCTGCTGTTGTGCCATAGTCAGTCGATGGATTGATTGCTATTCTATATAAGTCTTTCCCAATTTCGCGGATACGGCGCGTCGAAGTCGGTTCATCCAGGGGGTATCCGACGATCCAGGAGAGGGGTATTTAATGGTTCAACGCTCGGGAGAACTGCGATCGAAACCGAAACCGCTACGAGCGGATCAGAACGGCGTTCGTCGAAGAGGCGGCGGCGAAACGTTCGCGTTCAGGTATCGGACGTGCCACCGGGGAACCGGTGATACTCGAGTCCCTGATGTTTCATCTCGTTGTGTTTCTCCTCGAGGAACGAGTAGACGGTACCGTGGGGCGCACCGTCGAGAATCATCTCCGCGGCGGTACGGACGGCGTCGACCTCCTCGGGCGTGCCGATGATCCCGAGCGTCGAGCCGTAGATGACGACGGATGCGCCGGAGAGTTCCTCCATCAGCTCTCGAGTGCGGCCGTTTTCGCCGATGAGACGGCCCTTCTGTCGTTGCAGGTCGTTTTTGTTGCGGGCGGCGGCGTCGATGTCGACGACGTCGAACATCATCATCTCGTCGTCGAGTAGCGTGAGTGCGTCCTCGGGCGCGAACCCGCGACCGATCGCACGGACGATTTCGGGGCCTTTGAGACCGCGAACGGGGTCGCCGACCGTCTCGATGGCGACGGAGCCGTTCTCCGAATCGATGTCGAGTCGGACTTCGGCCTCGGCTTCGATCTCTCGCATCGTCTCACCGCCTTCGCCGATAAGAACGCCAATACGATCCTGCGGAATCTTCACGTGCTGCATATATCCTACGTAGTGGCTCGGCCAGTTTAAGGGCTTGGTCCCGACGGTTCTCTCGAGAGCAGTGCGTTCGAGCCGTCGGATTACTCGAGGACCGACCGGAACCGAACCGACTCCGAGAGCGTATCGAGGATCGCGACGGTACGGTCGTCGTCGGCCGTCGTCGGGAAGTGAGCACCTGGGTTGACGACCGTCGTTCGACCGTTCTCGGAGCGTTCGTTGACGTGGTGGTGGCCGTAACAGACGAGGTCGTATTCCTCGGCGGCGGCGATGGCCTCGACCTCGGCTTTCGACTCGCCGTGGAGGACGGCCATCGAGAGGCCGTCGAACTCGAGGGCGGCGAACCGGCCGTGGAGTTCGCTCTCGCCACCCAGTGCGTCGAACGCCGCCTGCAGGTTACGGGTGTCGCCGTCGTTGTTCCCGAGGACGCCGTGGAGTTCGAACTCGCCGAAGTACGGCGGGAGCAACGGTGCGACGAAGTCGCCACAGTGGACGACAATCTCGACGCCTTCCTCGGCGAAGATTGCAGCCGCCCGCTCGGTTGCATCGACGTTGTCGTGGGTGTCTGAAACGATCCCGATGTTCATACGTCACAGGGTGCCGGCGAGTCACTAAGACGTTCGGGGCGAACACCGTGGCCCTCACGATTAAGCGCAGCTACGGCGACGTCACAATATGAGCGGACCGAAACGGTCTTCCGCCGCCCGGCTTCGGTCGGTCCTCGTGGGGACGGCTCCGGCGCGTGCCGGCCTCGTCGTCGCCGCGGTCGGGATCGGAATAGTTGCCTGTTACGTCGCCATCGACCTCTTCGGACTCCCCAGCACGCACCCTCCGGGGACGACCGTCCTCCTCGTGGGGTTCTGGGTGATACCGGCGCTCGCCGGAATCGTCTGTGGCTGGCACCGACTCGGCTTCCTCGCGGCGCTCGGAAGCGGCATCACGCCGATACTCGTCCTCTACGCACTCCAGTTGCTCGTCCAGCCCGACGGCGACCTTCCGGCGTTCGTCTTCGCCCTGATGCTGGGAGGACAGAGCGTCCCGTTCGCAGTCGGCGGCTTCGTCCTCGGTGCCACCGCCGCGTTGCTCCTCGAGTGAACGCGTTCGAGGGCGTGCCCGATCCCCGGGCGATCACCTCACCCTCCCAGAAACGGACGGCACGCCAGCCCGCTCGAGTGCCCGGCAACGCTCGGCATTGGCGAGTCGGAACGGCTCGAGTTCGTCCTCGAGCTCACCCAGCGCGTCGCGCCGGCGCTGGTGGGCCGCCAGGAAGTCGGTGATCCGGTCGATCGCGAGTTCCTTCAGGTCGCCGCTGAGCAACTCGCCCGCTCGATACCGCTGGGCGATCCGCTCGAGTGCGGCGTCGTCCTCCTCGAAGAAAAAGCGGAGGTACTGGAACGGGATGTCGACGGACGGATCGCCGCCCTTCTCGCGGTGTTCCTCGAGGGTCGCCCGACCGCCGGTGTAGGCGTGTTCGTTGACCGTCGCCGCGACGGTCTCTGGATCGTCGGTGAGTTCGATCGACGGCGCGTCCCCGGAGGAACTCATCTTGCCCGGCCCCTCGAGGCTCGGCAGGAAGCGCCCGAGCAGGGCACCCGGTTTCTCGACCGGAAGCGACTCCTTCGCGGCGACGTCGCGACAGACCCGCACGTGTGGGTCCTGGTCGACGGCGATGGGGACGAGCGTCGGCTGTCGTCCCGCGACGAGTTGCGGCAACAGCAGGTGGGTCGCCTGCACGGCCGGATAGAACTGTAACCCGACCGTGTCCTGCTGGCCGTAGACGGCTTCGACGGTGGCCGGCGTGAGGTAGTTGGCGAGTCGAACCGCGATCGGGTAGATCACGTCGGCGTCGGCGGTGTCGATCACGATTCGCGTGTTTTCGGGATCGAAGCCGACGGCGAGAACGTCGCGGAGGTTGTCGCGCGTGTGCCCACCGATCGACGCGAACGACTGATCTTTCGCGAGGTACTTCTCGTCGTCGGACAGCGGAACGTAGACCGTCGTGCCCGTCTCTCGTTGAAAGCGCCTCGCGAGGTACAGCGACAGGACGTGGCCGAGGTGCATCGGCCCCGACGGTCCGCGGCCCGTCACAATAGCGTGGGGGTCGTCCGATTCGGCGGCCTCGAGATACTCGTTCACGTCCCGGCCGGCGTAGAACGTCCGGCGACGGATCATCGGGTGGTCGGGAAACCGGTCGAGCTGGTCGTCCGTGAGAGAGGTCGCGCCGAAGCGTTCGAGCAGTTTCTCGTAGTCGACCTCGCCGGAGACGGCGTAGGGGGTGACGGTGAACTCGTCCGCGTCGGTCGTGCTCGCTTCGGGGTTCGTTTCGGTATCGGTGCTGTCGGTCGCGTCGGTAGGGTTTGGCATTCGTGTTGGAGTCGACTGCAGTGGCTGGACGGCGGTACAGTCAGAAAACGAACGGAGGGAGCGCCCGCCGCCACGGCCGCGGGTTAGGCCACGTCGCCCGCCACGACGACACTGTCCGCTCTCGAGGGAGTCTGCCAGCGCCACGACCACTCGAGAGCGGACGTCATCGAGTAGCTGTCAGTTCGGATCGATAAAGAGTGTTTTGCCCCTCGAGTACTGTTACGTCCCGTTCGACCGATCCTCGAGGAACGCCCGCGTGAGCGCACCGACCTCGGACCGAAACTCGTCCATCTCGACGCTGCTCTCGCCGTGACCGAGTCGGCGGTGAGCCTCCCGAAGGATATCCTCGAGCACGCGCTCGTAGAGCGTTTCGAACGTCACGGGTCGACGGTCGTCCTCGAGTCTCGATGCAATTTTTTCGAGTCGGTCCCGGGTCGCGTATCTCGCTGCCAGTTCTTCCGCCGGCACGTCGACCGGGGCCGGTCCGTCGGCACGACCGGCGTCGGGATGGACGAGCTTCGCACGTCGCCCCCGTTTGTCCCGAATCACGACGCCTGCGGCCGGTCCGTCGTCCCACGCCGACTGTGGGATAGCGTACGAATCGGGATCGAAATCTCGAGCGCGGCGTTCCCGTTCGAAGACGTTCACCGACTCGAGCCCGATTCCGTCGAAGATCGCCTGCACTGCGTCGGGCGGGCGGAACGTTCCAGCGTCAGCCGACCAGACGTCGAAGCCGAGAAACGACGGGATACGATCCCAGTCGTAGTCGATCGTTTGGCGGTGAGTCGCTTCACCGAAGAAGACGACGTCCTCGACATCGTCGACGGCGTTTCGGAGCGCCTCGCGGTCGAGGTTCGCTCGAACGTGGCGGACCACGTGCTGATAGGGATCGGGTACGTCGTCGGGATCGTCGTAGACCTGGTTTCGATCGCCGAAACACACGAGCCCCGACTGCTGAAGCTGAAAACGGAGGTGCGCGCCGTCGATCTTCTCGAGGAGCCACAGGTGGCCCTCCTCGAAGAAACTGTTTGGTGCAGCGTCGACCGACGGGATGGCTGGGTATTCCTCCATCGTCAGTCTCGAGAGGGGTCGGGGTCCGGATCAGTGACGAACTCGAGTAACTTGTCGGGATCTGTCTCGAGGCCCTGCCGGGCAAAGAAACTCGCGACGTTCTCGCAGTCACGCTCCAGAAAGTCTCGACTGTTGGGATGGTGGACGGTGACGGCCTGGCCGACGTCGATGATCACTAGTTGGCCCTCGTCGAAGACGACGTTGTACTCACTCAGGTCGCCGTGGACGATCCCGGCGGCGTAGAGTCGGCGCATGTACTCGCGCATGACATCGTAGGCCGTCTCGGGATTCTCGATGTGGACCTCGCCGAGTCGCCTGGCGCGGCCCGCTTCGTTCCCGATGTACTCCATGACCAGGACGTTTCGCTCGGCGGCGATCGGTTCCGGGACGCGGACGCCCGCTTTCTTCGCCCGCCGCAGGTTCGCGAATTCCTTTTTCGTCCAGGCGAGGACAACGTCTTTCTTCTTGCCGCCCAGGCCCTCGAATCGGGGGTCACCCTCCAGGTAGTCACGCATCTGCCGGAAGTTCGAGGCGTTGATTCGATAGATCTTGACCGCGACCTCGCGGTCGTCGCCCAGCGCGTGGTAGACGTTTGCCTCTTTGCCCGTCGAGAGTGGGCCGCCGAACGCCTCGACGTGGCCGTCCTGGACGAGTTTATAGAGCGCAGCGAAGGTCGCGTCGTCGAACACCGATTGTTCGACTTTGAACTGGTCGGCGTCTTTGATTCGTTCCTCGAACTGCTCGAACTCGCGGTCGCGCTTGCGGGCGATTCTGTCGGCTTCAGTGTCGGCGACGTCGATCTCTGCCCACTCGTCGCCGGGCGTGTCAGCTTCCTCTAAATCGACCAGACCGTACTCCGTTCCCTGTCCCATCTATCGGATCATAGAGGGTCAGGACGGGTAAAAGACCGGGTCCAATCGTGAACGCAAGCGTGGATAGCAGCTGTTGTCACGTCGTGGTCGAGCATTGGAAGAGTTCCACCCAATATAGAACGAGCATTGGATATTTACGTCCGATGTGAAAACAATCACTAATTCACCGCATGGACCTGGACGCTCGACCAAGGACGTACCACGAGATATCCCGGGACAAGCGCCCGTCACTTGGCGAGGCGCTCGTCCCGCTTGCAGGGATGGTCCTGTTTCTCTCGGCCGGCATGATTTGGCTCGGGATGGACCCGCAGATGCCGCTGTTGTGGGGTATCGCTTTCGCGGGGATCTGGGGGCGATATTACTTCGAGTACACCTGGTCGGATCTCTACGAAGGGATCGTTCGAAGCATGGTGACCGGAATGCAGGCGATTTTCATTCTGTTCGTTATCTACATGCTCATCGCGTCGTGGATCGATTCCGGAACGATACCGACGCTGATGTACTACGGGCTGGAATTTCTCTCACCTCAGATCTTCCTGCCGTTCGCGGCTGTCCTCTCGGCAGTCGTCGCTTTTTCGGTTGGCTCGTCCTGGACGACGGCCGGAACGCTCGGCGTCGCGATGATCGGTATCGGCTCCGGTCTGGGCATCCCAGAGCCCATGACGGCCGGTGCCGTTCTATCGGGCGCTTACACTGGAGACAAGAACTCACCACTCTCTGAGACGACGAACCTCGCCGCCGCAGTGACGAACACGGAACTGATGGACCACATTCGGGCGATGCGTCCCGGGACACTGATCGCGTTTGCGATCTCGCTCGCGTTGTTCGTCGTTCTGGGACTGGACGCGAGCGGAACGATTCCGTCCGGACAGGTCACCGAGATCCAGCACGCACTCGCGGGCAGTTACGCCATCTCACCGACTTCGCTTTTGCCACTCGTCCTCACGTTTGCTCTCGCGTTCTACGGATTTCCTGCACTCCCATCGTTGGGAGCCGGTATCTTCGCCGGCGTCGGGATCAGCATCTCCCTGCAGGGCGTCGGCTTTGCCGCCGCCTGGAAAAACGTCCACTTCGGTACCGGCCCCGAAACGGGCGTCGACCTTACGAACGAACTGCTCGCAAGCGGCGGACTCGCTGGCTCGATCTGGGTTATCTCGATCGTCGTCTCCGCGCTGGCACTTGGTGGAATTCTTCAGAAGACAGGGGTGCTGGCGGCGCTTGCGTACCACATCGGACAGACAGTCAGCAGCGTTGCAGGATTGACTGCCGGAACAGCTGCAGGAACGATCACCATGAACTTCCTGGCTGCAGAACAGTACATGGCGATCGTCGTCCCGGGAATGACGCTACAGAACATCTACGACGAGTACAATCTCGAGAGTCGCAACCTCTCTCGAGCGATCGAAGCCGCAGGAACGACGACGTCGGCGTTCGTCCCCTGGGGATCGGGTGGCGTCTTCATGGCGTCGGCGCTTGGCGTGCCCGTGATCGAGTACGCTCCGTACTACTTCTTCGGGATGATTTCGCCGCTCGTGTTGCTCCTGATGGGTGTGACTGGCTGGCGAATCACCTACAAGGACGGCGGCGAGCAGGAGACTGCGACGAAGCGGGAGACGGCGAAGCCGACCACGGACTAAGACCCGTTGGTTTACACGCTGTCGAGGTGTATGTCATCGGGCTTGACCCCAAGACAGTTCACCAGTGTCTGCCGATCGCCAGCCTGTGATCGGCGAGAGGACTGTACTACAACAGCCGTTACCGCTCGTGGCGTGAGGGGGCTGTCGGGCGAGTTGCCATCGTCTGTCCTGTGTTGCTCTCCCCGGTTCTGTTCCGTTCCATCCAATCCCATCATATCCAATCCCGCTCTCTCCTCTCTTCTTCTCTTTCGTTCTCGCCTATCCGATCTTCTCCCATCGCATCCCCACGAGGGCTTTTGCTCCTACTCGCCGTATCGACACTGTATGACCGAACCGCATACACGACGAGCGCGACTGACGGAGCACCGGTGACGCAGTACGACGTGACACTCGAGTGGCCGGACGACGGAACCGATACCGTCGCCGTAAGTCCCACAGAGACGGTACTCGAGGTCGCCCTGCGCGAGGGAATCCGGCTGCCCTACGACTGCCGGGAGGGGACCTGTATCACCTGCGTCGGCCGGGTTCTCGCGGCTGGTGGGGACGAGACGCCCGGCGCTGAGGAGGCAGTCGACGCCGCCGACGCGTTCGACTATCGACGCCAACCGAAGGCGCTCACCGAGGACGAGCGAGCGAACGGCTACGTCCTGCTGTGTATCGCCGTGCCGCGGGCCGATTGCCGCGTTGCGGTCGGGCCGATGGTTCGATCCGAGGTGGGCGACAGCCCGTGGAGCTAACCGACGATCGGCCGACTACAGTAACGTTATCGGGCAGGCTCCGCAACCGTCGAGCAACGAATGTCTCGCGCCGATAGCGTCGACGAAGACAACCCCTATCTCCGCGATCCGCCGACCGACTTCGACCCCGTCGAAGAGCTATCGGCGGACGAGGCCCGCGAGCAGGTCGCGTTGCTCCGCGAGGCGATCCGGGAGCACGACCGACGATACTACGTCGAGACCGATCCGATAATCGCCGACCGCACGTACGACGCGCTCTTTGCACGCCTGCAGGAACTCGAGGACGCGTTCGACCTCACCCACCCCGACAGTCCAACCAGGAGCGTCGGCGGCGAACCAATAGAGGAGTTCGAGACGGTCGAACACGTCGCGCCGATGCTCTCGATCGACCAGAGCGGCGAGGAGGCGGACGTCCGGGAGTTCGCGGATCGAGTTCGTCGAGAAGTGGGAGACGTTCGGTACGTCTGTGAACCCAAGTTCGACGGCGTCTCGATGGCGTTCGTCTACGAGGACGGCTCGCTCGAGCGTGCCGTCACCCGCGGCGACGGCCGCGAGGGCGACGATGTCACCCAGAATGCTCGCACCATCGGCTCCGTCCCGCAAAAACTGCACGGCGACTCCCCCGACTTCCTCGCGGTGCGTGGCGAGGTCTACATGCCCAAAGACGCGTTCCAGGAACACAACCGCGAGCGGATCGAACGCGGCGAGGAACCCTTTGCCAACCCACGAAACGCGACCGCGGGGACGATCCGGCAACTCGACCCCTCGATCGTGGCCGAGCGGCCGCTCGAGGTCTTTTTCTTCGACGTGCTCGAGGCCAGCGACTTAGAGGACAGCCACCGCGAGGAACTCGAGCGGTTCCCCGAGTGGGGGCTGCGGGTGACGGACCAGGTCGAGACAGCAGCGTCGATCGACGACGCGATCGACTACCGCGACCGCATGCTCGAGGCCCGAGACGACCTGAACTACGAAATCGACGGTACCGTGATCAAGGTCGACGACCGCGACGCCCGCGAGGAACTCGGCCGCACCGCCAGACACGACCGCTACGCGTTCGCCTACAAGTTCCCCGCACGTGCGGAGGTCACCCCCATCGTCGACGTCGCGGTCCAGATCGGCCGCACGGGGCGGGTGACTCCGGTCGCCCTGCTCGAGCCGGTCGACGTCGGCGGGGTCACGGTCTCGCGGGCGAGTCTGCACAACCCCGAGGAGATCGCCGAGAAGAACGTCGACGTCGGCGACACCGTTCGCGTCCAGCGGGCGGGCGACGTGATCCCCTACGTCGCGGAGGTCGTCGAGAAAGGAGCGGAGAACGATCCCGAGAGCCACTACGAACTTCCCGACCACTGCCCGGTCTGTGACAGTGCGATCGAACGCGACGGCCCGATGGCGTTCTGTACCGGCGGGCTCGCTTGCGACGCACAGCTCCGGCGGTCGATCGAGTACTACGCGAGCGACGACGGCCTCGACCTCGAGGGGCTGGGCGAGAAGAGCGTCCGCCAGTTAGTCGACGCCGGCCTGCTCGAGTCCGTCGCGGACCTCTACGAACTCGACGGCGAGAACCTGACCGCACTCGAGGGCTGGGGCGAGAAGAGCGCCGAGAACCTCCTCTCCGAAATCGAGGACACCCGGAACCCACCGCTCGCCGACTTTCTCTCGGCGCTTGGCATCCCCCACGTCGGCCCGACGACGGCCCGCGAACTCGCCCGCGAGTTCGCCAGGTTCGAGACCGTCCGGGAGACTGCCGAAACCGAACCCGAGCGACTCGAGGGCGTCGACGACGTCGGCGAGACCGTCGCCGGCCAGATCCACGACTTCTTCACGAGCGAGGCAAACGCCGCGGCGGTCGACGACGTGCTCGCACACGTCTCGCCCACGGAATCGGAACTCGAGTCCGGCGGCGACGAACTCGAGGGGCTGACCTTCGTCTTCACGGGCTCGCTCGAGGGCGTCACGCGCAGCGAAGCCCAGGAGACCGTCGAGGCTCACGGCGCGAACGCCACGGGAAGCGTCTCCGGCAACACGGACTACCTCGTCGTCGGCGAGAACCCCGGGCAGACGAAACGCGACGACGCCGGGGACAACGACGTGCCGATCGTCGACGAAGACGAGTTCCGGGAGTTACTGGCGGAGCGTGGGATCGACCTCGAGTGACGCCGACATATGAAATATCAAACTTTTATCCGAGCCGATTCGAATTCGGTACGATGCCCTCCCCGCCGGATTCGCTCTCTCCACTCCAACGCGATCTGCTCATCGCCGCCCTGGCGGTCGTACTCGTAACCGCTCCGCTCTGGGTCGGTGTCTTCGGACTCAGTGAACCGGTCGTGAGCTACGAGCGGGCAGAGGTTGTCACCGACAACGACACCATCGAGTTCCAGGGCGGCCCCGTGCACGGCTCCGTTCCGATCAGTGAGGACGTCGCCTGCTCGGGTAGCATACTGTACGAGACGCGAACCTGTGCCTTCGAGGCACAGCTCACCGACGACGAAACCGTACCGACCGGAATCAGAACGTCAGGAACAGCCACTCATGGATTCCCATACGAGGAGTATCGATACGCTCGGGTCGACGACGCGGTCTACGAGACGACGTATACAGTCGCCGAAGATCCCCAGGACGACATGAATCAGGTGCACGCCGCCCTCGAGCCAGCCGATCCCGACGACGTTCTCGAGTCGGTCTCGATCGATGCCGAGCGTAGTACGCTCTCCGAGGTCGTCCGCGAGACTCTCGAAAACGGCGAGACCCAGACCCGCGGTGAGGTCGACGTACCGGAGACACCGATCGAAACCGACGACGGCTACTATCGCGTGTATCAATCAGGGACGACCCAGCCATCACAGCGAGACGAGGCAGTACGGAGTCTCGTATGGTTTGGCGGACCAGTCGTCGGATTATGGCTCTTCTATCACCTCTCCGGGCGGATAACGTACGTCGACCGCGTGAAACGGGACTGAGCCGTCGGCCGGGAAGATTTTTCCTGCGCGACCCGTGTCTCCCGTATGACCGATCCCGACCTCGTCCTCTACGAACTCGCGGGCTGTCCGTACTGCATGAAGGCCCGGCGGGCACTCGAGGACCTCGAACTCGAGTACGACTCCCGATCCGTCCCTCGGTCCCGGAGTTCTCGGACCGCCGTCCACGAGGCGAGCGGACAGTACGGTGTACCGGTACTCGTCGACCGGACGAACGACGTGGAGGGACTGCCGGAGAGCGACGACATCGTCGCGTACCTCTACGAGGAGTACGGCGACGGACAGGAGCCACCGCCGTCGGGACTGGTCGGGCGACTGCTAACGCGGTTGTTCTAACCGGCGTTCGGCGGGCAACTGCTCTGCAATCGACCACACTGCCTCGAGTCCCTGCACTTCCTCCTCGAGTTCGGGCAACGTCACGACTGCGAGGTCCGGAAACCGTTCCCGAATTTCGGCGACCCGCTCCTCGTGGCGCTGTCGACGCGATTCGCACCGGCTGCAGCCGTCGGTCGCGTCCTCGAGCACCCGGTTGACGACGAGTCGTTCGACGGGGACCTCGTCCTCGCGGAGCTGGGCGACGAGTCGCTGCGTCTCGGCGATGGCCATCCCCTCGGGGACGGTGACGACGCGGAACTCGGTTCGGTCGGGGTCGACGATCAAGTCGCGGGCGCGCTCGAGGCGGGCCTGGAAGGCGGCGAGGTCGTCCTCGTCGTCGCCGTCGTTGGCCATCGCGGACATCGGGCCGAGGACGGCGGTTCGCGCGGCGGTCCCGATCCGGCGTACCTGGCCGCGCAGCGAACGCGTCGTCTCGAGGGCCAGCCCCATCACCTCGGGCGTGTCGAACAGTCGCAGGGTGTGGCCCGTCGGCGCGGTGTCGAAGACGACGACGTCCCACCGGTCGGCCTCGACGTACTCGACGAGCAGGTCCAGCGCCGCCAGTTCGTCGCCACCGGCGGGCGTCCCCGCGGCGAAGATCCGTTCGACTTCCTCGTCGGTGAGGCGAATGCCGGCTCTTCGCAGGTCGGCGGCAAGCGCCATCGCGAGTTTCTCGTAGCGTTTTGCCCGTGTGTCGGGGTCGATCTCGGCTGCCCAGAGCTCGCCCGCCCAGGTCGTGGCGTCCGGTTCCGGGTCGATGGCTTCGAACGATTCGTTGCCGATCGCTGCCGGTTCCGGGCCGAGGTCGATCTCGAGGGAGTCGGCGAGCGAGTGTGCGGGGTCGGTCGAGACGACCAGTGTCTCGTAGCCAGCGTCGGCAAGCGAGAGGGCGGTCGCGGCCGCACAGGTCGTCTTGCCGACGCCGCCCTTTCCGCCGTAGAAGAGACAGGTGGTCATTCGAACTCGAGTACGATCGAGAGCGTCCTAAACGTCCGGTTCGGTTGCAGTGAAGGTCGTCGCGAGTCGACTACCCGTCGACCGGCTGACGAGACTCGGGTCCGGACGATCCGCCTCGACGGCCGTGCCACCAGTGGTCGACCATCGCCCCGGTGCCGAGAAAGAGGACGAGAAAGCCAAACAGGAAGTTGAGCAGCGGGATATGGACGACGAGTGCGCCGACGACGAGCGCGAGCCAGAGGTTCGGCTCGCCGCTCCCGACCTTCCGGAGCAGGTACGACCCGAACACGATCGTCCCGACCGTCGCCGAAACGTAGAGGAACAACATTCCGGCGAAGAAGGCGATCATGAGGAGCAACACGATCGGCTCCGGTACACCCAGTTCGACGAGTACGAGGACCACGAACATCAGGAAGACGATACCGACGAATCCGCCGACGATTGATCCGAACCCGAGCGCCACCGATCGAATCGGTCGATCGTAGCTCCAGGTCTCGATAGCCCGGACGTACGAGCTGGACCGGATCACTTCCGAGACGATCAAAGCGAGCACGCCGAACCCGACGGAGAACGCGACGTTGACCAGGTAGACAAGTACCGCGAAAACGGCGAGGACAGCGAGGTCCGCTTCGGGCGACACTGGTTGCGGATCGGTCTGTGCGACGATAGCCGCGAGATCGGGCGTCGACGCTGCGAGCGAGTTGAACAACAGTGCGGTCATGATCGAAGATCGGAAAGGCGGACGGTAAATGGTCGCCCGCGTTTTCGTGGTCGGAAACCCCCTCGAGTGTGGGAACTCGGCTCCTCCCCGGGTGTGGAGGACGGAGCCGCTACAGGTCGGTCCGGTCGAACCGATAGATCGCCAGCGCGACCGGGATCACGATCCAGGCGAGCAGGATGAGCAGGGCGAACCAGTCTTGCAGGTAGAACGGGATCGAGCCGTCGAACATCGTCTCGAGGGCAGCGACCTCTTGCTCGCCGAGTTCGGCGGCAGAGGTGACGAGCGAGAGGACGTTCCCGTAGGCCGCGTTCGGGTTGAGGTTTTGGAACAGCATGGTGAGTTCGGCGATCGTCTCGCTCTCGGGGAGGTAGTCGAACGCCATCAGGAAACCAACGGCCGTGGCGATGGTGCCCCAGACGACGTAGAACAAGACGAACACGCCGAAAGCTCCGGCGGCCGCGAAGGTCGTCGAGCGCGTCACCGAAGAGACGGCGATCGCAACGCTCGTGTAGACGATGCCGTAGAGGATCGACACAGCGAGCAAGCCGACGTAGTCGGTCGGATCGAACGTGCCGAGCAACACGGCGACCGGGACCGCGGCGAGGACGAAGCCAACGAGTAGCGACAGCGACAGGACGCCGGCCCGTCCGACGAGTTTGCCGAGGACGACGTCTCGTCGCGAGTGGGGCAGCGAAAGCATGATCTTGATACTCCCCGACTCGCGTTCGCCGGCAATCGCCTTCCATCCGAGGACGAGAGCGATCACGGGAATGATCAACGACCCAACCCCGTAGACCTGACCGACGAGAACTTCGGTCGTCGCCCCTTCGGCCAGAATCACGTCGCCGCCGAAGTACGAGATGACGCCGGTCAGGGTGACAAGCAGTGCGAAAAAGAAAACGCTCAGACCCCAGAACAGCCACGACCGGACGGCATCCCGGAAGTCCTTCCGGGCGATAGCCCGCACGCTCTCGAGATCGATCGACCGCGTCGAGCGTTCGGCGACAGGCACGTCAGTCGCCGACTCGGCTTCCGAACTCATCGCGCTTGCACCCCCGTCTCGGCTTCGGTCGTGTACGACTGGAAGACGTCCTCGAGCGACGCCTCCTGGGTCGAGAAGTCACGGACCTCGATGCCGTGATCCTCGAGTTCGCCCAGGACTGCGGTCTTCGAGCCGTCGACGCCGACGACGAGCGTGGGCTGGCCTCCGTCTTCGACGGTCGCGCTCGAGACTTCCGAGAGTGATCGGACGGCCTGGAGTGTGTCGTCGTCGATCCGGTCGACGGTGACGCGAAGCGTCGTGCCATCCTCGAGGGAGTCTCGAAGTCCCTCGACGGAGTCGACGGCAACCATCTCGCCGTTCCGGAGGATGCCGACGCGGTCACAGACGGCTTCGACCTGTTCCATTCTGTGGCTCGAGAAGAAGACGGTTGCGCCGCGGTCGTTCTCGGCGCGGACGATCTCGCGCATCTCGCGGGCACCGTTGGGGTCGAGCCCGGTGGCGGGTTCGTCGAGGATAAGCAAGTCGGGGTCGCCGACCAGCGCCATCGCAAGCATCAGTCGCTGGGCCATCCCTTTCGAGTAGCCACCGGCTTTCTTGTCGGCCGCGTCGGCGATGCCGACCCGCTCGAGTAGCCGGTCGGGATCGGCGTCGACGCCTTTCGAGTCGATGGCGAACTCGAGGTGCTGGCGGCCGGTGAGGCGGTCGTAGACCTGGTAGCCCTCGGGGAGAACGCCAGTCCGCGAGCGGATCTCGCGGCTGTGTGTCTGGGCGTCGAGTCCGAGGACCTCGACCCGCCCGTCCGTCGGGCGGACGAAGTCGAGCAAGACGTTGATGGTCGTCGACTTTCCAGCGCCGTTGGGGCCGAGAAAGCCAAACACCTCGCCGTCCTCGACCTCGAACGAGAGGTCCTGCAGAGCGAGGGTCTGACCGTAGGACTTGGTCAGCCCGTGGACTGTGATAGCGGGCATAGGTATAGCCAAGTTGTCGCGGCGTTTCCCGATAAGGATTGTCACTTCCTGCTCTGGAAGCAGGTGAAACGGACGGGTTAGATCGGTTCGTCCGGTTCGTACCGCTCTGACGTCCGTTCGACTTCCGTAGCGTACCGGTCTCTGGTTTCCTCGTCGGCGACCGACTCGAGTTGGTCTTTCTCGATCGACTTCGCCGCAGTCACTTTCGAGTTGGTCGCGGCGGAGGCGGCGAGTTCCCGGCGGTAGACGTGTTCGCCGTCGGCGGTGGCGTAGGTCAGCGTCACGAGTCCCTTGTCGTCGTAGTCGCGTTCGACCAGCCAGCAGCGGCTCTCCTCGCTCATACACGGGCTTGCGAGGGCGAGCACCGAGAAAGTACCGCGTCGGGTCGAGGAGTCAGGCTGAAACCCCTTCCTTCCCTAGGGCCGTCGATGAACGCCGAGGTGGTTCGCGAGCGGGCAAACGAGTTACCGCGCGACCCCGGAGTCTACCAGTTCCAGGCAGACGACGCGACGCTGTACGTTGGGAAGGCGGTCGACCTCCGGAACCGAGTCCGGTCGTACGCAGATCCGCGCTCGGCACGGATCGACCGGATGGTCGACCGCGCCGACGACCTCGAGATTGCCGTTACGGACACCGAGACCCAGGCCCTCCTGCTCGAGGCGAACCTGATCAAGCGCCACCAGCCGCGGTACAACGTCCGGCTGAAAGACGACAAGTCGTACCCGATGGTCCAGGTGACGGACCACGAGGCCCCGAGGATAGAGATCACTCGCGACCCCGACGAGTCCGCGACCGTCTTCGGTCCCTACACCAACAAGAGCCAGGTCGAGACCGTCGTGAAGGCCCTGCGCGAGACCTACGGCGTCCGCGGCTGTTCGGACCACAAGTACGAAAACCGCGACCGTCCCTGTCTCGACTACGAGATGGGGCTGTGTACCGCGCCCTGTACCCGCGAGATCGACCTCGAGAGCTACGCCGAGGACGTGACTGCGGTCGAGCGCTTCCTCGAGGGTGAGACCGGTGTCCTCGCGGACCCGTTGTGCCGGGAGATGGAGTCCGCTGCACAGGACAAGCACTTCGAGCGTGCGGCGAACCGCCGGGATCGACTCGAGACCGTCGAGGTGTTCCACGGCGAGGGCGGCGAAGCCGTCCAGTCGGTCGGCGACGAACGCGCCGTCGACGTCCTCGGCGTCGCTATCGAGGGGACGGACGCGACCGTTGCCCGCCTGCGGGCCGAGGACGGCAAACTCGTAGAGCGGGAGCGACACACGCTCGAGGCACCGACGGCCGACGGCGCTGGCGACGAGTCGGGCGGTGTCCCGGCCGTCCTCGCGGCCTTCGTCGTCCAGTACTACGCCGAACGGGAGTTACCGGACGCACTCCTATTGCCCGAACGTCACGGCGACGAGGAGGTCACGGCCTGGCTCGAGGCCGAAGGTGTCTCGGTTCGAGTCCCCGGCGCAGGACGGGAGGCCAAACTGGTCGAACTCGCGCTGAAGAACGCCCGGCACAACGTCTCCGGCCGCGACGAGTGTGCCATGCTCGCGGACGCGCTCGACCTCGAGACTGGCCGCGTCGAACGCATCGAGGGGTTCGACGTGAGCCACGCTCAGGGGAAGGCAGCGGTCGGCAGCGACGTCACGTTCGTCGATGGCAGCGCCGAGAAAGCCGACTATCGGCGGAAGAAACTCACCGACGAGAACGACGACTACGCGAACATGCGGGCACTGCTCGAGTGGCGGGCCCGCCGTGCCGTCGAGGGACGGGACGACCGGCCGGACCCCGATCTGCTGTTGATCGACGGCGGCGAGGGACAACTCGAGGCGGCCCGGGAGGCGCTGGCCGAAGTGGGCTGGGACGTGCCCGCTGTCGCGCTGGCGAAAGCCGAAGAGCGCGTCGTGACGCCGGACCGGGAGTACTCGTGGCCCAGCGACGCCCCCCATCTGCACCTGCTCCAGCGCGTTCGCGACGAGGCCCACCGCTTTGCGGTGCAGTACCACCAGACGATTCGTGACGACGTGAAGACGGTACTCGACGACGTGCCCGGAATCGGCCCAGAGACGCGAAAGCGACTGCTCGGGCGGTTCGGCAGCGTCGAGAGCGTTCGGGAGGCGAGTCTCGAGGACCTCCAGAGCGTCTCGGGTGTCGGCGAGAAGACGGCACGGACGGTCAAAGAGCGACTGTAGCGTCTCCTCGAACTGCCACGCGAAAAAGTCTGATCAACAACACATATGTGTTCTCGTAGTGTGGCGTCGTCAACATGAACGAGTTCGTCCGTGCGATGGTCGTCCCCTTCTTCATGGCCCTCTTTCCGGCAGTCTGGTTCGTGAATCGCAATCTGACGACGGCACAACTCCCGCCGACGGTTGAGCCGAGCGCCGGACTGATCCTGCTCGGACTCGCCGGTTCCGTCGTCGGTTCGGCCGCCGTCGCAGCCCTCCTCGCGTTCGTCGGACGGGATCGATCCGTCCCTTCGGAAGAGCTACCGTACCGACAGCGCATCTTCCAGCCGGATACCGACGCCCTCCTCGTCTTCGCTGCTCTCGTCGCGCTCTGTGCGGGCTGGGCACTGGTCGCGTTCGCCGGCATCGGCCCAGCCGTTCTCGGCCACGTACTGACGTTCGCCATGATTCTGCCCGGGTTGCCGCTGCTCGTTCTCGCCCCGCTCGCCATCCACTCGACGATCGCGACGATCGTCGGTCTCGCCGCCTGCGCGCTCTGGCTCTCCGTCCTCTCGGTCGGCACCGCCGAACTCACCCGAAAACGATCCGGAAATCCGACTGATAACTAGTACCGTCCCAACCGTCGACTGCTGAGCAGAACCGAACGACTGCATCTGGTTCTGCTCAGCAGTTTAGGCTTGGACCGCCACTAGTGCTTTGGCAAGCCTGAACGGATGAGTGAAACCGAATGCGGTCGTCTGGGTTCACGCAGCAGTCGACGCTT
>JGI2924J29684_1077676_pt1 | contig 20546 bp, 20 predicted proteins | sample BenlonsequencITS_FD_29684 | JGI IMG/M metagenome (IMG submission 29684)
CACCGAGATACTGCCCCTCAGGGTGCAAGGCAAGAAGTTCCCGAGGCGCACGAGCAATCAAGAAATCAGGTATGGGAAGCCCAAAAGCCTTGGCCAAGTGCCCTCCCAACCATTCGCATATCAGACTTCGCTGTCCCGCATCGCGCCCTTTGACGAAATACAGATGACCATCCGCGCCCCGACATTGAAAAGGCCGGGTACGACCTTGCAGGCTGCGCGCCTGAATTTCGACCACCATCAACGGTTCCATCATGAGGTCCGTTCATGCTCCCTTTCAGATACCACCCACACAACGGGCAGGACAGCATAGCCTAGCGCCTTATCCTCGATAAACCTGTGCCTCGACGACAGCGCACGCGCTCGGATCACAGCCCGCTTGCTGCAGTGGCAAGCGGGCACAAAAAAAGCCCGGCTTGCGCCGGGCTTTTCTGTTTCAGAGCTTGTCAGCCTGGAATCAGGCGGACGCGGCCTCGTCTTCGGCAACGGCCTTGATCGACAGGCGGATACGGCCCTGCTTGTCGACTTCCAGCACCTTGACCTTGACGATATCGCCTTCCTTGAGCTTGTCGGAAACCTTTTCGACGCGCTCGTTGGAGATCTGCGAAACGTGGACCAGTCCGTCCTTGCCCGGCAGGATGGTGACGAAGGCACCAAAGTCCATCAGCTTGGCGACCTTGCCTTCGTAGATCCGGCCCGGCTCGACGTCGGAAACGATCTGCTCGATGCGCAGTTTGGCGGCATCGGCCGCTTCGCGGTTGACCGAGGCGATCACGACATTGCCGTCATCGGTGATGTCGATGGTGGTACCGGTCTCTTCGGTGATGGCGCGGATGGTGGCGCCACCCTTGCCGATCACTTCGCGGATCTTGTCCGGATGGATCTTGATGGTCAGCAGACGCGGGGCGAATTCGCTCATTTCCTCGCGGGGAGCGTTCAGACCCTTGGCCATTTCGCCCAGGATATGCAGACGACCACCCTTGGCCTGCTCCAGAGCGACCTTCATGATCTCTTCGGTGATACCGTCGATCTTGATGTCCATCTGCAGCGCCGAGATACCTTCCGCGGTACCGGCCACCTTGAAGTCCATGTCGCCCAGGTGATCTTCGTCACCCAGGATGTCGGACAGCACGACATAGTTGTCGCCTTCCTTGACCAGACCCATGGCGATACCGGCCACGGGGGCCTTCAGGGGCACGCCGGCGTCCATCATGGCCAGCGAGGAACCGCAGACCGAGGCCATCGACGAGGAGCCGTTGGATTCGGTGATTTCCGAAACCATGCGGATCACGTACGGGAATTCCTCGATGCTGGGCTTGACGGCCTGCACGCCGCGCTTGGCCAGACGACCATGACCGATTTCGCGACGCTTGGGAGCGCCGAAACGGCCGGTTTCGCCCACCGAGAACGGAGGGAAGTTGTAATGGAACAGGAAGCTGTCCTTGGACTCACCTTCGGGCGCATCGATGATCTGCGCGTCGCGGGTGGTACCCAAGGTAGCTACCACCAGAGCCTGGGTCTCGCCACGGGTGAACAGGGCCGAACCATGGGTGCGCGGCAGCACGCCGACGCGGACCGAGATCGGACGCACGTCAGCCAGCTGACGGCCGTCGATGCGGACCTTGGTCTGCAGGACGCTGTCACGCATGGTGCGGTATTCCAGCTCGGCGAACTCCTTGGCCAGCTCGGCGGCGGGCCAGGCGTTGGCTTCTGCCTGCGGAGCCAGCTCGGCCAACACGTCGGCCTTGATGGCGGAGATCGCGTCGCGACGCTGCAGCTTGTCGCGGACCTGGAAGGCCTGCGCCAGCTTGTCGCCGACGGCACCGGCAATGGCTGCCACCAGCGCTTCGTTGCGGGCCGGAGCGGTCCAGGTCGAAGACGGGCGAGCCGCTTCGGTGGCCAGTTCGGCGATCGCGTTGATCGCGGTCTGCATCTGCTGGTGACCGAACACCACGGCGCCGAGCATGACTTCCTCGGTCAGCAGCTGGGCTTCGGATTCAACCATCAGCACGGCGTTGCTGGTACCGGCCACGACCAGATCCAGGGCCGAGGTCTTCAGCTCCGAAACGGTGGGGTTCAGCAGGTATTGGCCATTGGCATAACCGACGCGGGCGGCGCCGATCGGGCCCTTGAACGGGATGCCGGCCAGGCTCAACGCGGCCGAGGCACCCAGCATGGCGACGATGTCGCCATCGATTTCCGGGTTCAGCGAGATCACCTGAGCGATGACCTGCACTTCGTTCTTGTACTCTTCCGGGAACAGCGGACGCACCGGACGATCGATCAGACGCGAGGTCAGCGTCTCTTTCTCGGTCGGACGACCTTCGCGCTTGAAGAAACCGCCGGGGATCCGGCCGGCCGAGTAGAACTTCTCGACATAGTCGACGGTCAGGGGGAAGAAGTCCTGGCCTTCGCGGGGCTTGGCAGCCGCCACGACGGAGACCAGCACGACGGTGCCGCCCATGCTTGCCATGACGGCACCCGAGGCCTGGCGGGCGATTTCGCCCGTCTCCAGCTTGACCTCGTGTTTACCGTACTGGAATGACTTGGTTACTTTCGCCACGTAGCTCTCCTCGTGTGCTTAGCGACGCAGGCCCAGACGCTCGATCAGGGTCTGGTAGCGAGCGAGATCGCTGTTCTTCAGATAGGCCAGCAGGCGCTTGCGCTGGTTGACCAGCTTCAGCAGACCACGACGGGAATGGTGGTCCTGCTTGTGGGTCTTGAAGTGCTCGGTCAGGTGGGTGATGCGGGCGGACAGCAGGGCCACCTGGACTTCCGGCGAGCCGGTATCGTTCGGCACGCGGCCGTAGTCAGCAATGATCTTGCCGGTCTGTTCAGCGGTCAGGGACATGAGTATCTCTTCCTAAAAAAAGCGGATGCGAAGCATGCGCAACGGCACTTGATGTCGTTGCGCATGCTTCGCTTACGTTGAATGGTTGATTGAAACAAGCTGCCTATTGTAACGACCCAGACACAAACACAACAAGAGCCACGCCGGGATCGCGTTCATCTGTCAAGCCCCGTTGCCGGAAGGCATCATGTCTTCCACCGCAGGGGCAGGACCCAGATTCAGTCCACGCTGGATGGTGATCACACCACCCGATGCCACATGTACCAAGGCCACCGGTACGGCGGCCTCATCCAGCGCCAGCGCCGTCTCGGCAATGGACTGGTCGGGAATCACCACGCGGCGGCCCTGCCTGATCGCCAGGCTCTGGTCCGCATCGAGATGAATCATGTCAAAGCGTTTGAGCCCCTGCTCCAGAGGCAGCAGATGGGCCAGCAAGGCCGCATCGCTCTCGGCCGCGGCCTGCTCGAGCTGCTCCAGGCTCAGCATGGGCGCCTCCTGGAACGGATCGACCCAATCACGGCGCAGGGCACAAATATGCGCACCGCAGCCCAGGGCTTCGCCGATGTCGACGGCCAGGCTCCGGATATAGGTCCCCGAGCCGCAGTCGACTTCGATTTCCAGCCAGTCGGCACGGTGCTGCAGCAGTTCGATGCGGAAGATTTCCACCTCGCGCGCGGCAACCTCGACCTCTTCGCCACGCCGGACCCGGCGATACGCCGGTTCGCCGTCGACTTTCAGCGCGCTGTAGACCGGAGGCTGCTGGCGGATCCGGCCCACCTGGCTGGCCAGCACGGCATGCAGACGCTCACCGGAGATTTCAGGAACGGCACGACGCTCCAGCACCTCGCCATCGGCATCGCCGGTGGCCGTGGTCGCGCCCAGCTGCACTTGGGCACGATAGCGCTTGGCCGAGCCTAGCAGCAGACCGGCCACCTTGGTGGCCTCGCCAAAGCAAAGCGGCAACATGCCGCTGGCCTGCGGGTCCAGCGCACCGGTATGACCGCCCTTGGCGGCCCGGAACAACCGCCGGGCCTTCTGCAACGCCTGGTTCGAACTCAGCCCCAGAGGCTTGTCGAGCAGCACGATGCCATTCAGATCACGAAATACGATTCGGGACATACACCCATCACATGACACACCATCCGTGACCCTCACGGATGGCGCTGAAGCTTAGGCCTCGTCGGCCTGATCCGTCTCTTCGTCGGCCGGCGGCAGCGGGTTGGCGCGCAGCAGGCTTTCGATCCGCTCACCGCGGTCGACCGAGTCATCATATTTGAAACGCAGTTCCGGCACTCGCCGCAGTCGCATGCTGCGCGACAACGCGCGGCGGAATTCAGGGGCCAGCAGTTTCAGACCCTTGACCGCCTCGGCCGATTTTTCCGGCATCAGCGCGGTCACCCAGATGGTCGCCCAGTCCAGGTCACGGGTGACCTCGACATCGGACACGCTGACCGAAGGCAGTGCATGCTCGCGGACGGCGGCATGCACCAGCAGCCCGATTTCCCGCCTCAGCTCGGCGCCGACGCGATCGGTCCGCTTGAAATCACGTGAAGGCATAGTTCTCTCCCGGCCACTGGCCACAGACAAAGCGGCGCGGATCAGGTGACGGGCGGCCCCGCCGCACCGTCACCGATGACACCTGGATCAAAGCGTACGAGCCACTTCGATACGCTCGAAGCACTCGATCTGGTCGCCGACCTTGACGTCGTTGTACTGCTTGACCGCGATACCGCACTCCATGCCGTTACGGACTTCGTCCACCAGCTCCTTGAAGCGGCGCAACGATTCCAGCTCGCCCTGGAAGACCACGGTATTGTTGCGCAGCACACGGATCGGCTTGTTGCGCTTGACCGTACCCTCGACCACCATCGAACCGGCCACGGCACCGAACTTGGAGCTGCGGAACACTTCGCGGACTTCGGCGATGCCGATGATCTCCTCGCGGATCTCCACGCCCAGCAGACCTGAAGCGGCCTGCTTCACCTGGTCGATCACGTCATAAATGATCGAGAAGTAACGCACGTCCAGACCGCTGGTATCGATCACCTTGCGGGCCGAAGCATCGGCACGGACATTGAAGCCGATCACCAGCGCCTTGGAGGCGGCCGCAAGGGTCGCGTCGGACTCGGTGATGCCACCGACGCCGGAAGCGATCACGTTGACCTTCACGTTTTCGTTGCCGATCTGGCTCAACGACTCGCGCAGAGCCTGCACCGAACCCTGCACATCGGCCTTGACCAGAATGTTGAGGGTCTGCATTTCGGCACCCTGACCCATCTGGGCCATGATGTCTTCCAGGCGGTTGGCCTTGCTGACCATCCGCGAATCGCGACGCTTCTGCTGACGCTCGGCGGCCACTTCACGGGCCAGACGCTCGTCGGCGACCACCACGAAGTCGTCACCGGCTTCCGGCACGCCGGACAGACCCAGCACCTGCACCGGAATCGACGGACCGGCTTCCTGCACGGTCTTGCCGGTCTCGTCGACCAGGGCACGCATACGACCGTATTCGATGCCGCAGACCACGAAGTCGCCACGCTTGAGGGTGCCTTGCTGCACGAGCACCGTCGCCACCGGACCCCGGCCGCGATCCAGACTGGACTCGATCACCACGCCCGAAGCCGCGCCGTCTTCGACAGCCGTCAGCTCCATCACTTCGGCCTGCACCGAGATCGCATCCAGCAGGTCGTCGATGCCCAGGCCGGTCTTGGCCGAGACCGGGATGAACGGCGTATCGCCACCCCACTCTTCCGGAATCACTTCCAGATTGCCCAGACCCTGCTTGACGTGGTCGGGATTGGCATCGGGCTTGTCCATCTTGTTCAGCGCCACGATCAGCGGCACCTTCGCGGCACGGGCATGCTGCACGGCTTCGGCCGTCTGCGGCATGACACCATCGTCGGAGGCGACCACCAGCACCACGATATCTGTGGACTGCGCGCCACGGGCGCGCATCGAGGTGAACGCGGCATGGCCCGGGGTGTCCAGGAAGGTGATCACGCCCTTCGGCGTATTCACATGGTAGGCACCGATATGCTGGGTAATGCCGCCGGCTTCGCCCGAAGCGACCTTGGTGCGACGGATATAGTCAAGCAACGAGGTCTTGCCGTGGTCGACGTGACCCATGATGGTCACCACCGGCGGACGCGGCGTCTTTTCACCCTCCAGCTCGGCGTTCTGGGTATGCGCGGCCAGGGCGGCCTCGGCATTGTTCTCGCTGGCCTCGACGGGGGTATGGCCCAGTTCTTCGACCACCAGCACCGCGGTATCGTGGTCGATGGCCTGGTTGATGGTCGCCATCACGCCCATCTTGAACAGCGCCTTGACCACCTCGGCGCCCTTGACTGCCATCTTCTGGGCCAGATCGGAAACCGTATTGCTGTCACTGATCGCGACTTCGCGCACCACTGGTGCGGTCGGACGCGAGAAGCCGTGCGGCCCGGTCTGGCTCGGCGCGGAGCTGTTGCGACCGAAGTCACGGCCGCCCTTGCCGGGCTTGCCACGACGGGCATTGCTGCTGCGACGGGCGCGATCGGCATCGCTCAGATGCAGTTCGCCACCGGCAAAACGCTTGCCTTGGCCACCTTCATCGCGACCACGACCGCCAGCGCCGGCACGACTGCCGTTGCTGGTACCCGCGGCACCACGAGGACCGTTGCCGGCGGCATTGCCACTGGCTGCCGGCGCGGCAGGCTTGACCACCGGTGCGGGCTTGGCAGCGGGCGCAGCGGGCTTGGCCACCGGCTTTTCACGCCGGCGCGGCTCGTGGATCCGCGGCACGATCATGCCCAAGGCACTGGGGTCTATTTTCTGCACTACCGGCACTGATTCCTCTCGTTTGTCTTCAGTATTCTTCTTTTCCGCAACACTGGCGCGCTCGGCCTCGGCACGCGCCTCGGCGGCTTCACGCTCGGCCTGTTCGGCCCGGGCACGCTCCTCGGCTTCCGCCCGGGCACGTGCCTCGGCTTCCGCCGCCTCGCGCTCGGCCTGCTGGCGCGCCGCTTCTTCACGGGCAGCCGCCTCGGCGGCCTTGCGCTGTTCGGCCTCGATCCGTTCCTGCTCGGCCTGGGCCTGCTGCGACTCCAGCGCCTGCTGCGAGATCTCGTCCTGCGACTCATCCACGCCCTGCGCATCTTCGTTCAGCGCGCTGCGCTTGACGTAGGTACGCTTGGCACGGACTTCGACATTGACGGTCTTCGCGCTGCTGGCACCACGGCCACCCGGCGCCGCAACAGTCAGTTCACTGACCTTGCGTCGCTTCAGGGTGATCTGGCGCGGCGAGGTGTCGGCCGGCTCGGCGACAGCTTCGCCCTTGCCATGAGACCGGCGCAGAAAGCCCAGCAACTTCACCTTTTCGGTGCTGCTGATGATCTGCTCCGGATCGGAAAACTGCATGCCGGCCTCACCCAGCTGGCTGAGCAGCTTGGTGACCGGCATTCCCAGAACCTGGGCCAATTGTTTGATGGTGACGTCTGACATCGTATTCTTTCTCCGCCATTCCCGCGCTGATTGCCCATGCGAAGATCCGCATGGGCATGGCCATCCTTGGATATGAACTACCCGGCTGCTCCGGCACACCCTCCAGGGTGAAGCCAGCGATCGATCAGCCGCCGTGCTCCAGTCGCTCGATCAGCGGCGCACGAGCAGCCATGATCAAGGCCGCTGCACGCTTTTCATCCATGCCCGGAATGTCGATCAGATCATCGACCGCCAGGTCACCCAGATCATCCAGGGTCAGGATTTCACGTTCAACCAGAGCATCCAGCGTGGCATCGTCCATACCCTCGAGGGCAACCAGCTCTTCGGACGGTTCAGCCACCGTACCCTCTTCGACGGCCAAGGCCTCGGTCAGCAGGGCGTCACGCGCACGCGCACGCAATTCCTCGACGATATCCTCGTCGAAACCTTCCACCGCCAGCAACTCGGCACTGGGCACATAGGCAATCTCCTCGACACTGGAGAAGCCCTCCTGCACCAGGATGTTGGCGATTTCCTGATCCACTTCCAGCTTGTCCATGAACAGCTGGCGAGCGCTGTCCTGCTCGGCCTCGCTCTTCGCGGCCACCTGGTCCTGGGTCATCACATTCAGTTGCCAGCCGGTCAGTTTGCTGGCCAGACGCACGTTCTGGCCACCGCGGCCGATGGCTTGGGACAGCTTGTCCTCGGCCACCGCGATATCCATCGAATGCTTGTCTTCATCCATGATGATCGACTGCACTTCGGCCGGCGCCATCGCATTGATGACGTACTGGGCCTGGTTCTCGTGCCACAGGATGATGTCGACGCGCTCGCCATTGAGCTCGTTGGACACGGCCTGCACACGCGAACCGCGCATACCGATGCAGGCGCCGATGGGATCGGTGCGCGGATCGTGAGCCAGCACGGCGATCTTGGCGCGATCACCCGGGTCACGGGCGCAGCCCTTGATCTCGACCAGACCCTGACCGACTTCCGGCACTTCAAGCTTGAACAGCTCGATCATGAACTCTGGAGCGGCACGCGACACGAACAGCTGCGGACCGCGCACTTCGGATTTCACTTCGTACAGATAGCCGCGCACACGATCGCCGACACGCACGGCCTCGCGCGGAATCGTCTTGTCGCGCGGAATGAAGGCCTCGGCGTTGGCGCCCAGATCCATATAGATATTGCCGCGCTCGACACGCTTGACGATGCCGGTGACCAGCTCGCCGATGCGATCGACAAAGGCATCAACCACCTGCTGACGCTCGGCTTCACGCACGCGCTGCACGATGACCTGCTTGGCAGCCTGCGCCGCGATGCGACCGAATTCGGCATTCTCGATCTGCTGCTCGATGTACTCGCCGACCTGGGCGTCTTCACGCTCGTCGACGGCATCCATCAGACGCAGCTGGAAGAACGGCGATTCCATTTCGCCGTCATCGGCGATGACTTCCCAGCGCCGGAAGGTCTGGTACTCGCCCGTGTGGCGATGGATTACCACCCGGATATCGGGCTCTTCTTCCGGATAGCGCTTCTTGGCCGCCGAGGCCAGTGCCGCTTCCATTGCGCTGAAAATCACTTCCCGCGGCACGCCCTTTTCATTGGCTACCGCATCAACCACCAGCAACAGTTCTTTGCTCATTGCCGCCACTCCGTGGGTGCGTTTGCGCACCGCGTCGTTCGTTTAAACCAGTCCGCCGTCACTTGGTGGACGACTTGCCGCCGCGCTTGGGCTGCGGGACATAACCCAGAGCCACCCAGTCCGGCACGATACGCGCGCTCTCGACCTGGTCATGCTCAAATTCAAAAGACTTGCCATCCGCCTCGAAAACCAGCTTCTCGCCATCGACCGATACCAGACGACCGCGCAGACGACGCCGACCCTCGACCGGCATTTTCAGCAGAATCTTGATTTCCTGACCGATCTGACGGGCGAACTGCTCGGCAGTGAACAGCGGGCGATCAATGCCGGGCGAGGAGACCTCAAGGACATAGTGTCCCGGAATCAGGTCCTCGACATCCAGCAGGGCCGAAAACTCGCGACTGGCCGCCTCACAGTCATCGATCGTGACTTCGCGCCGCACACCCTCGATTTCAGGACACTCCAGATACACCCGCAAGGTACTTTGCCCCTGCGATGGTGCGAAATCCACCCCCAGACACTCCAGTCCGAGGTCTGCCAGAATCGGGTCGAAACGCCGCGCCAATGCCTGTGTATCCATAGATGCCGTATGTAATCCTGCCGTCGCCGCCAAAATAAAAAATGGGCACACCGGCCCATGCTCGTCCAGCTGCCGCTTCCACCTGCCGCCGCGGATCGTGATCGCAGGCGGCTCGGCATCCGAGGCGCTGGAGCGCCCAACAAAAAAGCCTCCGATGAGGCTTTCTAAGATCAGGCAAAGAAAGGTTCGGCGAACTTGTCGCGATCAACCGTGGCCTGAGCCGGGACGGGACCGCGCAACCTCAATATGTTGCACCGAGTCCGCAATGATACGCGCGCCTTCGTCAGGACGCAAACCTGCGCCCCGCAACCTGATCTGCCGACACACAGGTCCAGCCGGCCCATGGCGGCAAGGGGCTGCTAGACTCGGGATTTGACCCGTCCGCCGCCGCCAATGCGGCCTTCAGTCCCTGCAGGAGCGCTTCATGTCCCATCCGATTCTACAAGCCTTTGGTATCGACGCCGCCCATTCGGGCACCTATCTGGGCCAGGGTGAATGGGCACAATCGCGTGACGGCGGCCGGCTGATTCCGGTCAATCCGGCGTCGGGCGAAGCCCTGGCTGAAGTATGGGGCAGCACCGCCGCCGATTATGCCTTGCTGGTCGAGCGGGCCCAGGCCAGCTTTGCCGAATGGCGCAGCGTGCCGGCCCCGCGCCGGGGCGAGGCCGTGCGGCTGTGCGGTGAGGCCCTGCGCAGGCACAAGGATGCACTGGGATCGCTGGTCGCCCTGGAAATGGGCAAGATCAAGGCCGAAGGTGACGGTGAAGTCCAGGAGATGATCGACATCGCCGATTTCGCCGTCGGCCAGAGCCGCATGCTCTACGGCAACAGCATGCATTCCGAGCGCCCCGGCCATCGCATGTACGAGCAGTGGCATCCGCTGGGCTTGGTCGGCGTGGTTTCGGCCTTCAACTTCCCGGTCGCGGTCTGGGCCTGGAATGCGATGCTGGCCGCCATCTGCGGCAATATCACTCTGTGGAAGCCCTCGCCCAAGACTCCGTTGACGGCAATCGCCACCCTGAAGATCTGCAACGAAGCCCTGCGTGAAGCCGGTTTCCCGGACATTTTCTATCTGTTCAATGACGCCGCCACCGAACTGGCCCAGGACTTTGTCGATGACAAGCGGATTCCGCTGATCAGCTTCACCGGCTCGACCCGCATCGGCCGCCTGGTCGGCGAGCGCGTCGCCCGCCGGATGGGTCGGTCCCTGCTGGAGCTGGGCGGCAACAATGCCATCATCGTCGATGCCAGTGCCGATCTGAAGCTGGCGATTCCCGCCATCGTCTTCGGCGCCGTCGGTACCTGCGGCCAGCGCTGCACCAGCACCCGGCGCGTATTCGTGCACCGCTCTATCTTCGACAACGTGGTCGAAACCCTGGTCAGCGCCTATCGACAGGTGGAGAGCAAGATCGGCGACCCGACCGAAGACGGCACGCTGATGGGTCCGTTGAACAGTCAGGCATCGGTCGACGCCTATCTGGATGCCATCGAACAGGCCAAGGCGGCCGGCGGCCGTATCCGCACCGGTGGTGCCGCTCTGGATCGGCCCGGCTTCTTCGTGCTGCCCACCCTTGTGACCGACCTGGAAAACAGCGCCGCCATTGTGCAGGCCGAAACCTTCGCGCCGATTCTCTATGTCATGCCCTACGATGAACTCGACGAGGCCATCGCCATGCAGAACGATGTGCCGCAAGGCCTGTCCAGCGCCATCTTCACCCAGGACCTGAAGGCCGCCGAACGCTTCCTGGCCGCCTCCGGCTCGGACTGCGGCATCGCCAATGTCAATATCGGCACGTCCGGTGCCGAAATCGGTGGTGCATTCGGGGGCGAGAAAGACACCGGCGGCGGCCGCGAATCCGGCTCCGATGCCTGGAAGGTGTATATGCGTCGGCAGACCAATACCATCAACTATTCCGACGCGCTGCCGCTGGCCCAGGGCATCAAGTTCGAGTGGTGATATCGGCCCACGGCCGGGGAGGCAGGCTATGGATCCAGCGGTTCAAGGTGAAATCCTCAGCGGCGAACATGCGCTGATCCAGGCGCAAGCCCATGCCGACACGGCCACGGTCGAGCGGCTGCTGTCCGACGATTTCCATGAAATCGGCAGCAGCGGCCGCTATTTCGGCAAGTCGGCCGTCATCGACAGCCTGACCCGCAGTCTGGTCCTGGATTTCAGCCTGCAGACCATCGAGTGGATCCAGGCCGGGCCCGACTGCGTGATCCTGGTCTATATGGCCGAGGTCACTCGCCGTCGCAACAACCACAGCCTCACCATCAAGGCCTGCCGCAGCTCCACTTGGCGCCGAGAAGCCACTGGCTGGCGCATGTTGTTCCACCAGGGAACGCTGGTTCCCGACATGGGTCGTCGCGACGGTTGAGGCGCCTGATGAGTTTGCCTGCATCAGGCTATCGGCTCGGGCTGACACCTGCCGCACGATCTTGTATGGCTACCCTGCGCTGAAGCCAGAAACCCAGGTCTGACAGAGATGCATCCGCAAGTACTCCGGAACAGGTATGGTACCGGCCGCGCAAGCCATCACTGCGCCCCGGCGCGCCATATCCCGCGCCCGGTACAGCGCGCCAGCCCATCTGACCGCCCGACGCGTCGAATGCGCAGCGGACCTGATCATGGCAAGTCCACGGAACCGACGCCCGCTCGCCGCAAGCATGATCTTCCCGCTGGAAGAGCGCCCGGCCTTGAGATCCCCACCGTTCGTCGCAGCCTGGAAATTCTCCATTCGACGACATCCGGCATGGTCTGGGAGGCCTGCAGATGTCATCCTATCGGCCATGAGAGTCCGGCCCATCGGTTCTGTGTGTCCTATCGGCGCGCAGATTGCGGCATCGGACCGACTCGCGTTGCCCTCTTCAACACCCGCATCTGCCTAGGCGAGGTTTGCGAACCGATGTACCACTTGCTGCGCCCCCTTCTGTTCAATCTGGATGCGGAAACCGCCCACGGACTTACCCTGCGCGGCCTTGATCTGGCCCATCGCAGCGGCCTGGGCTCGCTGCTGGCCAAACCGCCGGCCGAGCTGCCCACCGAAGCGCTGGGCCTGCGCTTTCCCAATCCGGTCGGCCTAGCCGCCGGCCTGGACAAAAACGGCGCCCATCTGGATGCCCTCGGCGCGCTGGGTTTCGGCTTTATCGAGATCGGCACCATCACGCCGCGTCCTCAGGCCGGCAATCCGCTGCCGCGCCTGTTCCGGCTGCCGGCCCATCAGGCCATCATCAACCGCATGGGCTTCAACAACGAAGGCATCGACGCCCTGGTCGGTCATGTCCGCCGCTCGCATTACCAGGGCGTGCTGGGCATCAATATCGGCAAGAACAAGGATACGCCCAACGAGAAGGCCGTCGAGGATTACCTGATCTGCCTGGACAAGGCCTGGCCGCTGGCCAGCTATATCACCGTCAATATCTCCTCGCCCAATACCCAGGGCCTGCGCGATCTGCAGGAAGAAGCGACCCTGCGCCGCTTTATCAGCACCCTGCGCGAACGCCAGGAACAGCTGGGTTCGCAGGCTGGCGGCCGCAAGCCGATGCTGCTGAAAATTGCGCCTGACCTCAGCGAGACCGAACTGGACGCCATTGCCGAGGTTCTGCTCAGCTGCGGCGTCGACGGCGTGATCTGCACCAATACCACGATCGATCGCAGCGCCATCGCCAGCGATCCGCTGGCCGGCGAAGCCGGCGGTCTGTCCGGTGCTCCGGTGCGCACCAGGTCCGACCAGGTGCTGGCCGGCATGGCCAGCCGTCTGGACGGCAAGATTCCGATGATCGGCGTGGGCGGCATCATCTCGGGTGCAGACGCCGCGAAGAAACAGGCCTTGGGCGCCCCGCTGGTGCAGGTCTATTCGGGCCTGATCTATCGCGGCCCGGTACTGATCGGCGAATGTGTCGAGGCCATGCGTGCAGGAGCCCGCCATGTCCGCTGAGGTGATCGCCCTGGAAGGCGTACGCGAACTCGCCGATACCTCGCTGCAGACCCGCAACACCTTGCGCGTACCCGCCCGCGCGGCGCGACTGTTCGAAGTCGACGACGCCAGCCAGCTGCCCGCCCTGCTGGCCGCACTCGGCGACTTTCCCAGCATGGTACTGGGCAGCGGCAGCAATATGCTGTTTGTCGATGATTACCCCGGTGCCATCATCGTGCTGACCAGCCGCGGCGTGCTGGTCGAGACCGAAGACGATACCCATCGCGTCGTGGTCGCCGCCGGCGAACTGTGGGACGACTTCGTGCGCTGGTCGCTGACCCATGGTCTGGCCGGTCTGGAAAACCTGATCCTGATCCCCGGCACTGTCGGTGCTGCCCCGATCCAGAATATCGGCGCCTACGGCTGCGAGGTCGGCGAATATATCGAAAGTGTCGAAGCCTGGGACCGACAGACCGCCAGCGTGGTCAGCCTGGATCATGCCGCCTGCCGCTTCGCCTATCGCGACTCCCTGTTCAAACAGCAGTCCGGCCGCTATATCGTCACCGCCGTCCGCTTCGCCCTGCCCCGCCATGCCGCGCCGCGACTCGGCTATGCCGGCCTCCCGGAAGAACTGGAACGGATGGGTGTGGCCAAGCCAGCCCCAGTGCATATCGCCGAAGCCGTGGAGCGGCTGCGTCGGCGCAAACTGCCCGACCCCGCCGTGCTGGCCAATGCCGGCAGCTTCTTCAAGAACCCCATCGTCAGCACCGAATTCGGCGCCATCCTGCATCAGCAGCACCCCGGCCTGGTCAGCTGGCAGGCTGGCCGTGATCGCCACAAGCTGTCCGCCGCCTGGCTGATCGAAGCCGCCGGCCTCAAGGGCTACCGTGACGGCGATGCCGGCATCTCCTCCCGCCATGCCCTGATCCTGGTCAACCATGGCCATGCCACCGGTCGTCAGCTGTGGGCTGTCGCCCAACATGTGATGAATACCGTCGAAGCCCGCTTCGGACTGAGACTGGAGCCCGAGCCGAATATCATCGGCGCTACGGGCGGTTGAAAGACCGCATCCGATCCCGGCTCCGTGAAATCACAAAGCCGGGGCGAATTGAAGCCAATCTGTCGACGCCTCAATGCGCCGGCTGGCCAGCGGCAGCCAAGGCCTGCAACAGGGCCTGATGGAAGCGGTCGGGCACCTGCAGCTGAGGGGCATGCCCGACCCCGGCAAATTCGACCAGGCGGGCATGGGGCATACGGGCCACAGCCTCGCGAGCCAGTTGCGGATAATGGCCCAAGGCGGCGCGAACCGATGGCGGAGCCAAGTCCTTGCCGATAGCCGTGACGTCACTATCCCCGATCATCAGCACGGTCGGCACCCGCAGCTGCTCGAACTGGTAGTACACAGGCTGGGTCAGGATCATGTCGTAGAGCAAGGCGGAATTCCAGACCACCCGAACGCGCCCCGGACCTTGATACATACCGGCCAGCATCTGCAGCGGCGGCTCCCAGTCGGAGCGCCACTGCCCAGCAAAATTAGTGGCCTGCTCGTAGCGCCGAATGCCATCCGCCGAGGTTTTCATTTCACGCTGATACCACTGATCCACGCTGACAGGAGGCACTCCCTTGGCATGCCAGTCCTCCAGACCGATCGGGTCGAGCAGCACCAATTGGCTGCCAGCTGCTCGAAGCTGAACTGGTAGGCAGCCGGCTTGCTGGATTTGCAAAAGCCGATCCGGTCAACCGCGATCACCCGGTAACCGGCCTGATGCAGGACCTTGATGGTGGGCGCCCATGTCGCCAAGCAATAATTCTTGCCATGCGGCAGCAGTATTGTCTCCGGCCATTCATCTGCTCCGGCTCGGCAGCCACATCCATATAGGCCAGATCAAGCCGCTGCCACCGGGATACGAACTGGAAATCATGCACCGGATAAGGGTAGTCGTAGCCTTGCAGCTCGGGGCCATAGACGGGTCCGTCGGCAAGCCGCGCAGCGGCGATCTCGCCTGTCGCCAGCCACGCCGTGACAGCCATCAACGGCAAGCTCATACGGAGATCCGCCATCTCGATACTCCCGACATCATCGTGGCCAGCATAGCCTTGCCGACGGACGGCTGGATAGCCCCGAACTGACAAGTCGCGATGCCATCGCAATGCAGATTCACCTGGAACTTCTGCCTCAAATCGACGTCTGAAGATGCACAATGACCATGGCTCGGGGAGACCATGTCGACATACGGCGTCAGCGGAACAGGCTTCCTCCTAACCCGGGATTTTTCAAGACGGCGAGTCATGGCATGGACCCTGGCTCTGCTGGCTCAATGGCCATTGTGGATTTTCCTGCGCCCCGCCACGCCATGGCCCCTCGAAACCGAAGCCGCACCCGCTGACAGCACTCCTTCGCTGCAGGTTCTACTACCTCGAATGCCGACAGCCAGTTCGATCAGTGGCCGATATCCATCCCTTGCAGCGACAACGGTGCAACATCGCTCACCGGCAGTCGCAGTCGCCGGAAAAGCCTCGGGGCGACACCGAATGGCCGGCAAGACAAACCCTCAACCATCCATTCACCTTTATACCGGCCCTCGATCCACCCTTCCCATGGGCGCGCGCCACACCGACATGAGCGCAACCAGCTTGGAGGACACGTCACCCGCGGCCAACCGGAACATGGCATCAACGCCGCCAGCAACGATGAATCAGGCCGCCCCGCAGCCATCGGCCCTCGAGCATCCGGAAGCGCACGGCTATATCCCCGGTGGCGGCCTGTTCGGACCACGCGATGGAGGTGGCTTTCGCCGCAATGCCGACCAGTTGCCTGGAACCGAACAGATCGCCCATGCACCTCACTTCGCCATGGTCGCCGCCGAACAACAAGGTATCGGTCGCCGGGTGGTCAATCTGATCGGCTCGCTCACCCATGCCACCGATCCGCATTGCCTGGATGTCGCGGTATGGAGCGGCATGAGCCCGCAGGAACAGCTGGCCCACTACACCTCCCCGGCACGGATCGCCGAATACACCCAGCGCTATCATTGCGTGCCGCCACCGAGATACTGATGCGGGAAGCACCGGCGTATCGATCAGTTGCGGATTTGGAAGCCCAGATGACGCCTGTCTCCAAGACAGTTACCCACGGCGTGCAGGCCACAAGCAGCCTGCCCAGGACCCAGTTCCCCGGTTCGAGAAACACCATGCGCCAGCAGCCCTAATGCACCTGCTGGCTGATGACATAGGCCACGCTGTCTCTCGCGGGGCATTCGCCCTCTCGGGTTTCACTGGTTTCGATAAAGGACAGCTGGCGGCTCGATGGCCTGACTTCATGCAGCGTCAGCAAAAACACCTGTCGAGATCCTTTGCCGCCAGCCAGAGCCTCCTTGGCCAGCAGTCTGATCTCGGTAAGCGAGTTGTCCACCTTGTTTTCATCAATCAGCCTCGAGGCCGTCAAAGGGCCTTGCAATGCCGAAGAGGTTGCCTGAGCGCAGGCCCAATCCTCTTTGGACAGGGCTGCCTCCCCGGATTCAACTGCCATGGCAACTGCCGGCATACTGATCATTATCACGACCAGACCCAAGATCCTTTGGTTCATGGCACGACCTCCAGCTGATGATCCCCACTGGCCCAGATCCGTTGTCGTACCTCGATGGGAAGCACGATACACCCCGTAGATGAATCGTTCGGATGGGCCTGATTGGCTCCATGAATGAGGAAACCCTTACGCCCGAACATCTGGTTGGATGGCGCCGGCAACAACGGCAGCGTCCAAGCTCCCGTCTGCCTATGTGTTCTGGGCGCAAGTATGACGTAGCTGCCGCGAGGCAAAGGACCCTTGTCTGCCATGGACTGGCAGTCAGGCCGGTTCTTGCAGGGTATCTTGCCTGCATATCCTTGCGAGGTTGCCAGCTTTCCATCATGCAACAATGGGTGGCTGGCCTGTCTGTAGATCCATGCCATGTTGCACTTCCATGGGTTGCTGAAGATATGGCCAATCAGACCATGCAGACTGTGCTGGCTGGGTGAATGCAACAACAAAGGCGCGTTCAATGATCGAGGCTCGGCGTACTCCCGGAGTTGATGCATGCGTGCAGCCTCACCAGCGCCGCAACTGAAAACCCGCGCTCAGCAGAGCCTGCAGATAATCGTGAGCGCCGGACAGCGCCCCCATCGGCAACCATGCAAAGACCACGGCGTGATCGGCGGAGGCCTTGATCACAGCCGATCGCCAGACAGCCATCAAATGTCCGTCGATATCAGTCACACCATGCCTGGCCAGCAGCGTCGCGGGAAAATGACTGCTCCGACAGATATCGAAAGCACGGGCATCGGTCCGAGCCAGCGCGTCGGTATCGCCCTCCGACCAAGCCTCGGCTCGCGCCTGCAGGTTGCCGGCATGATGGTCGAGAAAATCAGCCAGCGCAGTGAGGCACGGCATGGCCGCATCATCATCTTCCAGCAGTTCACGCATATAGGCCGTGGGCTGTTCCAGATCCGCCTGGTAGACCGGCCGGACTTCGCTGACCCGACGAGCTGCAAAGCCCTTGAGCAAGTCGGCCACCACCGGCGAATGGCGACGATAACCCAGCTGCCCCAGGGCCGAATCCATCAACACGTCCTCTGCAAACGACGGGCGATCCCGATAGAAGGCCACATCGCCGTGATTGTAGTACTGCTCGGCCTGCTGAACTTCGGCAAAAACCTTCGGCGCCAGATGCTGCTGCAAGCTGCCATGATCAGGGTAGCGGGCATGCCTGACGGCCGTAGCCATGGCCCCCAATCCGCCAAACAGGCCCAAACGCAACTTCAGTTCCGGCGCATCGACCACAGCTTCAGCCTGATCCAGCAGATGATCCAGTCGGGCTGATCGCCAAGGAAGACCAGCGGGAGCGGGATCAATCACGGCCATCACGATGATGGCATGACCATCTCGTTCGGCCATCCATATCGGCGGCGTAGGCAACGCTGCCGTGACCTGTACGGTGCCCAGTGAATGCCTGCTTCCGGACATGGCTGCGAAAGCCCGCTCCGGCCCCCATCCGCCTGACAGCATGGCTGCGACCACGACCACCATTGCAACCTTGCCCCTCATGCCTTCCCCCTTGACTGGACTGCCAACCAAAGACCCTCAGCCACGCTCTGAAGTTCCCCCGGTTTTCCGTATACCGTGTCGGCGGCGAGCCGCCGACCATGGCTGACGGCGGCTTCAGTCCTGTGCTCTCAAGTCCGCTGACCAGATCATCAGGCTCTGAATACAGCGACGGGCTTTCACCGAAAAAAATCTGCTGGCAGACGGACCAGTGCCTGGAGACTCCATGCCAGTCTATGGCTGAGCCGCTCCAGAGCTGCATGCGCCCAGATCCTCGCCCTGCAAGCCGAATGACCGCCTGCCCGCCGTCGGTCCGTGGCATCCATCGCGATCCCTCCAGCTGACAACGGTCAGCCACCACGCCTGACCCATAGCCCTGCCGATCGGACGAGGCTGCAGACAGACGGCCTTGCACAAGGTTTCCTTCTTATGCCTGCCACTCCGCCAAAGCGCTCTCGTAGCCCCCTGCCATCAGTCATGCCAACTCACTCGTTGACCCTTGCAAATATGGTGTTATAGTTCACTGCAACACCACTCACATACAACACCAAAGGAGAGCGCCATGACCATCCGTTCCATGATTGCTGCCCCGATCGCCGTGTTGCTGGCCGTACTCAGCCTGGCCGCGGTCCGTTCCAATGTCGATATCGCCCGCCCGGCACTGGCTGCACCGCTGGCGCTGCGCCCGGGACTCTCGATCAGCACCCTGCCCGCACGCCAGGTGCACCCTTCGGCCGCGGACTTGCGCGAGGCCGCGATGCTGCCGGCACAGCCCATGGCCAGCCGTCAGGAAGCCGGGGGCGATCCTTCGTTGGCAGGCATGCACGCGCATGATCAGGTTCTGGCGGACGCCTTTCGCCCAGTCATGCCCTACTATGCTTTCGCCCCCCGTTTGCTGAGCGCCAAGGACTGAATGAATGCCTATTACCTGGAATGACAGCGTGCCGATTTATCGCCAGTTGCGCGAACGCGTGGTGGCGATGATTCTGGACGGCGCGCTTGCAGAGGGCGATCCGCTGCCCTCGGTGCGTCAGGTGGCAGCGGATTATCAAATCAACCCATTGACCGTTTCCAAGGCCTATCAGGAGCTGGTCGATGATCAACTGGTGGAAAAGCGAAGGGGGCTGGGGATGTTTGTCATTGAAGGGGCACGCGAGGCCCTGCTGAGGTCGGAGCGCGAACGCTTTCTGCGCGAGGAATGGCCGACCCTGTTCGCTCGCCTGCAACGGCTGGGTCTGGATCTGCCCACTCTGCTGCGCCATCAACCCAAGGAGCCCGACGCATGAGCCCGGTCGTCACCGCACGCCATCTGAGCAAGCAATACCAGTCCACTCAGGCCCTGGACCATGTCAGCTTTGATATCCAGCCCGGTCGGATCGTGGGGCTGATCGGTCCCAACGGTGCCGGCAAGACCACCATTCTGAAGGCGATTCTGGGCCTGACCAATGTGCAGGGCGAGCTGAATGTCCTGGGTCTGGACCCGCGCCGCGAGCGCGGCAAGTTGATGGAGCAGGTCTGCTTTATCGCCGACGTGGCGGTGCTGCCGCGCTGGCTGAAGGTGCGCGAGGCCGTGGACTTCGTCGCCAACGTACATCCACGTTTTGACCGCGCCAAATGCCAGGGCTTTCTGGCACGGACCAAGCTGCAGCCCGAGATGCGGGTCAAGCAGATGTCCAAGGGCATGATCGTGCAGCTGCATCTGGCCCTGGTGATGGCCATCGACGCCCGCCTGCTGGTGCTGGACGAGCCGACCCTGGGCCTGGACATCCTCTACCGCAAACAGTTCTACCAGAGCCTGCTGGAAGACTATTTCGACGAAGCGAAAACCATCATCGTCACCACCCACCAGGTCGAGGAGATCGAGCATATCCTCACCGACCTGATGTTTATCCGCGACGGCAAGATCGTACTGGATACCGATATGGATCGCGTCGGCGAACGCTTCGCCGAAGTGCTGGTCAACCCGGAGCACGCCGATGCCGCCCGCGCCCTGAGTCCGATCCAGGAACGCAAGG
>JGI2924J29684_1077675_pt1 | contig 20542 bp, 20 predicted proteins | sample BenlonsequencITS_FD_29684 | JGI IMG/M metagenome (IMG submission 29684)
CATCTATCTGTCGCTGACCGAGGCGGGCCGGAAGCTGGCCGAGATGATCGATGACCGGATAAGGGAGCGGCTGTCGACGGTCATGAACCAAATCAGCCGGGAAGAAGCGCTGCAATTTGTCGGCACCTGCGAGAAGGTGGCGGAAGTGTTGGCGGATATGGAAGGAAGGGGCAGAGCAACCATATGAGACAAATCGTAAGATGGCGCTGGCTGGTGCTGGCGCTTTGGCTTGCCGCGGCGGCGGGCCTGCTTATGACGTCGCCGAATCTGGCCGAACTGGTGCGGGAGCACGGGCAGATTTCGGTGCCGGACGGCTATCCGTCCGTCATCGCCGACGAGATGCTTGACGATTTGGGGGAAAGCGGGAATTCGACGGTTCTCGTTTTCCACCGCGAGTCAGGCTTGTCCGACGACGATCTTGAGGCGGTGAAAGCCGGGATCGAGAAGCTTCAGCACGACGGCGGCACGTATGGCGTCGTGTCGGTGACGTCGCCGTTCGACAGCGAAGAACTGGCGGCGAAGATGATATCCGAAGACGGGACGACCGTGCTCGCCTTGCTGAATGTCGAGTTCGGCGACCGGACGGCGGAGGAACAGCAGGATGTGCTGTACGGCGCGCTGTCGGACATCGACGTCGACCACTATATCACCGGCGGCTGGGTCATTGCGGAAGATGTCATCCAGAGCTCCGAGGAAGGCGTGAAGAAGACCGAGCTCATTACAATCGTCTTCATCCTTGTCATTCTGATCGTGGTCTTCCGGTCGGTCGTCGCGCCGCTCATTCCGCTGCTCACCGTCGGGCTCAGCTATCTGGTGTCCCAGTCGGTCGTGGCCTACCTGGCGGAGTACGCGGACTTCCCGCTCTCCAACTTCACGCAGATCTTCATGGTCGCGGTCATGTTCGGCATCGGGACGGACTACTGCATTCTGCTGATCAGCCGGTTCAAGGAGGAGCTGGCGCAAGGCGGCGGCAAGGTCGACGCCATTCTCCGCACTTATCGGACCGCCGGAAAGACGGTGCTGTTCGCGGGGCTGGCGGTGCTCGTCGGCTTCACGTCGATCGGGTTGTCGACGTTCTCGCTGTACCGTTCCGCCGTCGCGGTCGCGGTCGGCGTCGCGGTCATGCTGATCGCGCTCGTCACGATCGTTCCGTTCTTCATGGCGGTGCTGGGCAAGGCGCTGTTCTGGCCGCTGCGGGGTTCGCTGGAGCATAAGGAGAGCCGGCTGTGGGGCACCGTCGGTTCGTTCGCCCTCCGGCGGCCGCTCGGCGCGCTGGCGATCATCGCCGTGCTGGCCGTGCCGCTGCTCGTCGGCTACAAGAACGCCGTCACGTTCAACCAGCTCGACGAAATCGGCGACCGTTACGGTTCGGTGCGCGGGTTCAACATCATTTCGGACAGCTTCGGTCCCGGGGAGACGCTGCCCACGACGGTCGTCTGGCGCAGCGAGACGCCGCTCGACACGCCGGAAGGGCTGGCCGCGATCGAACAGGTGTCGCGTCGGCTGCTGGAGACCGAAGGCGTGGCGTCGGTGCGCAGCGCCACCCGGCCGACCGGCGAGCCGCTTGAGCAATTGCAGGTGGTAAGCCAGGTGTCGGAGCTGGACAGCGGTCTCGAGCAGGGCGGAGACGGGCTGAGCCAGATCGGCGCCGGGCTGGAGGAAGCGAGCGAAGAGCTGGCCGCGAACGCGCCGCAGCTTGAGGAAGCGGTAGGCGGCGCCGAACGGCTGGCGCAGGGCACGAGCGAGCTGAAGGCCGGACTCGAGCAGCTCGAGGGCGGGCTGCGCCAGCTCGAACAGGGGCTGCGCAGCGGCGAAGCCGGCGCGGGCGAGCTGGCATCCGGCGCCGCGGAAGCGCAGGCGGCCGCCGAACAATTGGCCGCCGCGGCGGAAGAATTGCTCGCCGGATACGAGGAAATGGCCGGCGGTCTGGATCAACTGAAGGCCGGCTATGACGAGATCGCAAGCAAGCACGATGAACTGGCCGAGGGGCTGGCCGGGCTGTCGGCCGGACTTGACGGACTGCCGCAGAAGTATCCCGAACTGGCGGCGGACGAAGATTTTCTGCGCCTGCAAGGCACGGCGAAGCAGCTGCACGAAGGCGCGGCCCGGCTCGGCGCGTCGCTGGCGCAGCTGAATGAGCAGCTCGGCGGGCTGGGCGCCGGCCTTGGGCAGGCGAACGAGGGGCTGCGCCAGGCGGCCGCGGGCCAGCGGGAATTGGCCGGCGGGCTCAAGCAGATTGCCGCGGGACTGAAGGAACTGCAGTCGGGCATCGCGCAGGCCGCCGCCGGCCAGGGCGCCATCCTGGAGCGCCTCCCCGAAATGAAGGGCGGCGCGGCGCAGCTCGCGGACGGCCAGGCCGAGCTGGCGGACGGCCTGGCCGGGCTGATCGATCAGCTCGGCGAGCTGACCGACGGCCTCGGGCAATCGGCGGACGGCATCAAGCAGGTGACGGCCGGCCTGGAGTCGGCGCGGGAATATTTGACCGGTCTGTCCTCGTCGCCCGACCCGCAGCTGGCGGGCTGGTATCTGCCGGAGGAAGCGATCGCTTCGGAAGAGTTCCGGCAGGCGCTCGACATCTATATGAGCAGCGACCGGCGGACGGTGAAGTTCGAGGTCGTGCTGGAACACCATCCGTACTCCGTCGAGGCGATGGATACGGTCGACCGGCTGTCGGCCGCCGCGCCGGGCATGGCGGAAGGCACGCCGCTGGAAGGCGCCGATGTCGCGGTCGGCGGCATTTCGAGCGTGAACAATGACCTGCGGCATGTGACCGAAGACGACTATTCGCGCACGGTCACGCTGATGCTGATCGGCCTGGTGCTCATCCTCGTCGTCCTGTTCCGCTCGCTGGTCATGCCGATTTACCTCGTGCTGTCGCTCATCCTGACCTACTACATGTCGGTGGCGGCGGCGGAAGTGCTGTTCGTGCGGATGCTCGACATGACGGGCCTCGGCTGGGCGGTGCCGTTCTTCGCCTTCGTCATGCTGCTGGCGCTCGGCACCGACTACAGCATCTTCCTGATGGACCGGTTCCGCGAATACCGGGATCTGCCGGCCGGCGAAGCGATTCTGAACGCGATGAAGAACATGGGCTCCGTCATCGTGTCGGCGGCGATCATTCTCGGCGGCACGTTCGCGGCGATGCTGCCGTCGGGCGTCATGTCGCTGCTGCACATCGCGACTATCGTACTGGCCGGGTTGTTCCTCTATGCGCTCATCATGCTGCCGCTGTTCATACCGGTCATGGTGCGGCTGTTCGGATCGTTCAACTGGTGGCCGTTCATGGGGCGGCGCGCCCGCAACGATGCGGACGCCGGCCTGGGGGCGTGAATCGGCCGAACCTCAAAAAAATCGCCGTCCCTCCCGCTTTGCAACAAGCGGATGGGACGGCTTTTTCTCTTTACGAGAGCAGCGAGATGACCAGCAGCTCATACAGGACGAGCGGCAGAATCGTGTTGTAATACGGATTGAACGGCACGAACGGATTCCAGAACGCGCGGTATCCCGGTGCGTCCAACTCCAGGTACAGGATGCAGCCTTCGTGATGGCGGATGATGCCGTCATAGACGCCGCCGTCCATCGTCTGCACCCGAACCATGCGGCCGGCGTACATGTCGCAAATCTCGCACAGCCGCTTCTTCATCGACCGCAAGGACTCGGCGGCGGTCGAATCCGCGCGGTAAATGACCTTCGGTTGCTTCTCCATGTGGTCCAAATGCCTCCCAACAGCAGTTATTTGCTGTCAAGATATGCATTCGCCCAGATCAAGGTGCAGGACACGGGATTCCCCGCGCCATCCCGCCGCCCGTCTCAGCCGTCCGTCCGATAGACGACCAGAATGGCGGTCCGCTGATGCTGCGCGCCATGGGCGCCGGTCTTCGTGTAGGAACCGTAGCAGACGTTGATGACCTGGTCTTCGCGCAGGGTGGCGAGAAAATCGTTCACTTTCTTCACGGCGTGCGATGATTCGGTGTCAAGAAACTCTTTCACTTGAATCATGGCCATTCACCCCTGACTTGGAATTATGGCGCCTGCCGGCAAGCGCCGGTTCAACGGTCGTCTGCATCGGCGGCGAACGTGCAGACGCTTCTTACGATCCGGGCGCGGTATCCGCCTTGCGGCGTACGGATCTCCACCGTGTCTCCGACCCGGGCCAGGAGCAGACTGCTGCCCATCGGCGACAGGCAGGAAATCCGGCTCCGGTCGACATCGGCTTCCTCCGGCAGCACGATCCGGTACGTCTCATCCGGCCCGCCGTCCTCGTACCGAAGCGTCACCTCGGAGCCGATGAGCACCGGCAAGTCCTCCAGATCCCGGACGATGCCGGCCAGGATGTCTTCGAGCTGTTTCTCGTACCTTTGCAGCGTCTCCATCAATTCCCGTTGTTCCGGGCGGGCTGCCGACGGCGGCTGGCTGAACCATAGCATGCGGTTGTCGCCCAGGCAGGCAAGCTGGCGGCGCAATTCGGCTTCCAGTGCGCTGCCCGGCTTCATCATTCTATGGTTCATGGAAAATAACGCCTGCCTTTCCGATCGGAATGTTCATCAGGATGGCGTACCACTTGTTCATGGGATCATCTCCTCCGTTCATGTGAAAACAGACCCCGCCTCGGGGGTCTCCCCTTTATCATACCACAAACGAACTGTATCCGCATTCAAACGGGCTTGTTCCTCCTGCAGGCCGACAACATAAAACATCCCTCCGGCGGACATCTTAAGCCTGATTGACAGTTTCGTTCAGGGGGTGGCAACATGTTCAGACGATTCAAGCCGTCCGTGCTGGTCTGGTCAGCCGCGGCCGTGCTGCTCGGCGTGTGGACGGGCCTGTCCCTGTCCGGTCCGGCGGGGAACCCGTCGGCTGCGGTGGCGGTGCTGGCGGATTCTCCGGCTTCCGCTTCCGCGGTTTCGTCCGGCGACCGCGCGTACCATTTCGGTTTCAAGAAGAGCCGGAACGGGCAGCCCGCATCGATCGACCAGGAAGGGTTCGCACCGCTGCTCGAGCGATACGGCGCGGTATTTCGGGGCAGCCCGGAGGGCAAAAATTTGTATCTGACCTTCGACAACGGCTATGAGAACGGGTACACGGAAAAAATCCTCGACGTGCTGAAGGCGAAAAAGGTGCCGGCCTGCTTCTTCGTGACGGGCCATTATGTGAAAGATCAGCCGGATCTGCTGCGGCGCATGGTCCGGGAAGGACACATCATCGGCAACCATTCGTGGTCTCATCCGGATTTCTCGACATTGCCGGATGCGAAGATCCGGGAAGAACTGGATCGGGTGGCGCGCGAGGTCGCAAGCGTGACCGGCCAGAAGGAGATGCGCTATCTGCGTCCGCCGCGGGGCATCTTCAGCGAACGATCGCTCCGCGTTAGCCAATCGCTCGGGTACACGAACGTGTTCTGGTCGATCGCCTACAAAGACTGGGACACCTCGGCGCAGCGCGGCGCCCGCCATGCGTATGACAGCGTCGTCGCGCAGCTTCATCCGGGCGCCATCATCCTGCTGCACAGCGTGTCGAAGGACAACGCCGAGGCGCTGGCCGCGATCATCGACGAAGCGCGCAGACAGGGGTACACCTTCCGCAGCCTGGATCATCTGTTGTCGCCGGTGCCGGACCTGCCGTTCTGATCCCGCCCCTTGCATGGATGTCCGCCCCGAAGCATAATGGGGAGGAAAGCGAATCCATGGGATGAGGACGGGATGCGAAATGAAATACAGACCGCTCGGCAACACGGGCATGAACGTCAGCGAGATCAGCTTCGGGACGTGGGCGATCGGCGGCTCATGGGGAAGGACGGACGATGCCGAATCGTTGAACGCGCTGGCGAGGGCGATCGACGCGGGCGTCAATTTCTTCGATACGGCGGATGTCTACGGCGACGGCCACGCCGAGGAGCTGCTCGGCAAAGCGGTGAAAGGCCGGGACGACATCTACATCGCCACCAAGTTCTGCCGGGCTGCAGATATTCATGATCCCGCGGTCTACACGTACGAATCGGTGCGCAAGTTCTGCGAAGCGAGCCTGAAGCGGCTGGGCCGCGACCGGATCGACCTGTACCAGGTCCACTGTCCGCCGACGGACATCATCCGCCGCGGCGAAGTGTTCGGCGTGCTCGATCGTCTGCGTGAGGAAGGTCTGATCCGCGAATACGGCGTCAGCGTCGAATCGGTGGAAGAAGGACTGCTCGCCCTGCAGTATCCGAACGTGAAGGCGCTGCAGGTGATTTTCAACGTGTTCCGGCAGAAGCCGGCGGAGGAGCTGTTCCCGAAAGCTCACGCGCAAGGCGTCGGCATTCTCGCCCGGGTGCCGCTGGCGAGCGGGCTGCTCACCGGCAAATTCACCGAGCAGACGACGTTCGAGCCGGATGATCATCGCCGTTTCAACCGGAACGGCGAGGCGTTCAACGTCGGCGAGACGTTCGCCGGGCTGCCGTTCGAGACGGGCGTCCGGCTGAGCCGGGAGCTGGCCTGGATCGGCGAGGGCCGCGGCAGCATGGCGGCCGCCGCCATCCGGTGGATTCTCGACAATCCGCACATCAGCTGCGTCATCCCCGGCTTCAAGACGGTGTCCCAGGTCGAAGCGAACCTGGCGGCCGCGGACGTGCCGCCGTTCACGGAAGCGGAGCAGGCGCGACTGCGCGAGTTCTATGAACTTCAGGTGCGGGAGCATATCCGCGGGCCTTATTGAGGTTCCGCGGGCGGAATAGGGGTTGGACGAAGGAGCACGCTTGTCGGACAGGGGTGCTCCTTCATGCTGTGCAGCGAGGCAAGAAAGAACCGGCAGACCGCATGCAGCAATCCTGTGCATGCAGTCTGCCGGCACAGCGGAATCGGCGTTGCGGACCGGAGACGCGTGCCCGGTTACGATTCCGCCTCTTCACCCTCCGTCTCGTGTTCCGCCGCATCATCCGCGTCCTCAACCGGCGGCGCGTCGTCTGGTTCGGTCTTTGCCGTTTTCTCCGTCTCCGCTTCGTCATCCGGCTCAGGCAGCATCGCTTGCGGCGCCTCATCCGGCGACCGCTCCGGCAGCTGACGGACGTAGCTGTGGGACAGCTGGAGCAGGCGGAGCGCCCGCTCGAACGCGTCTTCGGTGACGACGCTCTCGTCGCCCGGCTCCCCGGAGAGGGGATAGAGCGTGCCGTCCGCGTAGCCTTCGCCCGGGATGAAGAGCGACTTGCCGGTAATCAGCGTGCCGGAGGGCAGATAGTACCGCTGCGGGAGCAGGTTGTCCTGCTCGACAAGCAGATTTTGCCCGAAGTGGATGTACCCGATCAGCGGGATGTCCATCAAGCCCGCAATCGTCGGCAGAATGTCGACCTGACCGCCGAGGCGGCCTTCGAACCGTTTCGGATAGAGCGCTCCGTCCGACAGCATGATGAGCGGCACGTTGATCATGTCGGCGTAGCCGTATTCGTGACCGATCAGTTCGGCAAGCAATTCCTGCTCGCGGTTGTTCAGCGAGTAGACCGGCAGGCCGACATGGTCGCCGTAGAGGACGATCAGGCTGTCCTGCCAGACGCCGCGCGCCTTCAGGTCGGCGATGAAGCGGCCGAGCGCTTCGTCCGCGTAGTGCTGCGCCTGCAGATAGTCGCCGACGAACGTGCCGCTGAATTTGTCCGACAGGTCGAGGCGGATCTTGTCCTTCGGCAAGGTGAACGGATGGTGCGCCGTCATCGAGACGACCTGCGCGTAGAACGGCTTGCCCTCCCGGTGCGCGCGCTCCAGTTCCTCGGCGGTCTTCCGGTAGAGCACGTCATCGGACGCGCCGAAGAACACCGCATCCTCCTTGCCGAAGAAGCGGTCGTCGTAATAGCGGTCCCAGCCGAGCGCGGCGTACAGTTCGGTGCGGTTCCAGAATTCCACGGTATTCGTATGGAACGTCATGGTCTCGTAGCCGCGCACCTTGAGCAGCCGGGGCAGGCTCGGCAGGCGGCGGTCCACATAGCGCATCGTGGCCGCTCCCTGCGGCGGGATGTAGAACGACGTGTTGACGACGTACTCCGCGTCCGACGTGTTGCCCTGGCCGACCATATGGTAGAAGTCCGGGAAGTAGAACCCTTGCCGCACGAGCGCGTTCAGGTTCGGCGTCACTTCCTGGCCTTCGACTTCAAGGCCGATCAGGAAGTTTTGCAGCGACTCCATCTGGATGACGATGAGGTTCTTGCCTTTGGCCCATCCCTGGTAAGGCGCGCGGACGGGGCGATGGACGCCTTTCAGCTCGTCGATCGCGTCCTGGGTGATCTCCGACTTCTCGATCAGCTCGTACTCTTCGTCCGCGATCAGCGAGTAGGCTTCATAGTTGAGAATGCCCATCTCCGAGGCTTGCACGCGTTCGTTCATGCTCGCCGTATGCGGCAAAATATTCATGACGCAGATGACGACCGAAAGCGCGAAGATGAGCGTCATGACGCCGCGCCGTTCATTCGGCCGGTTGCAGATGCGCAGCAGCCGGTACCCGGCCCCGTGCTTCCGCCGGCCGTTGATCAGCAGATAGATGAACACGACGATGTCGCTGAAGATGAACAGGAAGTACGGATCGATCAGCGAAAAGACGCTGTTCTTCACCGCCGTCACCTGATTGACCTGCTCCAGCGCGCGCCAGGTGACGATGACGCCGTAGTACTTGTAGTACATGATGACCGAGAAGAAGATTCCGGTGAGCGCCAGGTTGACGATCAGGTAGGCGGTCAATTTGCGTTTTGACGAAAACCATTCAATCAGGCAGAATATGGCCCAGATAAACGGAATTTCAGAGATGAGCGGCGCCCAGAACGGCGTGTCCTCGAAGATGACAAGCCATGCCAGGTAGCTCTTGAACAGCATGATGACGGAGAAAAAGATAAACGGCCGCGAACCGATAATGCGATATACCCGGTTTAGCAGAGCCGGTCTCATGCGGACATTCCCCCTCGGCAAGACAACAAGCCGGTTACGAATGCGGCCGGCTTGCCATTGTTATCTCTCTATTTGATATAGACGTTTGCGATCGTATCAGGGTTGGCTCATCTTATTATGCTACGGCCGCAAACCGGTGTCAAAGGCGGTTGGCGTGCAGAACGCGCTTTTACGATTAAAATTTACACAGAAAAGGAAGGGTTTTTCTTTCATTTTCGCAAAAACAAGCCAGGGAGTGGTGGGAAGTGGATGGGTTCAACCTGGGGTGGGGCGTTCTGTTCGGAATCGTCCAGTTTTCGTTGTTCCTTCTGTGTTACCGGCTGTTCGGCCGCATCGGCCTGTTCGCCTGGATCGGCGTCGCGACGGTGCTCGCCAATCTGCAGGTCGTCAAGACGATCGAAATGCTCGGGCTTGTCATGACGCTGGGCAATATTACATACGCGTCCATCTATATGGCGACCGACCTGCTGAACGAGCGGCATGGCAGGGAAGAAGCGAGGCGCGCGGTCTGGTTCGGCTTTTTCTTCTTGTTCGCCTCCACCTTGGTCATGCAGCTTGCGCTCGTGTTCAAGCCGGATGCGTCCGGCCTGGACATGCAGGCGGCGATGGAGACGGTATTCGGGCTGGCGCCCCGGGTGGCGGCCGGCAGCCTGTGCGCCTATCTCGTCAGCCAGGTGCTCGACGTGCAGTTGTTCAGCCGGCTGAAACGGCGGTTCGCGGCTCGCGGACAGTTCTGGATCCGGATCCTCGGCAGCACGCTGGTCAGCCAGTTCGTCGACACGCTGGTGTTCTGCACGGTCGCGTTCGCGGGCGTTTTCGAGACGGCGGTCTGGATCGACATTCTCGTCACGACGTACCTCATCAAGTTCGTCGTCTCGGGAGCCGGGACGCCGGTGCTCTATATCGCGCGGAACTTCAAGGATGAGGAAGGGCTGTGGAGCCGGAAGGCGGCTGAGTAAATCCGGCGCGCGTGCGGCATAATGAGGCAAAAAGGGGGCTTCTGCCGTGCGCGTGTACGAATGCGCCATTATCGGCGGCGGGATTGCGGGCCTGCAGGCGGCGATCCAGCTCGGCCGGTACCGGCATACAGTCGTGGTCGTGGATGCGGGAGACGGCCGGTCTTCGCTGTGCCGGGGCTATCACAATCTGCTCGGGTTTCCCGAAGGCGTGAGCGGGGAGACGCTGCGCCGCGCGGGGAGGGAGCAGGCGAGCCGGTACGGCGTGACGTTCATCGGCGGCGTCGCGACGGCGGTGCGGCGCGAGCCGGCCGGCGGCGGAACGGGCGGGCGTCCGGATGGGGACGGCCTGTTCGTCGTCTCGCTGGAGGGCGGCGCGGAAGTGCGCGCGCTCCGGCTGCTGATCGCGACCGGCGTGAAGGACCGGATTCCGGACTGGCCGGAGCTGAAGCAATGTCTCGGCATCACCGTCTTCATCTGTCCGGATTGCGACGGCTGGGAGACGATCGGCCGCCGCACGCTCGTGCTCGGCGCCGGCGACGCGGGCGCCGAATTGGCGCTTGAGTTGACGCCGTGGACGCGCGACATCGTCTACGTGAACCATGAGCTTAAGGCCCTCGACCCGGCCGCGGCCGTCCGGCTGCGGGAAGCCGGCATCCCGATGATTGAGACGCCGGTTGCGAAGCTGCTGGCGGACGAGGGCCGTCTGCGCGGCGTCCGGCTGGCGGACGGCACGGAGCTGCAGGCGGAGCGCGCGTTCCTCGGGTTCGGCGGGAACGAGGTCCGCTCGTCGCTCGCGGCCATGCTCGGCGCGCGGCTGGCTTCAAGCCGCCATATCGAGGTCGATCCGCGCACGAAGCTGACGAGCGTCCCCCATGTGTGGGCGGCCGGCGACGTGACGGTGCACTCGGAGCAGACCGCGATCGCGATGGGGGACGGACTCCAGGCGGCCATCTGGATGCACAAGAGCTTGACGCTGCGCGAGCCGCTGCCGCTGGCGCCGCGGGGATCTTGAATAGAAGGCGGGGCAAGCCGACCGCCGTGAAAGGAGCCTCGGCCGAAGGGCCGGGGCTTTTTGGCATGTCGTCAAATAGAAAGAACGGATGAAAACGCACCCATTGACACCTTTCCCGTTTCGGGTTATCCTCTAGATAAAAATTGGTCCACCCAATCGACCAATTTTCGAGGAAGGGCTGGAAAGAAACCGCTTATGGCGATCAAGAAAGTCAAATATCAAAGAGTCTATGAAAACGTGATCGAACAGATCAAAGAGATGATCATCGAAGGCAATCTGAAGCCGGGGGACCTCTTGCCGACCGAACGGGAGCTGGCGCAGGCGTTCGGCATCAGCCGGGGCACCCTTCGCGAAGCGTTCCGCATCCTGGAGCGGGAGAACCTGATCGAAGCGAAGCCCGGCGGGGGCAGGTACCTGTCCCGTTCGATCGAGTCCGTCGATGATCAGAACCGGATTCTGGACAATATCGAACGCGCGACGATCATCGAGCTGCTCGAAGCGCGCGAAATTTTCGAGACGGGCATCGTCGAGCTGGCCTGCCAGCGGGCGACGGACGAGGATATCGCGGATATCGTCGCGGCGTTCGAGCGCTGGGGCGACGCGGACGAGGAAGACCATACGCGTCCGGACCAGGCGTTCCATCTGTCGATTGCGAAGGCGTCGCACAACGTCGTGCTCGTCAACATGATGGAGCTCCATATGGATCTGCTCCGCCGGACCTTGAGCAAGACGCTGCAGAATGCCGGCCGCCGCGAAGAGGTGTACAAGGAGCACCTGCAGATCGTCGAAGCGATCAAGCGGAGGGATGCCGAGCAGGCGAAGGCCGCGCTGCTGTACCACCTGGGCAAGGTCAAAGAGAACATTCTGGTGAGGCAGCTCGCTTGATGAATTTTTCTTTTTTGCCAAAATTGGATCACCCAGCGATCCAATCACGGCGCAATTGGACCACCCAGTAATCCACCAATCCAGGAAGATTACACGAAAACGAGGGAATCCTATGAGCCAGGACGTCAACATTTTATCGCCGTGCGGAATGCTCGGATACGGCTTCCCGGAGGAGTCGTTCCGAAGGGGAATGGAGCAGCAGGTGCATGCCGTGGTGGTCGACGCGGGATCGACCGACGGGGGGCCGCACAAGCTGGGAGCCGGCGTTTCGATCGTCAGCCGCCGGGCATGCAAGAAGGATCTGGAGATCATCCTGGGCGCCTGCCTGCCCGGAAAGGTGCCGGTGATCATCGGGTCGGCCGGAGGCTCGGGCGCCCGGCCGCATGTGGAGAGCGGCGGGTCGCTGGAGATCGTTTTCGACCGCATCACCAATGTCGAAAGCAGCAAGATCTATTACAAGCCTTATTACCGGCGCGAGGACTTCAACGATGAGAAATACAAGCCGACGTTCGCGCCGCAAGTGTACAGCGGCCAGACGGTGGAGTTCAAGCTCCGGCTGGACCAGTGGGAGGGCGCGCCGCTGCGGATCACGCCGTATGTCCGCGACACGTATACGAAGGAGGAGGTGCTGCTCGAGGACGTGGAGCTGGTCCGCGGCGAGTGGAACACGCTGAGCTTCGTGGTTCCGCCGCTTGCGGGAAGCTTCGCGGACGAAGTCGGCTTCATGATCGACTCGCCGACGTCGACGGCCGCATCCCGCGCGTTCGGCGCGCTGTATATCGGACGGATGCGCGTGTACGGCGGCGGCGGGTACGCGATCGACTGGCGCAAGCAGGCGGTCGAATTCACCTCGGTGACGCCGATGGCCCAGCATCGCGGGGAGTGGAGCCTGAAGGACGGCGCGCTGCACTATGCCGTCGAGGGGAACGCCGCCGCGTTCACGGGAAATGATTACGCGCGGGACGTGGAGGCCGAAGCCGAATTTACGCCGCTGTCCGGCGAGTCCCACGGGTTCATCGCCCGGGCGCTCGGCATCGAGCGCTGCTACTGGCTGGGCTTGGCGGAGGAGGGCACCGTGTCGATCCGGAAGAACGATTTCGGCTGGACGGAGCTGGCGTCGGCGAGCTTCCCCTGGGAGCACGGCCGGACCTATGCCTTGAAAATGATCGTCCGGGGCGCTTCCCTGAAATTGTACGTGGATGATAAGCTGGTGGTGGAGGCGGAGGACGCGCAATACGCGCACGGCATGTACGGCGTTGCCTCGCTGCGGGACGCCGCGGGCAGCGTCGGCGAATTCCGCGTCATATCATTTACCGTACAGGACGGGATGGAACGATGAAGAAGATCGTCGTCGTCGGCAGCATCAATATGGATCTGGTGACGAATGTCGAGGCTTTCCCGCGGCCCGGGGAAACGATCCACAGTCTGGGCGTCGGCTACCAGCCGGGCGGCAAGGGGGCCAATCAGGCTGTGGCGGCCGCCCGCAGCGGCGCCAGCGTGCAGATGGTCGGTGCGGTCGGCACGGACAGCTTCGCGCAGACGCTGATCGACAATCTGGCGGGCAGCGGCGTGGATACCGCGGGCATCCTGCGCAAGGAAGGCCATTCGGGGCTGGCGATCATCACGGTGGACCGGTCGGGCGAGAACCATATCGTGCTGGCCGGCGGGAGCAACAAAGCGTTCGCGTTCGGCGAGATCGAAGGGCGGATCGCCTGGGACGAAGCCCATGCCGTCCTGCTGCAAAATGAAATCGACCGGGAGACCACCGCGGCGGTCATGCGGGAGGCGAAGCGGAGGGGCGTTCCCGTCTGGTTCAATCCCGCCCCGGCCGTAAAGCCGGAGCCGGAGCTGCTGCCGCTCATCGACACGTGCATCCTGAACGAGACGGAGATCGAGGTGATCACGGGCGCGAAAGTGTCCGGCGCGGAGGATGCGGAGCGGGCGGCCGGGCGGCTGCTTGAGGCCGGCGTGACGCAGGTGGTCGTCACCCTCGGCGACAAAGGCTGCGTCCGGGCCGGCCGGGACGGCGAATCCGTCCATGTGCCGGCCTTCAAGGTCCGGGCGGTGGACACGACGGCGGCGGGCGACACGTTCATCGGCGCCATGGCGGCGGCGTCAAGCGAAGGGAAGCCGGTGATGGAAGCGCTCAGGTTTGCGGCGGCCGCTTCGGCGTTGGCCGTTACCCGGCATGGTGCGCAGGCTTCGATTCCGTCCCGGGACGAGGTGGAGCGGCTGCTGTCCGGGTCGATCAGGAAATAAAAGGAAGAATATACGTTCGGTTATTTTTGAAGAGCTAGACTAATAACAGGAAATAATGCATATTAATAATAGTACAACCTGACATTTCCCTTCTTTGACCGTGAAGGGAGGTGGCCTTGGTTGGGAGTTGCATCTTCCTCCGGTCCGGCGGCGACCGGCACCCAAGGCGTCTGTCCGGCGCCGAGGAGGTGATGCTATGGACACTTTTCCAATTTGTCATGGCGATGAAAGTAACCGGTCCCCTGCCAAGGTTGACGGTCACTTTCTTCCGATTTCCATCCGGGGGAAGCGTTGACTCCCGTCCAGGATGAGGTTGTATGCCGGCGTCCGCCGGGAAAAAGGCCTGGGCTTTCGCCCGGGCCTTCTTTTATCATTGACCTTCCAATAACATAACATACTTAGAAGCTCATGACAATTTGAAACTTTTTTCAAGCCGGATGGCTGCCGGTTCAGCGGCTGGGCGAAGGCCGGCCGACGAGCCGCGGCCCCGTGTACACGCGGGGATTCGGCTCGCCCGGGCGGATGGCGAGCCACGCCACGAGCGCCGAGACGGCTCCGGCTCCCGCCAGGCACCAGAACAGCGGATCGGCGTTCGGCCGGCCGAGCAGCGAGGCGGCCGGCGGACCGAGGGCGACGCCCGCAAAGCGCATGCTGCTGTAGAACGAGCCGACGGTGCCGCGATGCGCCTCATCGATCCCTTCGGTGATGAAAGCGTCGAGGCAGGGCAGGGCGGCGCCGATGCCGAGGCCGGCGGCGCTGAACAGGGCAAGCTGCAGCCAGATGCCGTCCGCGGCGGCGCAGGCGCCCGTCGCGCAGGCCGACAGCGCAAAGCCGGCCGTGGCGATCACCTTCATGCGGCGTTTCCGCTCGCCGATCAGCTTGCCCGTGACGTAGGAGGCCGTGCAGAGCACGGCGAGCGGGAGGGCGAGCACGGCGCCTTTCCACACGCCGTCCAGTCCGAGCCGGTCCTCGAGGGCATCCGACAGGTGGACGAGGCTGGCGAACAGGATGAACATGCCGAGCCCGCCAAGGGCGAAGACGGCGAAGAGCCACCGCCCTTTCTGCCGGAAGATGCGCCGCAGCGTGCGCAGAAACGCCGGCAGCGGCTGCGGCTCGTCCTTCTTCGCGGGTGCGCGGACCAGCAGGGCCACCAGCAGCACCGCGACCGCCGCGAAGACCGGAATGGCCGCAAACGGCGCGTACCAGGCCAGCATCGCGAGGACGGAGCCGATGATCGGGCTGAGCACTTTGCCGAAGGTATTCGAGGTTTCGATCAGGCCGAGACCTTCGCTCACCTGTTCCTTGCTCTTGAACATGTCGCCGACGAGCGGCATGACGATGGGCGCCGCTCCGGCGGCGCCGATGCCCTGCAGAATTCGTCCGGCCAGCAGGTACGGGTACGGGTGCTTGAGCCAGATGATGGCGGCGGTGCAGACGGCGCCGCCGATGCCGGCCAGGGCGAGGCACGGGAGGATGACGCGCTTCCGGCCGATCCGGTCCGACAGCCAGCCCGCGGGCGGGATGAAGAGGATCGCCATCACCGAGAAGACGGTGATGATCAGGCTGGTCTGAAGCGGCGTCAGCTCCAGCTTGCGCCGGATGGCCGGCAGCACGGGAATGAGCATCGAGTTGCCCAGCGTCATGATGAGCGGGATGGAACTGAGCGCGAGCAGCGCACTTCGCTTGGTTCGGCTCATACCGGCTCCCCCATTTCCGGGTCATATCGGGCATGTACCGCATCCGGTTGTCCGGTATGGTGCACAACAAACAAGGTTATCGTGCGCTGCGGGGGATGTTTTCATACAGTACAAAAAAGGACGAAGCCTGCATCGGCGGCGGACAATGTCCGGACAGCCGGCAGGCTTCAATGGTTTCTATATCCAGGTGAACACCGGTTCCTCGTCCGCGCAGCGGACGGGGATGTGCGGGAACGCGGCGGCAAGCCGCCTCGCGAGCAGGCGCATGCCCGCCGCCTCGCTCTCGGCGTGGCCGAGCACGATGAGCGCCCGCGCCCGGCCTTGCCGCGCGGCGTCCCGGACGTATTCCGGCGTCTCCCATTCCGGGCCTTCGCCGCAAATGACAAGATCGAGCCGTTCCTGTTCGAACAGCGGAATGGCGTTCGCACCGCCGCCGCGGTAGCCGACGAGCAGGCCGATCCGCCGGCAGGGGGCGTCAAGATCTCCCGAGACACGGACGACGGACAGGCCGAGGCGCCGCTTCACTTCCTCCGCGACTGCCCGGACGGTCGTCCCTTCCCGTTCGATGATCGCCGCCTCCGGCAGATGCCGGACCGTGAAGCGCGCCCAATCCAGCGCTTCGATCAGGCCTTCGGCAATGCCATCCGGACGGTACCGGTGGATGTGGTCGTGGAGCCGATAAATCGCCAGCCCCGCTTCGAGGATGAAGTTTTTTTTCGCCTGATAGACGGGGTCATCTTCGATGGTCTTCGCAAAACCGGCGTGATGGCTGTAGAACGGGCCTTCGTGGGCGATGACGAGATTGGCGCCCGCCGCGTGCGCTTCCTCCAGCACCCGCTGCGTCGGCATGAACGCCGTCACGATGCCCGTCACGGTCGTCTCCGGCTCGCCGAAGAGCAGCTCATCCACCGTCTGTCCGAGCTGTCCGGCAGGCGCGGTCAGCGCGGCGACCACGTCCCCGACGGTCGTGCGCATCGGTCGGCTATCCCTCCATGCACGCGGATCAGACGAGGTCGCAGGCTTCGACCGGCATCCAGTGCGGGTCCTTGCCGTCCCACTTCACGTTGCAGCCGATCGGGTTCGTCAGCGGCACGGCGACCGGCCGGCCGGCGATGACGTCCGCGAGCGCGTTGTCGAGGTCGTTCACGGTCATCTGCGACGTGTCGCGCGGATTGTCCACGCCGCGGCCCGTGTAGACCAGCTTGCGGTTCTCGTCGAAGACGTAGAAATGCGGCGTCCGGAGCGCGCCGTACGCTTTCGCGACTTCCTGCGTTTCGTCGCGCAGGTAAACCCAGGGGAAACGGTGTTCTTCCATGCGCCTCACCATGTTCTCGAAGGAGTCTTCCGGCTTCGTGTTCTCGCTGTTCGAGTTGATGCCGACGAAGCGGACGCCGTGCGGCTCATACTTGAGCGCGGTCGCGCGGGTCACTTCGTCCGAGCCGATGACATACGGGCAATGGTTGCATGTGAAAAAGATGACCAGCACGCGCGCGTCCTTGAAGTCATCCAGCGACCAGGTGCGGCCGTCCGTTGCGGGCAGGCGGAAATCGGGGGCCTGCTCGCCGATCTGCAGTGTGAAAGCCATGGTTATCACCCTCCTTGCCGCCCATTATACAGCAATTCCGGAAGTTTGTAATGCGGCGCTCGGGCTGGAACATTTCAATTGAGCTGCCGGGGATCGGCGGTGACGAAGGAAGCGGTCCTCCGAACGGGGACCGCTTCCTTCGTGTGTGTGTTGATGGATTATGCCAAGGGCAGCTTGCACGTCAGACGGCTTTGGGCGCCGCATCCGTCGTGCCGCCTCCGAGGGTGTCCTTGCGGCGGAAGATTTTCTTCCAGCCTGCCCGCAGGATGGGCATCAGCCAACGGTCGAGGCCGAACGCCCCGGCGTTGGCGCCGCCGATGAAGATCAGCGCGCCCAGCAGCACCATCCACGGGTTCGTGCTTACGGTTCCGGCGAAGAGGAACAGGAAGTTGAGCATCAGGCCGAAGAAGGCGGCCGCCGTCGTCAGTGCGCCGAGGATGAGGCCGAGGCCGATCAGGAACTCGCCCACCGGGATCAGGAAGTTGATCAGCTTGACGTTCGGCAGCGCGAAGTGCTCAATGAACGCCGTGTACGTCGGGTAGACCGCCGCGCCGGTCGCCTTGTCGGCGACGGGGTTTTCGACCGCCCGGGTCAGGAAGCCGGCGGCGTCGAACCCGCCGGTCATTTTGTGCCAGCCGGCCTCGAGCCACATCCAGCCGATGTACAACCGAAGCAGAAGGAGCGCGCCCGCTGCATAAACATTTTCTCGCCAGAATTTCATCATGACCGTTCACTCCTTAATAAATATTGGGTCCGGAATCAGAACGCCGAATGGAATCGACTTGCCGGTTATGGATTTCGTTCAATGCCGATCGGTGGATGGCCGGGACCGCTGCATCGCTGATCCTCTCCCTTGCATTCCGCGGCCGGTTCGGCTGCGGGTGATTGATCTTGTTCTTTACGTCTTCAGTGTAATATGGAATGCGCGCAAAGTATGTGATAAAAATCACAAATATCGTGAAAAATTTCACAACAGGCGGATTTTTTTGTGCGAGGCCCGTTTGACCCTGTGCGCCGCGGATGGTAGACTCGTGGGTAAAAAAGGCAGGAGGGACGCGGCATGACGGTGCACGCATTCGAGGCGGAGACGCTGGACGGCAGGCAGGTTTCACTCTCCGATTACGCGGGCAAGGTGCTGCTCATCGTGAATACGGCCAGCGCCTGCGGGTTGACGCCGCAATATGAAGGGCTGCAGCAGCTGTACGACCGGTTCAGGGACAGGGGCTTTGAAGTGCTGGGGTTTCCCTGCAACCAGTTCGGGGGGCAGGAGCCGGGCACGCATGAGGAAATCCGCGCGTTCTGCACGCGGAATTACGGCGTGACGTTCCCGATGTTCGCGAAGGTGGACGTGCGCGGCGAAGGGGCGCATCCGCTGTTCAAGCATCTGACCGGCGGCGACGATGAGCGGATTCCGTGGAATTTCACGAAGTTTCTCGTCGACCGCGATGGGCGGCTGGTGCGCCGGTACGAGCCGAAGGTGACGCCGGATCAGCTGGCCGGGGACATCGAGGCGCTGCTGTAGTGTTTTTCGTTCGGGGGTGTGGCAAGGTGACGGAGATTCTGGTCGTCTTCACCGGCGGCACGATCGGCAGCCGGCAGAACGGCGCGGTCGTCGACGTCGACAGCGGCACGGGCTATGCGCTGCTTGAGCGTTACCGGGAGTCGGCGGGGGCGTTGGCGGAGGAGATCCGCTTCGAGACGGCGCAGCCGATGACGCTGCTCAGCGAGAACATGACGCCGGCGCATTGGCTGGCGCTTGTCCGCTGCCTGCGCGGGTGGCTCGAAGCGGAGCCGGAGCGCTTCGCGGGCGCGATCGTCACGCACGGCTCGGACACGCTGCCGTACACGGCGGCGATGCTCGGCTATGCGCTCGCGGACGTCCGGCTGCCGGTCGTGCTGACGGCGGCGAACCGTCCGCTCGAAGATCCGCGCAGCAACGGGCTGCGGAACTTCGCCGCGGCGGTCGACTTCATCGTGGACGCGGCGCTGCCCGGCGTCTATGCGGTGTTCGAGAACGACCGGGGCGAGATGCCGGTCATGCTCGGCACGCGGATGGCGGAGGCCCGCCCGTTCGACGACCAGTTCGCGCCGCCGTACGGCGCGCCGCTCGGGCATATGCTGGACGGCCGGTTCGTGCCGCATGAGCATGCGGTGAACCCGCCCGTGGCGGCGCTGCGCGCGGTGCGCAAGCCCGGCTTGCCGCCGGAGCGGCTCGGCTTCACGACGGATATCGTCTATATCCGTCCGTATCCCGGCCTCGACTACGGCCTGTACGACTTCGAACGGCTGCCGCGCAGGCCCGCGGCGGTGCTGCACGGCCTGTACCATTCGGCGACGGCGTGCAGCGCGGCTGCCGGCGCGTACGAATCGTCGCTGCCCGCGTTCGCGGCGCGGTGCGCCGCGCTCGGCATCGACGTTTGGCTCGCGCCGGTCAAGGCGGCGGACAGCGCGCGCTACCGCTCGGCGCACGAGATCGCCGAGGCGGGCGTGCGGGGCCTCGCGCGCATCGTGCCGGAGGCGGCCCTGGTCAAGCTGATGGCCGCCTACGGCACGTACCCGGGGCGGGATCCGGAGTCGGTGCGGGAGCGGGAAGCGTTCCTGGCGCGGAATGTGTTTTTCGAGCATCACGAGGGCGGGGATTGGTGAGCCGAAGCGCGTACCCCCTTATTTTTCCGCGGAGAATTGTGTATCATATGTAAGATAAGAGTTTGTGCGCTTGCCCGAGCGGCGGCGCCAGCCGTTTTATTTGCGCCGGAAAGGTTGGTCTGAGTGGAAAACACGACGTCTTCGAATTTCATCCGCACCATTGTGGAACGGGATTTGAAGGAGGGCAGGGTCAAAACCGTCGTCACCCGTTTCCCGCCCGAGCCGAACGGCTATCTGCACATCGGCCACGCCCGGGCGATCATCATCAACTTCGACATCGCCGACGCCTACGGTGGCCGCACCCATCTGCGCTTCGACGACACGAACCCGACGAAGGAAGACGTGGAATACGTCGAGGCGATCAAGCGGGACATCGAGTGGCTCGGGTTTGAATGGGACGCCCTCTACTATGCTTCGGACTATTTCGAGGAAATGTACAACCGTGCGGTGCTCCTGATCAAGAAAGGGCTCGCCTATGTCGACGACCAGACGCAGGAAGAGATCCGGGCGACGCGCGGGACGCTGACCGAGCCGGGCATCGAGAGCCCGTACCGGAACCGCAGCGTGGAGGAAAACCTCGACCTGTTCGAGCGGATGCGGAGGGG
>JGI2924J29684_1077673_pt1 | contig 20516 bp, 19 predicted proteins | sample BenlonsequencITS_FD_29684 | JGI IMG/M metagenome (IMG submission 29684)
CCGCCGTGCTCGCCGGGATACAGGCGGGCCGCGTCGTGGCGGTGCGGATCACCAATCTGCCGCAGCCGCAGCCGCAGCCGCAGGCGACGCGGGCGGTCCTCGCGTTGGCCGCGGGCGAAGGCATAGCGGCCTTGTTCCGCGACGCGGGCGCGCATGTGCTCGAAGCCGGCGCCGAGGTGTCCGCCGCCAGATTGGCCGAAGCCGCGACGGAACTCGGTGCGCACGAGGTGTTCGTCCTGCCCAATGGCGCGCTTGCCGGGCCGGAGCTGATCCGCGCGGCTTCTCGGATCCGGGCTGCGGGCCGAGGGGTCCGGTTCCTGCCCTGCGCCTCCCCGGTGCAAGGGCTTGCGGCGATCGCGGTGCACGACCCAGGCCAGGCCGCGGGGGATGACGAGTACACGATGGCCTCGGCGGCCGCGGGGGCCAGGTGGGCGAAATTGGTCGTGGCCCAGGAAGAGGCGTTCACGTGGGCGGGCAAATGCGCCGCCGGGGACTGTCTCGGCGTGGTCGGCGAAGAGGTTGTGCTCGTGTCGGCGGACAAGGCGCGCGCCGGGGCGGAACTCGTGGACCTCATGCTCGCCTCGGGCGGCGAACTCGTGACGGTCCTGGTGGGGCAGTTGGGCGACGAGTCCGTCACGGACGGGATGGTCGAGCATATGCGCAAGCGCCATCCGGGGATCGAGCTCGTCGTCTTTGACGGCGGCCAGCCCGACGAGGTCGTGCAGGTGGGCGTCGAATGAGCGGGCTCGTGCTCGCCGACCCGCTGGCCCCGGTGATCGGGGCCGCGAAAGCCGCCAAACTCGCCGAGGAGCTCGGGATCGCCTCGGTCGGGGAGCTGCTGCGGCATTACCCGAGGGACTACGCGCGCCCCGGCCAGCTCCTTGGGAATAGGTTGGCCCAGGTCGGGGAGCATGTCACGATCATCGCCGAAGTCATCGACAAGGCCCTCCTGCGGTTCAAGAGCGATCCGAGAAAAATGCGCATGGTCCTGAAAGTCTCCGACGGGACGAATGTGTACGAGGTGGTGTTTTTCAACCCGAAGAAGTGGACGCAGGAGAAGCTGAACAAGGGCCAGCGCTACATGTTCGACGGCGAGGTCTCGACGTACGGCAGCAAGCTCCAACTGGCCCATCCCGGCTTCATCCTGCTGCCGGACGCGCCGGCCGCGGTCGACGGGAAGGTCACTGGTTCCGGCCAGATCGCCGCGTACGCCCGCAGCGTCGATCCTGAGCTGCAACTCGATCCGTCCGAGTGGCGCTCGGAGCTCATGGCGGTGTATCCGGCGAGCAAAAACGTGTCCAGTTGGGATCTGCGCAGGCATATCGGGACAGTGTTGGACCGGCTCGCCCCGATAGAGGACCCTTTGACGGAGTCCATGCGCGCGCAGCGCGGGTTTTTGGGGTTGGAGCAAGCTTTGCGGGCCGTCCACAACCCGCAGTCTGTGGAGCAGGTCGCGGCGGCCCAGGCCAGGCTGCGTTTTGACGAGGCCTTGGCGGTGCAGTTCGCCTTCGCCAAACGACGGGCCGCGCTGGCCCATGCCACAGCGCTCGCCTGTCCGCCGAGCCCGCAGGGCAGTGTCGCGAAATTCGAGTCCCGACTGCCTTTCCAGCTCACCGAGGACCAGCAGGCGGTGCGGTGCGAGATCGACGCCGATCTCGCCAAACCTGTCCCCATGAGCCGCCTTTTGCATGGCGAGGTGGGCTCTGGGAAAACGGTCGTGAGCCTTCTCGCGATGCTTCGAGTGATCGACGCGGGTTGCCAATGCGCGCTGCTCGCCCCGACCGAAGTGTTGGCCGCGCAGCACCACGCGACGCTGCGCAAGCTCCTCGGGCCGCTCGGGCGGGGCGGCGAGCTGGACGGCGACCCCGATGGGCTCAGGATCGTGCTGCTCACCGGTTCGATGGGCGCCGCCGCGCGCAAAGCGGCGCTCGCGCAAGTGGCGAGCGGGGAGGCGAACATCGTGATCGGCACGCACGCTTTGCTCTCGGAGAAGGTTGTCTTCGCCGACCTTGGCCTTGTCGTGGTGGACGAGCAGCACCGCTTCGGCGTGGATCAGCGGGACGCGTTGCGTGGCAGGGGGGCAGGCGGGCGGTTGCCGCATTTGTTGGTGATGACGGCGACTCCGATCCCGCGCACTGTCGCGATGACGGTGTTCGGCGAGCTCGAAGTGTCCACGATCAAGCGGTTGCCGACGAACCGGGCCGGTGTCACGTCCTCGGTGGTGGACGAGAAACGCAAACCGGAATGGCTGCGCCGGGCCTGGGAGCGGGTGCGCGAGGAAGTGTCTGCGGGCAGGCAGGCGTATGTGGTGTGCGCCCGAATTCAGGATCCGGGAGCCCAGGAGAAAGACAGCGACGCCGCGAAAGACAAGAAGACCGGCGCGGCGAAGAAACCCGCGAAGCCCAAGCAGCCGGAGGAGAAAAAAGGTCCGCCGCCGCCGAGGGCCGCTGTCGACGTGCACGCGGAGCTCTCCGGGGGCGCCCTAGCTGGCGTGCGGCTCGGGCTCATGCACGGCGCGTTGCCAGCTGCGGAAAAGGACCAGGCGATGGCTTCTTTTTCGGCGGGGGAAACGCAAGTGCTGGTGTCGACAACGGTGATCGAGGTGGGCGTGGACGTCCCGAACTCGACGGTGATGGTCGTTCTTGACGCGGATCGGTTCGGCATCAGCCAGCTGCATCAGTTGCGCGGCCGGGTCGGCCGGGGCGAGCACCCCGGGCTCTGTCTTTTCACCACCCGCCTGGGCGGGGCGGCGCTGGCCCGGCTTGAGCAAGTGGCGGCGTGTCTCGACGGGTTCGAGCTCGCAGAGTTGGATTTGAAGATCCGAGGCGAGGGGGACGTCATCGGCGTGGCGCAGTCCGGACGTTCCCGCTCATTGCGATTATTGTCCGTGACCAGGGATGAGGAGGTCATCGCCGACGCCCGAGACGTGGCTGACGCGTTGGCGGCGGCCGCCGACGCGGACGCCTCGCTGTCGCAGGCCTTCGATTCCGTGCTCACCGAAGCGGAAGCGGAATATTTGGAGAAATGGTGAGGATGTCGAAGGGGGTCCGCCGCGCCGCGGTGTTCGCGGCGCTGGCCGTGGCGGTGGTGGTCCAGGCGCATTGGGACCAGATACACGAGGCCCTTGGTTTTGGGGGGCCGAGCAAAGCCCAGGCCGCGCAGCAGCTCGGCGTGCGGGTGGTGGACGCGCGGCCGCGCGCGCGGGACTATCGGCGCAGCGCCTTCGGCGAGGCGTGGACGGACGACACCGACGCTCCGGACGGGCACAACGGCTGCGACACGCGGGACGACGTTTTGAACCGAGATTTGATCCACAAGCAATACGTGTCCACGCGCCGCTGTCCGCAAGCCGTCGCGGTCGGCGACCTGCACGACCCCTACACGGGCCAGTGGGTGCATTTCCAGCGGGGCAAGGACTCCAGCGCGAAGGTCCAGATCGACCATATTGTGCCGCTGGCGTACGCCTGGGACATGGGGGCGAAGAACTGGGACCCCGCGTTGCGGCGGCGTTTCGCCAACGACCCGGCGAACCTGATCGCGGTGGACGGGGGCGCGAACGAGGACAAGGGCGATCAGCCGCCGGGGCAGTGGATGCCGAAGGAGCGCGCGTTCGGCTGCTCGTACGCGCGGCAGTTCGCGGCGGTCGCGAGGGGCTACGGCCTGGCGGTCGACGCCCGGTCCGCGAAGGTCATCGCGCAGACGTTGCGAACGTGTCCGTCCGCGTAGCGTTCTCGGCGCGGGCCTGCCGAAGGCTGCCCTCGACAGCAGTTGCGGGCAGCTCGGCCGCGAGCGCGTCCTGGGGCGTGTCGAGGGTGGTGCGCAAAGCGACTTCCTTGAGGAACAGCGCGGCGATGAAGGCGATGAGCACGACTGGGACAAGGTCGGCGAAAATGGGGGTCAGCGCGTTGTTGAACGCGTGGACCACCGCGTCGTGCAGCGCGGGGTGCGCGTCTTTGATCCGGTTGACGAGTTCGGGCTGCAACTGGTCGGCTCCGCCGCCGAGCGCTGCCCGCTCCTGCGGGGGCAGCGCGGCGAGTTTCCCGTTCAGCTGGTCGTGGAGCTTGCCGACGAAGGCGCTGCCGACGAGGGAGGCTCCGAGAGACATGCCGATCTGGCGGAAGAAGTTGTACGAGGCCGTCGCGACGCCGACTTCGCCCGCTGGGAGCGAATTCTGCACAATCAGCACGAGGGTCTGCATGCACATGCCGATTCCGGCTCCGAGCACGAGCTGGTACGCCGCGATCGACCAGTTCGAGGTGTCGACCTTCATCGTCGACGAGAGGCACAGCCCGAGCGCGATGACCACCGTCCCGATGACCGGCAGGATTTTGTATCGGCCGGTGCGCGTGGTGAACGCGCCGCCGAGCGTGGAGGCGAGCAGGATGCCCAGCATCATCGGGATTGCGAGCAGCCCCGATGTGGTGGTGGAAAGCCCGTTGACCATTTGCAGGTAGGTCGGGATGTACGTGCAGGCTCCGAACATGGCGACCCCGACGATGAGGCCGGCGACGATGGCGAGGCGAACGTTGCGCATGGCGAAGATCCGCAACGGGATGAGCGGATGTTCGGCGCGCAGTTCCACGAGCGCGAAGACCAGCGCGAAAAAGGCCGAGGCGGCGAGGAGCCCCAGGATGGCCCCGGAGTTCCACGGGTGCTCGGGTTGTCCGCCGAGCGAGGTGGCGAGCATGAGGGCCGACACCGACACCGCCATGGTGGCCATCCCGGCGACGTCCGCGCGGATTTTCGCCGGGCGGTTCGTCGGGAGCCGCAAGAAGAGCAGCGTGGCCGCGACGGCGAATCCGCCCAGCGGCAGGTTCATCCAGAATGCGAAACGCCAGCCGGGGCCTTCGGTGAACCAGCCGCCGAGGAGCGGGCCGAGCACCGAGGCCAGGCCCCACACCGCTCCCATCATGCCCATGTATTTGCCGCGTTGGCGGGGCGGGGCCACGTCGGCGATGATGGCTTGCGACAGGATCATGAGCCCGCCGCCGCCGAGGCCTTGCACCGCTCGGCCGACGATGAGCTGTGTCATGGATTGCGCGAGGCCGCCGATGACCGAGCCGAGGAGGAACACCCCGATGGCCCAGAGGTAGAGCGGTTTGCGGCCGAGGAGGTCGGAGAATGTGCCGTAGACGGGCATCATGACGGTGGAGGTGAGCATGTAGGCGGCCGCGATCCACATCTGGTGGTTCACGCCGTGCAGTTCGCCGACGATAGTGGGCTGCGCGGTGGAGAAGATCATCTGATCCAGCGCCGCGAGCAGCATGGTGGCCAGCACCGCCCCAAGGACAGGCCCGATTCTGGTTTGCGCGGGCTGGTTGGTCGTGCTCGTCGTTGCTTGGCTCATTGTTTCCCTCCGTTGGCCGAGATCATGTCGTTGCAGAGCTTCTGGTGCAGTTCGAGGCTCGTGGCGAGGTGCGTTTCGAGCGGACGCCCGTCCTCGTCGCGAGCCCATTCCTGCCAGGCGTGGCGGGCGACGGCCAGGGCGATGGAGACGATGAGCCGCGCCTCTTGCGCCAGCTTTTGCGCGTCGTGGTCGGGGCGGAGCTGGCCGAGCTTCGCCGCGCAGAGCGCCGCGAAGGCTTCGGCGGTCTCGGCGGCATGGGCGAGGCGCAGGCCGACCAGGCGCGGCTGTTCCTGGAACACACGCAGCATGAGCCGCGCGTGTTCCTGTCTCTGACCGGCGCTGCGCGTGGCGAGCAGATCGATGATCGGTCCGAAGTGGTCGGTGTTCTCGGGCGCGAGGTACGCCTGGGACCAGGCGGAGTCCGGTCCGGTCTCGCCGACCCCGAGGATGGCCCCGTCCTTGGAGCCCCAATAGTTGAAGACGGTCTTCGGCGACACCGCCGCCGTTTCGGCGATCTGTGCGATGGTGACCGCCTCATAGCCGTGTTCGGCCACGAGGCGGATGGCCGCCTCGTGGATTTGCGCGGCGCAGGCCGTTCGCTTGCGCTCGCGCAAGCCGGGCTGGTGCTGTTGGTCGGGCTGGTTTTGGGAGACCAGGGCTGTGGTCATGCCAAAAATATACACAATATGTAATTTTACGTCAAGTGAATATTGTTGCGCTGCTCGTTCCCTCGGCAACAGCGCTATGGTTGCGACATGTTTTTTGTCGAGATCGGCCTGATTTTCCTTGTTTTTTGCTCCAAATCGCCACTTTGGTGCTCGTCATAGTCAGGACTTCGAAACCCAAAGGCGTCCCAGCGCAGTACCCCGGATACCCTGCGCCTACTCCCCAGCCTTTCCAGCAGCACTATGCGCCGCCGCAGAGCTGAGACTCCCTGTCGGGCTGCTGCTACCGTTGAGAGGTGACTGCTGTCCCTACTGTCGCCCCCTCTGACGAGGCGGTGGCCCACGAGGTCCGCGCGCTCGCCCGTCGGGCGAAAACCGCCTCTCGCGAACTCGCGCTGCTCTCCGCCGCGCACAAGAACGCCGTCCTGCTCGCGGCCGCCCAGAAGATCGTCGCGAAGAGCGACGACATCATCGCCGCCAACGCTGTGGACGAGGCTGCGGGAGCCGCCGCCGGCATGTCCGAGAGCCTCACAGACCGGCTGCGTCTGAATCCGGCAAGGATCGACGCCGTCGCTTCTGGCCTGCGCCAGGTCGCGGCGCTCGCGGACCCGGTCGGCGAAGTGGTGGACGGGCGCACCCTGCCCAACGGACTCAAGCTGCGCCAGCAGCGGGTGCCGCTGGGGGTCGTCGGCATCGTCTACGAAGCCCGCCCGAATGTCACCGTCGACGGCTTCGGGCTCGCTTTCAAATCCGGCAACGCGGTCCTCCTGCGCGGTTCCGCCTCCGCCGCGCGTTCGAACGAAGCCCTGGTGCGCCTCGTGCGCGAGACGCTCGCCGAGCACGGGCTCCCCGAGGACGCCGCGCAACTGCTGCCGAGCGCCAGCCACGCCAGCGTCACTGCGCTCGCCCAAGCCCGAGGCCTCGTGGACGTGATCATCCCGCGCGGCGGCGCGGGGCTCATCAATGCCGTCGTCGCCCAGGCCACCGTGCCCGCCATCGAGACCGGCGTGGGCAACTGCCACCTTTTCGTGCACGCCGCAGCCGACCTCGACCAGGCGATCGCCATCCTGCTCAACGCCAAGACCCGCCGTCCCAGCGTGTGCAACACGGTCGAGACTGTGCTCGTGGACCGCGCGATCGCCGACGAGGCGGCCCCGAAGATCATCGCCGCCCTGCGCGGCGCGGGCGTGACGGTGCACGGCGACCTGCCCGGCCTGGTGCCCGCCGTCGAAGCCGACTGGGCCGAGGAGTATTTGTCCCTCGACATCGCCCTTGCGGTCGTGGACGGGGTGGACGGCGCGCTCGCCCACATCGAGCGATGGGGCACCGGCCACACCGAAGCCATCGTCACCAAGAACCTCGCGGCCGCCGACGAGTTCACCGCGCGGGTGGACGCGGCGGCGGTCATGGTGAACGCCTCGACCGCGTTCACGGACGGCGAACAGTTCGGTCTCGGCGCGGAAATCGGCATCTCCACTCAGAAACTGCACGCCCGAGGCCCCATGGGTCTTCAGGCGCTCACCAGCACGAAATGGGTGGTCTGGGGAGACGGGCAGGTCCGGCCCGCATGAGCGCGACCGCACAAGCGCCCTTGGGCCTGCTCGCGCAGGGGCGTCTCATGAAAAAGGCGACCGTATGACAGACAGCAAACTCCAACCGTTCTTCACCAGCGTCCCCGATGTCAAAGAACGGCTCAGAAAAACCGGCTACCTCGCGAGCGACGCGGTGGTCACCGCCGTGTTCCTCGCGGACCAGCTCGGCAAGCCGCTCTTGGTGGAAGGCCCCGCCGGGGTCGGCAAGACCGAACTCGCCAAAGCCGTCGCGGCGGCGGCGGGGGCGAGGTTCGTGCGTCTGCAATGCTACGAGGGCGTGGACGAATCCCGAGTGCTCTACGAGTGGAACTACGCCATGCAGATCTTGCGGGTGCAGACCGGCAACCGGGCGCACAGCGGCGGGAACGGGGGCGGCTGGGAAGAGACGAAAAACGACATCTTCACCGAGGAATTCCTCTTAGAGCGCCCACTGTTGACCGCGATCCGCCAGACTGATCCGACGACGCTGCTCATCGATGAGATCGACAAGGCCGACGTCGAGGTCGAAGGGTTGCTGTTGGAGGTGCTCTCCGATTTCGCCATCACCATCCCCGAGCTCGGCCCGATCGAATCCACCCGCCGCCCGTTCACATTGCTCACCTCGAACGCCAGCCGGGAACTCTCCGAGGCGCTCAAGCGCCGCTGCCTGTTCCTGCACATTGATTTCCCCGAACCGCATTTGGAGCGCGCAATCCTCGCCGAACGTGTGCCGCAGCTGGGCGGTGCTATGGCGGAGCAGCTGGTTCGCGTGGTCGGCGTCTTGCGGGGGCTGAGCTTGAAGAAGCCGCCGTCGGTGGCGGAGAGCATCGACTGGGCGCGCACCCTCATCGCTTTGGGCCAGGGCGAGGGCGCGAAGCTTTCCGACAAGGCCATCACGGCGAGTCTGGGCGCTGTGCTCAAACACCGGGGCGATCACGACGTCGCCCGGCAAGAGCTGAAGCTCTAGCCGTGGCGGGCCCGAAATGGCGGCTGCCCGTGCCCGCCTTGCCCGCTCTGCGCAAAGCGGCGGAGCGGCAGTTCGGAAAGCTCTCCGGCGGGGAGCCGCTCATCGAGCGCGCCGCAACGGAGCCCGCGCCGCCCGAGGCGCCTCCCCCCACGCCCTTGGACGGGGTGAGCGAGCGGATGATGAGCCTTGTCGAGGCGTTGCGGGGCACGGAAGTCGACGTGAGCCCTTCCCAGGTGATCGACGCCGCCCAAGCGTTGTCCGTGATCGAGATCCTCGACCGTGAGCAGCTGCGCGAAGCGCTCGGGGCCACACTCGTGCGGCGCCCGGAGCACCGCCGGGTGTTCGACGGGCTCTTCGAGCTGTGGTTCCCGGAGCGGATCGGCGAAAACGCGGGCGGGAGAGGCGAGGACGAGGTCGTGCTGCCGCTCGACGAGAACGGCGAGATCGATCAAGCGGCTCTGAACGAGACGCTCGCCGAGCTCATGGCGGACGACTCGCCGCAGGGCCGGCGGCGGCTCTCCCGGCTCGTCGCGGCGATCGTGGACCGCTTGGGGCGGTACCAATCCTCGCGCGGCGGCTCGTTCTCCGCGTATCAGGCCACCCGCCGCCTGGAACTGGACGGCCTCGCGGAACGTCTCATCCACGGCCTGCTCTCCGGGTCGGTCGACCCGGACGCGACCGACCAGCGTGTCGCCCAGGCGGACGCCCGTCAGCGTGTCGCCCGCCTGCAGGAGGAGATCCGTCAGGAGACAAGCCGCAGGGTTTCGCAGATCCAGGGCCGCGAGCGGGTCGCGGAGTACTCGATCCGCCCGCCGCTCTCTGTGCTCAACGTGCAGCAGGCGACGAACGCGGAGCTCATGATGATGCGCCGGGAGATCGTGACCCTTGCGCGCCTGCTCGCGAACCGCTTGTCGCAGTCGAGGCGGCCGGGCGCGGGGCAGCGGATCGACCTGCGCAAGACGCTGCACCGGGCGCACGCCACTGCGGGCGTGCCGGTGCGGCTCGTGCGGAAAAAGCCCCGCCCGAAACGCCCCGACCTTGTCGTCCTGTGCGACGTCTCCGGCTCGGTGGCGGCGTTCAGCCAATTCACGCTGTTGCTCGTGCACGCTCTGCGGGAGCGTTTCTCCAGGGTGCGGGCCTTCGCTTTTGTCGACCGGATCGACGAGATCACTCAGCTGTTCGTCGAATCGGCCGATTTGGCGGAGATGATCCGCCGCGCGCTCACCGAGGCGGACGTGTCCGGTTCGGTGGGGCGTTCTGACTACGGCAGCGCGTTCGGCCTTTTTCTGGACCGTTTCGAGGATTCGCTCACCCGCGACACCTCGCTGCTCATCCTCGGCGACGGGCGGACGAACTACCTCGACCCCAATCTGGACGCGCTGCGCGAGATCGCCGGCAAGGTCAAACACGCGCATTGGCTGAACCCGGAATCTGCGGCGGGCTGGGGCAGCGGCGATTCGGAAGCCAACCGATACCAGTCCGTGCTGCCCATGCACGAGTGCCGCAACGGGCGCCAGCTGGCGGAGTTCATCGGCAAGCTGCTGCTGCCGGACGCATAGCCAGGCCGCCGTGCGCCCCGGTCAGGGCTTGTGCGCGCGGAGCAACCAGGCCGGCGCTTTCGAGCGGCCTTTCTCGTCCTTGGGGTACTCCGGGAACACGACCCCTTCGGGCAATGCGTCGTGCATGTTCGCCCAGTCCAGATTCGCGTGGATGAACGCGGGCCGGATCTCGTCGACCGTCCAGTACTTCGACACGAGCTCGCGCAGCTCCGTGTCGTCCACGCCGTTCGGGCCCCCCATCCCTTCGGGGAAAGCGTTTTTGTCGAAGACGAGCACGATGTATTTCGCGCCGGGGGCAGCCGCGCGCAGAATCGAGGAAAGGTAGCCTTCGCGCAGCTCAACGGGCATCGAGTGGAAGAGGGTCGAGTCGATGATCGTGTCGAAGCGGCCGTCGTAGCCGGTGAAGGAGCTGATGTCCGCGGTCTCGTAGGCGGCTTTGTCCGACAGCCCGCGCTTCTCGGCCGCCTTCCGGGCCGCGGCGATCGCAGTGGGGGACAGGTCCAAGCCCACGACCGTGTGCCCGAGCGCGGCGAGCTTGAGCGACGTCTCGGCGTGGCCGCACCCCGCGTCGAGGACTGCGCCGGTGACTTCGCCCGCCTCGATGAGGGCGTTGATCTCCGGCTGCGGCTCGCCGATGTTCCAGGGCGGCTCTCCCTTGAGGTGTTCTGACTCCCCTCGGTAGATGCTGTCCCAATCCGCCACTTGGTTCGCGTCGGTCATCCTGCGTCCTCGTTTTCTGTCGTGGGTGTTGCGCCAGCGCTCACCGGCGAGTATGTCAATTCAGTAGACATAAACGACTCTATGCCTCTCGGCGCGGCGTCCGCAAAGGAAATATGACCGAAATCACTTTTCTGGAGAATAGAGCTCGGTGAGCCGTCTCGGGCCTGGCCCTTCGGCTCGCAACTCGTCCCCCCAGTTCAGCGTCATGCAGCTTTTCAGGGACAGGCAGCCGCACCCGATGCACCCGGTGAGCTCGGCCTGCATCTGTTCGATCGCCTTTCTGCGGGCCTCGAGCCTGTCGTGCCACCGAGCCGCGATTCTGCGCCAGTCGGCGCGGTTCGGGCTGCGGTCCTCGGGCAGGCCCGCGAACACCTCCGCGACCTCCGCGAGCGGGATCCCGAACCTGCCCGCGGCCAGGATGACCGACACCCGGCGCAGGGTGTGCCGGGGGAATCGGCGCTGGTTGCCCGCCGTGCGCGTCGAACGGATCAGCCCAAGGGACTCGTAATAGCGCAGCGCGGACACGGCCGTTCCGGTTCGCTCGGCCACGTCGCCGATGCTCAACAGCTGGTGTTTGACGGCCACCACGCGCGCCTCCTCGGGAGCTGTCCTGCTGGTCTTCGCGCGCCTTGACCTCAAGCGTGCTTGAGCATTTAGGCTAGACCCATGATTCCGGACGGGCAAGGCACTGCGCGCCGGGCTGGCTCTTGGGGCGAGCTGCTCGGCAAAAAACACGCCCCGGCGGCTTTCGTCCTCGCCGCGGGCGTCGCGCTGTACGCCACGAACGCCTACCTGACCGCGAGCCTGTTGCCGACGGCCGTCGCAGAGATCGGCGGCGAGCGTTACTACGCGTGGACCATGACCGCGTTCCTCATCAGCTCGGTGCTCTCCGTGACATCGGTCGGCGCGCTCGTCGGCGCTTGGGGACCGAGGAATGCGTACCTCGCCGCGCTCGCGCTCTTCGGCGCCGGCACGCTCGTCTGCGCGGTCAGCCAGAGCATGGCGGAGATGCTGCTCGGACGGTCGGTGCAAGGGATCGGCGGCGGCCTGCTGTCCGGGCTCGGCTACGCCACGATGCGCTCGGCCTTGCCCGAGCGCTTATGGGCGTACGCCTCGGGCCTGGTGTCCGCGATGTGGGGGCTCGGCACCTTTCTCGGCCCCGCCGCAGGCGGGCTCTTCGCGCAGGCCCACGCCTGGCGCGGCGCATTCCTGGTCCTCTTGGCGGTGACCTCGCTGACCGCTGCCGTCACACCGTTCGCGTTCCGAAGGAGCCCGCGCGCCCAACGGCCCCGAGGATTGCCGTCGTTGTTCTCGTTGTCCCTGCTCGTCGGGGCCGAACTTGCCGCCAGCGTCGCGAGCGCAGCCCCGAGCAGGCTCGGGCTCTGGCTGGCGCTCGTCGCCGCGGCAACGCTCGTGACCGGCTTTTTCTGGGCCGACTCCCGGGCGAAGCACGGCGTCTTGCCGCCCGTCGCCTATGCCCGCGGTTCCACACTGCCCTGGGCCTACCTCGTCATCGGCGCGCTCACCGCCGGGACGTCGGTGGAGATCTTCATCCCCCTTTTCGGACAGCGTCTCGGCGGGCTTTCTCCGGTCGCCGCAGGATTCTTCGGAGCGCTGTTCGCGCTGGGCTGGACACTCGGCGAATTTCCCAGTGTGCCGGTGGTCGGCCCGCGCCGCGTTCGGGCCATCCTCGTCGCAGGTCCGCTCGTGACAGCGGCGGCGCTGGTCCTCGCCGGCTCTTTGCGCCTTTCCTGCGACCGCGCCTTGTTCGGCGCTTCGGTGCTGGTCGCCGGGATGGGCGTCGGGATCGCTTGGCCGCACCTGGCCGTGTTGGTGATGCGCTCGGCAGAAGACCCCGACGAAGGGGCGCGCGGCAGCGGGCATCTCCGTCGCGCAGTTGGTCGCGGGGACCTTCGGCGCCGCGCTCGCGGGATTGCTCGTGAACCTGGCCGGAACGGAGAACGAAACCGCTGTGCGCTCGCTCTTCTACGGGATCGCCCCGATCGGGCTGATCGGGTTCTTCGGCGTCCTGCGCGCCCTTCGCCGGCAGACCTGAACAGCGAATTCTGATACCGTTGCGCAATGCCGTCGACGTCTGGGCCCCACCGCGTGCCTCGGCTTGGCGTCATGGGCGGCACCTTCGACCCGATCCACCACGGCCACCTGGTCGCGGCGAGCGAGGTGGCGGACCTGTTCGGCCTCGACGAGGTGCTCTTCGTGCCCAGCGGCAGGCCGTGGCAGAAGACAGCGGGCCGCGAGGTCACCGAGGCCGAGCACCGCTACCTCATGGCGGTGGTCGCCACCGCCGCCAACCCCGACTTCTCCGTGAGCCGGGTCGACATCGACCGTCCCGGCGACACCTACACCATCGACACCCTTCGTGATTTGCGCGCCCGCAGCCCTGAGGCGGAGATCTTCTTCATCACCGGGGCGGACGCGCTCGCGAATATCCTGACCTGGCAGCGTTGGGAGGAGCTGTTCGAGCTCGCGAAGTTCGTCGGCGTCTCCCGACCCGGTTACGAGTTGTCCTTGGCCGCTCTCGGCGACCGGCTCTCCCAGCTCCCGCAAGGGTCGGTGAGCCTCGTGGAGGTGCCCGCGCTCGCGATCTCCTCGACAGACTGCAGGCGGCGCGCGCGGGAGGGCCGCCCGATCTGGTACCTCGTTCCCGACGGCGTGGTCCAATACATCGGCAAACATCAGCTGTATCGAGCTCGAGAGGATATGAAATGACGGCCAGACCAGAGGCTATCGAGCTCGCGAGGGTCGCGGCCGCGGCCGCCGAAGACAAGCTCGCGAGCGATGTGGTGATTATCGACGTCTCCGAACGGCTGGCGATCACCGATTGTTTCGTCCTCGCCTCAGCCCCCAACGAGCGCCATGTGAACGCCGTGGTCGAAGCGGTGGAAGACGCGCTGCGCCTCGCCGGGCACAAGGCGGTGCGCCGCGAAGGCGAGCGATCTGGCCGGTGGGCGCTGCTCGACGCGGTCGACGTCGTGGTGCACGTCCAGCACCTGGAGGAGCGCGAGTTCTACAGCCTCGACCGGTTGTGGAAAGACTGCCCGAAGGTCGCGTTCGCAAGCCACACCGCCCCGACGGCCCCGCAGGAGGAGGGCACCGGGCAAGCATGAGCGAACGGACTTTGATCCTGCTGCGCCACGGTCAGACCGACTTCAATTTCAGCGGACGCATGCAAGGGCACCTGAACCCCGAACTCAACGCGACCGGCAGGGAGCAAGCGGCGCGGTCGGCCGAGCAGCTCGCGCGGCGCGCGCCGCTGCTGATCGTCACCTCCGACCTGATCCGGGCGAACCAGACAGCGCAAGCGTTGGCCGAGGCCAGCGGCCTGTCTTCGCGTGTGGACGCGCGACTTCGGGAGACCGATCTCGGCGAATGGGAAGGGCGCACACCGGAAGAGGTCGAGCAGGCCCACCCCGGCGCGGTGCGGCAATGGCGCTCGGACCCCAGTTACGCGCCTCCCGGCGGCGAAACCCGACTCCAAGTGGGAGCCCGCGCCTTAGAGCTGGTCAACGAGCTGAAAGAACAGTTCGCGCCTTGGGGCGAGGAATCGCAGCGCCCAGTGGTGCTCGTCGCGCACGCCGGTGTGATCGGCGGGCTCACCGCCGCGCTGCTGGGCCTGCCGGCCGCCGAGTGGATGCAGGTGCGGGGCCTGGACAATGGGGCGTGGCACGAAATGCGCTGGAACCCAGAGGAAGGGCGCTGGCTGCGCGTCGCGGCGAACCAGTCGCCGGCGAACGACCCGCGTTCTGCTTCGGCCGACAATGTCTAAGACGCGGCAGACGTTGCTGGTCCTCGCTGATTCGTTGGCCTACTACGGCCCGAACGGCGCACTCGCCTCAGACGACCCGCGCATCTGGCCGAACCTTGTGGCGGCAGAGCTCGGCTGGCAGCTCGAATTGGTCGCGCAAATCGGCTGGACCAGCAGAGAAGCGTATTGGGCGCTGATGAAAGACCCCCGCGCCTGGGCTGCGCTGCCCAAGGCGGGCGCGCTGGTGATCGCCGTGTGCGGCATGGACAGCTTGCCGTCGCCGTTGCCGACCGCCCTGCGCGAGTCGATGCGCTACATCCGTCCGCCGCGGCTGCGCCGCCGGGTGCGCGAGGCGTATCAGTGGGCGCAGCCCAAGCTCGCGCCCATCGGCTGGCCGATCGCCCTGCCCGCTGGGCTCACCGTCCATTACCAGGAGCGAATCCGCTCTTCGGTCGCCGCCCTTCGGCCCGATCTGCAGGTCGTCGCGACTCTGCCGTCTGTGCATTGCGCGCCGAGCTACGCGAGGGCGCACCGGGGCAGGCCCAAGACCGCGGCGGCGCTCTCGGACTGGGCGAGGAGCCACCGGCTTCGCGTTGTGGACCTCAAAGCCGCCGTCGAAGAGCATGTGTTCGCCGGACGGGGCAACCCCGATGGAATCCATTGGGGCTTTGAAGGGCATGAGCGGGTGGCCGCTGCAATGCTGCGGGCGCTTCGCGGGGAACAACCGCCGGAAACCGCGCTCGCGGGGGGCGCCTGATGACCGTGCAGGTGGTCACCGACTCCTCGTGCTGCTTGAGCCCGGAGCAGCTCCGTGCCAACGGACTGCGCCAAGCCAGTCTGCACCTGTTGCTGGACGGGCGTGACGTTCCCGAGGACGACGCCAGTTTGGGCGAGGACTGGTTGTCGCGGCCAGATCTGTCCACTGCCGCCGCGAACGAGGGAGAGCTCGCCGCGCTCTACGCGCAGGCGCTCGCGGCGAGTTCGGGCGACGGCGTGGTCGCGGTCCATCTCTCCGGTGCTTTGTCGGCGACCGCCGCCGCAGCGCAGGCCGCCGCCGCGCGCTCGAATGGGGGGGTGCTGGTCGTGGACTCGCAACAAGCGGCGATGGGCGTGGGTTTCGCCGCCCTCGCCGCCGCCCGCGCGGCCGCGTTCGGGGCAGGGCGCGAGGAGGTCGCCGAAGCAGCTCGCGCGACAGCCGCCGCGACAGGCACCTGGGGCTTCGTGGACACATTGGACTGGTTGCGGCGCAGCGGACGGATACCGCGCGCGGCATGGTTGGTCGGCACCGCGCTTTCGATCCGCGCCGTGTTGCGGCTCTCGGACGGAAAGTTGCAGATCGCGGACCGCGCCCGCACACGCGACCGCGCCCGCGGCAAGATCGTGGAGCTCGCCCGCGCGCGTTTCGGCGAGTCAGGCGCATTGGTGGCTGTGCGGCATCAGCAGGCCGCCGAGCAAGCGGGCGAACTCGCCGCCGCGTTGTCGGGCGAACTGCAGTTGGCAGGCGAGGTTGACATCGCCCCGGCCAACCGGGTCCTCGGCGCGCACTTGGGGACAGGAGCCCTCGTCGTGAGCATTGCTCCCGCCCAAACCGGTCGATTCGCCTGTGGATAACAGGAATTCGTTCTCCACTGTTCGTTCTGACGGCGAAGAACGCCCGTCCTGAGCCCCTAGCGTCGAAGCCATGAGCAAACACGACGCGTTCGATGAGACGGATTTCTACGACGACGGATTCGAAGAGCCCAGGCGCTCGCGCTGGAAACATGGGGAGCAATGGTGGTCGGGGCGTGTCGCAGCCGCCGCCGCGCTGTGCGCTGTCGGCGTCCTCGCGTTGGCGTTCACGCTGTTCGACGCCACGAGGGAGGGCCCGAAGGCAGCCGCGTATCCGGCGTTGCCGAGCGTTGTTCCGCCGCCGACACAAGCGACCGAGCCGACCACGGCGGCGGCGCAGGCCCGTGAAATCGTGGTGAGCGTCGTCGGAGCGGTCCGGCAGCCCGGACTGGCCCGGTTGGCGCCCGGGGCCAGAGTGGCCGACGCTGTAGAAGCCGCAGGCGGCCTGAACCCCGACGCGGAAGCCGCGGAGTTGAACTTCGCGCAGCGATTGCAGGACGGCGACCAGGTGGTGGTGGGGGCAGCTGTGACTTCGGTGACTCCCGTCCCGCCTGCGCCCAAAGCCTCGTCTGCCCCGCGTCCTGGGCCAGTTCCTGCGGCGACTCGCGCCCCCGCTTCGAGTCGGTGCGACTGCGCCGGGGGGAGCGCTGGCGGGGCTGCGCCGTCTCGAAGCAAACAGACGGACGTCAACACTGCCACTGAGGCAGAGCTCGACATCGTGCCGGGCGTCGGCAAAAGCATCGCCCGCGCCATCGTGCAATACCGCGCGGCGCACGGGCGCATCCGAAACCTCGACGAGCTGGCCAAGGTCAAACAGGTCGGCGCGAGAAGGTTGCAGAAGCTCCGTCCCTACCTGCGCGTGTGATCGGCCCTCCTCTCGGGGTGTGGGCGGGCGCTGCGCTGACCCTCGCGCTCGGCTGGCAGACGGGGGCCGCCGTCTCGGCGCTCGGCGCCGTGTCGATGCTCGCTCTTGCGGCTTTGGCTGTTCGGTTCCCCGCTCTCCACGCTCGCCTCCCGCGCTGGTGCCTTGTCACGTTGGCTCTTCTCGCGGTCTCCGCTGCGGTGGCCGCCGAGCGCGAACACGCCAGAGCGGACCATCCGCTCTCGCAGCTCGCCCGCGGTGCGCTCATAGGGGCGCCGGAGCACGGCGGACTGCTTGTCACAGTGTGGACGACCGATGATCCCCGTCCGATCCGGGGGAATCGCGTCCTCATCCCTGGTGAGCTGCGCTCGCCCTGGACCGGGGCTTCTGTGGTTGTGCTCGCCCCGAGGGGAGCGTACGAGAACCTGGCCCCATGGCAGAGCGTCACCTTTGCGGCGAAGGCGTCGCCGCCGCGGCGCCATGACCTCACTGCCGCGTCGTTGTCCGCAGTCGGCCCGCCGCAAGCGGTCGGCCCGGCGTCATGGGCGGCCACGACGACCGGGGGGCTGCGCCGTCGATTCGTCGTTCTCTGCGAGCGAACGCTGCCCGAGGACGAGTCCATGGTGCTGCCAGCCGTCGTGTTTGGCGACACTTCGCGGATTTCCGGAAAGCTCAAAGACGAGTTCCGAAACGCGGGTCTGACCCATCTGATGGTGGTGTCCGGCGCGAATTTCGCGATTGTGCTCGGCGCGGTGCTGCTCCTGCTGCGAGTGCTCGGCGCAGGGCCTCGGTTGGCTTCGGTCGTCGCTTTTGCCGTGCTGATCGGCCTCGTCCTGCTGGTGCGGCCATCGCCGAGCGTCTTGCGCGCAGCAGTGATGGGCGCGTTGGCCCTGTTCGCGTTGTACGCGGGCAGGCGCGCGCAACCAGCGCATGCCCTCGGCCTGGCCGTCGTCGTGTTGCTGCTCTTCGATCCCGCGTTGGCACTGGACTACGGGTTCGTTCTCTCCGTCCTCGCAACTGGCGCGCTCGTGCGCCTCGCCCCGCGGTGGCAGAAAATGTTGGCGGCCCGGGGAGCCCCGCCCGCGCTCGCGGGGATGCTCGCAGCCGCAGCCGCGGCGCATATGGCCACAGCACCGGTCGTCGCCATGCTCACCGGCGAGGTCAGCCTGGTCGGTTTGATCGCGAACGTCCTGGTCGAGCCAGTCATAGGCTTGGTCACTGTCCTTGGTTGTTCCGGCGCGGCGGCGGCTGTGCTGTGGGAGCCGGCAGGGGAGCTGATCGTCCGTTTCGCAGGAGTGCCCATGACGTGGCTCGTCATGGTGGCGCGGTCGGGTGCGGCCTGTCCTTTCGGAGTGGTTCGCACGGGTTCTGGCGGCGCAGGTTTCCTCATGACCGCTGCCGCGTTGCTGGTTCTTGCCGGGGTATTGTGGCTTCTGACACGGGGAGCCGGTCCACTCGAAGGAGCATTGCCGCATGGCGTCAGCATCATCCACCATCGACGTGCAGGCTCCGGCCGGCCCGATCTCCGTCGAATTGTTCACCCCGCACAACCCGCCGCACGGCCCCGTTCCTGGCGTGGTCATGATCCATGACATCAGCGGCCCGGTGGCTGATTTGCGCAGAATCGCGCAGAAAGTCGCCGATCAGGGATACCTCGTGGCACTGCCCGACCTGTACGCGAGAGGCGGCAAGAGCAAATGCTTGGTGGGAACGGTTCGCGCGATGCTGTCCGGCAGGGGGAGCGCGTTCGACGACATCGCCGCGTTGCGCGCAGCCCTGGCCGCCGATCCCCGGTGCACTGGGCGCACGGCGATCACCGGATTCTGCCTCGGCGGTGGGTTCGCCCTGCTGTTCGCCCCTCGCGAGCAGTTCGACGTGTCCGCGCCGTTCTACCCGTCCAACATGATCCGGGGCAAGCTTCCCAAAGGTTTCGAGGAGTTGCTCGAACGCGCCTGCCCGGTGGTGGCGAGCCTTGGCGGGCGCGATCCCCTTCTCGGCAAGAAGGCCGGGACCGTGTTGGAGCGAGCACTTGCCCGGCACGGCGTTCCGCACGATGTGAAGGTGTACCCCGACGCAGGGCACTCGTTCGCCAATCAATTTCCGGAGCCGGTCGGCACACTGGCCAGAGTCGCTGGTTTCGGGTACGAGCATCAATCGGCCGAAGACGCGTGGGAGCGAGTGTTCCGCTTTTTTGAGGAGCACTTGCTCCCCTCCTCGTAGCGGCTCTCCTCCTTCCATTCGGCCGCTCCCTCCCCTTGCCGGGGGCGTGACGAGGGCGGACCCCCGGCCCTCGTCAGCGGAGAAAGCCTTGTTCAGGGCCGCAGGGGAGCGCTTTGCGCTCCTCAGGGGATCAGGACCACCGATCCGGTTGTTTGCCGTCCTTCAAGGTCGCGGTGCGCCCGTGCCGCTTCCGCCAACGGGTAGCGCCCGGTCACGTTGATCTGCACCACGCCGCGCTCGATCGCCGAGAAGAGCGCGCCGGAACGCCAATTCGTCTCTGCCCGGTCGCGGAGGTGATGCGCGAGGTTGGGCCGGGTGATGAACAGCGAGCCGCCAGCGTTGAGCCGTTGCAGTTCGAACGGGGGCACGGGGCCGCTCGCCGCTCCGAAAAGCACGACGAAGCCCCGGATACGGGTCGCTGCCAGGCTCGCCTCGAATGTCGTCTTGCCGACCCCGTCATAGACAGCGGCAGCGCCCTCGCCTCCGGTGAGTTCGCGCACCCTTGCCGCGATGTCCTCCTCGTAGCTCAGCACATGCGCGGCTCCGGCTTGCCGGGACAGTTCGGCCTTCTCTCGCGTGCCCGCTGTGGTGATGACGCGGACTCCTTTCGCCGTCGCCCACTGCGTGAGAATGAGGCCGACCCCGCCCGCTCCGGCGTGGACCAGCACGCTGTCGCCCGGCTGCGCGTCGTAGCTGGACCAGAGCAGGTAGTGCGCGGTGAGGCCTTTGAGCAGGGCAGCGGCCGCAGTCGCGAAGTCGATGCTTTCGGGCAGACGCACGATAGTGCGCTCCGGCACTGCCGCGTACTGCGCGTATCCGCCGAGAGCGCCGGTCCACGCCACCCGCTCGCCCACAGAAAACTCAGTCGCGCCCGCGCCGACCGAGACCACGGTCCCCGCGCCCTCATTGCCGGGGGTGAACGGCAACGGCACCTGGTACAAGCCGGAGCGCTGGTAGGTGTCGATGAAGTTCACTCCTGCCGCCTCGACTTTGACGAGGACTTGGCCCGCTCCTGGTTCTGGAATGGCTGTTTCGGCAGCCACGAGGACTGCTGGGCCGCCGTTCTCAGTGACTTCTATCGCGCTCATGGTACCCATGCGGTACATTCTCCAACATGAGCGAAACTCCAGCCGAGGAAGCCAAGAAGGACGCTCCCACTGCGGCGAAGCCGACTGTCGGTTTGGGCATTGCGGGGCCTGCGAAGCGTCCTGGGGCGAAGAAGTCGGCGGCG
>JGI2924J29684_1077671_pt1 | contig 20500 bp, 20 predicted proteins | sample BenlonsequencITS_FD_29684 | JGI IMG/M metagenome (IMG submission 29684)
CCCAAAGCCGGTTTTCCGGCACTGTAGGCAGCCTTCACCATAGCTGACCCGCCGGTAGCTATGATCATAGCCACTTCATTGCACTTCATCAGTTCATTGGTAGCATCCATGGAAGGCTTGGAGATGCAGCCGATAATATTGGCGGGAGCGCCGGCTGCTACTGCAGCATCATGCATTAATTTTGCCGCCTGATAGGTACATTTCAAGGCCGAAGGATGTGGTGAGAAGACAATCCCATTGCGTGATTTAAGCGCAATGATGGATTTGTAGATAGCCGTGGAGGTAGGGTTTGTTGAAGGAACAATCCCCATGAGTAATCCCACCGGCTCGGCGATTTCCATCACTTTATTAACCTTATCTTCTCTAATGACTCCAATGGTAGGCATAGCTTGAATGAATTCGTAAAGTTCCGAGGAAGCAAAACGATTTTTGAAGGCTTTATCTTCAACTTTACCAAAACCGGTTTCTTCCACCGCCATTTTGGCTAGAGAGACTGCATTTTCTTCAGCAGCTTTTACCATGTTGCGAATGATTTTATCAATCTGCTCACAACTAAATTTTGCAAGTTCAGCTTGGGCCAATTTAGCCTGACGAGCTAGATTCCTAGTCTCCTGTACAGATTGCAAATCATAATCAAAGTTTTCCAATGTAAACTATTCCTCCTTCCGCAGTTCAAAAAATCCCTTGAACTTCTGAATAAGCAAGTCCTTATTTGCTCGGGATATAACATGGTCTGCCAGGTCAAGCTCTTTGCATTCTCTGGCTAATTTTCGAAGTTTTGCCATGGGAAGAGCTTTTAGTACCTCCAAGCTCTTTTCCGGCCCGAAGTTACGAACAAGAGCTGCAACTTCCTCTTTGCTGGCGTTGGTTAGTTTTATTTGCGAAGTATTTCCGTTTTCTGTCTTGGGCTTCGTTTCAATGACTTGTGGTAATGTTTCCTTTTTAGGTAGAGATTCTTCATTATTGATTTTTAGGTCAGAATTCGCTGAGCGGTCTTCATCGTCAGAAGACGAGAGCCATGGTTTATTCACGGGATTTACGCCTGAAACGATCAAGCGTTCTATGTCATCATCCGGTCTGGGAATTACATGTTGGGAAACTAATGACAAGTCCCTAATCGTTTTAACCGCCATTGCGCCTGCCTCCACAGAAGCTTTAACAGCTCCCACCTCACCGGTTACAGCAATGGTTACCAGACCGCCGCCAACAAAAGTTCTCCCTACAAGTTCCACTTGCGCCGTCTTGAGCATAACGTCTGCGCATTCAATCGCTGCAAGGAGTCCTCGTGTCTCAATTAGGCCAAGCGCTTGCATCGTTTTCCCTCCTATTGTGCCATAAGGTCAGGCCAATTCGCAGGATAGGTTACATAGAACAGTTTTACATAACTGGAGGAACTCCAGGTTACTTTCGAACCTTTCGGAACAAAGAGAACATCTCCCTGGCATGCTTCGTAGGTTTTTTCATTGATTGTGATAGAAAGGCTTCCTTCGAGGATTATATCAATCTCTTCATAGCATAACTCCCAGTCAAAGCTGGACTTTTCGATGGTTAGAAAACCGGCACTCATTTGGGAGTCATTTTTACTGACAACTTCACGGTAAGCAACATTGGTATTTGGATTACCTGTGTCAAATGTCTCGAAGTTTACAGACCTGCCCCGCACAATTTTTAATCCGCTTTTCGGTTCACTCTCAGACAAAAACGGTGATTCAGGAACCTGCCCGGAAATATTTTGCAAAAACTTATTGGTTAGTACTGCTTTTACAACTTGGTAAATGACATCTCGGTTCAGCTCAGTTCCCAAGTTTACATTTTTCTGTGTGCCGGCGGTATTACAACTATGATCTTCCGCAGCAGTTGAGCAGGTGCTGAATTCTACGCCTAATTCTTTGGCAAGATCCTTAGCAGATGGTGTAATGATTGTATTACCATCGACATAGAATAGTTTTTGTCCCTTTTCTGCTGCTGTTTTAATCTCATTTGCGCTCACAAGTTTCTTCAAGATCACACCTCCTTTCGCTCCCTCTAAACTCGGCTGTCTAAAACTCTATATAATCTATAACTGTATATAAATAGGAAGAAAAAATTACAAGGTTAGAATAAGGAACTCCATAATCGTTTAGAAGGCGAAGGGATAACTTCCGTGTCAACGAGTAAACCTTTTTCCAGGGCAATAGCCTTCCCAGCTTCGATGCCGGCTTCTACAGCGGCAACATCTCCAGTAAAGGTGAAATAGGCTTTCCCGCCCAGTCCCCTGCCCAAGCGAAGTTCTAAAGCCTGAATGTCGGCAGCTTTTAAGGCCGCATCGGCAGCGGTAACCATAGAGGCCATAGAAAAGGATTCCATAATTCCCAGGGCACCGGTTCCCTCCGGCATAGATGTCGCAGTAATAGCGGGAAAAACACCGGGATGAACATTGGGGAGAATGAAGCTGTCTACCAAATATTCGCCGGCAATGGCCACTCCTGCACTGACAGAACTTTCAACCGCGGCAACGTCTCCATGAATAATTGTCACAAATTTACCGGGACAGACTGATGTTGCACTGACTACATCAACGTAAGCAGTTTTCAGCATCTGGTCAGAGGCATAAATTCCTCTCGCAATACTCGTAACCTCAATCATACCTATTGCTCTATACATACGAACCCACCCTTATCACAATAGAGTTGTTTCTGATCTCTTGAACAGTACCTGACAAACTGGCGTGTACCGGAGCCCCCAGACTATTGTCGGGAATCTTCCCAATCATTTGCCCGGCCTGAACTTGTTCACCAACGGCAACGATGGGAACCGCCGGTGCGCCGATATGCTGACGCAGGGAAATCTCTATATACTCAGGCTGAAAATCCGTAGGGGTCAGCGGTGCCGGTTTGTCAAATGCAGTCAAGCCGATTTTGGCGATCAGCCGTTTACTCGGAATCAGGCGATATTCTCGGGCTGACCTTGTCTGATACTCCATCGGTGTCGGCTGGTATTTAACTCCCTCTTCAGCCAACTTACGTTTGTAAAAAATATTAACCGATTTCGGATGAAGATTTGCCGGACAGGAAAATAATTCGCAGGCATTACATTCACAACATAGTTGGGCGATTTGTTGTTCCTTAACGTCTTCAAGATTATAGCTCAAGGCTCTCATCACCTTATGAGGCTGCATATTATGACCTAAGAGATAGCGCGGGCACAGGTCGGTACACATCCGGCATTGTTCGCAGGCTGTTTTGCCGATGATCCGGGCCTGGTCGAGATTAACGGATTTTTTGCGGATGAGAAAATGATCCTTTTTTAGCAAGACATAGCCTTTGCTTTTTTTGGTAACGTGTCCGTCAAGACTATTCAGGATTGAACCCATCATGGGGCCCCCGTCAATGACTGCATAATCAGCGAGATTTTCCACCCCGCATTTGCTGAGTAAATCCCGGATGGGCAAACCTACCGGTACTCTGACAGTGAAGCGCTGGGGAACATCACCGGCTATGGTAATGTAAGTTTCCGTCACTGGCTTTCCCGATAGCGCATTAAAAATATTAAGGGCTGTTTCAGCATTGATAACGACGCAGCCCACTTTAAGAGGGATCGATGCTTCAGGAACAATTCGTTGAGTTAACTCATGGACCAAAACCTGTTCATCCCCGGCAGGATACATATCTCTAAGTTCCATAACCTCCATAAAGGTTTCAAGACCCAAAGCTGTAATTCTCTCACGCAGACGGGCAATGACATCTTTATGTTTGCCCTTAATCCCAATAATAGCTTTTCCGGCCTCAATATAGCGCCCGGCGGCCTCCAGTCCTTTGATAATTTCATCAGCGAACTGCTCCATCAATTGTTGGTCTACGCGCAGCAGCGGCTCACATTCAGCACCGTTCAGCAATATATACTCTGCTTTCGAAGTTAGTTTGGCATGAGTGGGAAATCCAGCGCCCCCTGCCCCGATTACCCCAGCATCCCTAATCATGTTCAGCAGATCCAACGTTCTCCACCTCCGAATTTCTTAAAATGTACAGTCTTCGTCAATAATTCCCGTAATAACGGCATCTATAGGGGTATTGTCATGGTCAAGCATTTTACGGGCGGAACTCCCGGTGCAAACAAGGACACGTTCACCGATACCGGCTCCGATCGTATCGGCAGCGATCATGAGACGTCCAGCATCAATTCCCCCTAAAACTTCCACCAGCATGAACTTTAGGCCCCGGAGCGAATCGGCTTTGCGGGTCGCCCAAATATTATCAATTACTTTTGCTGCTATCATTACATTTCACCTGTTTTTTCTTTCATGACATTAAGTAAATAGGATTTAAGATTTGGATTGGGATTTAGTAATGCATTTTGAGATACGCCTTTTTTGTTAATCTTTCAAAAACTTTAATGAACCTTTAATTTTGCTTGTATATCCTGAATAGCTGCTTCCACTGCCGCAGTATCACCAAAGATAGCAATCATGATTAGATTTTGCGGGCAGTGCCCCTTGATATCTTCCACAATAACTCCGGCTGCTTTTTCGGCAATATCGGCTGCAAAAACCATATCGATCAACCGTCCCTGAACCAAACCTATGGCATCATAGTCATCAATGGGAACAGATGGCGCGGAACCTTTGCGCCGCATAAGCAAATCCACAGTTCCTTTAGAAGGAGATTTAATGATTCGATATTCCATAAAAGTCACCTCATCTATAGGATCTCCTGCGTACAGTTCATGGCTATACCCAAGGGAGTCACAAACATAGGGTTGCGCGGTTTGAAAGTTGGCAGGTTTGTCTGTTTGGCAATAATTGTTTCGATGCCCTCCAGACAACAGGTTCCCCCTACAAGATAGATTTCCGGAACCGAGTAATCCTGTACATGACGGCTAATGATGGAAGAAACTTTCTCAATCACAGGACGCAAGACTGGGGTTAATTCCCGGTGATTTTGAGAATTTCGTTTATATTGTTCAGCTTCCTCGAAACTCATTTTGCAGGCTCCGGCAATGACCAGGGAAAAATGGGTACCACCCGTTGGCTCATCGGCGACATAAATCACTTCGCCGTCTTTTAAAATCGCGATTCCTGTGGTACCGCCGCCAATATCTACAATTGCTCCATTTTTAATTTTTAAAACAGCATTGGCCGCCGTCGGTTCATCCAACAGTTTTGTAATTTCAAACCCGGCTCCTTGGACTACATGCTTTATGGCGCCCGAATCCAAAGTAAAGGTTCCCGGAGGAAGGGCAGCGGAAGCAAAAAGCAGTTCAGTGCCGAGTTTTTCTTCAAGCTCTTGTTTTAATTCTTTGACAATACGTATGGCGCCGATATAATCCACTACCATTCCGTCTTTAACCACATTGGCAAAACGATAAGCCCCTGCAACCGGCTGATAACGTTCATCAAGAACTGTCAAGACAATATAGGCTGTCCCCAGGTCAATTCCGGTGTAATAAACTGAGGATGGTTTGACGATAGGTTGGACTATAACCTTCTCGAAATCCTGAACAAGTTGATCGCAATATTGAAACGCTGAATTTACGGTGTTCATTTCTGTCCTCCCAGACACTTCCACATCATGATACAGAGAATGTTATTGATCAAATGGACTTTATCAATTAAGTCTTGGCGCGAACAAGCGCCCAGTTCTTCAACCCAATAGACTTTCAAAATCGCAGGTTCCATCTCACAGAGGGAAGCGTGTATATAGTTTAAGGCAGTCATCGTTTTGCCATTCTCCAACCGAGCGTGAAAATCATTAATTTCAAAAAACTTGCCCAAGTTGTCAGCACATGTTTTGATTTCCTCTTCTGCCCAGCCCCAGAACTTTATGTCATCCGGAACTGTCCCTTCGCGTTCGGCAGTGATTAAACTTTGAAAGTATCGAGCTAGATCCAAGACTTCTTCAGCCCGCTCAGCGTCACTGTCCTTTAAAAGATCTGACCCCACCATCAGCAAGAGAGCCTTTAGACATTCCATCTTGCCTTGCAATCTCTGTACCAGCCAGCTTTGCCGCACTTGAAGCGAATTTTCATTGCCGGATTTTTTCGCTCCCCCATCATCACGTCCTTGTGCCTGTACCAGTTTCACCCCTCTATCGACTAAAAATTGGCGGGCACCCGGAGTAATTTTTATCTGGTGTTCCAGAAAATACGTGGTAAATGGCTCAGCTTTATATCGTTCTCGCAGTTCCATCTCGGTAATAAATTTCATAGCCTCACCCCACTTTCTGAAATCACAATTCGGGAATTAACCTATAACTGCCAATATCGCTATCTAATCATAGTTTCGCTAAAATCAACGGGTCGTTAGCTTAGAAACTAACACGTTATTAAAAACCAACTTTTAATCTGAAAAATAACTCTGAATCTAAAAACTAACTCTGATCGGCCAGTAACTGTGATCTTAAAGCTTCTACACCCGTATTGTCTTTGCAGGAAATCCGGTAATACGGCTCAGAAACACCGATGCGCAAGAGCTTCTGAGTACACAAATCGATATTTTCCGGGGCTGCATCGGTCTTAGTGATGACACCAATCACCGGGCAGTTGAACGTTTTTGCAAATCCTGGCGGATATACATCAATCATCCTGGAGGAATCCAGAAGCAGAAGCACATGAGACGCGGTTTGAGCCGTGGCAATTAAGTATTTATACATTGAAGCGTTTTCAATATATGAACCGGGCGTATCAATGGTATTTTTACCATAAATAACATCCTGGGTTTTCTTTAAGGGTCTGTCGCTATCATTTAAGGCATTCGCCAGAGTGGATTTTCCGGCTTGGGTAGGTCCAACGATCATAATGCGTTTCTTCATGTGCGCGTAATCTTCGCCGGAGTAAATCCCAACAGCTTTTCCAACGTATCATTGATGGCAATCATAGCTTCTTCAACACTGGCTACGTCACCGGATATGACCAGGGAACCGGTAAAGCGATCCAAAAAACCAATATCTACATCAGACGTCTTCGTTGCAATGTCGGCTGCGATAATCGCAGTCTCGCTGGGCGTAAGCGTTGAAATCCCAATGGCTCCCTTCTCTTCAATTCCCAAGCGTTCATATAAATCCTGAACGGGCGAAGCTATGATATGAGCCAGGGTAACTTGCTTTCCAGGCACATATTCCTGAATTATACGTTTTCGATCAAATGCTTCATCGGCACCCATAACATCCCTCCGTTCGCCCCTCGTGAATTACTCTTGGCCTTTTCTAGTGCTTGATTATTTTGACCTGAAGGTCATAATCTTTAATGACCTCTGCAATACGTTCCAATTCTTCGGCTTCGAAACTCAGATCTTCAGTAATAGGGTATGTCCTATCCAATTGCTTGTACTTATTGATGCCTAATTTATGATAGGGGAGCAAATCAATGCCCTGAAAGTTTTTATAATTGGCAAAGGGTTTTAAAAACTCCATGGTTTGCCGGATAATTGACGATGATTCATTCATGCCGCGCAAAAGAGGCATTCTGATTTTCACATTGAAGCCCCGGCGGATGAGTTCACCCAGGTTATCGAGAATACGTTCGTTGCGTACTCCCGTCAGTTCGTAGTGTCTCTCAGAGTCAATGTGCTTGATGTCAAAGAGAATCAAATCGGTGAACTGGGCAACGGCAAGCAGTGAATCCAGTTTGGCATAACCGCAGGTCTCAATCGCTGTATGAATCCCCATGCTTCGGCATTCCATGAGGAGATTGGCAGCAAATTCCGGCTGCATGGTGACCTCGCCGCCTCCAAGAGTGACACCTCCTCCGGAACTTAAGTAGAAGAGAGTATCTTGCCGTATGATTTCCAGGACCTCAGAAATTCTTTTGTCCATACCGACAATAGACAGTGCTTTTTGGGGGCATATGGATTCACACTTACGGCAGCCACTGCAGTTAATATCTCGGTGGACTTTATGCCTGGGCTTCATGCCGTCTGGCTTTTGAACTGACTCATCCTCATCAGCACTGAAATAATGAATAGTCTCCGGGCAAACTGAGACACAGCTTCCGCAATGGATACACAAATCTTCCATATACATGACCTGAAATTTCCGTTCAAGACCCTCAGGGTTAGAACACCATTGACATCTTAAGGGGCAGCCTTTGAAGAAGATCAATGTTCTTATGCCCGGCCCGTCATAGATAGAATACTTCTGAACGTTGAAGATCCTCGCTTTGCGTTCTATGCAGCCTGTGGATTCTGTACTCATCATGTTTTGTTCCTTTAAACGAAATTAAAAATGATCCAAGACAGTTCTGCTGATAATTTCATCCTGGACTTCTTTGCAGAGTTCTACAAAGTAGGCACTATACCCGGCAACGCGAATGATCAAATCTCTGTATTTCTCTGGTTCCACTTGGGCCTTCTTCAAAACCTCATTGTCTACGTAGCTGAATTGCATTTCCCCATTGCCGAGAATTGATGCCGTCCGAAGTAAGGTAATCAGACCATTCTCCCCCTCCGGAGTTTCTAAAATACCCCGTAAAAGTTTGAAATTATGCACCATACCGATGTTCATAGCCTCATTATTCAACTTGCTTACCGATTTAATAATGGCCGTGGGGCCTAATTTATCAGCGCCTTGTGTCGGGCTGATTCCATCAGAAAGCGGCGTCCAGGCAAGTCGTCCATTAGGAGTAGCACCGGTAATTTCTCCGATCGGCGTATTGTTAGAAATGGAGAGGGTACCATGACTTAAGTAGGAGTACAACATCTTAAAGGAATTGTGAACCCGTTCTGTCCAAGAGATAATATCTGAGGCAATAAAATCCGCATAGTCATCGTCATTTCCATATTTCGGAGCATTTAGGCAATCTGTTCGCAAGGCTTCATAGCCTTCAAAGTTTGCAGCCAACGCATCACGCATCTGTTTCAATGTGTACTTCTCCTCATCAAAAACCAGCTTTTTAATGGCAGCCATTGAATCTGCGTAAGTTCCTAAGCCGGAGAAGATGAGTCCCGGACCGTAATTAATCAGCGCTCCGCCGTTGGTTACATCGGTGCCTTTTTCCATGCAGCCTTCGATCAGCAAAGACATAAGCGGTTTCGGTACTTGTTCTCTATGAACTCGTTGACTGACGACAGTTCCGATGGCCGATAAGCGAACAATATGTTCAATTTGCTTTTTGCAGGCTGAATCGAATTCTTCGTAAGTCTTAAAATTGTCCAGGTCTCCTGTGTCAAGCCCCTCCATCGTTCCGTGCCATTTCATCATGCCGCGGTTCAAGACAAATTCGATGGCAATGGGCCATTGGGTATATCCCGTAGATGTCCACTGATAAATTCTCCCGGACTTTTGCGGTTCAACACACCCCATCAAACAGTAATCGCGAGCATCTTCAATATTGAAACCTTTAGAGAGCATCATCTTGATATGAGTATCATCAAAGTGGCAAGCCGGAAAACCAAGGCCGGCTTTAACAACGTCTACGATTTTCTTCAAATACTCATGGGGTGATTTATTGTGAATCCGACAGGCAAGGGCTGGTTGATACATCCTGGTAATCCGAACGGCATCCATGATCAGATAGGTCAAATCATTGGTAGCATCACCGCCGCTTCTTTTCTGTCCGCCCACCGTACAGTTGATAAAGGGCTGATAGCCTGCGAAATATTTGGCACCCATTTCACTGGACAGCCACATTACTTCAGCACACTTGATAATGAAACAGCTTAACAATTCAAAGGCTTCCAATTTGTTAAGACGGCCTGCTTCCAGGTCGGCCTTGAACATGGGGTAAATATATTGATCCAAACGTCCGAGGGAAATTCCCGTTTGGTTTTCTTCCACCATAAAGAGTGATTCTAAAGTCCAGACAGACTGAAGCGCTTCTTGGAACGTACGCGGCGGATTGGCAGGTACATTTGTCAAGATCTCGGAGATCTTAGCCAGTTCTTTCTTCCGCCCTAAGTCTTTTTCTCCGTCGGCAAGTTCCCTGGCATAATCTGAAAGTCGTTTGGCATAGGCTAAGATTCCGTCGCAAGTCTCAATTTCTGCTTTATAGAAGTAGATCTTATCAATGTCCTCGGGATTTTCCATGGACAACTTACTTAGCTTATCTACAGCCTCTTGCTTTACACCATTAATTCCTTTTTTAATGAGAATAATATCGTAACCCGGGCAGGTATCTCCCCCGCCATTTTGCTGATGATAGGAAAGATCGCTGACAAATGACTCACCGGAAAAAGACCAGACACCAGCTTCTTCATATTGTTGCTGGCAGATTTCATCGACGCTCTTGCCTTCCCAGAATGGGAAAATCTCCTCTCGTAAAACACGTTTATCCTCTTCACTGATTTGAAAGGGATCCTGCGGTCTTGTCGCCATTGTATCCAGTTCATCCCGAACCCATCTCCAGGCAATGTCCGGAGAAATAGCCCCTGTCCGCGGTTTTCCACAAGGATGCCCGACAATCAGCTCGTCCTTTTGGATTAACAAGGGGGCAGTCTCACAAGCTTTGCGAAAGCACTTAGCCCGCAGCAAAATTTTCGGCAGACCCCCATTTTCTTTGGCCACTTGAGTGAACGCTCTGGCGCGATAAATGCTGACACTTGGTTTTGCTTTTAGATAAGCTTCACGCAGTCGTTTCAAACGCGGCGTTAGAGCGGTAATTTCCCCTTCAAATACGGGAGATTTTGTTGCGTTCTGAACTGCAGTACGCGTTGTCTTGGCAGTCAGTTCCTTTGAAATCCCCTCAAACAGTTTCATAATAGCCGCTGTTTCTTCCGGCGACATGTTTTTAGTAGCATCGGCGAATTTCGCTGAAAAATCTTTGAGATTCAAATCATAGTCCTCCCTTTACTTAACTCTTTAGCGAGTTCTAAGCTCTTCCAACAATTCCACCAGAAGATTTTTTAAATCTTGTGAGCTCTCTCCGGAGCGCTGTACAACAAATTGGCCGTCATCCTTGGAGCGGACCTCACTACCCGGCGGGGAAATCTTGGTTATATCCTCTAAGGTGCGCACACCATAACCGACTTTACGAATATTTATCAAATTCATGGGGGAGACATTATCGGATGTTGACGCTCCACCGGCCGCACCGCAGCCTAAGGTCAAGGCCGGAAAGAGATTGGTTGTCGCTCCGATACCACCTAAGGTAGCAGGTGTATTGACCAGGACCCTAGATACCGGTTTTTTGAGAGCAAATTCGCGAATCACATGTTCATTCTGGGAATGAATCACAAGAGTATGGCCTTGACCTTCATTCAAAAGCAATTCAATGCACTTTTCACAGGCATTAAGCCAATCCTTTTCAACATAAAAAGCCAGGACAGGGCAGAGTTTTTCTTTAGAATAAGGATTGTCATCAGAAACATATTTTTGCTCGGAAATTAATACCTTGGTTTCTTCCGGAACTTGCATCCCAATTTTCGCAGCTATCTCACCGGCCGATCTGCCGACAATTTCTGAATTGATCGTCCCATCAGACCGCAGGAATAATTTACTGAGTTCCTGCGATTCTCCCTCGGAAAGGAAACAAGCTCCATGATTTCTAAGTTCACGCCTTACTTCATCAGCAATACATTCCTCAACGACAATGGATTGTTCTGAAGCTGAGATAATGCCATGGTCGAAGGTTCTGCTGGAAATTATGTCTTTGACCGCTTGCTTTATGTCGGCAGAACGCTCGATAAAGGCCGGTCCGTTGCCGGGTCCGCCATAAATAACAGGTTTTCCTGCTTTATGAGCAGCTTCCAACATCTTGGGCACACCCGTCACCAGAATCAGGGCTGTGTCATTATGTTTCATCATTTCTGCAGTACCCTGGGCTGTGATTGTCTGCAAATATCCGATAGCCCCAGAGGGCAAGCCGTTGCCCTCCGCCGCTCGTATGAGCACCTCAAGCGCTTTGCCGATGGTTCTTTTAGCTTTGGGATGGGGAGAAAAAACAATGGCATTTCCGGATTTTATGGCGATTAAGGCTTTATAGATCGTTGTCGACACCGGATTCGTGGCCGGCGGCAAAGCGACAATAACTCCCAGAGGTACACCGATATCCATGGTCTTATTGATTTTGTCTTCTGCAACAATACCGACAACCTTCATAGTCTTAAGTTTCTTAAAGAGATAGTCGCTGGCAAATATATTTTTTATCAGTTTATCCTGCCATCTGCCAAATCCCGTTTCTTCCTGAGACATTACCGCAAGGTCCCGAGCATTTTTTACGACTTCTGCAGCCATACATTCAACAATTTTATCTAACTTTTCCTGGGGAAATGCTGCTAAAGACTTTTGCGCTTCGCGAGCATTTTCCACAAGGATCCGTGCCTCTTGAATGGAAAGCAAATCATTGTCAATCCGCTTCATACTCGTCCTCCCTCCTCAAGAAAATGATAACTTAACAGCACCCCTTACCAATCAATCACATGCTTGGCAATGATTTTTTCTACATCCGGATGAGGATTGGCAATAACATTGGTACTATAAATCTTGCCTACCAAGGCAGCTGCTTTAACGCCGGCCTCCACCGCTGTTTTTACGGCACCTACATCACCGCGCACGACAACTGAAATCAACCCGGAAGCTACATTCTCATAGCCTACCAATTCCACATCCGCCGCCTTACACATGGCATCTGCTGCTTCCAGTACCGATACTAGTCCATAGGTCTCAATAAATCCCAAGGCATCATTTCTCTCCATGCAATTCTCCTCTTTCGAAGTCATCATGATGTCATTTTGATGTCAGTTATCTATATCATGTCGCGAGACAATTTTGCCTACCCGGCTGACGGGGCGTGGAATTACATGGGCAGCTACCATTTCACCGATGGCAGCTGCCGCCGCTGATCCTTTTTCAACAGCAGACCTCACTGCAGCAACATCGCCTTTCACCATCACGGTGACAAGACCGGAACCCATATTTTCATAGGAAACAAGAACAACGTCGGCTGTTTTACACATAACATCCACCGCTTGAATAGCCGGAACCATCCCCCTTGTTTCAACAAGGCCCAAGGCTTCTTCTCCGAAATATTCCATGAAAAAACTCCTCTTTATATTGATTAAAGCTTTGACCGGATAAGCAAAGAACCCTATATTCTCACTCATTTGGCGCTATATAGTTCACTTTTAGAGTAGCAGGACTGTTTAACTGCTTAATTCTTGCTCTAGTTTCGACAATCTTCTATACTTTTTAAATTATAGTACCTCCAGCCGAAACTGTAATATACCAAACACTTATACGGGATATAAGCTAAACAAAAGCCTTATTAAAGCTATAATAGGTAAAGTCCCCTCAATTTCTTATTAAAAAAGCGCACCATGAGGCTAAATTAGCTAAAATAATCCATATTTACCTCATGAAGCGCTCATTTTGTAGTTTTATTAGCTATTTTCTATTCCTTTCTCGTTAATTCTATTTACATTTATTCACTTACCTATACTTCCACTGGAAACTTCCTTAAATACCCCAAATCATTTACATAAAATGAACACTTTTTTGCTCTACGCATAACTTAATTTGATCTAAAACCGAAATAATGAATATTGAAATTTGTAGAACTTTAAGGTATTGTTGTGTTGTAATTTGAGGATTGCCGAAATTTCTCAATGCTTATTTTGTAAAGGAGGTTTATGAATGAAATTTAGAAGTATACGAGCAAGATTTCTAGCGCTTTCATTGTTAATTATTATTGTTGCCTTAGCCACGGTAGGGGCTATTGCGAGCTACGAGGTAACTACTCAGGCCAGAAGTGATTATTTTAATAATTCCAACGAACAAATGAAAATTGCCGAAAAAGCAATAAAAAACTTTTATGACCAAATTGATAAAGATATTAACATGATGGCTACAAACCCTTTAGTTATGGAAGCTAATACAGGCAATATAACTTCCTATGCTAACAACGACGGCTCAGTAAAAATGACTCCTTCAAAAAACGGAGGGTTAGAGCAACAAATTTATAATGTATTTGATCAATACGCCAAAAGCCATCCAGGGACCATGTATGTATATTTCGGTACGCAAAACGGCGCTTATCTTCAGTGGCCCGAAACAGATATCGCAGCTAAATTCAATCCCCCCGAAAAAGGCTGGTATAAAACCGGTATAAGCGGCAAAGGAGCGATTGTAAGAACAGCTCCTTATGTTGATGGTATTTCCCATCAAATGATCACAAGCAACGTCAGATCCTTCACCGATGCTAACGGAAACCTCATCGGGACAATAGGGATTGACGTTCAGCAATCTGTTATCAGCAACATGTTAAGTTCCATGAAAACCGGTAAAACCGGATATTATATGATTGTCCATAATACTGGGGTTATTTTAGCAGATGGTAATGATCCTAAAAATAATTTCAAGAAACTCTCAGACGTTAAAATACCCGGCTTGGAAAATCTCCTTGCCAAAGACTTAAAACCTTTCGATGTCAACATAAACGGCGAGACGTACATAGTTAATCCCTATAGGGTTTCCGGAACAGACTGGATTTTAGCATCGTTCATGGCCGAAAGTGAATTAACTCAAGGTGCCAGAAAAATATCACTGATGGTATTAATTGTTTCCGCCCTTATTCTCCTCATTACGGTATTCTTAATTGTTATCACGACAAAACGAATCACTGAGCCCATCATAAAGTCATCTGAGTATTTAATGACCGTTGCTACAGGAGACTTTACTCAAGAGATAGATGCTAGTTACCTGGCGAGGTTCGATGAAATTGGAGCAATCACAAAGGCTATTAACGACATGAAGAATTCTATCAAACAACTGATAACCAGCATCAGGAACGAATCTTCGATTATCGAACAAGAAGTTCAGGAAGTAATGAATAATGTCCTGATTTTAACCGAGAACTTCGAAGAAATTTCCGCGACTACCGAAGAATTAGCTGCCAGTATGGAAGAAACTTCTGCCTCATCAGAGGAAATGGCAGCAACTTCCCAGGAAATCGAAAAATCAGTCCAGTTAATTGCCGAAAAGTCCCGGGAAGGCGAGGTATCCGCAAAGAAAATTGCGGATAGAGCCGAAGATACCAAGAGAAACGTTGATGCAGCCCAACAAAAAGCATCCGACGTCTTCCAAGTCACCAAAGGAACGCTGGAACAGGCAATCGCTGATTCTAAAGTCGTTGAACAAATTAATTTATTAACCCAGTCCATTATGCAAATCACCGAACAAACTAACTTACTGGCCTTAAACGCAGCGATTGAAGCCGCCAGGGCCGGTGAAGCAGGCAGAGGTTTCTCAGTTGTTTCAGAAGAAATCCGAAAACTTGCGGAACAATCAAAAGGTGCCGTCATGCAAATTCAGGATGTCACAACAAAGGTAACAATCTCTGTCAATAATCTCTCAAGCAATTCCGATAATCTGCTTTCCTTTGTCTCTGGCGATGTGCATAACGATTATGAGGTTATGCTCAATGTCGCTGGAAAATATAAAGAGGATGCCAACTTTGTCGATGAACTTGTCACTGAATTCAGCGAGACATCTAAAGGTCTTCTGAATTCAATAAGTAATATTTTAGCTGCTATTGATGGTGTGGCGAATGCAGCTAATGAAGGGGCTATGGGAATTACAAATATTGCCAATCGAGCCGCTGAAGTAAAAACCAGATCCAATGAGGTCAAAGAACAAGTCCTAAAAACTACGGAAAGTACAAACAAACTGAAAGAGGAAATTAAAAAATTCCAGTTCTAAGCTGCTTCTTCCCTACTTGCATAAGTTCTCTAACATCTGCCCAGTTCGCTAATTAATCGTTTTTAGAAGGTTGTGTAAAGACCCAACTTAAAAAACGCAAAGTGGCAGTAAATAGCCAAGGCGTTGTCACTATAGTGACAGCGCCTTGGCTATTAATCATCAGAAGCAAAAGAGTGATGCATTGAGGAGGCCAACAATTTTTGATCAGACCTTTGTTGTGATCATTACAGCAAGGCCCCGTGGTTCAGTTTTAGCTGAACGCTTTCACTCAAAAAGGGATATCCCGTTTAGGATATCCCCAGCGTTTTAATAACTGATAAATTGAAGATTAATGACCGGAATCCTCACCACGGATTGAATTCCGTCGATGGGATTTCCAACATTGGAAAACAGTTGGGCATTGGTCAGGAATAATACCCCATCAATAACTCCGCCATAATTTCCTACCCATTCACTTGAGCCAAGTCCCACCACGACTCTTGCACCAATCGGAAGAGTATCAAATAAAATACACACATTAGGATATGCCGTAGTTCCTACCGGTGGATAAGGTACATGCGGCCAGCGAACCGTGGGTTGTCCGGGAGTATGCGGGACAAAAGGTGGATAGGGTGGTAATCTTAGCATTTAAATTCCCTCCTCTGAAAATAGGCCTCTGTGGCCAGCATAAGAAAATAAATTGGGAGGGGGAGCCGGGAAAATCCAGATTGGAAATTTTCCGGCCCCAGGGAATTTAATAGCTAACATATTGGAGATTAATGATCGGAATTCTAACAACGGATTGTATTCCGTCAATAGGGTTGCCGACATTAGAAAACAGCCGGGCATTAGTCAGGAATAATACGCCATCGATTACGCCGCCATAATTTCCGACCCATTCGCTTGAATCGGTTCCAACGATAACTCTTGCGCCAATGGGAAGCGTATCAAACAAGACAACCAAATTTGGTCTTAAACCGCCCATAACTCAAAATCCCCTTTCTCTTTTCGACTGGTAAGCCAGTCTTTATAAGACAATGCTTCTATCAGAGATCTAGAAATTTTGAGATTAAGAGTTAGGACCGTTCCTAATGTTTGATGATGTTTCTTATTTCTTATTATTTCTTATTTCTTAGTGTTTCTTAGTGTTCCTTCCTTTCTTAGTATATAGTATGGATCTTGTCCGAAAAGGTGACAACTATTCTTTAAGGACCTAACTAATTTAATGGGATCTCTCGTTTTTACAAGAATAATTTTAAAACACCTACTGCCTTTTTGACTGCAGTAGGTGTTTTATCTAAGTTTGTAAGAAAGATATCCATACAATTATTCTAACCCTTTCTTACGCAGCGTCCTTTGAATTTCAAAAATGTGACGGATAATCTGATCACGAGTTCGCTCAGATATTTCAACGAATTCTGCCGATACACGGTAACGTTTTGGCTTACTGTCTTCAATCTCTTCAGTCCTTACGACGCGGACCTTAGTTGCGATACCTTCTTTAGCGAATTCTAAATGAACATTCAGTATCGATTCTTCTTCCACATGTTTCTCTGTTAGAAAGCGTATCCCGCCACCACTAAAATCTAACATAGTTCCTTTATAATTTTTACTAAGTCCTTCGCTGGGCAACTGGAATATTAAAGGGAATATAGATGTAACCCGAACATAATTGCGGCGTTGTGTCTTCACGATTGTCCCCGGCATATCTAAAACTAAGATATAGATGGGGTCTGCAGCTCGTTTAACGATCTTGGTGGAAAATGAATAGGCCGATATCTCGTCCCAAAATACAACATTTAACTCCATTCCTAATCTTAGGGGTATTAGGTCACCCTTTACGAAGGGGGCACCTACTGTTATGAACATTTCTTCTACTTCTTCGATACGGCTTCGATATTTCCCTTTATACTCGCCTTCAAGAACTTCAAGTATAATGGAAAGACCAGGTGAAAGCTTCTTATGAAACTGGCTGAAGCTCAAATTGCCACCTCCTTCTGATGATCGATCAACTGTTTTTCACAAATGTATTCCACATATTTACTCAATTCCCTCTATTCTCTCTCCAAGGATGAAATAATTTTTACACTGTCCTTGGCTTCAACGCTGCTGTTAGATAAATAAAACAAGTACTAAATATGACCGGAGTTTGGCCTTATATCCTTTTAATAAGGGCTGCAAAAAAATTGTCGACTCTTATTGCATTCCACGATTGCTTGTCCGCTTGTCAATCATTAAAGAAAGGCGTTGTCACTCCACTGTAGTAGTGAAATGATAACGCCTTTTGCTAATTGAACCTGCTATTTTCAAGGTAAGCTTTTATGCAGCCCTTGTTGAAGGAGTTCCTTTGAACTTGTCTAGGCCTTAATATAGAGCGAAACATGTAGTGTGCTATCTTTCAAACGTTTTAATGAGCTCAACGAGTTTATCGATTTCCGGCTTTGTAATCTGGGCATCAGCCCCTACGCTTAAGATTTTATTTTGCAGGCCCTCGTTGGAAATCGACGAGAAGATAATGACAGGTATTTCTTTTAAGTCCGGGTTACTTTTGATTTGCTTTGTAAGTGCCATTCCATCCATGACAGGCATTTCAATATCAGTAATGACACAGAAAACTTCATCAACAGGACAGGTTTGCAAATACTCAAAGGCATCTCTTCCATTACCGAATTTCTCAACCGTTGCCCCGGCTTTTAGCAGAGATTCATTGACAACTTTTAATAGGAAGGTGGAATCCTCTGCAACAATAAGTTTTTTTCCTTCCAGTCCGTTAGTCTCCGTTGACTCTTTTAACGCTAAGGAAGGATCTATATCCGCTAGTATCTTTTCAAAGTCAAGCATCAGAATAGTTTCATCTTGATTCGTCTTCACTATACCTGTTATGGGGGTTTCATTCCCCTTAAGCAGAATTGAAGAAGGTGCCTCGATTTGAGTCCAGGAAAGTCGTCTGATACCAATAACAGAGCTCACCTCAGCCGCGAAACTGCTTTTATTGATATTAATTATAATTAAGAATCTCTCAGTCGGTGCTTTTTGACAACGTTCTTTAAGAGCAGTATTCAAATCAAGAACAGGTAAAACATTGCCCCGATGGTTTATGACTCCTTTGACGTTCTTACTTGAGTGAGGTATATCCGTAATCGGCTGATAAGTAATAATTCTCTCAACTTTAGCAACATTAACTCCTAATAATGAATCCCCAACTTTGAAGGTTACGATTTCTAATTCATTGGTACCACTTTCTAAGAGTATATCTGTTTTCAATCATATCCTCCTTATCTTCGAACACGTTTTTTCTGTAATTCAAGCTTTCGTTCTATTTCGCTATATTATCTTAAAATTCCTTTAATATTTAAAATATATCTTCCTCTAACCCAGTACTTGCTCCCTTATAGCGTGAAAATGGCTACATCTTTGTCCAATTTTTCTCCTAACTGAGATAATGTACGGGCAGCCGCAGCCATTTGTTCTGTTGTGGCACTTAATTCTTCTGTACTCGCGGAAACCTCTTCTGCTCCGGCAGCATTTTCCTGGGCAACCGAAGCAATGGTTTCGATGCTCCCCGAAATTTCGTTAACATGTTCACCAATTTCCACCGACGAAGTCTTAACTTTTTGCATTTGTTCGCCCATAGATTTCACGATTTCGGAAATTTTTGCAAAAGAACTATTGGTATGCTCAACGGCCTGTTCCTGTGCTTCGATGACTGCTTTGGCTTTATTCGTTTGCTCCCATGCTTCCTGGGCACGACTTTGGATGCCGCCTAAAATTTTCGCGATTTCTTCCGTCGCATCTCTTGAACCTTCAGCCAATTTTCTTACCTCATCGGCAACCACTGCAAACCCTTTCCCATGCTCACCGGCACGAGCTGCTTCAATCGCTGCATTCAAAGCAAGCAAATTCGTCTGTTCAGCTATGTTGGATATAGTGCTTAAGATGGCACCCACCTCTTTGGCCTGATTAAGCAAATGCTCAATAGCCACTGCAACTTGTTGTCCGGCCTCAGAGTTTTCCCTCATCTTTTGATTTTGGTTTGCTACCGCTTCCATTCCTTCGTCCACCGATACTTTTGCTAAATTTGTATCTTCGACTGTTTTATTAATCATAACGTTGACATGATCCACGGCACTGGCTATTTGATTAACCATTTGAACTATTTGTTGAGAACTTTCAGCTTGATTGCTTGCTCCTCCAGCCATTTCTTCAGTTGCTCGAGCAACTTGCTCAACTGAAGACGATGATTCTTCTGTCGCATTCTTTAATTCCTGTGCCGAAGTTAGTATTTCACGTGAACTCTGGTGCACCTCCGAAACTATATTTCTCAGATTTTCCGTCATAATTTTCAAAGACCGACCAAGAGTCCCAAGCTCGCCCATATACCCATCGTTGATCTTGACATTGAGCTGACCCGTTGCCAAAACATCCGTCTGTTCAGCTAAGGTTACAATGGGTCCGGCAATACGTTTGCTTATAAACCAAGCTAATATTGCAACAAGCAGCGCTACTCCCAGCCCTACACCTAAACTCATATAAAAGAGCTTCGTGGCGAAACTGTAGAATTCTATTATAGGAGCCGTAATAACCAAATGCCAGCCAGTGTTGGGAACCGTCGTGTATGCCACTTCTTTATCTATATTTTGAAATACATATTCACCGTTCCCTTGTTTATTTTTTAACATTTCAGAGCCTATTTTATTAAGACTTTCGGAATCTGATTTTACGACATTAAGTTTTAGAACTTGTGATTTTTCGGGATGGGCGATGACTAGACCCGTGTTATCAAACAAATAGGTATAACCCGTTTGACCAAATTTAGCTTTATTGAGGATTGTTTGAATAGCATCCCCTTTAAGGCTCATCATTAATACACAAGGACCTTGAGTTCCTGTTATTGGTATAGCAATGGGAATAATATTATT
>JGI2924J29684_1077669_pt1 | contig 20482 bp, 21 predicted proteins | sample BenlonsequencITS_FD_29684 | JGI IMG/M metagenome (IMG submission 29684)
CCTGCCATGCCTTTAGACAAGGATGCCCAACGAAAAACCGTGTCTTTATCAACTGCAGGACCACCCGGATAGGTTTTCCCATATCCTTTTACAAATGAAATTTCGCCCTTCTCAACAACAGCTAGGGCAAAACCGATCATCTGGTCTTCTTGCATTAATTTTTCAGCACGTTGATCAATATAGGCAAGGTCAAGCACCGGCGCGGGCGCTGGCGGCGCTAAAGAAGGCGCACTTATATTTGGTTCCTCATCGAAATGATAAGCACTAGATTCCTGCGCGAGCGCTTGAATACCTGAGAAGAAAACTCCAAGCGCAAAAAATATAGAAACGACTTGATTCATACGACCTAAGAATGACGACATTTTGAACCTTTGCCAAATTGACAGACCTATATTGCAAGCTGCACTTTGCGACCAATCGAGTCAGAATTGAGGTGAAACCATCTTTTTATTCAATTTAGCAAAACGCACAGAATGTGATTATATTCTGAACCTTCAATCTGAACAGCTCATTAATCAATTATGTTGAGAGAAACAAAATTCAACTCGTCCTCCAGATGGAATATCACGCATGAATTTGACCAGAAATTACCAGCAACTTGCCCTCTATAATCAATGGATGACAACCAAAATCTATACCGCCATAAAAGACCTAACGATTGAAGAGCTGAAAAAGGATCGTGGTGCTTTTTTTAAATCCATTCATTCAACTCTGAACCATCTCCTCTGGGCTGACATTCGTTGGATGAACAGGTTTACTGGTAAAACTTATCCAATCCAGGACGGGCAAATGGGCGTCGACTTATTTGACGATTTTCAAACCCTGCGTGATGAACATTTCAAAATGGCAGCATACATCATAAAATGGTCCAACACACTTGAAGAAAACCAAGTATCAGGTGATCTGAGTTGGAAACCCGCATGGGGTGGTGATTTAATCACTAAACCCTTCTGGCTATGCATCACACACTTGTTCAATCACCAAACCCATCATCGTGGCCAAATTACACAAATGCTCAAGCCAATCGGCATTGATGTTGGCGACACTGATCTGCCGCTTATGCCGAAATAAGAGCATGGAAACAAAAAGGCCAGAAAATATCTGGCCCTTAAATCAAACTAAAATGTATCAGAAGACTTGGGCTTCACGCGACCTTCAATACGATCTGTCATTTTGGCAACCAGTGTAGAATTCCCGCAAACGAGATCCCCATCATTTAGCGGTTCCTTACCGCCAAGGCCATTGACGACACCGCCAGCTTCGCGAACTAGAACAATTCCCGCCGCCACATCCCATGGTGCCAACCCTCTTTCCCAGAAACCATCAAAGCGACCAGCAGCGACATAAGCCAAATCAAGCGAAGCTGCACCAAAACGGCGAATACCAGCAACTTCACCCATTAAGATGTTAAGTTCTTTCAAAAACTCCGGGTGATCACCACGCCCCATAAAGGGAATGCCTGTGGCAAGAACGCTTTCGCCAAGTTTACGGCGATTAGATACACGTAGACGTCTATTTTCTAACCAAGCACCTTCACCTGTCTCTGCCCAGAAAATTTCATTGCGGATCACATCATGCACAACACCTGCACGCAATTCACCATCGCGCTCAAGCCCGATTGATACGGCGAAATGCGGGATACCATGAAGGAAATTTGTTGTGCCATCTAACGGGTCAACAATAAAACGGTGTGATTTATCAGATCCCTCTACAATGCCGCCCTCTTCCATCAAAAAGCCATAGCCCGGACGCTTCTTGGATAAGCGATCAAAACATATCTCTTCGGCTTTTCTGTCAGCAGCAGAAACAAAATCTGCCGGTCCTTTTTTAGAAATCTGAAGCTGTTCCACTTCGCCAAAATCACGCAATAATTTACGGCCAGCCGCCTGAGCAGCTTCAATCATTATCGATACGGTGGGTGAAGGACGCGACATTTTTGATTTCCTAAGAGCAGTCTTTGCGATGTGTGTGGAGATCACAAAGTAAAATACCAGACGGGGCGTCTATCCTAGTCAGAGCAAATTATCAAGGTAACAAGCCATTGTAGCTCAATTTCAAGGCGATTTTACAAATTCTACACCCAACAATCAAACCCACCCCTTTTAAATTTCCATCACAAATGAGCAACTAAGAACGAACAAACTATATCACGTAATTGCTATCAGTTATTGCTCTAAAGGCCGGTTTAGCTTTGTAATTACGATCAAACAATAAAGGGTAATTGGTGCGCTCAGTCGGCCTCTCATTGAGCCATGAATGGGCATCGGAAACTCCCCAAAATGAAACGTTTTCTACGCTCGGTCGCAATATTAGGCCATTGAAAAGGTCTCTGAAGATTTGCGCCTGAAGCTTTAATCGCTCTGCGGGCACATTCGCACCAAAATCAGCATCACACCCCGTTTCATTTTGCCAACAAGAACCAGGATCTCCATATACCGACATATCCATTTCCGTAATGTGATTGACGAGTCCAGCAAAAAGATCATCAACTGCATCAATTGCACTTAATACCGAAGATGCGGCATCTCTATAATCTAAATGGCACTGGTGGCCGACACCATGAATCGGTATGTTCCGGTCTAGCAGGTCTTCGACTATCTCAATCAACCGGCCTCTTTTATCTTCAAATTCTGTATTGTACTCATTGATAAAAAGTAATGCATCTGGGTCCGCAGCATGAGCAGCTTCAAATGCCCAATCAATATATTCAGCACTACCAACAGCCTGATACCAATCAGAATTTCTATATGGCGCAGTTGTTTCGCTTGCACTGTCTGAGACTACTTCATTGACCACATGCCAAGAATGCACCTTACCTTTAAAATGCGTCACGACCTCAGTCACATAATTTTGAAGTTTCGTTTTGATTTCATCTTTGGAGCCTAAAAAGAAATAATCAGGTGTCGATGAATGCCAGAGAAGCGTATGGCCATGTAATTCAAAACCATTGGCCTCAGCGAATGCAACCAATTTGTCACCAGCTGAAAAATCGTAAACCCCTTCAGAGGGCGAGATGACATCCGCCTTCATCTCATATTCCGCCATCATAGAATTGAATTGGCTTTTAAGCAGATCGACTATCGGATCATTTGCATCAATCTGAGGCGTTAGTGCCGCCGAACCGATTTTAAAATTATTCCTATATGTGTTGCGCAACAATCCAGATGTGGGTTCATAATCAATTGGCGTCGAGGTGGATGTTGGCGTGGGCGTAGGCGATGAACCTCCCCCTCCACCACTACAACTTCCAAGCGCTAGAAGACTTACGCCACCAACTAAAAACTTCAACCGTTGTCGTGCATCGATCTCAGTCATCATGCTACCTCTCAAACGCGGTCCAATCGAGCCAATAAAATTCGCTCGACGTTTAAATTATTTGGTTAATTATAGAAAAATCAGCTATCTAGGTCAGAATTTGCCGGAAATGTCCGACATTTTCAACCCTTTGACTGCATCAAAACGTTAAAAGCTTCAACCGCTGCTTTAGGTCCGTCAGCATAGTTCCAGACGCCCGATGAAACAGCAAGAAAATCAGCCCCCGCATCAATCAAAGGTTTTGCATTTTCAACCGTAATACCACCAATCGCAACGCAGGGAACTTCAATAAATTGTTGCCACCAAGTCAATGTTTCCAATTCAGCCTTGGCTTTAGGGTCTTTGGTTTGTGTGGGATAGAATGCACCAAAAGCAACATAATCAGCCCCCGCCTCACCTGCTTCCATCCCCAAGTGACGGCTATCATGACACGTCACCCCAACAATAGCATCATCACCAACAATCTGACGCGCGTCTTTCAAAGTCACATCATCTTGCCCAATATGCACACCATCTGCGCCAAACTTCTTCGCAAGATCTGGACGGTCATTGATCAATACAGCCACATCTTTGGCCTGCGCCATTGGAAGTATACGTTTCGCAACTGCTTCTATATGTGCATCACTTGCAGCAACACCTTCACGCGTTTTCAAGCGGATCTGAAGACACGCAACATCTCCCCCATCCAAGGCTTGCTCACAATCACGTGCAAAAGCTTCCACATCCTCAATAACAGGAGGCGTGATCAAGTATAGGCGGCATTCTTGGTTCATCATTTAATCTTATTAAGGCAAAGAGCTTTGGTAACTAAATCTATATGTCAGCCTTTTATGGTTTTTGCATCAGAAAATTGACCAAGCCGCATATTGTCCCGCTTTAAAATAAAAACCCGCCCCTATATCTAAGGAGCGGGTAAAATAAATTGTCCAATCAATATGGAAATGCGACTGATTTAGCCAGCTTTAGAAGCTTCACAAATGCAATCGATTGTTGCTGAAAGCGTTGCATCAAACTCATCATCACTTTGCTTGGCTGAAAGACCTTCAAGCGTCGCACGCGAGAAACTCGCAATCATGCCTGTGTTAGATGCAAGCTTTGCATTCGCGTCTTCTCGTGAATAACCACCAGAAAGCGCCACAACACGTTGCACGCGTGGGTGATCGATCAATGGCTTGTAGAAGTTTGCTTCGCTTGGAAGTGACAGCTTCAACATAACCTGCAAATCGTCTGGCAGCGCATCTAGCTGTTTTGTGATCTCAGTGCGAAGAATAGCTTCAGCTTCGGCTTTGTCAGCAATTGTGATTGTCACTTCTGGTTCAATGATCGGCATTAAACCATGTGACAAAATCTGCTTACCAACTTCAAACTGCTGAGCAACAACAGCCGCGATACCAGCTTCATTAGCTGCATTCACAACAGAGCGCATTTTCGTACCATAAACACCATTGGCAACAGCACGCTCAAGCAAAGCATCCAAACCTGGGTTTGGCTTCATCAACTGAACACCGTCTTTTTCGTCTGCAAGACCTTTATCAATTTTCAAGAATGGAACAACGCCGCGCTTTTCCCAAAGATATTTTGCTGTTGGCATGCCATCAATTTGGCCATCCATCGTGCGCTCAAACAAAATAGCACCGATAACTTTTTCGCCATTGAAAGCTGGTGATTTAATGATGCGAGTACGCATTTCATGAACAAGCGCAAACATTTCATCATCATTGGAATATTCGTTCTCTTCTACACCATAAGCTTTAAGAGCTTTAGGCGTTGAACCACCTGATTGGTCCAGAGCAGCTACGAATCCAATTTTGGTTGCCGCTTGGTGCGCCATTTCTTTGTTAGTCATTCTATTTTGTCCCATTTGCATTCGCGTTTTCGCGATTATTGCTTTATTGCGGTTGCACGAAACCCTAGCAGATTTCGTGCCGCCATTTCATCTTCTAACATTATATGCATCTATAACGTCAGTTTTGTTACGTTTTTAGGCACGTAGCGCTTCAACACCTGGCAAAATTTTACCTTCCATCCACTCTAGGAAGGCACCGCCAGCTGTAGAAATAAAGGTGAAATCCTCAGCCGCACCTGCATGATTAAGCGCTGCAACAGTGTCTCCACCGCCTGCAACCGCAGTAATCTTACCAGATTTTGCGAGATCACCAGCACCTTTTGCAGCTGCCACTGTCGCTTCATCAAATGGCTCAAGTTCAAACGCACCAAGCGGACCATTCCAGACAACTGTCTTAGATTTAGACATTTCATCGACAAGTGCTGCTGCTGCGATAGGACCTGCATCAAGGATCATCTCATCATCAGCCACATCATTTGCGTCACAAATACGCGACGGTGCAAATGCTTTAAATTCTTTGGCACACACAACATCTGTTGGAAGCAAAATCTTACAGCCGGACTTTTCAGCAGCTGCTTTAATTTCTGCAACAGTGCCAGTTAGTTCTGACTCACACAGAGATTTTCCTACATTTATCCCATCTGCAAACAGGAATGTATTCGCCATACCGCCGCCAATTGCCAAAGTATCTACTTTGGACACAAGGTTTTTGAGCAAGTCGATTTTAGAAGATACTTTCGCGCCGCCAACCACAGCCACAACAGGACGAACAGGTGTCCCAAGCGCTGCATCAAGTGATTTCAGCTCTGCTTCCATAGACCGTCCAGCATATGCAGGAAGAAATTTAGTTATCCCCTCCGTTGTGACATGTGCACGGTGCGCCGCAGAAAATGCGTCATTGACGAATATATCACCAAGCTTGGACATTTCTTCTGCAAGAGAAGTATCATTTTTCTCTTCGCCTGCTTCAAAACGTGTATTTTCAAGAAGAATAACATCGCCTTTACCAGCAAGATCAATTGCTTGTTGCGCAACTGGGCCTACGCATGCAGTTGCAAACGTAATAGACTTACCCAACACAGCCTCAATAGCAGGAACAACTGGCCCAAGGCTCATCTCTGGAACCACTTTACCTTTTGGGCGACCAAAGTGTGCCAAGAGCGCTACTTTTGCGCCTTTATCGATGAGAAATTTAATTGTCGGCATTGCGGCGCGCAGACGTGTGTCATCTGTCACTTCGCCGGCATCATTCATAGGTACGTTAAAATCAACACGAACCAAGGCTGTTTTGCCGTCTAGTTCATTGGCAATCGTGTCTATTGTTCGAAAATTCGACATGACTTTCTCCTAATGGTTTAAATCTATGACATTCAGGACAGCAAAACCGTTTAGAATGGCGTCTACTGCAACAGTGGACAATATCATTCCCATTACACGACTTATGACACTAGCTCCAGAAGTCCCGATTAATTTTAGTATTGGATTAGCAAGAAGAAGCAGCACAAAAGTGAACACAAGCACACCCAGCAACAGCCCTGCGGTAGCGGTTTGTTCCAAAACGGAATGCCCATGATTATCGGTAAGAATAATCACAGTCATAATTGCACCCGGCGATGCAATAGATGGCATAGCCAAAGGAAAGACCGCGCTTTGGCTTATTGATTTTGCTTGATTGAGTTCTTCTTCGGGTTTTGAAGGCCCAAATATCATTTGCAGTGCAAACAAAAACAGAATTATCCCGCCTGCAATCTGAAAAGATCCTAACGCCAACCCAAGCGCTTCAAAAACCAGCTGCCCAAGTATCAAAAACGTGTAGAGCACGATTGCGGCGATCAACACACCGATAAGCGCCACTTTAGGGCGGTTTTCAGGTGCCATACCTGCGGTAACTGCAATAAAAATGGGGATCGTTCCAATAGGGTCAATAACCACAAACAGCGTTATCAAATCTCGATAGAGCGATCCCCAATCCATATACTATACTCTTTAGTCAGTTGTTATTAAATAAATTTTGCAAGCTCTACTGCAGTGTCAGACATACGAGTTGAGAAGCCCCACTCATTGTCATACCAAGCTAGAACAGACACAAAGTTTCCATCCATAACCTTAGTTTGGTCAGCGTGGAAAATTGATGAGTGTGGGTCGTGGTTAAAGTCAGAAGATACATGTTTCACTTCAGTGTAACCTAGCACACCTTTCAAAGAACCTTCAGCAGCTTCTTTAACAGCAGCGTTGATTTCTTCGATTGTTGTGTCGCGTTTTGCAACGAATTTCAAATCAACGACAGACACGTTTGGAGTTGGAACACGTAGAGAAAAACCATCAAGCTTTCCGTTCAACTCAGGAAGAACCAAACCAACGGCTTTAGCAGCACCTGTTGATGTCGGGATCATAGACAATGCCGCGGCACGTGCGCGATAAAGGTCATTGTGCATACGGTCGAGTGTCGGCTGGTCACCAGTGTATGAGTGAATTGTTGTCATGATACCTTTTTCGATACCAATCGTGTCATTCAACACTTTAGCAACTGGAGATAGACAGTTAGTCGTACATGACGCGTTAGAAACAACCATGTCATCAGCGGTCAATGTACCGTGGTTCACACCATAAACGATTGTTTTATCAGCATTCGTTGCTGGTGCAGACACAAGAACGCGTTTTGCACCTGCTTCAAGGTGGGCAGACGCTTTTTCTTTTGAGGCGAAGAAACCAGTACATTCCATCGCGATATCAACTTTGTTTTCCGCGTGTGGAAGTTCTTTAGGGTCACGAATAGCTGTTACTTTGATCGCTTTACCGTTTACAATGATGTTATCACCATCAACAGACACATCCGCCTGAAGTGTACCGTGAACAGAGTCATATTTTAGAAGGTGTGCGTTTGTTTCAACCGGACCGAGGTCGTTGATAGACACAACTTCAACATCAGTGCGGTTGTTTTCAATAATAGAACGCAATACCAAACGTCCGATACGGCCAAAGCCGTTAATTGCTATACGTACAGCCATCTTTATATTCCCTTTTTAGTCCCTGTGAGTGTCGCTACGGAATACATGGCCCCGTAGCGAAGTTTTATCAATATTAGTCAGTCAATTAGATTTGCTTTAATGCGGCATCCACAACGGCATCAGACGTGATGTTAAAGTGATTGAACAGATCTTTTGCAGGCGCAGACGCCCCAAATCCATTCATACCAACAAACTCACCATCTGATCCTATCACGCTATCCCAACCAAAACGCACGCCGGCCTCGACGCCAACTTTAGGTAAGTTACTGCCAAGAACTTCAGCTTGGTATGCGTCAGATTGCTCTAGGAATAATTCCATACATGGCATGGACACAACCCGTGCGCCAATGTCCTGAGCTGCGAGCTTCTCTTGAGCTTCCAGTGCAAGACCAACTTCAGATCCAGTCGCAATCAAAACAACTTGAGCTTCACCCTTGGCTTCAGATAAAATGTAAGCGCCTTTTGCCACCAAGTTTTCATCCGTGTGATCTTTACGTGCCGGCACAACACCTTGACGCGTTAAAGCCAAAACAGAAGGTCCGTTTTCACGGCTCAATGCCACTTGCCACGCTTCCATCGTTTCCACACCATCACATGGGCGCATAACGTGTATGTTCGGCATCGCACGCAAAGAAGCCACGTGCTCCACTGGTTGGTGTGTTGGTCCATCTTCACCCAGACCGATTGAATCATGCGTCATGACGTGAATAACGCGCGCACCCATCAAAGCACCCAAACGTATCGCACCACGAGAATAATCAGCAAATGCGAGGAATGTCCCAGAATAAGGGATAACACCGCCATGCTGTGCCATACCATTCATCGCAGCCGCCATTGCGTGTTCACGCACACCATAATGCATATAACGCCCAGCCCAGTCATCACTGTTCAAAGCCGTTGTGTGAGATGTTTTCGTGTTGTTTGAACCAGTCAGGTCTGCCGATCCACCGATCATCTCAGGAATAGCACCTGTCAGCACTTCAAGCGCAGCACCAGACCATTGGCGCGTTGCTTTTGTCGCTTGGCCTTCAGCAACTTCTTTTTTGTGAGCATTCGCCGCAGCTTCTACGCCTTCAGGAAGCTTGCCTGCCATTGCGCGTGTAAATTCAGATGCATTATCTAATGCATTCAAACGTGCTTCCCACGCCTTGCGTACATCCACAGAACGCGCACCCGCAGCACGCCATGCATCCAGCACTTCAGGCACAACCGTAAAACGCTCACTTGGTAAACCAAGGTTTTCACGCAGTGCCGCAGTTTCATCTGCTGGGTATGGACCACCGTGCGCTTTACCTTGTCCGGCAAATGTTGGCGCACCAAAACCAATTGTAGTTTTACAAGCAATCAAGCTTGGCTTGTCTGTGTTTGCTTTTGCGCGCTCTATGGCTTCAGCAACGGCCTCTGGGTCATGACCGTCAACGGCATCGACCTGCCATCCAGAAGAGGCAAAACGCGCTGTTTGTTTTGTTGAATCAGCTACATCAGTACCGCCATCAATCGTCACGGCATTGTCATCGAAAAGTACAATCAACTTGCCAAGCCCCAAATGGCCAGCAAGTGTCAAAGCTTCTTGAGAGATACCTTCCATCAAGCAACCATCACCCGCAATCACATAGGTGTAATGGTCAACAAGCTCATCACCATAGCGCGCATTCATATTGCGTTCGGCAATCGCCATCCCAACAGCTGTGGCAATCCCCTGCCCCAATGGACCTGTTGTTGTCTCAACGCCTTCAGTAATGAAATTTTCAGGGTGCCCAGGTGTCTTAGACCCTAATTGACGGAACTGCTTGATATCTTCCATTGATACGGATGGGTAACCCGTTAAATGCAACAAAGAATAGATGAGCATAGACCCGTGACCAGCAGACAAAACAAAGCGGTCGCGGTCGGCCCATTTAGGTGCTGTCGGGTCAAATTTTAGAAACTGAGCAAACAATACAGTCGCAGCATCTGCCATCCCCAAAGGCAATCCAAGATGCCCAATTCCCGCTTTTTCAATAGCGTCTGTAGAGAGTGCGCGTATGGCATTCGCCATATCCCGATTTGCAACTGTTGATGAACTCATAATGGCTTCCCTGAATTGTTTTTAGCTGAGTTAAACGCATTATAAATTACGTCAAGACCCTTCCGATCAGACCTCGACAAATGGCCATTGCAAAAATTGATTGCATCCAAGTGTTTAGTGAAGCAAAATAGTTAATATGGATCAGCAAGATAACGATAAAAAAAGCGAGCAAGCACCCGTCCGAGATATTCTGGGACAGGCTGAATTACGCCTGAACAATGCCGTCACCTCTTTGACGGGAAGCGTAGACCGTATGCTCGAACGCCTAGAAGCTGCCCGTCCCGCCGAAAGAGAAGCCGAAGCTTTGAGACGCGACCGTGCACGTTTGGCCATGGATCTTGATAGCGCACGCGCAAGAGAAAAAGAATTACAACAGCTCGCCGATGAAGCCTCTAGCGCTTTAGGAGCAGCAATAAAAGAAGTAAGAGAGGCATTGGGCAAAGTCTGACATTGTGGGAAGTACAGACATTAATCAAAACCCGTGTCTTTTTGGGGTGAAAAGATGAGCAAAGCAGAATTAATAATCAATAAGAAGCGCTACATCGTTTCTTGTGAAGAAGGACAGGAAGCACGTTTAACCAAACTTGGTGAACGTCTGGATAAACGTGTCATCGGATTAGCTGAAGTCATGGGAGAGATCGGCGTAGAAAGACTATTCCTAGCTGCCGCTCTATCTCTTCTTGATGAATTGGACGATGCAGAAATGGATGCGGGTGTTAAATCACTTGATGAACGGATAACAGCAATAGAAGCGCGCGCAGCAAAAGCATTATCTGATGCGGCCAGTCGCATTGAATCATTATCTGCACATTTAGAACGCGCTCACTAAACCAGTTTGATCTCAATCTGGTTTAGGCATTTTGCCCTGCCACATAGCCAGATGACCACGCCCATTGGAAATTATATCCACCAAGCCACCCTGTGACATCAACGGCTTCACCAATAAAGAATAATCCCGCTACATTTTTAGCTTCCATCGTTTTTGACGACAGATCATTGGTATCAATACCGCCAATCGTCACCTCAGCGGTACGATAACCTTCCGTGCCAACAGGTTTTAACCGCCAAGCTGAAATACGCTTTGCAATCTCTTCCAATTTCGCGTTGGAAAGATCAGCCATCCGAAAGCTAGCATATGTCTGTTCAGCAATTGATTGGGCCAGACGAGATGGTAAAAATGTTTCCAACACACTTGCCAATTTCTTTTTCGGTGCTTCTTCGCGTCCTTTTTTCAAAGCAGCCAAAGCATCAACACGTTGCGCCAGATTGACTTCAATTTCATTGCCGGGAAGCCAATAAGACGACGCTTGCAGTGCGGCCGGTCCTGATAAACCTCTATGCGTGAAGAGCATGGCTTCATCAAAGGCAATCTCCCCAGTATCAATGCGCGCACGCACAGACACACCAGACAATTCCGACATTTCTGCCAATAATTCTCCGCCAAACATAAAAGGCACGAGTCCCGGACGTGGATCAATAATGTTGAGGCCAAATTGTTTTGCTAATTCATAAGCAAAAGGTGTCGCTCCCATTTTAGGAATAGAAAGCCCGCCCGTTGCCACGATAAGTGACTCACAATGCATATTGCCTATACTTGTCTGCACCAAAAATTCGGTATCACGTTTAGAAACACCTATAATTTCAGTACTCAACCTGATCTCGACATTATTAGCCGCACAATCATCCAACAACATTTGAATAATTTCAGTCGCACTATCATCGCAAAACAATTGGCCCAAAGTTTTCTCGTGATATTTGATGCCCTGCTGATCCACGCGCGCAATAAAATCATGTTGCGTATATTGCTTCAGCGCTGACTTACAAAAATGCGGATTTTGCGAAATGAAGCGGGAGGGATGCGTGTTCACATTTGTAAAATTACAACGTCCACCACCCGAGATACGCACTTTCTCAGCTGGTTTCTTGGCATGATCAATCACGCAGACTGATCGACCGCGTTTTCCCGCCTCAATGGCACTAAAAAGCCCCGCCGCACCTGCGCCAAGGACAATAATATCGTAATTTTCTGAAGACATAACCACCTTGGAACACGGTTTAAGGCTTTAGCCAAGCCAAGAAGCAAATACAAAAAAGCCGCCAAGTCCCACTCGGCGGCGATCTTAACACTATTGACGAAGCTTAGGCAGCCATAACGCGTTCTACTTCATCGACCAATTCTCTTAAGTGGAAAGGTTTAGAAAGCACTTTCGCCCCTGCTGGTGTCGGGCTACCGTTTGAAAGCGCAACAGCCGCAAAGCCAGTAATGAAAACAATCTTCATTGCTGGATCAAGTTCTGCACCTTTGCGCGCCAGCTCGATCCCATCAAGACCAGGCATAACAATGTCAGTCAGAAGCAGATCAAACACTTCTTCCTGAAGTGCTTCAAGCGCTGATTCACCATCATCATAATCACGAACTGTGTGACCTGCCTTTTTAAGCGCATTCACAAGAAAACCGCGCAGACTGTTGTCGTCTTCCGCAAGAATAATTTTAGCCATAATGTCCTGTCTCACCACACCGCTTGTTCGCAATAATAGCAAACTTCCCATAATTGAGTAAAGTTCCAATGAACAATCAAGTGCAACTTCCTTTATTTCATTGATTGCATTCACCTTGCGTCACGGATTATACCATTGGAATGCATGGTCACATTCCCTCTTCTGAAGATAAATCAACACAGGCTCAGGATCTAACCTGCCGCCACATTCTTGACGACTCGCAAGAGAGTTTTTCCATATCTTACCCAGAATCGCATACAAGCCCGCTCGTCTTTGCCTCACCGCATTCGGGCAGATGTTATCCGCGTGCGTTTTTTAGTGCGTGTATTGCCACCCCTCTGGACCTCCGCCGCGTGGAAGATGCCTATGTCGATGTATTATTTGATGATATTCCAGCAATAGGGGCTCCCCTGCTGCGCGCACTTGTAGGTCGTGCATGTCTGGACCTTAACCGAGCCTCCAATGAATTGGACGCTCACCTTATAGATCCACCCATGAAATCACCCCGCCCCAATAGAACACCGCGTGTTCAAGCAGGTTTAGGGTGTATTCCGCGAATAGCATTTTCAGGAAAAACTATATATGGGCGTAAACTTACCCCAGATGAGGTAAAAAAGCGTATTAGAACAATATACCTACCTTATCACAAAGCCCTTGATGCTCTGATAGACACCACCCGCAAACATTTTGGTGTGTCATTCTTGATCGATTGCCACTCAATGCCGTCTCAAAGCGAAATAGGCGGAAATTTCCCGGATATCGTTCTTGGCGATCGCTTTGGCGGATCATGCTCTGCTGAACTGACTCAAAAAGTGGAAGACGCTTTCACTTCACACGGATACAGTGTTGCCAGAAATCGTCCCTATGCAGGTGGATTTATCACCCAATCACAGGGCCGCCCTGAAAAGCAGCGCCATGCTTTGCAAATAGAAATAAATCGAAAGCTCTATTTGGACGAACAAAATGTCTTATTGTCAGAAAATGCTAAAAATCTGAAATCCGACATAAATTCAATTTTTAAAGAATTAAATATTTGGGCAAAGCAAATCGCTCCCAAAACCCCTAAAAATATACCAATCCCGCAATCGCAATAGAGGTACGCAATAAAAAAAGGGCTATGCAAACGCACAGCCCGAAAGTTTTAATAGGGAGGAAACGTTCTGAAAATCAGAACGAATGCGGCGCGAACGCCAGCAAGACCTTTAAACCCCAATCAATTGTGTTTCGCAATTTTTCAAAACGTGTAATGACATTTTTCTAAGCATCCGCCCGTTTCGCTTGCATTCGAGATTTTACTGCACTCCGTTTAAGCAGATTCGGTCTCGATCCATATCAAGCATGGTTAAAATAAGCCCCATTTAAAAAATCTTCGCCGATTTCCTGCATTTGGCCCATAGATTGCTCAGTACCCCCCGACAGGTATTCAATTGGTACGGTGCCAAGCGTGCCAACAAGGTCGGAGTGTAACAATGGCAACAGATGTAGATATTTATGTAGGAAAGCGCCTTCGTCGCAGACGCCGTCTTCTAGGGATGACCCAACAAGACCTAGCCTCTGAGATTGGTGTACGTTTCCAACAAATTCAAAAATACGAATGTGGCGCAAACCGCATAACAGCCAGTCGTCTTTTCGACCTTGCAAATGCTTTGACAGTTAATGTCAGCTATTTCTTTGATGGACTAGCGCCAGATGGAAAACAAGCACCAGCAAATGACGGCAATGACACATTGTCAGGTGACATTCTTTCTCAAAAAGAAACACTTGAACTTGTTCGTGCCTATTATCGTTTGAGCGAACGCCCACGTCGTCGCCTTCTTGATCTTGCAAAAGCACTTGAAGAAGACAACAAAGATCAAGGTGCCGCATAAAAGCGTCACGAAACACACTCTGACTAAGGGGTAGACACACACTACCCCTTCACAGAGTCGATATTCATTGATCACAACACTGCCAATTTATCGACACTGTTCACACAGTGGTCGACTTTCCGCTTGCAAAATATAGCAGCTCTCGGCATCTTGCTCGTATGAGCAATGCACAAGAATTACTAGAACTCACAGCTTTCGCCGAGAAACTGGCCGACGCTGCAGGCAAGACCATTCTACCTTTTTTTAGAGGTGAAGGATCAGTCGCTGACAATAAAGCGACATCTGGTTTTGATCCGGTAACAATTGCTGACAAAGCAGCCGAACAAGCTATTCGTGACATCATAGATAAAGAACGCCCTGATGACGCCATTATGGGCGAAGAATATGGCTATAAAGCCGGTACTTCAGGCTGGACTTGGTATCTTGATCCCATTGATGGCACACGCGCATTCATGTCTGGCCTTCCCGTCTGGACAACGCTCATAGGACTAGTGAGAGAAGAAAAATCGGTCATCGGCATTATCGATCAATCCTATCTGAAAGAGCGCTATGTCGGCACACCTTCTGGATCATATATGATTGATAATGAAGGTAAAAAACACAGTTTAAAAACACGAAACTGTCCCAAATTGACCGACGCCATACTCGCAACGACCGATTATTTCATTTTTACTCATCCCGAACGCGGTGCCTTTGAACATTTACGTGCAACAGCAAAACTCACCCGCTATGGGCTAGATGCATACGCATATGCGCGTGTTGCCGCCGGCACAATGGACATGGTCGCAGAAGCTGGCCTACAATCATATGATGTTGCAGCTCTCATCCCCGTCATCGAAAACGCGGGCGGTGTTGTCACAGACTGGTGCGGAAGACCAGCGCAGCTCGGCGGACAGATTGTAGCTGCTGCAAATCAAAATATTCTGGACGAAGCACTTATTTCACTGCGCCGTTCTGCAAAAGCACTTGATTGTAACTAGTTATATCCCAGCACGATCCAGCATTTTATCAAAAGCGGTCATAAACTGATCCCGACGACTATCTGTTTCCATTAGGATTTCATGCTTTGCCCCAGCAACTTTGATATGCTGAGCGCTCTTCAAACGACTTGCCAGTAAGGCGTGAGAATGATTGTCCACGAGTGCTTCTTCCAATGCCGATGCAATGAGTATTGGGATATTGATATGATCTAATGCCTTGGGCTGAGCTAAAGTCTTAGATACCTTCAGCGCCTCATTCACCCAGCCCCAAGTAATTGCACCCAATGCCAATTTTGAGTTTGCTTTGATTAGGTCTTGTTGGACCTTCCAACGTTTTTCATAATTGGTAATGATATTGCCTTCAAATTTCTCATCGAGATCATGCTTATGGACAAGTTTTTCAGATCTCCCGATTTTGCACATTATGGGCACAAGCGGATGCAGAATTTTCGCTATTTTAAGCCCCCACATTGGCGCACAAAAAGCAGCAGCTTCAACATCAAGTACTTGTTGCCGTATTGCTTCTAGGGCGATAGCTCCGCCCATAGAATGCGCCAATACAACTCTTGCTCCATAAAGTTTGTGATCAATCGCATTTAGACCACGGCGAAAAGCTTGAATATATGTATTAAAATCATCGATATGTCCCGCTAAGGGATCTTTGAGCATGCGATAAGATAACCCTTGCCCAGGCCAATCAAAAGCAACAACGCAAAACCCACGCTCTTGCATGTCCCTAGCAAGTTCAAAATATTTTTCGATGAATTCAGTACGCCCAGGACTGATAATAATTGTTCCACGCGGCGAAGCATATTTAGAACTAGCATGCGCGAACATTCCACGCATTTGACGGTTTTGATCATCTCTAAAATAGAAAATCTCAATCGATTCTGGCGCAGGATTATCCGGTATCAGGACATATTCATTCATCAAAAACTATCCCCATCAAAACCACGCGCAATTTAAGCAAAACCCATATAATATGAGTGCATTCTCAACATATATGGCGAAAAGAATGCACTCTAATTCTGATCAAAATCAGTAGACTAGCTCATGCTTGAAAATAGACCTTGAAGTTTCATAGCAACACTCATGTCACCAGCAACTTTCAATTTACCTTGCATGAAAGCCATCATTGGATCCATTTGACCCTGAGCAAGTTTTTTGAAATCTTCAAAATCAACAGAAATAGTGGCATCAGCCTCACCATCTTCATTGGTGACAGCATTCTGAGCACCATCGATGAACAATTTTCCAATGTCACCAAAGTCAAATTTCACTGTGTTGTCAAAATCTGTTCCTGAAGAAACAACACCGGCAATCTTCGCAGTAATTTCGTTCAAATCCATGTCGTAAATCCTTCCTCATATCGAGGCTATTGATAGTGTTTTGCTACAATTGCCACGATAAAACAGCAATTGCGACTCCCCATATTCTCTTTAGCTGATTTCCTTGGGTAAAGGGAAACCCCCATTTTTAAAATCGCAGGGTAGAACCTAAGCGATAACCAGTATCTGGATCATTGTAAGCAAACAATTTGCGGTCTTTGACTTGCGTTTCTTCCAGTAAATCTGTCGTTTCCATAGTTAACAATTTTGATTTCACCTTTACGGAAAAGGATGCCAACGAAAACCTAGACTGTGTAACCTGCCCAACCTCAGCTTCGGCAAACGCTTCTTCATTCACCATCTCTTCAGTATCGTCTGAACTCTCAAGCGCAAGAATTAGCCACTGATCCACAGCCGCCCTCGTCGCTGCCATATCTGCATCACTTAAGTCCAAGAACACACTATCCCCATTTGCATCCACAGCTAGGAAAACAGGTCCTTTGGTATCTTCCAATCCATAATCGGACTTTATTTTTTCTGCTCGCTCATAATCATAAGCATCTCGCAGTGCATCACAGCTTGAAAAATTGCCTGGTTCATCTTTGAGCAACCAGTAAGTCACAAAAAAATCCTGATCCGGTGCATCTGCTTTAGCCTCGGCATGTGTCCTTAACTCTTTCGTGTAAGCATCACACAACACAGCATTTTTCAGCTCTTCACTTTTATCAAACAACACCAAACCAACGGGAAGCTCGCCTTCTTTTGGCAAAAAGCCCTCGTCTGCTCTTAAAAAATCAGTAACGACCTCAAGGGAAGCAACCTCATCCAATGCAACCTCGTCATCGGAACTTGCTTCCATCCCCATATCTTCATCAGGTTCAGGCAGAACAGGAGGAGGAGGAGGCGGAGGTGGTGGTGGAAAATCTTCTTGAGTTTCACTCGGGTAGGAATCCTCAGGTGGCGCACTACAGGCAAACGTAAATACACTTAGAAAAAGCGCACTCAAAGCAATAAAACGTTTCATCTCCGACACCCCTTTTATCATAGATAACTTAAAGCTAAGTCCCACCTTAATAGCATTACCAGACAATGAAAATAGAATGGCACCCCTTCTGCATTGTGAGAAGGGATGCCACGTTAGTTTTTTTAACTTGTTTTTATTCAGCTTCTGGCTTCATAAATTTCAATGTCATACGGTCAGATTCACCAATCGCTGCGTATTTTGCGCTATCGAAATCTGCCGCCGGCTCTTCTCCACGTGGTGCAGAACGATTTACAGGCGGCAAAGTCCAAACACCAAATGGGTGGTCAGCCGTATCCGCAGGATTTGCATTGATTTCAGAACTTGCCACAAATTCAAACCCTGCTTCTTCAGCCATTTGACGCACCAAAGACTCCTGAACATATCCACCGCTACCAGAAGGGTCTTGTTCTGCAGCTGTTGGCAAACGGTGCTCAACGACACCCAATATTCCACCAGGCTTTAAAGCTCTAAAAGAATCTGCAAACATTTTGTCGGCATAAGATCCACCCATCCAATTGTGAACATTTCTAAATGTCAGAACCACATCGGCTGTTCCTTCAACACCCAACCCATCAGATTCTTTAGATGCAACTGTAAGCTCGATATCGCCGTAAATTTCTGGTTTTGACAAGAACGCTTCTGTGTATTTCTCGATACCATTTTTTGCATAATCAGAAGATGCTGGATCAAAAGAAGCCGCAATCAATTTTCCGCCACCTGATTTTAGGTATGGCCCTAAAACAGATGTGTACCAGCCACCGCCGGGCCAAATTTCAACGACAGTGTCACTGTTTTCAACACCAAAGAACTCTAATGTCTCAGCAGGATGGCGCCAAACATCACGCTCTGGAGCAACGCGCCAGTCACCCTCCAAAGCAAGCTCAATTGCACTTTTTTCGGCTTCAACTTCAGTTGTTTCTACAGTTTCGGATGCTGATTTTACATCCTCATTTGTAGGTGTTGATGTTTCTGGCTCACATGCAACGAGTGCAAATACTGCGGCTCCTGCCATCAAAATTTGAGTTGTTTTCATGGGTATTTCCCTCCACCTAAAATCAATAATTTGGACATTATCTATTTTGTTGCCCTTGAACACCCTAATCTTCATTCCTAACTTTAATCCAGAGACGCCGATGACGGGTCTCTCAAGCAAAGCGATGAACATTTGTTGCGTGATGCTTGGAATTTGAAACTGTGAACCGGAACAATCGACACCCGGATCGCGCCTGTTGCTGAAGAAGGACAGATTATGAGCACGATTGATTTAACACCACTATACCGCACAATGGTTGGATTTGACCGCATGGCAAACCTAATAAATACCGCACAGCGACTAGATGGTGCACAGGGCTATCCCCCTTATAACATTGAACAATTAGACGAAAATGCATTTGCAATTGAAATTGCTGTCGCTGGTTTTTCTGAAGATGATCTAGAAATAGAAATCAAAGAAGGCCAACTGACCGTTGTCGGCAAAAAGGCAGGGCCAGACAGTTCATCAGATGCAAATGAGCGTAACTTCCTCCATCGCGGAATCGCCGAACGCGGCTTTGTCCGTCGCTTTCAGGTTGCCGATCACGTTATCGTGACCCAAGCCGATTTGAAGCACGGTATGCTGCGTATAGACCTTATTCGTGAGCTTCCAGAAGCTATGAAGCCCCGCAAGATAGCAATTGGCAGCGGGACATCTAAGGCGCAACCAGAAGCGATTGACGGTCAAGCCACTGCTGAAACAACAAAAATCGGTGTCGCGTAATAGAGCGCTCTCACCAGAACAAGACTTAAAGATGGATTAGATATTTCGTCCGTCTTTTAAATCCCTGAATGATCCCCCGATTCAGGTAAGCGATACTGCCGATCTCTCTCCCCTCCCGAGATCAGAGCAGTATCGCTTTTTGTTTTTAAATAAGGCTTTTAAACGCTGGATACCAAACTCAATACCTGAGAAATCAAACTATTGAGAATGCCCGGATGCAGACAAACCGTAACAAGAAGTCCAGCAATAGCACCACCGAGATGTGCTTCATGTCCGATTTTAGAGTCTTCATTCCCAGAAGCAAAAGCAGAATATGAGATGAATGCTACTCCAAATACGATGGCCGGAATGGGAATAATCATAAACAAATAAATCAATGAGAATGGTTCAAACATGCAGAATGAGATCAATGCACCCGAAACTGCACCAGATGCTCCAACCGCAGAATAATCAAGCCGTCTATAATTTTCCAATACAGCCCACGCTCCACCAGCAATGAGCGATACAAAATAAACCAGCAAATATCCTGTCGGCCCCAGCAGTTTTATTTCTAAATACGGGCCAAAAAAGAAGAGCGTCAGCATATTAAGCAATAAATGCCCCGGCGACACATGCAGAAAGCCTGATGTTAAAACCCGATACCATTGGTGCTTCTGGACAATGTCACCAACCAATAAATAATTCGCACGAAAAAATTTCTCGTTTGAAAAACCGATCAATGAAAATGCCACATTCGCCGCAATTAGCGCCAACGTGATCGGTGCCCCCAATAAAACTTCGAACATCAATC
>JGI2924J29684_1077668_pt1 | contig 20464 bp, 15 predicted proteins | sample BenlonsequencITS_FD_29684 | JGI IMG/M metagenome (IMG submission 29684)
CCGGCCCCCGAGCCGTAACCGACTACAAGTACCCTTTCACCCAGCTTACCTTGCTCGAGAACAGTAACCAAACCTAAAAGCGGGGCAGCAGTACCGGTATCCCCTAAAAGTGGTGCCAAGTTAGCAGTCTTTGCCGCTTCAGGCTGAATACCCAATATTTTTGCTACGGCTTGCAGGCTCTTCCCATCAGGTTCGGCTGTAGCCAGGTATTTAATAGATTCTCCCGTTAGCCCCAACCGCGTGAGCAAAGCCAGGCTCGCCCCTATAACTGCCCGCTGAAAACCATACTCCTTTTCCAATCGGCTATCTTCATGTCGCCGGAGTGATTTTTCCCCACGCGGTCGCCATATATTAGCAAACTCACTGGTAAATGATGCAGCTCCCAAAAAATCTGCAATCACCGTTTCTTTTCCCACCACCAAGGCTACTGCCCCGGCACCTAAACTCTGCTCCAACATATCTCCCGCCCGGGCCAACCGGTTATCACTTGCAATCACCAGACCAAGGTTAATGTCGCCGGCCCGCACTTGAGCCATACAATTAACCAAAGCCGCAACACCGGCCCTGGTGGATTGACCCATATCAACTGCAAGGACTTCCGCCGGTGCCCCAATAGCTGTTTGGATTAACGCGGCCATAGACTTTTCTTCACAGGGGGCCGAAGTGCTGGCTGTATAAATAGCCTCTATTTTTTCCACTTCCACCCCGGCATGTGTTATAGCTCGTTTTGCTGCCATAACAGCCATTGTTACAGTGTCCTCGTCAAGGTCGGCAACAGGCTTTTCCTTAACCCCCGGGACATTCCCGGCCATGGGCCACACCGTTTTTATTTCTTTAGCTGTGATACGTAACGAGGGAATATACGCCCCGTATCCAATGATCCCTGCCAAACGCCCACCCCTTTCTTTGTCTGTACTTTCGTAGAAACCTTAATGAAAGTTGAAAATGATTACCTGATGCTTTTCACAAAAAGACCACGTTAAGCAATTAGCCATGCAATAAGCATACCAGTTTAATAACATCCCAGCATTGCGCAAAAAAAGTAGTCAATCTAGGTAATCCCCTTTGCGTTTTCTGCAGGATGACCACATACTAATACTCTGTAACAGATAATATCCTTTTTTTACCATTACTTTTTCCCACTTTTAGTACAGCGCTTTTGCAAAGCATTACTGCAAAATTGCTACTCTGCCTAAAAATCACATCCTCAAGTTAAAAATATAATATTGATAGGATCCTCCACCCAATGTTATAAGCCATTGATAAATAATTAAGACATGCTTCATTAGGAGGCATGTCCGCACAATAGAGGTACAAGCATCATATATTTTTGTTGTTTTGGCATTGGTAAACTGCAAAACAGCAAAACAAATCGTCGCGCTTAAACAGTAATAATAATTTTCCCTAGACTGTTTTTTTGCAATAGTGTTTGGGATTGATTAAGAATTAAATTTTATGCGTCTTATAACACCTAAAAATTCACATATGAGCAAAAATATGAGCAAAAATGAGAGATTTTTTAAGGTTTAAAATAAATAATCTCCTACGCTTTGGTATAAATATTGCGTGTTTATCAGTTTAATTTGCTGAAAGGTTTTACTTTAGGCCAGCAATTTAAATTTAATTCTATTTTTAGTTAATTGTTCGGTTTCTCGTTCAAATATTACATAAATTTCTGTTACCTGAGGACGGGAATTAAAGGTCAGCCAAACTCGACAAAAATTTATATGGGAGGTGTAATTTATATGGTATGAATTTACAAAAAAACTTTGTAAGCACTATATATTGGTAACCACAAAATACAAAAGAATACGTTTTAGGGGGTTAAAAGATGACGCTACGTTATTGGACATATGAGCTTATTGGACAGAAATTTTGGAATGAGCCCGCCGAGATCATGAGCCGGGAAAAACTGGATGCTTTTCATCTTCAACGTCTTAAATCCCTTTTAAATCATGCTTATCAAAATAGCCGCTTTTACAGGGAAAAATGGGACAGTATTGGTTTTCACCCGCAAGATGTAAAAACATTGGATGATTTCAAAACCAAGGTGCCCCTAACTGACAAAAAAGACTTTTTACATCTCCAGAGTGAAAACCCGCTTTATGGATTAACCAGTGCTGTACAGGAAGATTTCATGGCACATCATTGCAATACTTCCGGTTCAACAGGTGCTCCCTTGAGAATACCCTTTACCATGTACGACACGGAACGCTATGGAGAATCATGGGTTTACGGTTGGTGGGCATTAGGTATCCGACCCACTGATTCTTTTTACTTTGCTTTCAGTTTCGGCTCTTATGCCGGGTTCTAGAGTGCCTATTGGGGTGCCCGGCGCCTGGGGGTGAGGATTATTCCGGGCGGGGGGCAAACAACTGAAGGACACGTAAAAAACATTGCGGAAATGAAACCCACAGTCCTTATCAGTACTCCCAGCTATGCTTTGCGAATAGCGGAAGAGGCACAAAAAATGGGGTTTGACATGCCTAATTCAACCATCAAGTATACTTACCATGCGGGTGAGCCAGGGCCTTGTTCAATCGAAGCAATCCGTATGCAACTAGACGAAGCTTACGGCGCCATTTCCGGGGAATTACTAGGAGTGGCGGAACTTGATGCCATCGCCCCCGGTTGTCCTAACCGAAAAGGTGTGCACATGAACGAAATGAATAATTACTCCTGGACGATGGATCCGAGCACAGGCAAAGAATTAATGGACGGAGAAGTTGGCGAAAACATTATAACTACTTATGTAAATAACGCCCAACCTCTTATTAATTATAGGACCCATGATTTGGTTCGATCATATAGCCATCAAAACCACTGTGGGTGTAGTTGTACCTGGCGTTACCTCGACGGTGTGGTACTTGGGCGCAGTGACTACATGATTACTGTAAAGGCCACCAATGTTTATCCTTCGGCTGTGGAAAATATAGTATTGCAGGTGCCTGGAACTACCAATTACTTCCATTTAGTTTTAACACGAGATGCGGCCGGTCTGGACCAAATGGAAGTTATTTTTGAGCCCAAGCAGGATATTCCCGAGTCTGATTGGGGTAAAATTGCGGGTCAAATTCAAGAGAATGTTAAAGATAAAATAGGCTTGCGGATGAAGGTGGTGGCAAGCGAACCAAATAGCCTGCCTCGTTCCGACTCAGGCAAAATGAAACGCGTAATAGATAAAAGACCAAAGGAATTCCGCCGGGAACTGGATCGATCGCAAAATTAATAACCATTAATATCATTGCAAGGGGGTAACGTGGATGTTACAAGAAGAACATCTTGCCGTGTTAGCTGATATTCGAGCTAAACTATCGGTGTTAATCCGGGATACAAATATTCCAGCGCTTCTCCAATGCTATAAAATGGCTGACATGAACCTTCATTGGGCCAAATGGCTTCAAGGAGAAATCGACGAGATCGTGCCGGAGTTGGAATATAGTAAAGAATAATAACGAGAAATAGTTCAGAATATTGAAAAATAACTAATATTTTTAAAAAGTAATATTAATTTAAAAAAAGTGGCTTCCCTATTAAAGGAAAGCCACTTTGTTAAAATAATCAATTAGCAAATTTACAGAAACATTCTGCAAATTTGCTAATTGACATAGAGTGAGTAAACTAAGTGATAACTTTTATCTATTGTATACTTTATAACTATATTGAATAGACGCCATATGGGGTCAAGGCTAGGGCTAGGCCGATGCCGGCCACTACCATACATTTTTTAAAATGCCAATGGCTGTTCTGTGATAAGTTTAATGTTTTAAATAACTTGGACGGGGCAAACGCTTTAGTGGATAATATTATTGACATCGTAGCCCAGCATTCGATATAGAAAGTGGTGCTTGGTATGGAGGCTAAAGATTAAGAAGTTGGACAAGTTGATTATCAAACACCCTGAGGCTATGCCCCAGACTTTAACTTCTATTAAAGGGGTTGGCCAGGTTTATGCTGCCGGTACTCTTGCAGAAGTCGGTGATATAAGCCGCTTTTAAAATCATAAGTCCCTTGCCAAATTTACTGGCCTTTTTGGAATTAACATCAGTCCGGTGAATAACGGACACATAATACCCGCCGCATTCATTCCGGCAATAAGTACTTGAGTTATTATCTGGTAGAGGCAACCAACCTGATTAGATCATGATTTCTATCACACCCATTACGATTTAAACTGAAAGGTAACTTTGGTCTTAACTATAGTACCCTTTAATTGGTTTGACATTTATGTTAAGGAAGGAATTTTCGACGGACCATAAAAGTTTGAAGCCTGCGAAATAAGGACATCTATTCAAAACCACGGATGTTCTGCCAGAACATTGTGGTTTCTCGTTGCCAAGTCCTGTATTTCAGAAAAGCATAACTCAATTAAGTTATGTCTAATATTGATAGAGCTACGTCATTACATTTAGGCTCTATCCTGCAGCATTCTCTTTAATATTTTGCCAGTAGGGTTTTTCGGAAACTCATCCAAAAACTCTACTTCTCGCGGCAGTTTATATTTGGCTAATTTTAGCGCGCAATAATCGATCACCTCTTGTTTTGTCATTTTTTCACCTTCTCTTAACTTGATGAATGCTTTCGGAATTTCGCCACGAACAGTGTCTTTGAATCCCACTATGGCAACTTCCAAAACTTTCGGGTTCTCGTAAATAATTTCTTCCACCTCTCTGGGATAAACATTGTAACCACCACAAATGATCATGTCTTTTTTTCGGTCGACGATGTAAAAACATCTGTTTTCATTAACCTTACCCAAGTCACCAGTGTGGTACCACTCTCCACTGAAAGCTTCTTTGGTCGCCTCAGGCATCTCCCAGTAACCTTTAAAAATTCCCGGACCTTTGACCAATATTTCACCCACTTCTCCTGGCGGCAGCTCATTACCCGAATCATCTACCACTTTCATCCGGGTACCGTTAGCCTCCTGCCCCACGGAACCTGGTACACTGTGGCCTATTCTGCCATAACTGATGGTCGCGCTGGTTTCAGTAGCGCCATAACATTCACAATATTTAACGCCAAACGTTTTCTCTATTTGTTGAATATATTCCGCTGGCATCGCGGCCCCAGCCGCTTGGGCAAACCGCCAGGCTTCCAAGTTATGTTTATCTTTGTTGTAAACTTCAAGCATAAAAATATACAAAGTCGGGACACCGAGAAAGTGAGTAACTTGATAACGGGATATCAGGTCCAACGCTTTGTCTGTAACAAAACGCCTCATTGTTAAAATACCGGCACCGGCACAAAGCGGCCCGAGTACTGCACACATAAAATATCCATTACTATATGGTGCAGCAGTCAAAACTAAGTCATAGTCATTGACAAGCAGCACAGTTGAGCCATTTAATGTTGCAGCATATGTTACGTTGCCGTGAGTTAGCATAGCCCCCTTTGGTTGTCCGGTTGTACCGGAAGTATAATACAATGCCACCATATCGTCTTTATCGCAATCCACTGTTTGCAGCTTGTCGCTTGCTTCCATAATCAAATTACTAAAATCTAATGTACCCTCTACCGGGTCACCGATAGTGATAATATTTTCTAAGTGAGGTAATTTATCTATATGACTTATCAGGTTCTGTGCGATTTCCGCCGAATCTCCCAGCAGAACTTTTGCCCTGGAGTTGTTGAGGATGTAAATTAATTCGCTTCCCTTATATTGAATGTTACATGATGCGACTGCGGCACCAATCCTTGCTACCGCAAAAAAAGCAAATAAAAATTCGGGGCTATTCGGTAAATAGACTGCTACCCGATCGCCTTTATTTACTCCCATTTTCAGCAGGGCATTACCAAATTTATTGATCATACTTTCAAATTCAAGCCAACTGAATATCCTTCCATCATCCCCGCAAATAATAGCATTTCGATTTGGGTGAAAAGCTGCGTTTGTAATTATATTGGAAATATTCATTTCGTCCCCCCCAAAATAATAATTAATTTCTACCAGCTCCGGGCTCCCCGCCTGCAAAGAGGCAAATCCCATCGTTTATATTTTATTGCATGATTATGCCTTTCAATAAGGTTCAATATGAATTTACCTAATTCCAGGGTGCCCCAATTATTCTTGAAAACATAATTCTTCTTCAAAAGCGTTAAACAGTCTTCCCTATGCAATAAAACTCAGTTGAAGCAAACGTTCGTTACATAGTCGTACTGAACGTTTGCTGTGAGCATATACCCCTTGCAAGGTGCCAACCGTTGTTACCTAATGTGCTGTTTTCTGCATCCAGCGACCCCAATCTTTCTTCTTTACAGGTTAGAGACACACAAGCTTGATACCTGGGGATCTTCCATTCAATACGTTTTAGACCCATATGGTCTAACTCTAACAGTCTGGAGATTGGTAAGTACACTAAAAAATTAAGCACCGAACTATTATCCACGCCCAATTGGAACAGTATGACCTGTATACTCGCATTTAATCACTACAGGGCACGGACCATCAATAGTTCAACTATAATTACATTATGACACCTTTACTACAAGTGCTGCAGCAGTATCCCCAGCCGCGCATCCCGTGAACAGTCCATACCCCCCCCCGAGGATAACCAATTCTTCAATCATTTCAATAATTACACGCCCGGTTGTTGGTCCTTGGGGATGCCCGTATATAAGTGGACTGCCATAATTATTAAAATTCATGACTTCAATGTTCAGTTTCTTGGCAATATATATATCGTTGATCGTAAATGGATTATGCGTCTTTATGGCTTTTACATCCTTTATTCCAATTCCGGCTTTTTCCATAGCCATTCTTGCTGCAGGTATCATAGGAATTGATATATGAGCCTTGGGACCGCGAGCAAAACCGTAGGAAGCTACCTGTATTTCTATGCTGCTGTCAGCACTAAGTTCACGCGCCTTTTCCCTGGTGGATAAAATAATTCCACAGTTACCGTCAGCCGGGTAGGTTTGGGCGCCAAATGAGTGTACTCCTCCCTCAATAGCTGGTTTTAATCTGGCCAGACCTTCCCTGGTTGTAGGAGTAACGCCTTCATCCTCTTGCAGTAACGCGGTTTCTTTTTTTCCCTTTTTATATTCCACCGAGAACATGTAACGCTTCTGGAACTCCCTGTCATTAGCAAGTGCGTCCTGATACTGCTCGTAACGTCTATAAGTCACTGCATCGCAGTCTTCTTTGGTAATACCACCGACCATTTTAACCACATTTTCCGCTGTCTGGATCATGGCGACTCCTCCCCATGGGTCCTTGGCGAAATTATCCATCGCCCAGTTTTCTGCTATGACCATTCCACCGGAACCCATGGGGTTGGGCCAGATAGTGTGCGGGGAGTTGGACATACGGTCTGTCATAAGGCAAAATGCGTTTTCATAAAGACCTGTTTCGATACCCACCGCCGCTTGATTTATGCAGGTCGTGGATGTAGAACAAGCCTGGGGGATATGACAGCCGGGGATTTCCGTAGCTCCCATGAGGGCAGCCGCCCAGGGGGCAGCATAAAAGGTATGCAACTGGCCAACGGTTTTCCCTATAATAAAATATTCAAATATCTTTGGATTCAGATCCTTTGCCGCCAGCCATCTCCTGGCAGTTTTTGCCCCCAGTTCGATGGAGTTTTCATTCTGCAAACTCCCCTGCCAGCGGGCAAAGGGGGAACTGTAATATCCGCGATAAGGAATAAATGCTTTTATATACATAAAATTACCCTCCTCACTTATTGGTAAAATTTGGTTTGCGCTTTTCCATAAAGGCACTAAGCCCTTCCTTGCGGTCATCGCTGGCGAAAGTCAGGATAAAGTTCTTAACTTCGAAATCAAGGGCATCGTTTAGGTACATATTGAGCCCTTTGTCCACCGATCCCTTTAAAACACTCAAGGCGTGCGCCGGACGGGCAGCCAGTTTTAAGGCCAGGGATTTTGCCTCCCGCATCAGTTCGGCGGACGGTACCACCTTGTTAACCAGGCCGATTTGTTCGGCACGGACAGCGTCAATCATATCCCCCAGGAAAAGCAACTCCTTTGCCCTGGAGGCGCCAATCAAACGCGGCAAACGCTGTGTGCCACCATTGCCTGGGATAATGCCCAGGGTTATCTCGGGCAGCCCGAACTTTGCCTTGTCCGATGCTATTCTAAAGTCGCAGGTCAGCGCCACCTCAAGCCCACCGCCCAAAGCCAATCCGTTTATAGCAGCGATGACCGGCTTTTTTATGTTTTCTATTTGGCTGCACGTATGCAAAGAAACCAGGCAGAACCTGTACATCTCCACTGGTGTCAAGTCTTTTATCTCACTGATGTCAGCACCGGCGGCAAAGGCTTTTTCTCCGGAACCTGTAATAATCACCGCCCGCACAGACGGGTCATCATCCAGATCTCCGGCCACCTGAGTCAATTCCCGGTAGAGTTTGCTGTTTAACGGGTTTACCGGGAGGCGATTTAGATAAACCACGGCGATACCGTCCTCGATATTGACTATAAGTGTATCAAAAGCCATGTTTATTCCCCCTTTCATTAGTCGAAACACCTGTGCCTGTCTTGCGCCGTAAGTGGCCGAACTAAAGCTGCATTCATCTTAGGCCTTTTATTTCGGTTGCATCCTGATCGCTCCGTCCAGGCGGATTGTACTTCCGTTCAGCATCGGGTTCTGTACGATATCTTTCACCAGCCTGGCAAATTCATCCGGCCTTCCGAGTCTGGATGGAAACGGAACCATTTTGCCCAATGCATCCCTGGTGCTTTCAGGCAGACTACCCATCATGGGAGTATCAAAAATCCCAGGAGCAATCCCCATGACACGAATCCCGTAATAAGCCAGTTCCCGTGCCATAGGCAGGATCATGCTTACTATCCCTCCCTTGGAAGCACTGTAAGCCGCCTGCCCGATTTGTCCCTCAAAGGCTGCAACCGAAGCAGTGTTAATAATAACCCCCCTTTCTCCTTCATCATTGGGAATATTTTTTACCATCTTCTCTGCTACAAGACGGATTACGTTGAAGGTACCGATAAGGTTTACCTGGATTACTCGCTGAAAACTTTCCAGTGGCATGGGGCCTTTTTTACCCAACACTTTATGAGCAATGCCGATACCTGCGCAGTTTATAACAATATTAATTCCCCCGAATCTTTCCTGAACAGCGTTCACTGCTTTTAACACACTTTCCTCATCGGTAACATTTACTTTAAAAAAGGTTGCGCTATCACCCAGTTCGACGGCAATTTTACTGCCGGATTCCTCCGCCATGTCGAATATCACTACTTTTGCTCCCTGATCAGAAAAGCGTCTAATTACTGCTTCCCCAAGCCCCGATGCTCCACCCGTAACCACGGCTACCGATCCATTAATTTCCATAATGCAAAACTCCTTTTTTCTTTTTAAATATTCTTTTGAGAGCGACTGTAATTCTTATGTTTTTAACTCAATTGTAATCCTCTGGACATACCACCTTTACTTCAGAATTATTTCCTTATGATCTTCCACAGCCAACGCCTTTAAATCCGCCAACCAAAAAGGAATCTTCCTTAATGTCCTTAGAACAAGATGATTAAAAAAAACTTTTTAGGTCAAGGATCTTTAAGCCTTCTAACATACGACCTATATGTCATCACTCCAAGTTGTTAATTAATTAACTTTAGTTAAAAGTAATTTCCAGATATTGATTATCCCGGAGCATTCTCCTTAAGATTTTGCCAGTGGGACTTTTGGGCAACAAATCCAATACCGAACTTCTCAATTCCTCTAACATATTCCATAGACACGAAAGCACCGCTGATATTAGGTAGGGTTCTAAAGGTCCTAAAACACCAATAGATTGCCAATGACCAAGCGCTGTATATCTGAAGTGCCCTCTCCTATTGTAAGAAACCTGGCGTCACGATAAAGTCTCTGAACCGGATATTCCATCATAATCCCGTACCCGCCATGAATCTCCACTGCTTTTGTAGCTATACGATTGGCAGCTTCAGATGCAAAAAGTTTAGCTATCGATGCTTCCTTAGCCCGCTCTTTATTGACATCAGACAACCAGGCGCTATAATAAACTAACAGTCGCGCAGCTTCTAAATCCACCGCCATATCCGCCAGTTTAAAATTAACAGCTTGAAATTTCCCGATTTGCTGACCGAACTGTTCTCTTTGCCGTGCATAAGTCAAACCAGCATCAAAAGCCGCCCGGCAAACCCCCAGGCAATTAGCCGCCGTCATAATACGCCCGTCAACTAATGATTCTTTTAAATAATCAAAGCCTTTGCCCTCCTCCCCCAGCAAGGCACCTGAAGGCACAAAACATTCTTCAAAAATTAGCTCACCCGTATCTGATCCCCGTATACTCATCTTAGATAATTTCCGCAATACTTGAAAACCCGGTGTTTCTTTGTCAACAATAAAAAGGCTGATTCCTTTTCTGCCTTTGGCAAAATCAGTTTTCGCAGCGACAATAGCATAATTAGCCCTAAGAGCATTGGTAATGAAAGTTTTACTCCCATTAAGCAAGTAGCCATCTCTAACCTTCCTGGCCGTTGTTTGAATAGCAGCCACATCGGAACCCGCATTAGGCTCAGTAAGAGCAAAACAGCCAATTTTTTCTCCTTTGATGGCTGGGACAAGGTATTTCTGCTTTTGTTCCTCAGAGCCAAACCGGTAAATTGGCATTGTTCCCGCAGAAGTGTGCACGGATACCGCCGCAGCCACGCTCATTGAACCATACGCCATTTCCTCCACCATAATTATGTAGCTGATCATATCACTACCCGCGCCGCCATAAGCTTCCGGGTAACGGATACCAAAATACCCTTGTTTAGCAATATCCTGCAACAAATGGGAAGGAATTTCTTCTCCTGCATCAATTTCTTCAGCCAGGGGTATAATATTTTTTTTCACAAATCGGCTAATTGTTTGCCTGAGTAATTTATGCTCTTCACTTAAAGAAAAATCCATTTTTAAAACCCCCATACTCCTTAATTTTTTATAATACATCAAACGTTTGTCCCCAATTTTTCCTACGCATACATGTTTCATCATTGCCTTTTCTAAGACCAATAGTTTAGAGGGCAATTTGATATGGCGACAAATGTTTGGTGCAATTATGCCTAGATATATTTAACCATTCTTATCTTGGTATGTCAATAACTAACTTTGATTATGTATTCTTCGGCCACTTCTTCAATATCCATGCCGCCGGACCGATGCAATCAGAACGGGCTTTTTGGCGGCCCCATCGATGGTAATGGATATGTAAAGCTCCTTGTCGATTGCAGTTTCCCTTCCAACAGGAGTGTCTCCACCGGCAGGCCCCGAATGGTGGTCATGCCAAAAAGTTCACCGTCTGCGGCCCCAGCACCTTCCGGGGTATTTGCATAATTGATGCCGCAAGCTTTACCCAGCTTGCCGGACAAAACCTGGGACTCTACAGGGCCGTCTATTTCAGCTGCTACCCGGGCCGCTTCGTCCGGACTGGTTATAATTCTGCCTTTCGGCGCCGGAAGACCGAATTTGGCGAAAAGTTCCTTGCCATGTACTCATACATTTTCACCGGCTTAATCTATCCCCTCTGTTTTTTGTTTATGTGTTTCATGCTAATAATTAATAGTGTATCAAACGTTTGTCGCATTATGATTAAAAAGATAAGATATAATACTATTATCTTTATTGTTTAATATATATTGCCTTTGCAACTTACGTTCTTGAGTTATCGGTTATAGCCTTTAAACAATGACGTAACAATTCCATGGGATAATGGGTGTTCACGGAATCCTCCAAATGCATTCACTACTATTACAAGCTTGTGCTATCTTCACGTGTCTAACTTAGTGCCCTTTTCCGCCTTCAGTTCTATTTTATCAGTCTTAATGGATAAAATCTTTTGCTCAGCAAACTTGACCGGCAAGGAATCGGACGAATTGCGCGACCACTGCCCCTTCCACAAATACAATCTAAGTTATCAGTGACTATTATGCAAGCATAACAGTAATCGTCCCTCGTTAACCGATGTGGTTTAAATATTGGCAGGATAGGATATGCATACTCTCCAAAATTAGAATCATTATAATATTCATGTTAATTATTGCTTTTTGAAAGCCCGTTTATAATTATATCTTCAATAATTGCTGCAATTTCTTCAGAGGATAATTTCCCTTTTACCGAATACCACCTGTACGTCCAGTTCATCATACCTAATAGTGTATATGTGACAACTTTTGAATTTAAGTCTTTAAACTCTCCTTTTTGGATACCTTCCTCGATAATATTCTGTAGAATTATCTCATATTGCTTCTGTGCATCACGGATCTTTTCTTGATATTCCTCGGACAGTTGTTTAGTATCTTCTAGAAGGATGGCAAGTCCCGCCTGGTCTTTCACTATATATTGAACATGGGTATAAATAGCCTGGTGTAATTTTTCGGTAGCCGTGAGATTCTCCATCTGAATTTTTGATAGTACTTCTCTAAATTTAGATATCGCCCGCTCTACAATACGAAATAGTAATTCTTCTTTGCTGTTAATGTAATGATAAAGGCTTCCCCGATAGATTCCTACCGCTTCTGCAATATCCTGCATTGAGGTCCCATGGTAATTTTTTTTGCGAAAAAGTTGAACCGCCGCATCAATAATTGCAGCATAACGTTCTTCAGGTGTAGGCACAATAATAAACTCTCCTTATTGCAACAAATGTTTAGTGCACCAATTACATTTAATCATTCTTATTCTAAAATGTCAATAAACTAATGTTAAAATTCAATGTTTTTCCAAGCGACTGTCTTCATCCCCGAGGGTGGGAACCTCTCTTGTACAAAATTAAAACCCTCCGCCCCAGTATGAGACAAAGGGTTGACCCCCGCGGTACCAGTAAATTTACAGCATACAGCCGTTCTCTTAATAAGATACGTGATTAATAAAATCCAATATCCATCATCCTTTAACAACGGCAGACCGTCCGGGCCTACGCAGTTGCCAACAAGTACTTTGCACTTTCAACCCGCCTTCAATCAGCCCGGACATGTATTCCCACCATACGGGGCAAACAGGTCGTCTCCGTTGAAGTTTCCTATGGGGCTGTTATCGGTATTACCCACCCACAATGTATGATGCGGTAACTCGGGAGATCCCGTCTGCTCTTCCATGCACAATGGGAGTATGGCCTACAAGCGATAAAAAGTAAGGAAGCCAAATGGCGAATGGTGTAGATTGTCAAGGAAAATTTGATCTCCCATGAGAATACCCTTAACCATGTACGACACGGAACGTTATGGAGAATCATGGGTTTACGGTTGGTGGGCATTAGGTATCCGACCCACTAACTCTTTTTAATTTGCCATTAATTTCGGTTTTTATGCAGGGTTTTGGAGAAAAAAATAATGATCATGAAAAAAAAGTTAGAAGCTAAGGGTTATGTAGTATTATTTGAAAAATGTGTGAAGTAGTCATAATAACGAAAATGGTTCAGAATATTGAAAAGTAATTGATATATTTGAAAATAATATCACTTAAAAAAGTAGCCTCATATTAAAAGGAAGCCACTTTTTTTAAAATAATTCAATTAGCAAATTTGTAGTAAAATTCTGCGAATTTGCTAATTGACATAAGAATTGTCATTATTAATTTTATTTTTCCTGAATATGGCGCTATTTAAGAACACCATTAAAAAATAACTCGGTTGTTTCCGTTACAAATCCTTTTGTTGATAGCTGACCCTCCGGGTTAAACCAGTTATGAGAAAAGCTAATAATAGACCATATTGAAAAAGCTAAGAAAGTTAGATTAAAGTTTTTGAGACTCCCTTCATCATTTAGTCTGGATATTTCATTTCTTATTAAATGAATTACCTCTCTTTCATTGTTTTTAATGATTACCTGCTGTTCCGGGTTTAATCGCGGGCTTTCTTTTAACAACAAACCAATTTCCATTTTACTTTCCATTACGCATTGTACCCCATGATCGATAATTCGTTTAATGTTCGTTTGAGGACTATCATTTTTATTTATTGCAGAGCTCACATATTGCATAAGTCTGTCTAGTGAAGAGTTAAGAATGTTGAAAAGAATATCCTCCTTGTTTTGAAAAAAATAATAAAGCCCGGCAACACTGAGTTCACAAGCTTTGGCAAGTTCTCGTATTGAAGTGTTATCATAACCATTTTTACTGAAAAGCACAGTAGCTACTTTAATAATTTCTTCCTTACGGCCAGCCAATTTTTGCCCTCCAATTACTGGATTTTATCTCCGATAAGTTAGTGGGCTACTCCACCCTTCGCTTTGTTCAGGAAGGTACTACCAGGAACATAAACGAAGTTACATAACTTCCTGGTTCAAGTAGACCCTTTACCGCAACCTAGTTCCCAGGCATTTCACCGCCTTTCAGGCAATATAAATTTTTAGGACTCTTTTGGACAGTTGCAGTTGAACCGGAGAGTATACTGAGTGATAGCTTTTTTATCTATAGATAGTTCATAACTATATTGTACCAGAATAACCGACCTAGAACACTGTTTTATTGTAAATATTCATACTTTTCTAAACTACCATATTAAGAAACAAACCCGCCTTCCATCCCCGTCCTTCGCAAGCTTAGGACGGGGATTTCCCGACGGGTTGAGTTAAAACCAGGTTGAACAGACGGGGCGGTCTATTTATACTTAATAACATCCTGAAACCTATGTCCTACCACGGCGTAGAACACGTGATGGTAAAGTTGCCCCGGACAGCAACACCCATGAAGCGAGGATGCTGTAGAATATAGATAATAAAAAAACTTCACTTAAATAACCTTTTACATAATGCCAACCTTCAGTGAGCAAACCCACTATAGGCACCTCCTTTTTTTGTTGTTTTTGTTTTATTTCTTGACCAAGCCCTTAAATAGTACATCACTCCGCACAACCGCATGGGTTCAACCCTGGTAAAACAAAAGTTATGGACAATATTGCATTAATTAGTGAACGCTTGTTAAGTTTATTTTAACAAAATTCTGTCATTTGTCAATAGTCAAAATAGTTTAATCTGTATTTTTACATGTCCATTTTTTTGTATCAACAATCATGCCTATATTTTGCACCATCTATATTGATAATTTAGCTATAACAGACTAAAAAAATAAGCGGGGCGTGTTAACCGCCCCGCTCCTTGCTATTTCCGCAATCCCGCTTTTCTTTCCATAATTGCCCGCACCTGCAGAGGCAGTCCGAACAGGTTGATAAATCCAGCGGCATCAGCCTGGGTGTATACCTCGTCCCGGCCAAAGGTGGCCAGCTCTTCGTTGTAAAGGGAGTAAGGCGAAGTGGTCCCGGCAGGAGTGCAGTTGCCTTTGTAAAGTTTCATGCGCACCGTACCGGTGACCGTGCGCTGGGTTACATCCACAAAGGCGTCCAGCGCCTCCCGCAGCGGAGAGAACCACACCCCGTCGTAAACCAGCTCGGCATAGCGGGAGGCCACCATTTCCTTGTAATGCAAGGTAATGCGATCAATGGTGAGCAGCTCCAGCTCCCGGTGGGCAAGGAAGAGTATGGTACCCCCCGGCGTTTCATAGACACCCCGGGATTTCATACCCACCAAACGGTTTTCCACCATGTCCACAATGCCGATACCGTTGGCCCCGCCCAATTTATTCAATTCCATAACCAGTTCATCGGGGGGCAGCTCCCGGCCGTTGACTTTTTTTGGAATACCCTGTTCAAAATATATTTCCACATAAGTGGGCTCGTCCGGGGCCTTTTCGGGCGGCACGGTGAGCAGCAGCACGTCTCCCGGCGGCTCCTGGCCCGGGTCCTCCAGGGCCCCGCCCTCGTGGGAAAGGTGCCAGAGATTACGGTCCATGCTGTAGGGCCGGGATTTGGTTACAGGCACGGGAATGCCCCGGGCTTCGGCATAGTCAATGGCATCATCCCGGGAGCGAATATCCCACTCCCGCCAGGGAGCAATTATTTTCAATTCGGGCTTTAAGGCCTTCACGGCCAGCTCAAAGCGCACCTGGTCGTTGCCTTTGCCGGTGGCACCGTGGGCTATCGCCTCAGCCCCCTCCTGCTCGGCAATTTCCACCAGCTTTTTGCCGATCAGCGGCCGGGCCATGGAAGTGCCCAGCAGATACTTACCTTCATAAATGGCGCCGGCCTTTAATGTGGGGTAGATATAGTCAGTGACGAATTCCCGCTTCACATCCTCAATGTACAGCTTGCTGGCCCCGCTTTTTAGCGCTTTTTCATGCAGCGGCTCCAGTTCCTCTCCCTGACCCAGATCTGCAGCCATAGCAACAACTTCATAACCATAGTTTTCCTTCAGCCAGGGTATGATAATGGATGTGTCCAGACCCCCTGAATATGCTAAAACCACTTTTTTCATATCGCCAACTCCCTTCTTAATACAACAACGGCCTTACTGACACCCTTTACAGAGCCAAGTGCCAAACATGTACAGGCAGCCTGTATATTACAATACCGTGAATATCATAGCAAATATCATATTAAAGCAGTGCTGGAACTGAATGCATTTTTATACGGAAAACCTTGCTATTATTAATACTTTTCACCCTTATTTACCCATAAGCAGCGCCATTACGGCCTTCTGGGCATGCAGACGGTTTTCGGCCTCATCAAACACCACCGCATGGGGGCCGTCGATTATTTCAGCGGCCACCTCTTCACCCCGGTGAGCGGGCAAACAATGCAGGAATATGTAATCCGGTGCCGCCAAGGCCGCCAGCCGGTCATTGATCTGGTAAGGTGCAAACACCTTCATCCTGGCCTGCTGTTCACTCTCCTGGCCCATGCTGGCCCAGACATCGGTGACCAATACATCGGCCCCCGACACGGCCTCCTCGGGTCTGGTGGTTATAGTGACAGATGCGCCCGTTTCCAGGGCGTCCTGACGGGCCGCCGCCACGATCTCCTCCCGGGGCAGGTAGCCCTCCGGTGAAGCCACGCTGATATGAAGGCCTGTTTTGGCACAGCCATATAGAAGCGAGTGGCAAATGTTGTTGCCGTCGCCCACATAGGCCATTTTCAGCCCGGCCAGGCGACCCTTATGCTCCTGCACCGTCAGCAAATCCGCCAGTATCTGGCAGGGATGAAGCAGGTCGGTAAGACCGTTAATTACGGGCACGGACGCATATTCGGCCAACTCCTCCACATCGCTTTGGGCAAAGGTGCGGATCATGATGCCGTCAAGGTAGCGCCCCAAAACCCGCCCGGAGTCGGCAATACTTTCCCCCCGCCCCAACTGCAGGTCGTTTGAGCTTAAGAACAGGGCATGTCCACCCAGTTGGTACATACCCACCTCGAAACTAACCCTGGTGCGGGTGGAAGACTTTTGAAAAATCATGCCCAATGTCTGCCCCTGCAGCAGCGCATGGGGCTCGCCCTGTTTTTGCATTCGTTTTAGTTGGGCAGCAAAATCAAGCATAAAGGCAATTTGCTGAGGGGTGAAATCATGCAGAGAGAGCATGTCCCTCCCCTTTAATGTCTCCTGGATAGAGTTCATTTATATCACCGCTTTTCAATTAAGATAACCTCATCAATACTTCGTCATAAACATTTATTGACATAGTATTACGCATGATTTACAATTTAACGAATTTGCAAAGACCATTCATATGGGTCCTTAAGTCATTGATAAATAGACAATATCCCAGCGTCTCGCTGTGTCGTTGAAGCCACTTATATGACAAGGAAAAGGTCTTTGTGTCTTTCTTTACAAATACAAGTACTATTCATTTATCCTTTAAGTCGTCAATAAATAAGACAATGCCTCGGTGTCTTTCTGTGTCTTTAAAGTCATCTATAATAAGACAAATGAAACGTCCCCGCGTCTTTTTTTTCAGTCACCAATAAGACAAGGGAAACGTCCCCGTGTCTTATTGCTCCTGCAATACTCCGTCTAAAATCTCCACGGCCTTGTCCACGTCTGCAGTGGTTATAATCAGCGGCGGCACAAAACGCAGTACGGTATTATTGGCGCAGTTAATCAACAGCCCCCGCTCCCGGCAGCGGTTGACAATATCCCCGCCCGGTAGGGCCAATTCCAGACCCAGCATCAGTCCCAATCCGCGCACTTCTTTGATAAAACTGTATTTGCCGGCCAGCATGTGCAGCTTTTCTTTAAAGTATGACCCAACGTGATTACAGTTTTCCAATATTCCGCCTCTTATAGTAGTCTGCATGGCGGCCAGACCCGCAGCACAGGCCAATGGGTTGCCCCCGAAGGTGGCAGCGTGGTCTCCCGGCGCAAAGGCCGCGGCCACCTGCTCTTTGGCCAGCATGGCTCCCATAGGGAAACCGCCGCCCAGCGCCTTGGCCAGGGTTAATATATCAGGTTCCACTCCGTAGTGCTGATAGGCCAGGAATTTGCCGGTGCGCCCCAGGCCGCACTGCACTTCATCAAAAATCAGCAGCAGCCCGTTTTTGTCGCACAGTTCCCGTACGCCGGACAGATATTCCTCAGCAGCAGGCAGGACACCGCCTTCACCCTGCACCGGTTCCAGCATGATGGCACAGGTATGGGGACCCACCGCCCCGGCCAGCGCCTCCAGGTCGTTAAAAGGAACGTACTTAAAACCCTGGGGCAGCGGCTCAAAGCCCTTTTGATACTTGGGTTGGCCGGTGGCTGTAATAGCGGCCAGGGTACGGCCGTGGAACGAATTTTCAGCGGTAATGATTTCATACCTATCAGGACCGTATTGTTTTTTAGCCCATTTGCGGGCCAGCTTAATGGCCCCCTCGTTGGCCTCAGCCCCGCTGTTGCAAAAGAAAACCCGGTCGGCACAGCTGTTTTCCACTAAAATCTCAGCGAGTCGCGCCTGGGGCTCAATATAATACAGATTGCTGACGTGCATCAGCCGGGCAGCCTGTTGCTGTACCGCCTGTACCACAGCCGGGTGGCAGTGCCCCAGTGAATTAACCGCAATACCGGCTACAAAATCAAGGTATTCCCGACCCTCAGCATCCCACAGCAGCGCCCCCTCGCCCCGCACCGGAGCCATGGCAATGCGCCCGTAGGTATGCATAACATACTTATCACTTAACTGCATAATTTCATTGGTGTTCACTATCTCGCCCTTCTTTCTGGTCAGTGCCCGGAAGCACGGGGACGGTTCTCTTACTTCCCAAGGCTCCGCCTCTTCTTCCAGGTCAGTGTACGGCAACCAACGACACTATCACATTTGGGCTATATGGATCAATTGGGTATCCATATTAACCTCATTATGGGGACCACTCAAAATTCGGCACGAATTTACAACAGGGACAATGGAATTAATTTTTAACATCAAACACCAGCAATACAATCGTTCAACTTTCAACACCCGGCACCATCTAAAGTGTTAGTTGGTTACCATGGTACCCACACCACGGTCGGTAAATATCTCCAGCAGCACCGAATGCGGCACCCGGCCGTCTAAAATGTGGGTGGTGCCCACCCCTCCCCGCAGTGCGGATATGCAGCATTCAACCTTGGGGATCATTCCCCCGTCGATGATGCCCTTCTCCACCAGTTGGGGCACACCCTCCCTGGTTACCGTGGAAATCAGCGATGCTTTATCATTGCGATCAGCCAGTATACCTTCTACGTCGGTGAGAATAATCAGTTTATCGGCATTAAGGGCCACCGCCAGGGCCCCCGCGGCGCTATCCGCGTTCACATTGTAACTGTCGCCGCCCTCACCCACGGCCACCGGTGCCACCACGGGAATATAGCCTTCCCGAATTACCGTGGCCACAATACCGGGGTTTACCTGGCGCACTTCACCCACCAGGCCAATGTCCACCATTTCCTCGCTGCCGTCCGGCCTGCGCACGCGGCCCATTTTTTTATCGGCCACCAGCAGATTGCCGTCCTTACCGGAGAGGCCCACCGCATGACCGCCAATATCGTTAATCATACCTACGATATCTTTGTTGATTTTACCCACCAGCACCATCTGGGCAATTTCCATGGTTGCAGCATCCGTAACCCGGAGACCGCCCATAAAACTGCTTTCTATGCCCACTCTTTTCAACATGCCGGTGATTTCCGGCCCACCACCGTGGACAATAACGGGATGCATCCCCACATATTTCATTAATACTGCATCTGTCAGTACCGCCTTTTTTAACTCACAATTAACCATGGCATGGCCGCCATATTTGATAACCACTGTTTTACCGTAAAACTTTTTAATGTAAGGCAGGGCTTCCACCAGAATACCCGCCTTTTCCATAGGGCTCGGCACCCTCCCCACCTCCTTTCTTAGGGGTCAGGCTTAAACTTTCTTAAACTAACTGCATAATTTTAATATATGGATAAAAACACAATGGCATTAGCTGGGCTATTAATTTTATTATTTTAAAGTCTGTTCGAAAGTTCACACGCAATCCGCTTCGAATTTGTACGTTAGTTCAGCCTTTACGTTTCTGCGTTGGTTCAGCTTTCACGCAATGCCCACTTATTCCCTTATTGGCTCCATTCCTCTAAGCTTTCGTCGCCTTGATAGTGCCAGGTTTTAAAGTTTAACATCTAAGATTTTCAACTTTCAACACCCGGC
>JGI2924J29684_1077667_pt1 | contig 20450 bp, 22 predicted proteins | sample BenlonsequencITS_FD_29684 | JGI IMG/M metagenome (IMG submission 29684)
ACTTTGATGTTGATCTCTGTGTTCCTGTACGGCCTGCGCACAAATTCAGAAGTAATAAAACGTAAGAGCTCCTATCCTCTTTTTCAGGAAACGAAAAAGGAGGATTCCATGGATCAGTTACTCTTGTCTGGGAAACATCCGGTGAGACAGTTTCTTGCCTATGCCCTGCCTGCTGTACTGGGAATGTTTCTCTCATCCTTTATCATCGTGGTCGACGGACTATTCATTGGACGATTCGTAGGAAGCCGGGGACTTGCCACCACTAATCTCGTTGTTCCCTTTCTCTATCTGCTTTTGGGAATTTCCATCATGGTCTATGTGGGAGGGATGGTTCCCGCAACCCATAATCTTGGAAAAGGTGATTTCGAGGAGGCCAGCCGAATTTTCTCGATAACCTTTGCACTGGGAACGGTATCGATATTTCTTGTCGTTTTGACAGCCGGGCTCTTCTTTGAAGAGCTGCTCTCTTTTCTCCATCTTGATGGTGTCCTGCGTTCTTATGGTCGCGATTATCTGGGAATTCTGCTTTACTTTTACATCTTTATGACCATCAACATCGGGTTTTCCATCTTTTTGCGTGCGGAGGGGAAACCGGTCCTCTCCCTCTTCTTTTCTCTGGCAGGCAACTGTCTCAATTTTCTGCTCGACTACCTGTTTATTGCGGTATACGGCTGGGGAATGCGGGGGGCCGCCCTTGCCACCGGGATTGCCCTTCTTCTTCCCTTTTTGTTCGGGCTCTTTTACTTCCTTTCCGGACGATCACTGTTTCGTCTTGTGGTCCCCCGTTGCCGGATGCGGGAGATCGTTATGTTGCTGTACAACGGTTCTTCGGAAATGATCGGGCAGTTTTCCGTCTCCATAACCACCTTCATTTTCAATGCGGTGCTCCTTCGGCGCATAGGTGTCGACGGTGTTGCCGCGTATACGGTGGCCGGCTATATCATTATGCTTCAGGGGATGGTCCTAACCGGGATCATCCAGGGCCTTGCCCCGCTGGTCGGACGTGCCTATGGTGCGGAAGATACCCATTCTGTTAAGCGTTTTTTCCGAATTGCCGTGTCTGCCGCCTGCATGGTGGGTGGAATCTCATTTGTTGCCTGCGCAGCCGCTTCCTCCCTCTTGCCTCGTCTGTACAATGTCGATACCCCGCGCTTCCTCAGTGTCGCAAGCACCGGCTTGCTGGTTGTCTCGTTTTCCTTCTTGCTCAACGGCTTCAATATCATTACCACGGCCTTCTTTACCGCCCTTGGAAAAGCAGGACATTCGGCTCTTATTGCCATTCTCCGGGGCGTTGTGGTTATCAATATTCTGGTGCTGATTTTTCCCCGGTTCCTGGGGGATCTTGGTATATGGCTGGCCATTCCCGTCAACGAGCTTCTTGTCGCTTTCGCTGCGCTCTATTTCCTGCATCTTGACAATCGCACACTGGTGGTGAAACGTAGCACATGATGCAGCCACCTTCAGGCTAACAGTGAGAGTATCTCATCCGGATGACCTGCAACGATACAGCGATCTGAAAAATCCTGCCTGGCCCCGGCACCTCCAAGCAGGGCGCAAAACTGTGCCCCTGCTGCCGTTGCCATCTCCTCGTCGGTAGGAGCATCTCCGATGACGAGGATCTGCGAGGGGTGAATGGCAATCTCTCTGGAGAACTGCTCAACGCACCACGGATCCGGTTTTGCTCTGGGAACCTCATCGCCGAAGGCGAAAAACGTGAAGAAGGTCTCGATTCCATGGGCAGAAAGTTCCTTGAGGCAGGACATCCTGCTGTCAGAGCTTGCGAGCCCCTGGATAAGCCCCCTCTTCGCAGCTTTGGTCAGGAGGGCGTGGATGCCCCGGCGCAAAGGGGCCGGGGTTTTGTCCGATGCAAGAATATCTCCTATAAAGCGCCCCACTAGGGATGCGAAGGCCTCGGGGGAGGGAAGGGGTCCGAAGGCGTCGAGGGCTCCTGCCATGGCTGCGGCAATGGAGGCCTCGGTTCCCCTGGCGATCTCTCCCCTTGGGTCGATTCCCTCTTCCCTCACACCGATAGCAGCGAGGCCTGCCGCCACGGCAGCGGCATGATCGGCCTCGGGGATTTCCAATTCCCTGCAAAGCATTCGGAGCAGACGACGGTCGCGGGCTACCCATTGTTCAAGGCTGTCGACCAGGGTTCCGTCCTTGTCCCAGAGCAGTGCTTTGACCGGCTCCGTCATACGCGATCTCCTTTCGCTTTCCGTACCGTTTCCAGGATGTGCCGCGTTGCCACGGCAGGATCCGGTGCCTTCCAGATCGCCGAAATCACCGCCACACCGACACAGCCCCACCCGATAGGGATCGAGGCATTTTCGGCCTGTATTCCGCCGATGGCCATCATTGGAAGGCTGCTTTCTTTTACCATCGATGATAACAGCTTTGCCTCCACATTGGAATAATCCTTCTTTGTCGTTGTGGGAAAGGCTCCAACTCCGAGATAGTCTGCCCCCTGTTCCTGGGCCAGACGCATTTCCCTGAGGTCTGCAACCGAAACGCCGAAGATCCCTCCTTCCGGCCAGATTTGCTTTGCAACCGGCAGGGGAAGGTCGTTCTGGCCGATGTGAAGTCCGTCGGCACCGATCGCCATAGCGATGTCGAGTCGATCGTCCACGACCAGCGGAACACCGAATCTGTGACAGAGTGTCACTAGTTCAATACCACGATCGTAGATCTCTTTGTCGCAATAGCGTCCGCTTTTTTCCCGGTACTGGACCATGGTCGCGCCGTTTTTCAGAGCCGTTTCCACGGTGGAAAGGAATTCGTCTGCGGGGCGGAATCCCGCATCGGTTACGAGGCAAAGGCTCATGGCTGCATTGATGGATTTATACATGGTTGATCCGCTCCGGGTGGAAAAAGGTACTGTCGTCCATACGGCTTGCGGCATCGATGAGCCGTATACGGAAGCTGCCGCTGCCTTCTTCTGCGGCCAATGCCCGGGCTGCCGTCTCTCCGGCCAGGTTCATGGCAAGGATGGCACCTGCCGCCGCCTCAAGCTTCGAAGGAAGGACCGAGACAAAGCATCCGAGGGCCGATGCACTCATGCAGCCCGTGCCGGTTATCCTTCCCATCATGGCCGAGCCGCCGCGAATCTGAAGCGTGTTGCTGCCGTCGGATATGATATCTTCGCGTCCTGTCGCGATCACGGTTATGCCGAAGGCCGAGGCCAGGCTCGATACACTTTCCCGTACCCCCTCTTCGAGGGTTGAATCGACCCCCTTCTGCCTCACCTTCCTGCCTGCAAGGAAGGCGATCTCCGCGGCGTTTCCCTTGACGATGTCCGGGCGCAGGCCTTCAAGAATCTGCCTCGCAGCTTTGCGGCGCGGGGCCGTTGCTCCTGCCCCGACCGGATCGAAAACGATGGGGATGCCAAGTTCCCTTGCCCTGCCGCCTGCGGCCAGCATGGCTTCGATACTATCGGGATTGAGGGTCCCCATGTTCAGGACCAGGGCCCCTGCATGTTCCACCATATCGAGGGCGTCTTCCTTCCAGTCGGTCATAACCGGAGCACCGCCGAAGGCGAGGGTGATATTGGCGCAGTCATTGATCGTCACCATGTTGGTGATGTGGTGAATCAGGGGGGATGCGTTGCGTATGTCGTGAAAAGCTGTGTTTAAGCCTTTGAATTCCATATATGAGCTCCTTTCATGAAGAGAAAATAGGCAATCATCGAGATGAGCATTGCCGGCAGGGAGACACCCAGAGGGGTTCCCTTGGGCAAGAGGATATAGTAGGCTCCGACCCCTGCCGCCCAGGCCGCAAAGCCGAGGATAATCAGGAGTAACGATAGCGGAGCCTTTGCAAAGAAGAGGCGACGGCAGAATATCACCCCGAAGAAGGGGGCAAAGAGGGAGCCCAAAAGATAGAGAAAGCTTTCGTACCAGCCGCCGGGAAGCAGCATGGCAAGCATGAGACCTGCGAAACCGACAAGTAAGGGGGCCACGTGCTTTCCTATTGCGGGAAAGGCAAGGCGAAGGGAGACTCCTGCAGAATGGACGTCGAGAAAACCGGTGGTAACCGTGGATAGCAGGACGACAAAGGCGGCGCCCACTCCCATTCCCACGGCAAGCATACTTTCTACCGCTCCTGCACCGGGGAGTTTAGTGACGGAAAGCAGTCCCAGCAGATACATCCCGCAACTTCCAAGAAAGTAGCCGACGGTTGCGGCCGATACCCCTTTGCGGCCATGTTTTGCGCTGCGGGTGTAATCCCCAACCAGGGGAAGCCAGGAAAGGGGCATGAGAACCGCAAGTTCCAGCATGTTCCCAAAGGCCATGGAATCCGGCTCCTGGGCTTTTGAAATGGCCGAAATTTCCCCTGCTGGAAGGGTGATCAGCTTGATTGCCCACAACAGTGAAAGGATCAGGAGCAGGGCCACCGCAATCATATTAATGCCCCGTATCCCCCTTCGTCCCGCTGCGGTCCAGATAAGCAGGAGCGCTCCTATCAGCAGCCGGGAGACCGGAGGTGATATCGTCATTCCGGCTGCGCTGCTCGCGGCAACAAGTCCCTCGGCTCCGGCGATGATCATCACCGCTGTCCATCCGACCAGTTGAAGGGCGTTTACCAGGGCAAAGCTTGTTACTCCCGGCCTCCCCAGGGTGCTGTCCGCAATGGCGATGGCATCCTTATGCTCTTTCCAGGAGATCCAGCCGACGGCGAAAAATGCTATTCCACCCAAAAGATGGCCGCCGATGATTGCCGCAAGCGCCCCTCCTGTTCCCATGCCGCGGTAGAGGGCCCCGGTGAGAATCTCGGCCAGTGAGATTGCCGCGCCGAACCAGAGGAGGGCGAGCTGGGGAGAGCCGATTGTTGTATTCTCTCTGGTACTTGTATTCATGGCTGTAGCTCCTCTCCGCCGTAGAGGGCGTAAAAGTGGTGGATGGGGCCGCAGCCCCCGCCGATCGCCAGGCCGTGGGCTATGCCTTCGGTCACATATGCCTTTGCCCTTTCTACTGCCGCTTCGAGGCTGAATCCCCGGGCGAGAAAGGCCGCAAGGGCGCTGGAGAGGGAACATCCCGTACCGTGTGTGTGGCGTGCATCAAGGCGCCTGGCCTCAAAACGGCGAAAGCCCTTACCATCTGCCAAAAGATCGACAGAACGGTCGGGATCGGCCGAGTGTCCTCCCTTGATCAGGACAGCCTTTGCTCCCCTCTTCAAAATCTCCAGGGCAAGCCTTTCGCGTTCCTGTTCCGACAGATTTTCGTTTCGTTCGGCCCCCCCGGTCTGTGCCGTCTCCTGCCCTGCGTAGGCAAGTTTCAGGGCTTCGGGGATATTGGGAGTAATGAGGTCTGCAAGAGGAAGCAGCTTTTCAATCAGGAGCCTTTCGGCCTCCTCTGTCAGAAGGCGGTGCCCCGATTTCGCCACCATGACCGGGTCAAGAACCGTAATCGGCGGTTTCCATCTGCGCAGCGCCGCGGCAACCGCTTCGATGATAGGGCCTTCGGCAAGCATGCCGATCTTTACCCCGTCGACACGGATATCAGAAAAAACCGCATCGATCTGGGCCGCGACAATGTCGGGATCCATGGCCCTGACTGCCCTGACTCCCCGGGTGTTTTGGGCCGTTATGGCGGTAATGACCGTCATGCCGTAGACGCCGTTAGCGCTGAAGGCCTTCAAATCGGCCTGAATGCCCGCGCCCCCCGAGCAGTCGCTTCCTGCAATGGAGAGAAGATGTTTCATAGGATCTCCTTATCTACGAGATCCGGCTGGCTAGGGATTAATGAATGGATGATGGATGAATCAACCTCACGCTTTCCTCCGCCGGCATTATCCGGATCAGGTTCATGGGTCGGAAACTTCGCGGGTTTCCATCTCAGCCGGCCAATTCCGGCACCCCAAGGTGTTGTATACCTGCAATGATAGATGTGGCTGAAAGAAAAGTCAATGCAATCGTCAGCTCACCTTGAAAAAAGATATTGGTGATTTCTGCACCACTCCAGACTTTTTGCATAGGCTGCTTCCGGGTTTAGATGATAAGAATCATGCAGGATTTCCATCGACGAAGTGGACATGCTGAATCGATTTCCCCATGAGTTCGAAATAGTCACGTATCCCCTCATGCAGCCGGGCTGCCATATCGACATCAATCATTCCGACCTCTTTCAGCATACGATCGACATCTCGTGCTTTCAGGCATAGGTTGGTCGTTGTTTTCGTTAAATGTTCAAACACGATGGTTACTCCCAACTGTTCCGCTTTTCCGCCTAATATGGATAGTGCTTCGACACAACGATTCCATGCATCCTCTTTGCTTTCATCCCGATATCCCTGTCCCGTGGTGATTAGGGCTTTCGGAGCTTCCATCTGCGATGCGATTTCAAGAGAGCGTGTTAGATACGCTATGCTACGTTTCCTGATAATTGGGTCACTTGATGCGATATTTATCGGATACATGCATTGCTCGGGAGTATAGCAGATGACACGTAGGCCATAGTCTTTGATTTTTTTATATAACGAATGCATCATTTGTTCTGAAAAATCGTCTTGAAATAGATGAGGACCAGCCCCCCAGAGTTCTATCTCTTTTTGTTCCAGTCGTTTCATTGATTCAAGGAAATAATTGAAGCTATACAGCTGATAGGAGTAATTTCCGCAGATGACTTTCGATATGTTCATAACCTGAGTGATTGACAGGTATGTCGTTTGCAACTACGATATAAAAACCAATCAACGAGGAGTTGCCTGTCCGGCTTTGTCGAGATTTAAACAGCAAAACCGGAGCCGAAAAAAACCACACATCAAACCTACTCTTTATGACAGTGTATGAGGTGGGCGTTGTATATATGGTTTTTTCGGGACTTCTTCAGTATCAGTTTATCATGTTATATCCATAGACAATGTTTGCCTCTGTTATTCAAAAGGAGGCACTATGCTAATCACTGTTGAGCAGAAAAAGTCGTTAGAGTCACTCTTCCATGTAATACGAGTAAAAAATATTCAGCCAGGATCAAAGGGAACCGAGAAAGTTGAGCAGATCTTGGCATATCTTGAAGTGATAGACAGCTGTGTCGGAAAGATTTCCAAGAAGAGAGAGCTTGTTTTCATAGACAGTGCGGCAGGAAATTGTTACTTAAGCTTTCTTGTCTATCATTATTATAAAACGCTATGTGATCGGCAGGTGATGATCCACTGTATCGATTCAAATAATCGCTTGATGAAAAACAGCAGAGACATAGCAGAACAGCTTGGATTTCTCAACATGACATTTCACTCCGGAGATATTCTTGACCTACCCATGGTGAAACATGTCGATATTGCATATTCGCTACATGCCTGTGACACGGCCACCGACAAAGCTCTTTGGCTTGGAATAGAGTTGGATGCGCGTTATATATTGTCGGTTGCCTGCTGTCAGCACACTATTCGGAAGAAATTCAAAAATAACGCGATAAAAGGAGTAACACGTTACAAGGCATTCAAAGAACAACTGCTCTATCTTGTGGCCGACACCATGAGAGCCCATCTCGTCGGCATGTGCGGATACAAGACTGATATCTTTGAATTCACCTCTACCCGCAATACAGACAAGAACATCATGATCAGGGCAACGAAGATGGGGTGCTGCCAAAACTCGGATAGCTTAAAGAGTGAATACGCAAAGCTCCGGCAAGGGTTTGGCTTTGAACCTTTCCTGGCGAAGCTGATACAAAAAGATGACATGTAAAAAGCATGCATGTTTTTCCCTTTTTCATGCTACACTCTAAAAAGAAATTTGTGTGAGTGGTTCAATGAAAACACCAGGTGTATATATCGTAGAAAATAATGACTTTCCGAATTCTGTGGTGGAGGTTGCCACAGCCGTACCGGCTTTTATCGGGTATACCGAAAAGGCGGTGAAGGACAATCGTTCTCTATTGAACATGCCGATGAGGATTTCGTCGCTACAAGATTTTACAGCATATTTTGGCGGCGCTCCCGATTATCAGTTTGAACTGACGGAGACGGCAGCGGAAGGTGATGCCGCCTCCGCCGGTGTGATAGGAACGGTTTCAGCCGGAAAGAAGAAGTACACCATTACCCAGAAGTCGACGGACTATTGTCTGTTTCGAAGCCTGCTGCTCTTTTTTGCGAATGGCGGGAATACCTGCTATATCGTTTCCGTGGGCACCTATACAGACGAAATTAATGCAGAGGCGTTACAGAATGGTATTGATGCTCTTATTAAAGAGCAGGAGCCTAGCATGGTGCTCATCCCTGAAGCAATAACATTACCGTCAAAAGGGGCCTGCTACTCCCTGCAGCAGCAGATTCTTGAGCATTGCGGCGGCAAAATGAAAAACCGCATTGCCATACTGGATGTTTATGAGGGTTACAAAGACTTTCGGGCCGCGGAAGGCGATTGCGTAAAGAATTTCCGTGAAGGCATTGGCAACACCTATCTGGATTTTGCTGCGGCCTATTATCCCTGGCTGAATACCGAACTTATATCCGGTAACGAGCTTAGTTTTAAACAGATTTCCAACCGTGATGTTTTGGCGGCATGCATTAAGGAAGAAATGGGACTCGCTGATGCTGCAAAAATCGATGAAAAGGGAGAAAAATTTCTGGAGCTTCTGGATGAACTCTCTTCAAAAAGTTTCACCGCCGACAAAGAAGCATTGATACACAGAACCCTGATTCAGAGCAGTCATGTTTATAACAATATTTTAGAGAACATCAGAGATTATCTGAACAGAATGGCTCCCTCTGCGGCGATAGCCGGGATATACGCTATGGTCGACTCTTCGCGGGGTGTCTGGAAGGCTCCTGCCAATGTGAGCCTGGCGTCTGTGATTTCTCCGACGGTGAATATTTCGCATGACGAACAGGAATATCTGAATCTTCCTTCCGACGGCAAAGCGGTAAACGCCATTCGTTCTTTTACCGGAGAAGGCGTTTTGGTATGGGGAGCCCGTACTCTGGACGGCAACAGTCATGACTGGCGTTATATAAACGTTCGCCGAACGGCAATTATGCTGGAAGAGTCCATCAGCCTGGCTTCGAAAGCCTATGTTTTTGAAGCCAATACAGTAGATACGTGGAACAAGATAAAACGTATGATTTCTAATTTCCTTGAAGGTATCTGGAAACGGGGAGGATTAGCCGGAGCTACTGAGGAAGATGCTTTCAGTGTCCATGTCGGATTGGGAGAAACCATGACTGCCAAGGATATATTGGAAAATATCTTACGTATAAAAATTATGGTGGCGTTAACCCGTCCGAAAGAATTTATTGAAATTACTTTCCAGCAGCACATGCAGAAATCTTAGCTTCTCGATAGCATGGTGCAACTGTATTGACTCTTTATCAATGAAGCCAAGTTTCTTGGCAAGTGAAGCTGTATTCATTCCATCGGTAAATGATTTTGAGATCTGATGTTGCGGAAATGGCAGACTGTTATCGGAGATGTAGGAGAGATACCTATTGGCTTTGCATGATGAAAAATGTTTCATGGTTTCTCTTTGTGTCCGGTTGTTTTAATGTGTCTCATGATAACGATTTTTTTCTTCGTACATAAGCGAGTCAAGATAGCTGATGAAGTCTTCTGCATCTCCCTGAAAGGAAGGCGAGTATTCGTCGCCGCCGATGCTTAATGAAAGTGTATAAGGACAGCCAGACTTCGAACTCGTTTCTATTGCACTGTGGACTCGCGCTATTACTCCATCGAGCTCGGCTCTGTTTGCGTTTGGCAGAATCACGACAAACTCATCACCGGCATAACGTGCAATGAAATCATCAATGCGTAGTGCTGTCTGCATTGCCTTCACGACCATAATAAGCGCTTCGTCGCCAACGACATGCCCATATTGATCGTTTATATGTTTAAAGTCGTTCACGTCTGCCAGGAACGCACAAAATCCCTTTTTTGATTGCCTGCACTCCTGGATCAGAGCCTCGAGATACTCATCGAGGCGTCGTCGGTTATATGCTCCTGTAAGATAGTCGTACATGAGCCTCCGTTCTTGAATGGTGGAATTGAGAACAATCATTGATAATGTATAAGTAGGCAAAAGAATGACAAATTTAGGGAGCAATATCTGCAGCACACCGCCGACGGCCATGGGAACAGGGACGGACATCAACCCCTGAAACACTCTTGGATTGATTGTCTTCTTTCGGGAAAGGGCAAGAATTACTGCCCAGGCGAGATACCCATAGAACACAACGGTGGTGATGTGGAGGAATCTTCCTGGATACAAATACCCGTTTTTGTCGATAGCAAATATACAATCTTTTAAGAGCGAAATGAAACACAAACTTAGGTTTACAAGAGCTGGTACCGAGTAAAGGACAATGGCCTTTCTTTTTCTTCGGTGCGGCGGTAGTGTGACCAACTCTATATAGCCAGCGTAAAGCATGCTGATGAGGGGGGTGCTTACAAAAAGGAGGAAGGTGGAATTCCTTAGGATGACCTGTCCAAGCGTAGTTTTTGTGCCTTCTGTCAGTAATATGGCTGAGTCGCTGAAAAGCGTAATGCATACCAGCAGAAGCATAGATGTAAAAAAGCGGTAATCTAATTTCTTCCGTTCCCGTTTGTCCTGTATTCCCGCAAACAATAATACGATGATTTGCGAACAAAACAAATCGATGTTGATCCTCAGACCGACATCCATGCCTTTTCTCCTCGCCACATGCTGAACGAATACTGCACTGCTGCAGTAAATATGCACTACTATAAGTTTTAGTAGTTATCGAAAGAATAACAAGGAATTATCTGAGTTTTTGATATGGCGATTCTTGAATAAGAATTTGTCGCAACCCATAAAATAGGACCGTATCAAGTCAGGCCGTCTTTCTGAAAATCTGGAATGTCTTTCCCTCAAGGATCTCCTTCGAACTTTCCAAAGATAGTCCTGCCGCTTTCATGGCACTGCATATACCCTCCGGTGATGATGAGTGGCCCCAGTGGCGTCCTCCCTTTGCCGCCTTGTTCCGGTCGATCACCACAAGGCGGCCTTCGGGTTTCATGGCCCGGCTGGCAGATTGAAAATAAAGCTCCGGTCTGGCGATGTGATGGAAGCTATTGTGCGAAAAGATCAAATCTTGGGAGGCCTCTGGAAGGAGACAGCTATGTTCTTCTCCGAGAACCGCGATGATTCGGGATTCCATCCCTTTGTTCCGTGCATAGTCCATCAAAAAACGAAGATTTTTTCCGCTGATGTCGACTGCATAGACCTCGCCGGTGTCGCCGATTTTTCTGGCGAACTCGACGGCAAAAAAGCCACCGCCCGAACCTATGTCCGCCACAACCGATCCCTGTCGAAGAGGGAGGTATGTGAAAATTTCTGCCGCTTCTTTTTTTGCCCTCAGGTTTAAACCCTGCAGGAAAAGTTTATTGAGGATCATGTTCCGCATCCTCAAATCGTTGTCTGAACTTTTCTCTCCACTCATTCCGATGATGATACGTATCTTTGTCATCATGGCCGGTGTGATGTAATCCCCCTTTGAATAAGATGTGGCTTAGCAATACCAGCCCCCAGGCCTGCCAATAGCCGATGACGGAAAGACCGAAAAGCTGGGGCATAAGCCAATTCCAAAGCAGCATGACAACAAGGCCGAGGACAAGGGCAAAGGCCGCTGCGGCAACGATTCCCAGGATAACCCAGAGCCCTATCCTCAATGGGTGAAATTTTCTGTTATGGTAGAACATCTTTTTCCCTCCTGTATATTGAGCCTCACATTTCCTCATGCAAGAGCTCCTTGATTTCCTTTAGTCTTTGTCGTAAAAATTTCACGGCATACCGTTTCCGGGCGGTAAGGGTGTTGATCGATTCCCCGGTCAGCTCGGCGATTTCAGCAAAGGTTCGTCCCTCTATCGCCTGTAATATGAAAACCTCTCGCTGGGACTCGGGCAGTTCATCAAGACTCTCGTAAAGGGTGTCCGCAATAATCCTCCGTAGGTACGCATGCTCACCCCCTGGCAGTTTAAGATCTGCGAGGAGGTCAAGGCCGTCGGTGCCGTCGTCGACGATAAGCTCTGTCTCCTTCTCCCGGCGAAGAGCGCGGGCACGATAGTAGTCGATCACACGATTTTTTACGGAACACCATAGCCAAGCTACCAGGTTATCGATGGGATCGAGAACATTCACATGCTCCGTCGCCCGAACAAATATTTCCTGAAGCATATCTTCTGCCTCTGCCGCATCATCGATACGCCGAATAATGAAATGGAGCATTTTGCCGTACTGATCCCGAAAAACCTGCTCAAGCCGGTGTCCCATTCATCCTCCCTACAATAAGCATAGACGAAGAGGTTAAGGTTTTGGTGTATGATAAACCGTTCTTTTGCGAAATATGATGTCAGTGAAGGATTACAGATTTGATGTGGAAATATTGGGCTTGAAAAATGAATGGTCTCTACTGTCAGGAATCCTGGTGATCTCTATGCCCGAGAGGGGATAGAGATCACCAATATTCGAAACACTACCCAAGGTCAGCGATTTTCTTCCTGTAAGCCTCGGTACCTTCAATGAGTTTATCCAGTATGGCTTCGACTCCCCATACCTTTTCATGTACGTCATAGGGAAAGGTTCTGGACCCTGTAGCCTTAAAATTTCCCAAACGCTTGTGGTACATCTTTGCCAGTACGGGGTAGCCATATGCTTCGGTGCAGGCGGCAAGGACCAGAAAGGTCGCAAGCTCCTGGGCAAGGGCCGGATGATCCTGGCTTGAGCAGTAAAGCCATTTATATAGATCGGGATGAAAGTTTGTGCTGACGCCGTTGAATCCTCTGGACCCCGCCTTCATTGCATCCCAGGCGATTGCCGCATTTGCATTGAGGATTGCCATGCCACTCTTTTTTGTGATGGCCACACGGCGTTGTACGGTTGGCAGATCACAGGAGACATCCTTCATGAAGCTGAACCTCCCACTATCGGCCAGGACCTTGAGTTCTTCATCGGAGACCAGGCGCCTGTAGGGGGCCGGACACTCATAAATTCCCAGGGGCAAGTCCGAAGGAAGTCGTTCCAGTAGCCATTTCAGGTTGCCGATAAAGGTATCTGTTCCTTTGCGGCCGGGGTCGAGGTGGTTTGAGACCAGGACGATACCGTCGGCGCCTGAATCAACCGCCACCTTTAATTCTTCGAGTTGCCCATAGGGATCGTCGCTTGTGTGTCCCGAGGCGACGACGGGAACGCGCCCTTTTACCGTCCTGACGACGAATTTCGCGAGTTCTGATTTTTCCTGAAGGCTGAGGTATTGCATTTCACTGGATTGGCAGACGGCGAATAAGGCATCTGCCCCATGGCTGATGTACCATTCGATTAAAGCCTCCAGACTTTCGTAGTCGATGCTGTCGTTTTCGGTAAAGGGTGTGATCATTACCGGAACAATGCCTTCTATTTTCTTTTTCATTCTTATAGCTCCTTTTCCTGCATGTCTCTGTCTTGAAAACGATGAAATATCATGAACAACTAAATTTATCATCCAAAATTAAGTTGATGTCAAGTGAAAGTGCCCTTTTTTAGCCGTTAATAGCGGGTGAAACAAATTAATTTAGTTTTTTGTTGACACCTCATAAAAGTCATGTTAATACTATTTTCATACTTTTGATAACGATTACATATCGTGAAAAAATAAATCACAAAGATTAACGATTAAGGAACTAAGATGAAGGCTTGTGAGAAATTTAGCTTGGAAGGAAAGACTGCGGTAGTGACCGGGGCCACAAGAGGGCTCGGCCAGGGCATTGCATTGGGGCTTGCCGAAGCCGGAGCCAATATCGTGTGTGTTGGACGAAGCGATGATTCGGGAACTCGTGAGAAAGTGAAGGCTTTGGGTCGTGAATACCTCAATATTCGACTTGATGTAGCACTTCCTGAAAGTCCCGATCTTATCATTGAGAAGGCGGTGTCGGCTTTTGGGAAAATTGATGTGCTGGTAAACGCCGCCGGAATTACAAGGAGAGCAATGGCGCTGGATGTCAGCCGTAAGGATTGGCAGGATGTCCTGGATGTAAATCTGACTGGTTTGTTTTTCCTTTGCCAGGCTGCTGCACGGCAGTTCGTCAAACAGGGACATGGAGGGAAGATTATAAACATAGGCTCCATGACCTCGTATCAGGGAGGCATCAAGGTTATTCCCTATACCGCTTCGAAGGCCGCGGTCAGGATGATTACCATGCACATGTGCAATGAGTGGGCTCCCTACGGTATTCATGTCAACTGCATTGCTCCCGGATATATGGTCACCGACATGACTGCTCCCATGCGGGGCGAGGCTTCGCGCATGGCGGAAACAAATACCAGGATTCCTATGGAGCGATGGGGAGTTCCGGAAGACTTGGCAGGGGCTGCTATCTTCCTCGCCTCAGAGGCTTCGGACTATGTGAATGGATTCACCATCGCCGTGGACGGCGGATTTTTGGCAAAATCCTAAGGAGACATGGAGAAACGCATGAAAAGGAAATTCAGAGTCGGGCTGGTGGGATGCGGCTCGATTGCAGAGAATGCCCATCTGCCGATTCTTTCGGAGATGGATAATGTTGAACTGGTCGGTGTTATCGCAAAACGTCTTGCCAGTGCCCAAACCGCAAAAGAGCGATACGGCATTTCCCATGCCGTAGAAAATATCGAACAGTTGATTGAACTTGGCCTCGATTGTGCCTTTGTTCTCTCGCCCAAGGAATGTCACCATGAACATGTGCTTGCGTTACTCAACGCCGGCCTCGATGTGTTCAGCGAAAAACCCATGGGATGCAGCCTTTCCGAGATGGAGGAAATGGTTGAGGCCTCGGAAAAGAGCGGCAAGGCCCTGATGATCGGTTTTAACCGTCGTTATGCTCCTGTATATCGGAAAGCAAAGGAAGTGTACGGAACCTTGTCTCCCGATGTCATCATAGCCCAGAAAAATAGACCGGCATCGGAATATCGTGCAACTCTGGAGAATGCCATCCATATGGTGGATCTCCTGCGCTACTTTTGCGGTGAGTGTGAGGATGTCCAGGCAATTTCTAAATTTACGGACCCCTATTATGAAACCCTTGCGACGGCGCAAATGACTTTTTCGAATGGTACCGTCGGTATGCTTGTCGCCGATCGCGCAAGCGGGCAATGGGTGGAGACATTCCAGATGCACGGCCATAACAAGAGCGTCCTTGTCAACTGTCCCGATACCGTAACTGTCGTGGACCATGAGGAGAGCCATACCACCGACATGACGCCCCTTGCCATGGGCTGGGCTCAGGTCGCTGATAAGATGGGATTTCGTGCCGAAGACGAGCATTTTTTCTCTTGCCTTGAAACAGGAGAGACGATGCTTACCAATGCGGCGGATTCCTTTAAAACTCATCTCCTGATGCATAAAATTCTTAAGGCCGCAGGCCTTCCCGACCTGGAGTAGGTGAATGAAGATTGCCGGTCATACGATGGGAACACCGGAGTATTCACTTGAGGATGCTCTTCGGCTTTTCAAGAAGATTGGACTCGACGGAGCCGAGATCATTGTTCAGGATGGTTACCGGTGTGCACTGGAGGAAAAGACATCCACTGATACGCTTCGGGAGTTATCCCGTCTTGCAAAAGATCTGTCCCTTGAGATTCCCTGTCTGACTCCCTATTTTTCCCGGTTCAACGATCTTGACGAGGGTATCCGAGAAAAAGAAATCGAAGGCATGTGCAAGGTTATCACATACGCAGAAATTCTGGGGGCCAAGTATATCCGCCTGTATGGTGGAAACTTCGGTCAGGACGAAAGGGATGAAGACGGGAAAAAGCGCGGCTGTCTGGTGGAAAGTCTTCGTTTCCTAGGGGAGATTGCCAAGAAACATGGGGTCTCTCTGGTGCTGGAAAATCACTTTAATACCATGACCGTATCGGCCCGGGAAAGTGTTGATATTTCCTATGCTATTAACCATCCTTCGGTAGGTATTCTCTACGATCAGGCAAATCTGACATTCACCGGAAACGAAGAATACGAAACGGCCATTCCTCTGCAATTCGACAAGAGCTGGTATGTTCATGTTAAGGATTTTGTCTTCAGGGGAAATGACCACACCTTCTCATCATCTGATGTATCACACCCTCAGGAGGAGGAGCGGAAGGTCGTGACCCGAATTGTCGGAGAGGGAATTCTTGACTGGCCGGCAATCCTGCAAATGCTTAAAGATAGAGGTTACAGCGGCTGGTTGTCGCTTGAATATGAGCGGCGATGGCATCCGCAGGATATTCCCGACGCATCGCTTGGAATGAAGCAGAGTGCCGCATTTCTGCGAAAGATCATTCGAGATCTGAAATAATCAGCAATTCTTTCCCGAAAGGGATACAAAGGAGCAATATATGAAGAAAAGAGTTTTCCTGGCCCTGATCGTAACATTCCTGCTGTTCTCCGGCGAGGTTTTCGCGAATGGAGAAAAGGAATACCCGAATCAGAACATCAACGTTATCGTTCAGTATTCTGCCGGCGGTGGAACGGACCTGTCCGTTCGTGGCGTTCTTGATGCAGCGAAGGAAACGCTTCCTTCCGGTACCAATTTTGCCGTTTCCAATGTTACCGGAGGTGCCGGCCTCATCGGACTGAACCAGGTGGTCACCTCTCCCTCCGACGGTTACACCCTCGGCGTGCTTAACACCGACCTCGTCATCAACTACTGCCTGGGGCGAACCAAGATTTCCGTAGAAGACTTTGAGCCTATTGCCTGCGCCCTGATCGATCCCTTTGTGCTGATTGCGGCTGCCGATGCGCCGTATACAACCTTCGAAGAGTTCATCGAATATGCAAAGGCTCATCCGAATGAGATTGTTATTGGAGAAACCGGAATGGGTGCGGCTCCCTCGCTTGCGGTCCTTGCCATCGAGCAGTTTTTCGATGTCAAGTTCAAGACGGTATCCTATGGAGGGAGTGCGGACTGCGTGACCGCGATCGTCGGCGGACATATCAATGCAACCATCGCCCAAACCGTCAATGCGGCATCGCAAGTTCAAGCCGGGAACCTCCGTTTCCTTGCCTCGATGTCCGAAGAGCGGCTTTCCACCTATCCTGATGTTCCAACCATGAAAGAGAGTTATGCAGATATCGATTTCTTCATGCCCGGCTTCTGCATTATTTCTGCCAAGGCCGATGTAGATCCTGCAAAGGTGGAATATCTGCGAAGCGTTTTACGGCCTGCAATCGATTCTGATGCATTCCAGAAAACGCTGAAAACCATGGGAATGCAGACAATCAATATGGATGGGGCGGAGACTAAGGCCTTCCTTGCCGATCAGCTGAAACTCTATTCGAAGCTTTGCAAGGATATCTCTGTCAAATAATCGAAACGAGTGAACGGCAGCCCTTTTTACGCCGCCGTTCACTCCTCATCAAGGTGACGTACGTGAAAAAATATAATATCGGAACCGCGATACTGCTCATCTGTGTCGGGATCTATGTGATTCATTATTCCGGCGGATTTGACCCAATTGTAAATGGAACCCCGGGACCAGGCTTCTGGCCGAGAATTCTTGGTGTCTTGCTCATTTTCGTCTCCACGCTGCTTGCTGTAACGACGATATTCACACGGAAACAACTTGCCGATCATCTGATTGATTTCAAGGCGAAGGGATTTCGCCAGGTCGTTAAATTGTTTGCCGTGATGATTCTCTTCGGTGTTGGACTTAATTTTATCGGCTTTCTACCTTCGTCATTGCTTTTTGTTGTACTGGTTATGTGGATCATGGGCGTGCGAAGTATACCAAAGATCTGCATTGCAAGCTTTGCAATCACCATAAGCATTTATGTCATATTCGCAGTGGCTTTGGGCTTGGTTTTGCCCAAAGGAAAGCTTTTCTATTAGCCAATTATATCGAGGAGAACAATGAGCGCTTTCTTCCAAGCTTTAGCATCGGTTATTAGTCCGGCGAGTCTTTTGTCGTTATTTTCGGGGGCTCTCTGTGGTGTCTGGGTCGGTGTCATGCCCGGCTTATCTTCTGTTATGGGCATGTCGATTATGCTTCCTCTTACCCTCTCGCTTTCCGGTTCAAACGGCATCATGATGATGCTGGGGATTTTCTGTGGGGCAATCTATGGGGGGTCGGTCACCGCAATTCTCTTGAATACTCCAGGAACGGCGAATTCGGCTGCTACCTGTCTTGATGGGAATCCCATGGCAATCAAATACAAGCAGCCCGGTCGTGCCCTTTCTATTTCCACTACAGGCTCTACCTTCGGGGGAATGTTTTCTTCCGTTATGTTATTGATAACGGCACCCCTGTTGGCAAAGGTCGCTCTGAAGTTCAGTGCACCGGAATACTTTGCCCTGGCTGTGTTCGGCTTATCGGTGGTTACCAGTGTATCCAGCACGAGTGTGCTGAAGGGAATTATCGGAGCCATCCTCGGTTTGTTGCTTGCAACGATCGGCATGGACAGCTTTACCGGAGATTTCCGATTGACCTTTGGGACGATCTATCTTTCGGGAGGCATCTCCTTTATTCCGGTTCTCATTGGTTTATTTGCATTTTCTCAGGGGCTTATTACCGTTGAAGAAACCTTCAATAAAAAGAAGGAAGAGGTACAAAAGACAAAGATAGAGCGGATCTTTCCATCCAGACAGGATATCAAGACAATTTTTCCGTCTCTTGTTCGTTCCAGCCTTATCGGTACCTTGATAGGTGCGATACCGGGGACAGGTGGCGATATTGCCGCCTGGGTCGGCTACAACGAGGCAAAGCGCTGGTCCAAGCATCCCGAGAAGTTCGGCGATGGGGCTCCAGACGGCATTGCCGCTCCGGAAGCCGCAAACAATGCCATAAGCGGCGGTGCCTTGATTCCCCTTCTAACCATGGGAATTCCCGGCGATGCCTGTACCGCAATTATGTTGGGTGCCTTGATGATGCAGGGCATAAGCCCAGGGCCGTTACTGTTCACCGAACAAACCGAAAAGGTCTATCTCATCATCGTGGGATTGTTCTTTGCCAATGTTTTCATGGCAATCATAGGCTTCAGCGGTATCAAGTTTTTCTCAAAGATTGTCAATGTTCCCAATCACCTGATGACCCCCATCATTTTCGTTTTCTGCTTTGTCGGAACCTTCGCGATCAATCATAACATTAACGATGTCTACCTGATGATTATCTGCGGTATCCTTGGCTATTTCATCATCAAGATGGAATTTTCTATTCCTCCCATCATTCTGGGACTGATCCTGGGCGCGACAATCGAGAACAATTACCGAAGGGCGATGGCCCTGTCCGATGGAAATGCATGGATATTTTTCCAGCGGCCCATTTCCTGTGTTCTGCTGATCATCGGAATCATTTCTTTATTCTATCCTCTCTTTTTCCCCATCATCAAACGTAAACTGGCGGTGCGAAAGAGCCGCAGGAGTAATGTGTAATGGATACGAAAGCTGTGGATCAATGCATCTGGTGTGACAGGGACGAGGCTCTGGAGAAAGTTGTCAGGGAGATCGCAAGTTTTCCGACGGGAACGCTCTATCTGCATCGTGACCAAACACACCGCGGAAGGTGCATCTTCGCTTACAAGGAACACCTACGGAAAATAACGGAGCTTTCACGTGAACAGTACATGGCGTTGATGGGAGATATTCATACTTCCGTTTCTGCCATCACCAAGGCCTTGAGCCCGGATAAAGTGAACATTCTCATTCTTGGGGACAGCTCCGAACACATGCACATTCACCTTTGCCCGAAATATCGGGATGGGAAGCAATGGGGTGTTCCCTTTGTCGTGGATGAGGCAAAACCGTTGCTGCTTGACGATGCAGCTCTACACATACTTGTCGATCGAATGAAGGAGTATATCTAAATTATGGGGAAAATACTGATAACGGCATCTCACTATGCGCAATTGTGTGCACCTGCAAAGGAGATGCTTGAAAAAGCGAGACATACGGTTGTTCTCAATAAGAGTGACATGCCCTATTATTCTTTCGAGCAGCTACGACCTTTGGTGGCGGATATTGATGCTGCGATTATCGGAATGGATCGATGGGATGAGGAAATTTTTGCTCTTGCTCCGAGGCTCAAGGCTATAGCCCGCTTTGGTGTCGGAATCGATAATATCGATCTGAGCGCAGCCCGGCAGCGAGGCATCAAGGTAACCAACGCTCTCGGCATGAACGCCAATGCAGTGGCGGAGCTTGCCGTTGGGTACATATTTGACATGGTAAGGAATACCATTCGCCTCAATGCTGATCTCAGCAAGGGGGTTTGGAGTCGGGCAGTGGGACACGATCTCAAGGGGAAAACCGTTGGCTTGCTTGGTTTTGGGGATATTGCCCGCCGTGTCGCAAAAAAATTGTCGGGATTTGAGGTGAGGATTCTTGCGTGCGATCTGTTTCCGAACAGGGAGGCGGCAGCGGCGCTGGGCGTTACCCTTGTGGATGAAAAGACCCTTCTTGCGGAAAGCGACATTGTCAGTATCCATATTCCCAGTACCAGGGAGACCCGCCATTATATGAATAGGGATACGTTTGCCCAGATGCGAAAGGGGGCCTATTTCATCAATACCGCGCGAGG
>JGI2924J29684_1077666_pt1 | contig 20447 bp, 18 predicted proteins | sample BenlonsequencITS_FD_29684 | JGI IMG/M metagenome (IMG submission 29684)
GATTGCCGTCCGCCATGACGCCCGGTATCCCGGCTCATTTTTTGGTATAATGGCAGCGAATGGAGCGTGAAGCATGATGCCGTATGCATTGAAGAACAAGGAAACCTCCGAATTGTTCTCCTGCGCGCTGGAGAACATCCACGGGATCCCTTACCATGGCGTGAAGCTCTGGGAAGACCGGGAGGCCGCCGAAGCGGACGCCCCTTCCTTCCTCGTGGAGAGGGGCGTTGACGACCCGTGGCGGTGGGAAGTCGTGAGCCTGGACGAGCACCAGGCGAAGCTCTGCAACGTGAAGCTGAACAACAATCCGAACCGGCGCGTTTTTCTGACGGAGGAAGGAAGGATCGACGCGCAATAGGATTCGGCTGATGCTGTCGCCACGCATCGGTTGAGCGGTACTGCAACCATAGCCTAGTCCAACATTAATCGCATCTCATATTCGCTCCACCATTCGCCGTTCGAAGCTTGGCATACCTTATCGTTTCTGGCCCAGATCCGAAATCCGAGCTTCTCATAGCATTTGATGGCGGGCAGGTTGAAGTCGAAGACCCGAAGGATCAGCTGCCGCAATTGAAACTCCCGGACGGCCTTGTCGATCAAATTCCGAAGCGCCGCGGTACCCACGCCTTTGTGCCGCAAATGCTCCTGAATCCAAAAACGTCCCACGACGGCTGTTCCCGCTGTCCGGTCGATGCGGCCGAGCTGAATCATGCCTGCCGCTTCGCCGGTCGATTCATCCATGATCTTGTAGACGAATGTTCTTGATCGCTCATGGTTTATCCCTTCACTGTAGTGATCCAATAATTGCTCGACGGTCAGGGGATAGGTAAACGTCGGTCCGGCCCATTGAAGCAGCATGTCCGGTTTCTCCCGGCCGAACCATTCGACAACCATGCTGAACTCGTCTTCGGACAGACATTCCAATCGGACCATAGGCTCTACCTCCGGCAAGATTCACTTATGAACTCGGCCAGGCTGTCGCCGGCGCCGAAACAAATGCGCCAGCGGTTTCACGTCCCGCGGTTCAGCCAATCTCATGCCCATGTTCATTCTTCTTCCGAGCGGCTCTTGCTCCTTGATAATCTTCCGGCGGGACGCGTCCTTCGTACCCCTGCAGCTTCCCGGTGCCGCTCTCCAGAAATTCCCTCAAGATGCCCATCATCACATCCGGCTGTTCCTGGTACAGATTGTGTCCCGCCTCGGGCAGGTACACCAATTTGCTGTTGGGAAAAACACGCCGGTAATCTTCCGCGGATTCCCATGACAAATAATCTCAGCCGCCTTTCGCGATCAGTACGGGCAAGGTGAAGTGCTTTTCCGATAGCAGCGGCCTGAGATCGTAATGGTTGCCTGCTGCCAGGGATTGCGGCGTCTGGTTGGCGTAGAAACCGAGACCGCTCAGCCCGGAGTGCCCCTGGTCCCCGGAACAATACAGGGCTGGCACCGTCGCGGCGTAAACCGCTTCGAAACGACGCCGGTCCATTTCGTCGTCGGAAGCAAACGATCGGGCGGCGTCCGGGTGAAACTGCAGCAAACCGTAGACAAACAGCGCTCTCGGATGCAGAAGATGGCGGTACAGCTTCCATTTCTGCGACGAATCGAGGCGTTGGGTCAAAGTCGCATCGCTGTGGTCTTGGGGATCCATGGCGCCCGGCGACAGGAACGCGGCCCGGTCGACATGCTCCCCGTAATCAACCATATATCTCGCGATCACTTCCGAACCGTAGGAATGTCCGATCAGAATCATCTTGTCGGCCCCGATCTGTTTGCGTATTTCCTCCAGGTCTCGCGCATCCCGTTCCACGCCGTACCCCGCCGGATTCTCCAGCCGCGTCGAAAACCCGGAGCCCAGCTGCGAATAGACATAGACGTCGTACCCGTCCTGCGCAAGCTGACCGAAATAGCGGGAATCTCCCGGAAAGTCCGGTATGCCCGGCCCTCCGTGCAGGAAGATGACGGGGGGTGATTTTCTCCCGGCGGCTGATGCTTCAGCCTCAATGTGAATGTAGGAAAGGACAGAACCCGTCGGCAGCGACCAATATTTAAGGGTGTCCGGCGCGGCCTGCCGCTCGCGGCCGCCGGGGATGAGCATGGCCGCGGACAACAGCCCGAATACGGCGAATCCGGCAATCGCTTTGATGAATGCGGAGCCCTCCCTTTCGGGACGGTCGTACCAAGCGGAGGACGCCGGCATAGAGCAGCAGATACAATACGATGAACGCGAGAAAAAAGAACGATTCGAAATGCTGGCGCGGGGCCGCCCATATTGCCGCGCCGACCGCGATGACATAAGACAAGAGCGCATACCCCTTATAGGCGAGTGCCGCCAGAACATCCTTCAGCGTTTTCACTGAGTGCAATCCTCGCAATCGTGCGGTGTTATGGGTGCAGCAATCTCTTCTGGAATAAACTGCATCCATATTACCACAATCGGGGAACGCATTTCCTCCTGTTGCCGCACACCTTTACGAGTGAGCGAGTTTCCGCGCCCTGGCGATGCGCAGCGACATCAGGGCGGCGAAGAGGCAGACAAACCCTGCAACGACGAACGGGACGCTGTAAGTGCCGAACCAATCCCGCGCGGCGCCGGCCGCATAAGCCGCCGCTGCGGCGCCGACTTGATGCGCGACGACGACCCAGCCGAAAATCATGTTCCCCCGTTCCTTTCCGAAGTCCTGGATCGACAGTTTCACCGTGGGAGGCACCGTGGCCAGCCAATCGAGGCCGTAAAATACCGAGAACACCATCATCGTTGCCGGACCGGCGCTGAGCGCATGGGGCAGGAAGATGAGCGACAGCCCTCTCAGGCCGTAGTACCAGAACAACAGCTTGCGGCTGTCGAACCGGTCGGACAGCCAACCGGACAATGTGGTGCCGGTCAGGTCGAAAATCCCCATGAACGCGAGCAGGCCTGCCGCCACCACTTCCGTGATGCCGAAATCGCCGCATGCCGGGATCAGATGCGTGCTGATCAAACCGTTGGTGGAAACGCCGCAGAAGAAGAACGTGCCTGATAGCAGCCAAAAGGTGGAGTTCCGCGAAGCGTCTTTCAGCACCAGCAGCGGGGTAAGGAAAATCCGGCCCTTGAACTCTTCAGGTCTGGACACTTGATCCGAACCGTAGGGCGCCGCGCCGATATCGTACGGGTGATTCCGCACCCCGACCGCCACGATGATCAGGACGAGCAGAACGGCTGCCGCGGCGGCATAGATGGCATAGCGCCAACCCGCTTCCGAGATGATCTTCGCCAGCAGGGGAAGAAAGATCAGTTGTCCGCTCGCCGCGCTGGCGGTCAGGATGCCGACGAAGAGCCCCCTGCGCTCGGTGAACCAATTGCCCGCGACCGTGACGCCGAGCACGTTCGCCATCATTCCGGTCGCCAGACCGGACAGAAGTCCCCACAACAGCTGGAATTGCCACAGCGTCTGCATGAGCGGCGTCAGAACAAGGCTGGCTGCGAGCAGGGACAATGAAATGACGGTGACGCGCCGGATGCCGTATTTCTGCAGCAGAGAAGCGGCGAACGGTCCCATCATGCCGTACAGAAAAATCCCGACGGACATTACGCTGGAAATCGCGCTCCGGCTCCAATCGAATTCATCCGCGAGAGGCAGCATCAGGATGCCCGGCATGGAGCGAACTCCGGCAGATACCACCAGCGTTGCAAAAGTTATCGCCACCACAACCCATCCGTAATGCCACTTGAGCTTTCCGGCTGCATGCACAGCAGGCTCCTCCCACCCATTAGTTGTACATACAAAATAAAAAGCAACGATCGTGCCTAATTCTGTTCCAGACGTTTGCTTGTCTTCAGGACGGCTTCCGTGATGGCCGCCGTGGTTTCTTTGCCCAGAATGGCATCGAGGCGGGCGTGAAGATTGTGCGATGCGCGGAGGAGGGCTTCTTCCATCGCGATCGCCTTTTCTGTCGGAAACACCTGCACGGTCTTCCCGGACACCCGGCGTTTCACCAATTTCTTCGCTTCCAGCTTGTCAACGAAGCGGGTCAGCGTGGAGGAAGCGATGGACAGCTTCTCGGCCAATTCTTTCTGTGAGATGCCGGGCTTCCCGATCGCCAGCCGGATCAAATAGCCGTACATCGGGGTAAGCCCCGTCTCCGCGAATTCTTCTTCCGCGATTTTCGTAATGATCCGGCCCAAGCGGTTCGCCGTGAAGAATAAGCAATGTTCCAGGAAGCGATCGTCTGCCATGGGAATCACCGTTTTTATTTTGTATGTGCAACTAATATATGCGGAGAAAGCTTGATCGTCAACCTTTTTTTTACGGTAGCCGTCCGCGTGCCCGGCGAATGTTACGGCGTTCGGTTCCAGCCGCCTGAAGGCGGCTGGAACCGAACCGTCAGGGAGGCATGAACCGCCGGCGTGCGACTTTGCTCCGTTCCTGAAGGAGTAGCGTTTGTACCGGCACGCCGCGGGAACGATATAGCAAGACCGCAAAACAGGAGGCAGCGGCCGACCGTCGCCGGATCGGCGCTGCCCTTCTTACGTCAATAGAGCCGGATCAGCTGCCACTTCTGGGCGCCGGTGCCGTTGTCCGTCCAGATCTGGACGTTCGTGCCGTCAGCCGTGCCGGCCGAGGCGACATCGAGCGCCTTGCCGCTGTTCGGGTTGATCAATTTGTACGTGCCGTCCGGGTTCTTGATGATGTTCCACTTCTGGGCGGCGTGTCCCGTGTCTGTCGCCACCTGCACGTTCGTGCCGTCCGCGGTTCCGGCTCCCGCAACGTCAAGGGCGAGCGCGCTGTTGGTGTTGATCAATTTGTATGTGCCGTCCGCGTTGCGATAGATCGTCCAGCGCTGCGCGCCGGTGCCGTTGTCCGTCCAGATTTGCACGTTCGTGCCGGGCGTGGTGCCGGCTCCCGCGACATCAAGCGCCTTGCCGCTGTTCACGTTGATCAGCTTGTAAGTGCCGCCGGAGACAATGTCGTCCGAGGGATTCGAGCCGCCGACATCCTGATAGACGCGGACGTAATCGACGTACATCTTCGCCGGGAACGGCGTCGACGCGTCTGGCGATCCCGGCCAGTTGCCGCCCACCGCCATGTTCAGCAGGAGGAAATGCGGCTTGTGGAACTCCTCCGTCGAGTTGATGTTGTTCTGGATGTTGGCTTCCCAGAACTGGACGCCGTCCACGAACCATTTGATGTAGCTCGGCGTCCACTCGATGGAGTAAACGTGATACTGCGTCACGTCGAACGCAAAGCTGGAGCCGCCGTAGGAGGCGTGTCCGCCCGCATCCCAGTGCATGTAGCCGTGCGTCACGTCTTCGTTATTGACGTGCTCCATGATGTCGATCTCGCCGCTTCTCGGCCAGCCGACCGTCGTAATGTCTTCGCCCAATGTCCAGAACGCCGGCCACAGCCCCTGCCCTTTCGGCAGTTTGATCCGAGCTTCGATCCGGCCGTATTTGAAGTTGACTTTGCCCTGTGTCTTGAGCCGCGCCGAGGTATAGTTCATGCCGCCGTACGATTCCCGGCGGGCTTCGATGACCAGGTTGCCGTTCTCGATCCGTGCGTTCTCCGGCCGGCTGGTATAGTATTGCAACTCGTTGTTGCCCCAGCCGTTGCTGCCGGTGCCGATCTCGAAGGTCCAGTAATTGGTGTTGATCGAAGGTCCGTTGAATTCGTCGCTCCAGACGAGCTGGTAGGCCGCTTCCGCTTTCGGGACGGGAAGCAGCATCGCCATGAGCGCCGTCATCAAGAGCAGCACAAGCCATTTTTCCCGCTGCCTTGCGAGAATCATCATCGTCAATGACCTCCTTTTTGATCAAGAATGTGGATCCGTGGAGTTTCGACCTTTGCATGCCTCCTTCAACGCCGTTGCTTGAGAAAAAGCCAACCCGACACGACAACTTTGCTCCCGGACCGGAACCGACATCACCTCCTTCGCCATATTCGAAGACAGTATCAACCGGAGGATAATACAGAAAAAAACGGAAAATTCTGTATTCTACTTTAATTTTGGAAACTACCAACCTTAAAATAAAGGCACAAAATTATGGATCGATGGACAAGATTATGGATTTTCGCAAGTCGGCGAGACCCATGGAAGCCCCGATCGTCCGCAAAGCCGCGGCGGAAGACGAACCGTTCCTGCGGGAAATGCTGTATCACTCCCTGTTCGTTCCGGAAGGCGAAAAACCGTTCAGCCGCACGATTCTGCAGGATCCGGCCGTCTCGAAATATATAGAGGGATGGGGGCGAACCGGGGATATCGGCTATATCGCGCTGATCCGTGATGTGCCGGTCGGTTCGGCGACGGCCAGATTTTTCAGCAGGAAGAATCCGGGGTACGGCTTCATTGACGAGTCGATTCCCGAACTTGGGATGGCCGTCTTGCCGGAGTATCGCGGGCGGGGAATCGGAACCTTGCTGCTGAGGACGTTGATGCAATCGCTAAGCGATCGGGGGATCGGCGCCGTATCGCTCAGTGTGGACGTCCGAAATCCTGCCGAAAGACTCTATGAGCGGTTCGGTTTTTATGAAGTCGGCACAACGGGCCGCTCCATGACGATGCGGGCCGATCTGACAGACGAGGGTGCAAATCATGAATAATCTGCGGAAATAGCGGCCACAATGGAATAATGAGGCATTGACGTGCGGCCCCCTCTGGCTGCGGCTGGCGCTGCTGGAACGCCACACCAGGAAATGTTGTCAATTTTGTTACAAAAAAATTTTCGATTTGACACTTCTTTTGACTTAGTTTAAATAAATAAATAGACTAAAAAACTACTCTCAAGAAACAGGAGGAGAGAGACCTATGCCATTGGTTGGTAGCAAAGTGCTGCCGTTCAAGGCGCAAGCCTATCAGAACGGCAAGTTTCTCGAAGTGACGGATGCGGATTTTCAAGGCAAATGGAGCGTTGTCTGCTTCTATCCGGCGGACTTCACGTTCGTATGCCCGACTGAGCTGGAGGACCTGCAAAACCATTACGCCGAGCTGAAGAAGCTGGGCGTGGAAGTTTATTCCGTCTCCACGGATACGCATTTCGTGCACAAAGCATGGCATGACACCTCGGAAGCCATTGGCAAGGTCGAATACATCATGATCGGCGACCCGTCCCATGAAATCTCCCGCAACTTCCAGGTGCTGGACGAAACGACGGGTCTGGCGCAGCGCGGCACGTTCATCATCGACCCGGACGGCGTCATTCAGGCTGTCGAGATCAACGCCGACGGCATCGGCCGCGACGCCAGCACGCTGGTTCGCAAGATCAAGGCGGCGCAATATGTCCGGAACCATCCGGGTGAAGTCTGCCCGGCGAAGTGGGAAGAAGGCGGCCAGACGTTGAAGCCGAGCCTCGACCTGGTAGGCAAAATCTGAGGAGACGCCATAGATCATGAAACTGGACGCAGACATTCGAGCACAACTGCAGCAGTATCTTCAGCTTCTTGAAGGCGACGTTGTGATCAAGGTCAGCGCCGGTTCGGATAGCGTATCGAGAGACATGCTGGACTTGCTGGACGAGCTGACCGGCATGTCTTCTCGTATTACGGTCGAACGGGCGGAGCTGGCCCGCACGCCGAGCTTCAGCGTCAATCGTCCGGGCGAGGATACCGGCATCGTATTCGCCGGCGTTCCGCTCGGCCATGAATTCACTTCGCTCGTCCTGGCGCTCCTGCAAGTGAGCGGGCGCCCGCCGAAAGTTGACGATGAAGTGATCGAACGGATCAAGTCCATCAAGGGCGAGTACCGTTTCGAGACGTATGTCAGCCTGTCCTGCCACAATTGTCCGGACGTCGTGCAGGCGCTCAACGTCATGAGCGTGCTGAATCCCGGCATTTCCCATACGATGATCGACGGAGCTGCCTACAAGGAAGAAGTCGAGCGCAAGGAAGTCATGGCCGTGCCGACCGTCTACCTGAACGGCGAGTTCTTCGAGAGCGGCCGAATGACGCTCGACGATATTCTGAACAAGCTCGGCGTATCCGCCGACGCGGCGGCGTTCGCGAACAAGGAGCCCTTCGACGTCCTGGTCATCGGGGGCGGTCCGGCGGGTTCGAGCGCCGCGATCTACGCCGCGCGCAAAGGGATCCGCACCGGCATCGTCGCCGACCGTTTCGGCGGCCAGGTGAACGACACGCTGGGCATCGAAAATCTGATCAGCGTGAAGCACACGGAAGGCCCGCAGCTCGCCGTTGCGCTTGAAGAGCATGTGAAGGAATACCCGGTTGACATCATGAAGTCGGTTCGGGCGGAGAAGCTCGAGAAGAAAGACCTCATCGAGGTCACCCTGAACAACGGCGCCGTGCTGAAGAGCAAGACGGTCATCATCGCGACGGGCGCGCGCTGGCGCAACCTGAACGTGCCGGGCGAAGAAGAGTTCAAGAACAAGGGCGTGGCGTATTGCCCGCACTGCGACGGTCCGCTGTTCGCCGGCAAGCAGGTGGCGGTCGTCGGCGGCGGCAACTCCGGCGTCGAGGCAGCCATCGATCTGGCCGGCATTGCGGCGCATGTGACGCTGTTCGAGTTCATGCCCGAACTGAAGGCGGACCAGGTGCTGCAGGATCGGCTGTACAGCCTGCCGAACGTGACGGTGCACAAGAACGCGCAGGTCAAGGAAATCACCGGCAGCAGCAAGATGGAAGGCATAACGTACATCGACCGCGCCACCGGCGAAGAGCATCACCTCGCGATGGACGGGGTGTTCGTCCAGATCGGACTCGTGCCAAACACCGAGTGGCTGGAAGGCGTGCTCGAGCGCACGCGGATGGGCGAGATCGTCGTCGACAGCCGCGGCGCGACGGCCATCCCCGGCGTATTCGCCGCGGGGGACTGCACGAACAGCGCTTACAAACAAATCATCATCTCCATGGGATCGGGCGCAACTGCGGCGCTCAGCGCCTTCGACTACTTGATCCGCAACTGACCGCTCCGGCGGCTTGCCAACCCGAAGGTCCGGCATTCCGAATGCCGGGCCCTTTTGTTTACGAAAACCCCCCAGTTCGACCGGGGGTTCAAGAAAGCTTAGAGCTATTTATAAGTCTGATGGAATCCATCGGCTAAGCTGGTGGTTAATGCTTTTTCACATGAAACAGATCTGGACCCCGCCCACGAAGGAATCGCCCAAACCGATTGTGTATTTCGGCTTGTCGATGTATTTGGTGGGGACGACGGCGGTTTTGGCTGCATACGGGCTCGCAATGGCCCGTTCGCGGTGGCGCAGGCCTTTTTCGCTCAGAGGCAGCTTCATCACTTCTGAGATCTGTTCCCGGGTTCCGTACGAGCCGTACATCGCTTTGGCGGTGGCCATCAAGTTTCCGTAGATCAGTCCGCTCTCGATATCGGCACCCGGTTCGTCGCCAGCATACATCGAATAATCCTTCGTATGCACGATGATGCCGTTTTTGACGTTGAAGAGGTTCTTGAGGAAGAAGACGCCCTCGACGCAGGAGAGGATGTCCCCGATGTCGACCGGGCGGTTGTACATGCCCAGCGTGAGGGCCAGCTCTTCTTCGTTCATGCAGACGATGTCCACTTCGGGGTATAGCGTTTCGATGCACAGTTTCCGGATATCGAGGCTGTGGTAATGGGCATCCTCGAAAAATATGACGCCGGCCGGGTTGTTTTTCTTGTACGCCCTGACGTGCCGTTTGACCGCGTCGAGCCGTTCCCGCAGCACCCGTTCGTCCTTGATGCAATTGAAGCTGGACAACACGTTGCTGCTGATGGATTTGGCGTGCCTTTCAATGTAGTCAAAATAAGGTTGCGAGAAGGGCACGAATTCGTTGACGGTGACCTTGGTAACGATCAACCGGTTGGACGCCGGGATTTCGATGGTCTGGTTGCGGGAACGAATGACGTCTCCTTTTTTGAACTGGATGATATAGTGGATCTCCTGCTCCCATCGCTGCTTCACCTGGTCCGTATGGATCAGTTCCCCGGCCGGCGACACGGTATGGATGTACGGCGAACGGAGGATGTCGCACACTTCCCGGGAATCGTCGGTCAGATGGATGACGGAGGGACAGCCCACCGCGGCAAGTGCCATGGCGGCTTGCGCCGACGTTCCTCCTATGCCGGGTTTCGTGTCGAACAGGTCTTCAATGATGGCGAAGTCCTCGATGTCCACTTCTCCGCCGATGCCGTTTCTGCAAAAGTGAACGACGGTGGAAATGAAATCTTCCACTGTTTTGATGAACTTCACCGCCTGCAGTGCGTTCAAATCTACGTCCGGCATGTGCGTCTCCAGCAGGCGGTTCAACACGTCGATCCTGAAGTCGCACAAAATGTCCAGGTTGCTTGTATAGCCCATCGCGGGGTAAATGCCGGCCGATTTGCGCGATTCGATCGTTTGCTCCATTTTTTCGAACAGGTCGATGTATTTGCTTTGGATAGTCATGTTGATCCCTCTGTCGCATTTTGACATGTGCTTGCGGAAATGCGGCTCAATGTTTGACGGCGCCGGAGGTCATGCCGGCGACGAAGTACCGCTGGAAGAACAGGAACAGGACGAGAATCGGCAATGACCCGAGCACGCTCATGGCCATCATTTGGTTCCATTCGTACGCGTGTTGTCCCATCAGCAAGCTGATGCCGACGGGAACGGTGCGGACGTCGTTCGTTTTCGTCAGCGCCAGGGCAAAAAGGTATTCGTTCCAAGAAAGCATGAAGGTGTACATGCCGACCGCCAATAATCCCGGCGTGGCCAAGGGAACGAGAATTTGCCACAGCGCCCGGAACCGCGACCCGCCGTCGATCATGACGGCTTCGTCCAATTCCTTCGGCAGCGTGTTGAAATAACCCGTCAGCATGATGATGGCGTAGGACAGCGTCAGCAGCATGTACGTCAGGATCAGCGCGCCGTACGTGTTGTGCAACTTGAATGTGACGATCAGGCTTAAATACGGAATGAGCAGGACGATCGGCGGCACTGCCTGAACGCTGACGATCAGAGTGTTGACGATCTTTTTGCCCGGATAGTCAAACCGGCTGAAGCTGTACGCGGCCAGGATGCTGACGATGATGGTCAGGACGACCACGACAAAGGCGATGAAGTAGCTGTTGATGAAGTAACGGACCTTTTCCGGATCTTTGAAGATCTCCACATAGGCGTTAAGCGTAAAGCTCTCGGAAATCCAAACAGGCGGCCAGGCAAAAATTTGGGCGTTCGGTTTGAACGAATTCAGGAACATCCACAGGATGGGAAAGCCTGCGTATAAGATTCCGAAGATCAACACAACAATGGCCAACGCCTTGAGATACCACTTTTTTTCTCCGACCATATCATTCCTGCCCTCTCTGGTGACGTACATAAAAGATCGCGACGATGGTGCATACAACCAACAAGATGACGGCGCTTGCGGACGCCTGAGCATATTCGTACTTGCTGAATCCGAGTTTATAAATAAATGTGCTCATCATCTCTGTGGCATTGATCGGTCCTCCGCCCGTGGTCATCCAGATCAATGCGAACTGCTGGATTGTCCAGACGAAATCCAACATAACCAAGCTGATAATGATGGGTTTCAGTTGGGGAAGGGTGATGCGAAAAAACCGTTGGCTGATGTTGGCGCCGTCGATCGCGGCGGCTTCGTAGAGATCGTTCGGGATCCCTTGCAGCCCGGCGAGCAGGCTGACCATGTAGAACGGATATCCGGCCCAAATATTAATGAACGTAATGGAGAACAACGCGAAATCCCGGGAAGCCAGCCATTCGATGTGGCTGCTGCTGAGGTTCGTCACGCTCAGCAGGTAGTTGATGATGCCGTTGGGATTCATCATCATTTTCCAAAGGATGGCGATGACGGAGGCGGTAAACATCCAGGGCAACGCAAGCAAAACCCGGGAAACGGCTTTCGTTCTCCTGTGCAAGTATTTCGTGTTCAGGACCACCGCGAAGGCGAGTCCGAAAATCATGTGAAAAACGATGCTGCCGCCGACAAAAACGATTGTATTTTTGACGGCTACGACGAACGTTGAATTCTCAAAAATGAGCTTGAAATTTTCAAGTCCGACAAAAACGGGGTTTTTGTTGATAATGACGTTGTCATAAAACGAATAACGGATGACCATGATGATCGGAATGATCAAGAGCACGCACATCAGCAAAAGGGTCGGGAGAAGATACAGATACGGTTCGGTCTTTTTCCGCAACGAGGGCGCATCCTGTTTGTAGATGTTGATCGAGTTGGCTTTCACCCGCCGCAACCACCTTTCCAAAGGAGGGGATGTATGTCAAACATACATCCCCTGCCATGCATTCTAGTTGTGCAAACCGGTTGTGTCATGTCATTTGAATGCCTTGACCCAGATCTCCTGCGTTTTTTCGAGCATTTCCGCTGCCGTTTTGGTGTCTCCGTCCAGGTAAAGTTGCAGTTGTTCGTCGAATTGGCGCATCAACTCTTCCGAGGTCGGCAGGCCGGTGAATTCGTTGATGGCATAGCCGGCTTGATAGATTTCGTAGGCTTTCAGAAACAGAGTATTGTCTGCGGGATAGTCAGGCTGCGCATGGATGTTGCCGGGGAAGGCGTTGGCCAGCACGGCAAGTTTGGCGTTGACTTCCGGGCTCATCATATATTCGATGAATTTCATGGCTTCGGCTTTGTATTTGCTGTTTTCGGCGATGCCGATGCCCCAGTTGGCCACATCCATGCCGCTTTTGCCGGTGTAGCCGTCTTTGACCGGAATCGGGATGAAATCGATATTCAGGTCCGGCGCTTCGCTCTTGATGGTGGTCAGATGCGCCAGGGAGTCGGTCATGAACGCCACGCGTCCGTTCGTGAACTCTTCGACCATGTCTGCTTCTTTCATCGCATATGCGCCTTGAGCGACGACGCCGTTGTCAAACAGTTGCTTTACGAATTCCAAGGTGGCGATCAGGTCGTCGTTGCCCGCCAGGTTCGGTTTGCCATCTTTCAGCATCGAGCCGCCGGAAGCCCACAGCCAGCTCATGAAGTTGTTTTGAATGCCGCTGGGGGATTCGGTGGACAGCGGAATCGCCCATCCGGCTTTACCCGTTTTTTCCTTGATCGTCTTGGTGACATTGACGAATTCGGTCCAATTGGTCGGGATGCTGACTCCCGCTTCGTTTACCAGATCCAGGTTCACATACATCGGATACGCGAAGTTGACGACCGGGATCATGAAAGTGTTGCCGTCAACCCGGATTTGATCGGACAGTTGACTGTCGTCATAGCCGTCGGCTTCCATCAACGCGGTCAGGTTGGCGATGGCGCCCTGTTTCGCGAAGTCGTAAACCCAGGAGCCGTCAAGACCGACGACGTCAGCCATCGTGCCCGCGGCGGCGCCGGCTGCGATTTGCGTTCTCGTGTCCGCGTACGGGTTGCTCAGCAGCTTGATCTTGATACCCGTTTGGGCGGTGAAGCCGTCGACGATTTCCTGCAGCGCACCGTCCGGAAGTTCAACGCCCCACCATTGCTGAAATTCCAGGGTGATGTCCGAACCGCCGCTATTTCCGGAGCTGCCGGTGTCCGATTGGGAACCAGATGAACCGGACGTGTTGGACGGCGAGGAGTTGTTGTTTCCGCAAGCCGTCAGCGTAAGCAACAGAGCAATCAACAGAACGGCAAAAGATGTTTTGTGAAACGCTTTCAATTTAAGCATTGTCGCAGACCCTCCTGAATTTCTCAAAGCTGTGAGGGATGATATAGATCAGCTTTTCCCGCCGAACCGAACAAATGCATCTTGTGCGAGATGATCGCCTTGGCCGCTTCCGTCGAGCTTGGGAAAAGCGCATCCGGTTCATACTCATTCGGGTTGTCGTTCAAGGTTTTGCGCAGTTCGTTGAAAAATGCCCGTTTCATTTCACTGGAGAGGTTGATCTTGGCGATTCCGTGCTTCGTTGTTTCTCGGATTTCTTCTTCAGAATTGTCGGATCCACCGTGCAACACGAGAGGAAGATTGACCTTGGCATTTATTTGGATGAGCCGATCAATCTGGAGCTTTGGTTTCATCGACTTTGGGTAAAACCCGTGGGAGGTGCCGATGGCAACGGCAAGGGTGTCCACCTGGGTGCGTTCCACGAAGTCGTTCGCCTGGTCGGGATCCGTGTACAAAATCTCGTCGGCCCCGCCTTCCGAACCTGACCCCGTGTTTCCGATGGTTCCCAGCTCTCCTTCAACTGAAATGTTTTGCGCGTGGGCGATTTCCACCGCGGCTTTGGTCAGCGCCACATTCTCCTCATAGGGCAAATGCGAGCCGTCAATCATGACGGACGTGAATCCGTATCGGATCGCCCGGACGACGTCATTAATATGGCGGCCGTGATCCAGGTGAATGACGACCGGGACTTTGGCCCGATTGGCTGCCTGGACACAATACGCGGCAAAGTCATCTCCCATCAGATCGATTTCATTCGGATGAATTTGCAGGATGACAGGGGAATTTTCTTTTTCCGCCACTTGTATAACCGCTTTCAGGAATTCGCTGTTTGCGATGTTGAAGGCTCCCACCGCAAATCTCTCTCGGTAAGCCACACGAAGGAGTTTGGTCATCGTTGTCAACATGTTCTTATCAAGTCCTTGTCCGTTGTTTAATTTCAAGCTGTCGTTACGTTGCGGCTGTATTTGGTTGTGTCCGTTCCTCAACCGTATTTTATTGCCGATTCAACTGATCTCCATAGACCACCCCCCCGCAATAATCGTGTTCGTTCTAATTCAAAGATTAAACAGATAGTGTTTGTTTGTCAACAATAAAACAAACAAAATAAACATAAAATTATTATAAATTGTTTTAATTACTGATTGATTTGTTCGATTTGCTTGATTTATTCAGACAGGTGCTGTATAAGTAATATTGTTAAGAAAGTTATCGGGGAGATGGAACGATGTCTTCTGAAGCAAGGCTCAAGAAGCTTTCTGAACTGATCATGAAAAAGGGGAGCTTGTCCGTGCAAGATTTGGCGGATGAGTTTCAAGTATCGGACATGACCATTCGAAGAGATTTGAAGAAATTGGAGCAGAGCGGCTTGTTCCAGAGGTACCACGGGGGGATCCGCTATGTGCGCGAAGAACTGCCCGTCCAGCGTGAATCGCAGTCCATGGAGGAGAAGAAACGGATCGCGGAATTTTGCCTGACGCTCATTTCCTCCAACGATTCCATCTTCCTGGATTCGGGGACGACGGCGCATTGTCTCGCGGTGGCATTGGCCGAATCATCACTTCAGAACGTCACCGTCATTACCAATTCTCTCACTACGGCCTACGCCCTGCGCTACGCGCGAAATGTTTCGCTGTACATGGCCGGCGGCGAGTTCCGGATCAACTCCCAAGCGTTTCTGGGCAGCAAGTCGAGGATGTTCCTCGAAGGCCTGTACGTCAACAAGGCGTTCGTCGGGACGTCTGGCGTGATCGAAAGCGGATTCAGCACCTTCAGTTTCTCCGATGCCGAAACTAAACAGTTGATGATTCAATCCAGCGAATTGTCGTGCATCATGGCAGACTCATCCAAGTTCGGCAAACGCTCGATGAATTTGTTCGCTACCATCGACAGCGTGGATATGGTCGTGGCGGACAACGGATTGTCAGATTACTGGGCTAAGATTTTCAAAGACAAGGGGGTGGATTTGCGACTCGTTTAAGTTCACCTTCGCAATCCAGGCGTCCATTCCGGTTTCGGCTGATCGGCATCGAAGACATAAACCATGAAAGTAACTTCAAGCGTAAGAGGAGAGAAACAGACATGTTGGTCACGATGACAGAGCTTCTTTCCGTCGCATATGAAAACAAATTTGCAGTCGGCGCATTCAACATTGGTAACAGCGAGTTTTTGCGGGCCATCCTGGAGACGGCGGAAGAGCACAAATCCCCCGTCATTCTTGCAATTCATCCATCGGAACTCGAGTTTTTGACCGACAATTTTGTCGCTTACTGTCGGGAGGCCGCCAACAAGACGAAAGTACCCGTCGTCATTCATCTTGACCATGGCGGCAGCAGTGCGGACATCATTCGGGCCATCCGTTGCGGTTTTACTTCCGTCATGATCGATGCGTCGAAATACAATTTCGAGGAAAACGTCCGGATTACGCGCGAAGCGACCGAGCTTGCGCACAAGGCAGGGGTTTCCGTCGAAGCTGAGCTGGGAAATGTCGGCCAGGCTGAAGGAAGCATGGAAGAAGGCGCTGACGAATGCCTGTACACCGACCCTGCGGAAGCGAAGAAATTCGTTGAGCTGACCGGGATCGATACGCTGGCGGTGGCCATTGGCACGGCCCACGGCATTTATCCGAAAGACCGGAAGCCTAAGCTGCAAATTGACCGTCTGAAACAAATCCAATCGGTCGTGTCGATTCCGCTCGTTCTGCACGGCGGCTCCGACAACACCGATGAAGAAGTTGCGGAATCAATCCAATACGGCATCAGCAAAGTGAACATTTCCAGTGAGATGAAACGGGTGTTCTTTAACCAATTGCGCGAAAATCTCGAACAAAGCCCGAATGGGTTCGAACCGACCCAGCTTTTCCCGTCTGCCATTGATGCAACGAAACAACTCATCCTCAAGAAGATGCAATTGTTCGGTTCTATAGGCAAAAGCGACCTTTACAAATAAATCAAGGGGAGAATGGCCTTGATCAGTGAACAGCAACGAGAGCAAGCCCGCGCGCGAACCGTCGAATATTTGAAAAAGGCCGGCGTGGTGCTGACGGAAGAAGAGATCCGGAACATCGAAATCGCCGATTTTGGTCTGGGGGATCTGGAACGAACCGGCTTACAACTGTTTACGTACGTCAATTGCCCGAGGTATTGCGCGAAGGACCTTGTCCTGTTCCCCGGACAAACCTGCGCGGAGCATCGGCATCCGCCGATCGACGACAGCAACCCCGGCAAGCAGGAAACGTTCCGCTGCCGCTATGGCGTCGTTTACCTGTACGTGGAAGGCGAACCAACCGAAAACCGGAAATGTTCGCCACCGCAAGGGGACGAAGCCTACTACACCGTGTTTCATGAGATCGTTCTTCATCCCGGCGATCAGTACACGATTCCGCCCAACGTCAAACATTGGTTTCAGGCAGGAGACGAGGGCGCAGTGGTAAGCGAATTTTCCTCGCTCAGCCTGGACGAGAAAGATATTTTCACGGATCCGCGCATTGTTCGCGTGCCGCAATGATTGCAGCCGATCGCAGGTCACACGCATTCTGAGCCGGCTTCCGATGATTCGGAGCTGGTTTCGCTCCACAATATAGACAGTATAGGCTATCCGGGAAAAGCAGACTTTCTTTTCGGATATCGGCCTGCTCACCCGAAGGTCCGGCATTCCGCATGCCGGGCCTTCATCCATGTTCATGACAGTTTTTGGCTATTCCTTGATCGATCGAATCAGGTATGATAGAGATGCGCATGAACGGAATCGTATAGGGACAAGGGGAGAGATGATGAGATTGTCGCTGCTGCCGAGACTCGACAATATCCGCCTGCGCAACAAGATGCTGATCGTGTACATTTTCTGCGTGCTGCTGCCGATCGTGCTGACCAACGTCGTCTTCTACCAGGTGACGACGAACAATGTGAAGAACCAGCGCATGCGGGACATCTCGCGTGCCCTCGAACAGGTGCGGAACGAGTTCCGGGGGGAAATCGACGTCGCGGTCCGGGTGTCCGACGTGTTCATCACGGACTACCTGCTGAACGAGATTCTGGAGACGGAGTATGCGAGTCCGCTGGACTACATCGCCGCGTACGATTCGTATTTCCGCAAGATTTTGAACAGCTACACGCCGCTCTACACGTCCATGCAGAACATCAAGATCTATCTTGACAATCCGACGCTGCTCCATTCCGGGGGAGTCGGCAACCTCACGTATCAGGTCCGGAATTCCGACTGGTACCGGGCGCTGGAGAAAGTGAAAGGTTCAACGCCCGTCCTGATCCGGACGGCGCGCGAGAACCGGATCCAACCTGCAGCGAACGTCCGCGACACCTTCGTCATCGTGCGCCGGATGAACAATCTGGCCTATTTCGGAACGAGCAAGTGGGAGAAAATTTTGAAGATCGAACTGCGCCCCCAGGCGATCGAACAGGTATTCTCCAACCTCAACCTGAACGGCCACATCTACCTGCTCAACGAGTCGGGCCAGGTGGAGTACGCGACGGATCCGAATGTCAACTGGCAGACGGAGACGATTTTCTTCCACGAACTCGCGCTTCCGGATGATGCGATCGAATTCGCGACCGCTTACAACGGGGTTGAATATCTGGACAGCTGGAAGCTCGTCGGCGTGATCCAGGAGGAGGAAGTGTTCCGCGAGGTGCAGAAGCCGCGGGAATTCATCGTCTGGCTGGCGCTGATCAACCTGCTCGTCTCGACGGCGATCATCTTCTGGGTCTCCCGGTCGATGAACGTCCGGCTGATTAACATTCTTCGCCACATGAAGAAGGTGAAGAACCAGCAGTTCGTGCCCATCGAGCACCGGGAAACGCTGGATGAGATCGGTCAGCTGCAGAACGAATTCAACCGCATGACGATGCAGATCAAGAGTCTGATTCACGACGTGTACATCGCCGACATACGCAGGAAAAGTCTGGAGATCGAGCATCGCAAGGCCCAGTTCAATGCGCTGCAGAGCCAGATCAATCCGCATTTCCTGTTCAATTCGCTGGAAACGATCCGGATGCGCAGCCTGATCAAGAACGAGACGGAGACGGCCCAGATCATCCACAAAATGGCCAAGCTGCTGCGTTCATCCCTGACATGGAACAAGGACCGGATCAAGGTCGAGGAGGAGCTCGAGTTCATCCACTGCTTCCTCGAGATCCAGAAATACCGCTTCGGTGACCGGCTTACCTACCGGCTGGACGTCGATCCGGAAGCCCGGAGCGTGATCATCCCGAAAATGGTGTTCCTGCCGTTCGTCGAGAACGCGAGCATCCACGGCATCGAACCGATGAAGCACGGCGGCGAGATCGATATCACCATCCGGCGCAGCTCCCACGATCTGGAGTTCTCGATTCGGGACAACGGCGCCGGCATGAATCCGGAGCAGGTGGAGCGCTTTTACGGCTATCTGGAGAACGAGGCGGAGGAACTGGGCGAACGGATCGGCGTGCAGAACGTGATCTACCGGCTCAGGATGCTGTATGGCGACAGGATCCGGCTGTTCATCGACAGCGCACCGGGCCAGGGGACGTGTATCCGGATCACCCTGCCCGCGCAGGATGAGGCGGACGGGTCCGCGGCCCTCCTACCGCGGACATAAACAGACATTAAATTTTTTAAGCATGACCTTTAGTTTGGTGGGTAAACAAAGCGCGGGACGGGGCATTATACTGAAAGTGCTTACAATCCATCCTGAATTGAAAGGGGTTCAGAAAAAAGTGTCGAAAAAGAGATGGCTTGCTTCGACGTTGTCCCTCATCATGGTGCTGGCCCTCGTCCTGACGGCCTGCTCGGGCAAGAAGGAAGCGGGCAACTCGAACTCGGGAGCTTCGGGTTCCTCGCCAACCTCGAATTCCTCCGATTCCGGAGGCGACAGCGGCGGCGCGGCGCAGGACAAGGTCACCTTCACAATGTTCGTCGCCGTCCAGGGTGAGAAAGACGTCAACACCAACGAGACGGTCATCGGCAAGAAGCTTGAAGAACAGACCGGCGTCAACTTCAAGATCGAGCATCTCGTCGGCGACCTGCAGACGAAGATCGGCACGATGATCGCGTCCAACGATTATCCGGACGTGCTCGTTCCGGACGACGGAATCGAGAACGTCATTGAAGCGGGCGGCTTCATCGACCTGACCCCGTATATCGACAACGACAAGTATCCGAACATCAAGAAGGTGTACGGTCCTTACAAGAACCTGATGAAATGGGATGACGGCAAGATCTACATCTTCCCGTTCTCCACGGTGGTCGGGGAGTACAATCCCGATCCGAACATCAACCAGGGCGCGTTCTGGGTGCAGCGGCGCGTGCTGGAGTGGGGCGGCTATCCGAAGATCAAGACGGTCGAGCAATATTTCAAGCTCATTGAAGATTTCGTGAACGCGCATCCTGACGAAGACCTGATCGGTTTCGTAACGCTGACCGATGACTGGCGCTTCTTCGCCACCACGAATGTGCCGAACCATCTGGCCGGCTACCCGAACGACGGCGAAGTCATGGTCGACATGCAGACGCACGAGGCCAAGATCTACGCCGGCACGGATTGGGAGTACCGCTGGTACAAGAAGCTGAACGAGATCAACGCGAAAGGCCTGTTCGACAAGCAGTCCTTCGTGGACAACTACGACCAATACATCGCGAAGCTGACGTCGCACAAGGTGCTGGGCTTCTTCGACTACGGCTGGCAGGTCGGCACCGCGAACAATGCGCTGCGCGACGCCGCGCTTGCGGACCCGTCGCTGGACGGTTACCGGTACTTCCCGCTGCCGGTCGTGTTCGATGAAAACATCAAGGACCAATACCTCGACCCGCCGGGATACGTCGCCAACCGCGGCTTCGGCATCACGTCGAGCGCGAAGGATCCGGAACGGATCATC
>JGI2924J29684_1077663_pt1 | contig 20438 bp, 19 predicted proteins | sample BenlonsequencITS_FD_29684 | JGI IMG/M metagenome (IMG submission 29684)
TTTTCCCTAAAAAGCCCGCAATCAAATACCAAACAGTCCAAACTAACCAAATAGCCCTGTTTTAAAATCGAACTCAGGTTACTAAATAATTTTGACCAATGATTACAAAAATTAACCTCTTCGCGTTATTGTTGTTTCTAACATCAATCAGTAACGTTGTATTTTCACAAGAAAGAAAACAAAAACTTCAAGTTGAAGCCGGGCCTGTTTTCCATTTTAACAACCTAAATGAAGATAAATACTCATTCTTAAAAGCAGGAGAAAGTATTGGGACAGAAAAACTCATTGGAATAAATATGAAGTTCACCATTCCATCATCCTTAGAGTATTTAGACTACATCGCAGGTACAATATATGAAAAGGATGCTACTACCTATTCTGGAGGATGGTCCCAAGGGAATGGAAGCCATTATAAACTTAACGGCGGAGGAGTGTATGCGGGAATCAGCCCGAAACTGAAAGGCAAGCATTTTGGCTTGACCAGTGAATTGGCCGTCGGGATTTTCACTTACAAGGAATATATTTCTGTCGTCAGGGATAGAAGCAATCCCCCCGTAGATTTTCATGAACGAAATTCTTCCGCTGGATTGGGGGCACTGGCTTCTGTAGGTGCTTATGCCCGATTTGGACGATTCGGTATCAATCCAAATTTTAACATGGTCTTCTCTGGAGGAGGCAATTCCAGCTTTATATTCTATGGACTTACTTTGCCTTTGACCATTTCCTTTTATTGATGGATCATTTTAAAGGGATCCTTTGACGGGATCCCTTTGTTTCCTTTTTTCTCCAATACCCTAAGGAGCAATATAAAAACACCCTATCCATTAATCCTCCTCATACCAAGAAGCATATTTAGGATAGTTCTCAGCAGTGCGTTTGATGACCGCCATCATTTCTTCACCGGTATCTTTGACCTTTTTGGCGGGAATTCCAGCATAAATGCTGTTGGCTTCCACCACCGTCCCGGCCAAGACGATGGCTCCTGCCGCCACTACTGCCCCACTGTGCACGACGGCATTGTCCATGACCACTGCCCCCATGCCAATCAGTACATTATCGTGGACGGTGCACCCATGAACGATGGCATTGTGCGCAATGGACACATTGCTTCCGATATAGGTTCCAGCCTTTTGATAAGTACAATGGATAATGGCTCCATCTTGGATATTGGTATGGTTTCCGATGACGATTTCATGAACATCTCCCCGGACTACTGCATTAAACCACACCGTACACCCTTCCCCCATTCGCACATCACCTACCACGGTGGCATTATCTGCCAACCAGCATTTCTCCCCAAATACCGGAACCTTGCCATTTACCGATTTTACTAGTGCCATATAACTTTTCTAAGTATTTTTTCGTTTTATTCTCAAACATTTAACGATCAAATCTAGTTTTTTTAATGACAATGTGAACCTTTTTTTCTAATTTTAAATTTACATGTATATACATCTAATACACGCAACATTTTAAGACCAAACAGTTATGAAATTAATCAAAACTACCGGCCTATTTCTAGCAAGTGCCCTTTTGATGGTGGCTTGTGGCCAAAAGAGTGAAACCGTAGAAACTTCTGAAGCACAAGAAGTAGCCGAAGCAACAGGCAAAACGGTTGCCGTAGATCCTTCCGCAAGTGCAGTTTCTTGGACAGGATACAAGCCTGCGGGCAAGCATTATGGAACAATTCCTGTGACTGCAGGCGAAGTGACCATTGAAGGCGATGCCATTACCAGTGGTAATTTCACCTTTGATATTGCTGCCCTTAAAATCGGCGATATGGAAGAAGGCACAGAAAATTACGGCAAGCTGCATGGCCACTTGCAATCACCAGATTTCTTCGATGCTGCCAATCACCCTACGGCTACTTTTGAAGTAACTGCAGTAGAGCCTTTTACTGCTGATGCTACAATCGAAGACAAAGAGGAATTTGAAACGGAATTTACCCCTAACAGCCTGAGTGAGCAGATGGTGGAAAACCCTACCCACTGGATCAGCGGTAACTTGACCATGAGAGGAACTACTAAAAACATCAAGTTCCCTGCTGCTGTCAGCATCAACGACGGTGTGATCTCAGCTAAAGCTGGTTTTAACATCGATAGAACCGACTGGGGCTTGACCTATAGCGACGAAAGCTCTGTAGCCGACAAAGCGAAAGATAAATTTATCTATAACACGGTAAATGTAGGCTTTGAAATCAAAGCTGACTAATAGCCGATTGACATTATTCTTAAAAGAGGAATTTGATCAAATTCCTCTTTTTTTATGCCCTTTCCTTTAATTTTGGTTCATGAAGTATGCGAACACCGGGGAATTCCCTCTGCAAAAAGAATGGATCGAAAAAGCACTGCACTGGGCATCAAACCATTTTGCCTATGTCAGTTACCATCATCATAACGACATTTCTTATCCGCACCAAGGGTTTACCCATGTGCTGTTTGCTGGACAACACTCCGTCGCTTGGAATGACATGGACGCCCACTCCGGTCCCAAAGCGGGAATTCTTAGCTATGACCTTAAAAACAAATTTGAAAGGTTAAAGAGCCAAAACCCTTCACTGGTCAATTGTCCCGAGACATGCTTTTTCTTACCGGAATTGACCATCCTCTTTCACGAAAAAACCCTTGAGATCAAATCCGCAGCTCCTGATCGCCTTTTTGAGGAAATCCGAGACTACCAACCTGAAATAGTCTCCCAAAAAATCGCTCCTGTTCAGGTCAAGACCAGTAAAAGTGAGTACATCCAAACCGTCCGTAACATTCAGGAACATATTCGTCAGGGCGATATCTATGAGATGAATTACTGCATTGCCTTCGAAGCAGTGGTAGAATCGATCAATCCAGTTCAGGTTTTTCTTGATTTGGAGAAAAAATCTCCCATGCCCTTTGCGAGTTTTTTTAAATGTCAAGACCAGTATCTCGTGGGAGCCTCTCCCGAACGCTTCATCAAAAAACAGGGGCTCCAGATCACAGCCCAACCTATCAAAGGTACCATCCAAAGGGGGAAAACTGCTGAAGAAGATGCGAACTATAGAGAATCTCTTCGCCTCAGTGAAAAAGAACAGGCCGAAAACCTGATGATCGTAGACCTCATGCGTAACGACCTTGCCAGGATCGCTGAAACAGGCTCCATAAAAGTCGAGGAGCTTTTTGGCATTTATCCTTTTCGGCAGGTCTATCAAATGATCTCCACCGTTACCGCTACCCTGCGGCCAGGCACTTCCTTTACAGAAATCATTGCCAACACCTTTCCCATGGGTAGCATGACCGGTGCACCCAAAATAAAATGCATGGAATTGATCGATCGCTATGAAAACTTCAAAAGGGGATGGTTTTCAGGAGCTCTTGGTTTTGTGGACGAATTCGGGAACCTAGACTTCAGTGTGGTCATCCGGAGTATTATCATCGACACCAAGTCCAAACACCTATTTTTCGCCGCTGGCAGTGCCATCACTTTCGATGCTGATCCTGCATACGAGTATGAAGAATGCCTGCTAAAAGCCAAAGCCATCCAAGAAACCCTACGTTCCTAATCTCCTCAACTCCTAAACTTGTCCAGCATCCTTCCCATCCAGCCTTTTTGGGAGTGCTCTGGGTCATCATCGTAATATCCGGAATAATGTCCTTTTTTGATAAAGGAATAATTGTAGCCATAGCCGTAGTTGTAACCACCGAAATCATTCCCGTCAGCCTTCACGGCATTAAAAACCCCATAAAAATTATCCACTTGACCATTGTCAAATAGGTCATTGATCATCAGCAAGTACTTCTTTTGGGTATAGTCCTGCCTCACGATGTAAAGATTGACATCCGAAAACCGCAATAAATCTTTCGTCTCAGACACCAATGCCAAAGGAGGCGTATCCAAAATAATGACCTCAAACTCCTTTTCCAGCACATTCATCAACTCACTCAACTGAGGCTTCAACAAGAGTTCTGAGGGATTTGGGGGCACGGGGCCGGAAGGGATAAAATATAAATTATCATGATCAGTCTCATGGATAATAGCTTCTTTCGATGACTTTCCGACCAAATAAGAAGAAAGCCCACTCTTATTGCTGACGCCTACATATTGGGCTATTCTTGGCTTTCTTAAATCCATCCCCAGCACACAAGTCTTTTTGCCACTCAAAGCCATGGCAGCGGCCAAGTTTAAACTCACGAAAGTTTTTCCCTCACCAGAGACACTGGATGTAACCAATATACGCTTGCATTTTTTATCACTGGCAATGTAAAAAAGTGCTGAGCGCAGGGACCTAAAGGATTCCGACGCAATGGTTTTGGGATACTCTGCCACCAGCATATTGGTCTTCTTCTCACTATATCCGATGGTGCCTAACAGCGGCATTCTGAGGGCGCCCTTCAGCTGTACCTGATCAACGATTTTGTCATTGACAAAGTCGTAGAACAAAATAAGTCCAAGAGGCAAAAGAAGGCCTATCGCTAACGCCATTCCGTAATTATTGGCTTTCTTGGGAAAAATAAGACTCCCTTTTTTAGCGTAATCCACTACAGAAATATCCGACACGTTGGAAGCTTTGGCAATTCCGACTTCAGCCCGTTTTTCCAACAGGTAGTTATAAAGGTTTTCCCTTAGCTTAAACTCTCTGAAGATGTTGGCAAAATTGGACTCGGCTTTTGGCAGCCTTGAAAACTCCCGATCGTAAGTAGCCAGTTTTTTCTCCGCTTCTTGCTTTTTCTTTTCTGTATTGGCCACCAGATTTTTGATGTTTTCGAAGATATTTTCCCGTAATCGAGCGATTTGTTCATCCAATTTTTCTACATCTGGATGATTTTCATTCACCACAGAAAGCATCCTTTTTCTTTCCATGGAAAAGGTCATCAGCTGCTGGGTCATACTATTTAACGAAGCATCGGTAATGCCCATCATAGATGGCGCAATGGTTTCGCTGAAATCACCATCTCTTTCTGCTAAGTACGCTTCTAGTGATTTATAGTACTCCAACTCAAAAACCATTTCCTGAAGTTTTTCTTCTAACCTCTGAATCTTGGTCAGCACCCCTCCATATTCAGAGTCCACATCCAGCATTTTGTGGTCTACCTTAAAATTCAGCATCCTCCTTTCTGCCAATTTCAAGGAATCCTCCACCACATACATCTGTTCCTCTATGAACTTAAGGGTATTTTCAGCTATCTGATTTTTCTTTTCCAGGTCATGCTCCATATACGCATTCATCAGCGCATTGACATAATCCCTTCCCTTCTCCACTACTTTAGTACGTAAGGTCACTTGAAGTACCGACCCATAATTGTTTTGGGGACGTACAGCAATCGCATTCGAATAATAATCTACCAACGAAGAAGGACTATGAATAACAAACGACAGCTTTTCCCCTACTTTCATCGAGGCAACTTTGTTTACCACAAATTTCGTCTTTGGAGATGCTATAACCTCTTCAAACCGAAAGGTTTTTCCTAAAATGCCTGTGTCGTTTGATATCGATTTCTGTGACGAAAAACAATTAAAAATGCCATGGTCAGGTGTACCTAAAGTAAAGGTATCTTCCCCCACCACGGTTAGGCTGATCAGGCCATGCTCCTGCTGGGCATGATCCCAGTCCACATCTACCTTGATGGGGGATTTTTGGTATAGCTCGATCTCCTTGATCTTGGTGTAAGCAAAATAGCTCACATCAAAATGCACCTTCTCAAGTGCCTTTGCCGCCAAATTTTTGGACGTGAAGACTAACATGTCATTTTCCAACGTACCCGGGTTCTCGAAAATGTTGGAGCGATCAAGGATCCTCACTTCTGGGCTCGGAGCAGCATTGATAAGCATGCTCCCTCTGACCTCATATTTCTCTACCGTATACCGATGATACATAAAAACACCGGCCAAAAACACCATCATACTGATCAGGTATATTGGCCAGAACCGGAGATACTTTATCAGGTAATACTTAATATCTACCGGCTGATCTTCCTCCTCAAACTTCGGTATGTCAAACCCCTCTCTCATGCACTAGTCTTTCGTTAAAGCCACAAAGAACAACACTGCCGTCACCAAACCAATCGCCAACTGCAAGGTAGTGGCGATATTATTGGCATCCCCCACCTGTCGAATGGACATTGGCTGTAGGTATAGAATATCATTGGGTTGTATAAAATAATAAGGTGAGGCCAATAATGCCCGGTCATTAAGATTGATCTGGTGAATTTTGGTTCCACCATCATATTGCCTAATGAGGAACAATTCATTCTTTTTGGCCAGGATATCACTTTCTCCGGCCAAAGCAATGGCATCAAAGATCGTAGCCCTGTTCTTATAGATCACCTTGGTACCTGCACTATTAAACTCTCCCATGGTGGTAAACCTTATACCGCCCGTTCGCAGTCTTACGTAAACTTCCTCCTTAAAATACTGGTTGATTTCTGCCTCAATCTTAGTTCGAGCAGCTTCCTCTGTCAGTCCAGCTATTTTGATTTTACCAAGCTTAGGTATCCTTACGGTACCGTCCTTATCAATGGAATATCCAGTAAAATAAAATGGATCGCCACTATTATTACCGCCTCCACCTCGGGCATTTCGGGCACCTTGGTATTCAAATACTTTGGTCAGCTCCTCATCAGTAGAAGCGAAATCAATATCCACGATATCAAACGGCTGAAGGATATATTCATAATCTACCTCCGCATAAGGAATAAACTCATCAAGATCAATGGGATCCTTATCGGGCAAGTTCTGTAAATAATTCAAGCGCTTATTACTGACGCATGAAATCATTAACAGTGCTATCGATATAGTTAATAGCAATTTATTCATTCAAAACTAGGATTGTACTATGTTGGTTGGTGATATATCAAACCAAATATACTGAAATATCCAAGTTATGAAAACGCAAATAACATATATGAATTTCAAAAAATAGCATCAACAAAAAAGGATAGTCAAACAACATATTTAACTATCCTTATAAATACTTCTACGTGAAAAAAATATTATTCGTAATGCTCCTTATAGTAATTTTGGTAATCGCCAGAGGTGACACTTTTTAGCCAGGACTCATTGGACAAGTACCAATCCACCGTTTTTTCAATGCCTTCCTCAAATTGCAATGAGGGCTTCCAGCCAAGTTCCTTTTCAAGTTTGCTGGCATCAATGGCATACCTTAAGTCATGCCCCGCACGATCTTTTACAAAAGTGATTAACTTTTCAGAGGTTCCTTTTTCATTGCCCAGTTTTCTATCCATTATCTCACAGAGCAGTGTCACAATATCGATATTTTTCCACTCATTCCACCCGCCGATATTATACGTCTCACCTGATTTTCCCTCATGGAAAATCACATCAATAGCAGCAGCATGGTCCTCTACATATAACCAATCCCTGACATTTTCGCCTTTACCATATACCGGAAGGGATTTTTGGTTTTTAATATTATTGATGCACAATGGAATCAGCTTTTCAGGAAATTGATTTGGCCCGTAATTATTGGAGCAATTACTGATCACCGTCTTCATCCCGTAGGTATTGGCATAAGCTCTTACAAAATGATCGGAAGAGGCCTTGGAAGCCGAATAGGGGGATTGTGGGTCGTAAGCGGTGGTTTCTAAGAAAAAGCCTCCATCGTCCAGAGAACCATAAACCTCATCAGTAGACACATGATAAAACAAATGATCCTCCAAGTCTTCCCAAAAAGACTTTGCTGCATTCAATAGGTTTACCGTTCCTATCACATTGGTTTTGACGAAGGCCAAGGGGTCTGAAATGGACCTGTCCACATGGGATTCCGCGGCCAAATGAATCACATCGGTAACCTGATATTTTTTAAATACATCTACCAACCCCTTCTCATCCAGAAGATCGATTTTCTCAAAATAGTAATTGCCTTTATTTTCTACTTCTTTTAGATTCTCCAGATTCCCGGCATAGGTTAGGCTATCCAAGTTTACGATGGTATAATTCGGATATTTCGAAACAAATAACTTCACGACATGGCTTCCAATAAAGCCTGCTCCACCGGTAATTAAAATTGATTTCTGCATGGATTTTAGGTATATGCTTTAAAATTAAGGTTGGTAACTTTTGCAGGAGCAACCCTGCTTACAAATCTACAACAACCAAAAACAATACCATAACACTCTTCCTTATACTTGGTAATAATCCCGATACCAATTGACGAAGTTCGCCACCCCATCCTCTACTCGGGTATTGGGTTTATAGCCTGTAACCTCAGAAAGGGCCGAAACATCCGCATAGGTGGCCGGAACATCCCCTGGCTGCATAGGCAACATCTCCAAAACCGCTTCTTTACCTGTGGCTTTTTCAATTGCCCTGATGAAATCCATAAGGTTAACGGACTTAGAATTTCCTATATTAAAAAGCCTATAGGGAGCACCGGAAAGGTCTTCCTTATCTCCTTCCTGTTGCCCTTTTGGAGGGACCAAAGCCGTTCGATAAACACCTTCCACGATATCGTCCACGTAAGTAAAATCACGCTTCATCTTCCCATAATTAAATACCTTCAGTGGCTTGCCATTCAGGATAGCTTTCGTAAAAATAAACAGGGCCATATCCGGCCTTCCCCATGGGCCATAAACCGTGAAAAAACGTAATCCAGTAGTAGGCACACCATATAGGTGGCTATAGGTGTGTGCCATCAATTCATTGGACTTCTTGGAGGCAGCGTATAAACTTACAGGATGATCCACATTATCCGAAGTGGAAAATGGCATCTTTTTATTCGCTCCATATACAGAGCTGGACGAAGCATAGACCAAATGTTTTACTGGATGATGCCTACAAGCTTCCAGCAAATTCACAAAGCCCACAATATTTGCATCTACGTATGCCCGAGGATTCTCTAAACTATACCTTACACCGGCCTGCGCGGCCAAATTCACTACAATATCAAAACGCTCTGCCTCGAACAATGCATTCATTTCATCCCCATCCTCCAACTTCATTTTCACAAATTCAAAACAGCTTTTATCCGTCGAAGCTACCTTTTGGTGTTCGCTGATTGGTGCATCATCTATTCCAAGGTCTTTTAATCTTGCCAATTTAAGATTTACATCATAGTAGTCATTGATACTATCAATACCGACCACTTGGTGCCCTTCTTGTAAAAGCTTTTTTGATAACCCATGTCCAATAAATCCAGCAACTCCAGTTACTAAAAATTTCATATTGTCTTTTCTTTATCTTTTAGGCTCCCAGCGGAACATCTTTTCACTTCACCCATTAACATATTAAAACAAATATATTAAAAAGTATTAAACATTAAAATAAATGCTTTTTGTAACAAAACTTTTTAACACATTTGTCCGCTAGCGACATGCGAATATAAAAAAAACGTCCTTGGAATAGAACGTTTTTTTAGGTTTGATATAAACGGGGATTACCACATTCCAAAAATTCCTTTTCCATAGTGATCAAACAGCCTAACAGAGGCCATAAACTCATGAGTACTCCCGTACATCTTCGACTGCCGTCGGGTGGCCATCTCATAGCTGTACCCAACGCTGACCCGGTTCATCAAAAAACCTGCCTGAAGGCCCGTCGAATAATCCACTCGATGTCCTACACCTATCCAAACGTGTTCCATAAAAAGCGCCTTTACATTAAACTCGGCATTATATGGCAAGTCTTCCTGAACACGGTATAGTACATTTCCTGCCATGCCGATTTGCTCGCTCACTTTTCCCCTATACCCCGCCTGAACGTTATGGCTCATGGGTCGCTCATTGTAAAACCCGTCCCCTGATGAAATTTTTCCTGCGGCAATATTTTGAACCGCATACCCCACATAGTATTGGCGATGCCTCAAGGCCATGCCAAAATTAAAGTCCAAGAACTTCATCTCTGCAAATCCCCCCAAATACTGGGAAAGCGAAGGGTCATCAGACTGCTCTGGAGTCAATGCCATGCCATCCAATTCCGTGTTTTGGTATTTCACTCCTATCCCCAATCCCAAGTGGTGTTTTTCGGACAAGCGAATACGATTGGAATAATTAAGCAGTAATTCCGTCTCGGTAAAGGCGCCATGTTTGTCATACATGACGGAAAGCCCAATGGCATTTCGACCAATGGACGGCACACTGTCATTTCCCCCCATCTGGGCAAAATCACCTTCCACACTACCATATACCGTTTTGGGAGCACCATCAATACCGCCCCATTGATTCCTGACAATGCTCCTTGCACTGCTCCCTTCCAAGCCTACCATTGCTGGATTATAATAACTTTGGAGAGCATTAAAATAACTAAAGTACTTTCGGCTCTGACCGTATCCTTGGCTTAACAATGCGGTCGTTAACAGGAATATAAATAGAATTCTTTTCATGTCGTTGCTTTTCATGGTCACCACTGTTGGAATTAGTTTCTGATAAGGTTTAAGACTCCTCTTCGCTTCTGCCGTTCTTCCCCTAATTCGATCACATAATAATATGCTCCCACGGGCATATCCCCGCCTTCATACCGACCATTCCATCGCTCTTCAGGATTGTACGTCACAAAGACCATCTTACCACTCCTTTCAAAAATCATCAACTTCACCTCACCATAAAAACGTAATGAGGAAACTCCCCAGTCGTCATTTATCCCGTCTCCATTGGGGCTAAACACGTTACTAATCTGCAAGTCATCCAAATCAGGCTTGGACCGTGTAATGGTGAAAGTCTTGGAGATGCTATTTCCTACCCTGTCGGTGCTGCTTACCGTAATGACAAATTCCTGCTGGCCATCAGGCATGTCTGCCGGTGACCAAAACAACCTGTCTCCTAACAGATAAAAATATTGCTCATCCTCATTTTCACCCACAAGAGCATAGGTATGCTGATCATCATCTTCATCTACTGTTGTCAATATGCCCAATGGTGCATTGGGATCATCCTCTACCGAAAACTCATCATCACTTAGTAATATATCCTCAGGCAGTGATTTCTCATCTACCATTATCGTCAGGCTTGGCTGCTGATCACCGGTATAGCTGTACTCATCCCCCAATTCCAAAACACCCCCATTTTGATATATCCCAGGTGTCATTTCATCATAATGCTGTATGTCCCATACCACATCTACCATGGCAGTGGCTCCGGAAACCAAAACCACTTCTACCTGATCTGGCACAGGAAGAACCTCCGGCAAGGTCCCCCACGTCACCGTCAACACCTCAGGATCTACTAAGGAAGCAATGATATTGCTTTTCAAGGTAATGGTGAATTCATACGTTGTTTCATTTCCCGCCTGATCTACTGCCGTCACTGTTATGGGGTGGGGCGTTTCATAACCGCTGAGGACGGTGCCCGCTGCAGGGTTTTGGGCCTGCATGGCCACTGTACAGTTATCCGAAATGGTCAACAACTCAAGATAATCCGCAAGCACATGTTCCCCAGATGCATCCACATACACATCGATGTTCGCTGCCGTTCCAGTGACGACAGGAGGTGTATTATCCATTATCACTACAGATGCGGTCAATACCCTTACAAAGTCTTGCGCTCCGCTCACGGTGATTTCTACTTCATTGGTTCCTACATCCGCACATCCAAAGACCGACTTGCTGAGCTCAAAAGTAAAATCCTCCATGGTCAAACAGGTTCCGCTGATTCCGGTAACCAACTGATCCACGGAAACTTCAGCCTCTCCATTCTCATCCAATGCCATTTCCACATTTTCTACGGTAAAAGAAAGGTCATTGCTAAGGGTCACGGTGACTATGGCGAGCTTCTCTGCTACGTTACCGGCTGCATCAGTAGCGGTAACCGTGACTTCATTCTCTCCCAAGTGATCACAGGTAAATACTTCGGTATCAACGGCGAGTACTATTTCTTCCGCTGAGGTAAAATTATCGCTTACCCCCTCCACAAGAGAGGACACCGTTACTGAAGCTTCTCCGTTCGCCCCCAAATTAACCTCTTGATTAACCGTGGTAAGTTCAGGACCAGTTAGATCTAATGTCAGTAACATACTATTACTTGCCTCACTAGGGTTACATTCCCCATCACCTGCTGTGGCAGACAATTCATATTGCCCCTCCTCCCACGCTAAGGCGGTCGCATCATAGGACCAAAGGCCATTTTCATCAGTCATCGCCTCTCCTACCTTATCGCCATTTACAAGAAGGTTCACTGTCATATTCGGCTCAGCCGTTCCCGTAACGGAAATGGCAGCAGTATTCGTGATTTGGTCACTATCGGAAACCCCTGTATCCGGACTTACACCTGTCACTTGCGGCGGCGGCGGGGCTGATCCGTCTATTAAAATATTATTCTCCGCTGGAATCGCCGCGTGGTCCATTCCTACATCGGTCAATTCATTTCCAGCTTGATCCTTAATCCCTTCTCCATGGAGTGTTAAAGCCCTCACGACAATACCGTTTTCGTCCTGATTTCCCGAAACTACTGCGTAATTAAAGACCAAACTTTCCGCGCTACTTTTTTCGGCATCCAAAGTGGCAGTCACCTCCCCTGAATCCATTACCACGTTTAACACCACCCCTGCATCAACCGTCACGGGCTCACTCATGGCCAACGTGAATGTCATCACATTGGCCCCGCAAACTGAATATGTACCCTCTTCGGGCAATGTCACTGCTGATACGATTGGACGGATTCCATCTACCAAAACACCCGAAGTATCCGGAAACTGGTCAATGGTAAGATCGGCAGGTTCATCTTCACTGTCCACGACACTGGCTCCTTCTAACGCCACCGCTCCAGTGAATGCCACGCCATCCCCATCCAAATCACCTTCTTCTACAGTATAACTAAACACCAATTCATCAGAACCAGACCCTGATGTATAGGTAGCCGATACAGTCTTATCACCAATCAATAAGGTCAGTGCAGGGACACCTCCATTGACCCAAACGGGCCTGTTCAGCGTAAGAACAATAGACACCGCATCACCAATACCGTACACGCCTTCAGGCACCACTTCCATGTCGGTGATGACAGCCGGAACATTTTTGATCTTAATGATTCGGAATTGATCAGCACTTTGGTTTCCATCGGTATCAAAAATAGCATAGGATACCACCCTATCTTCTGTATTTGGAAAGCGCGAAACATTATTATAGGTCACCTCCCTAAAAATCCGCTGGTACACAGAGAAATCAGCTTCACCCGTAATGGTCAGTTCGCCACTGGTAAAATTATAATTTACCGTGAGGCCACTATCATTGGCCAAATCCACCACATCAGGGCCGATGTTAATTATTTCATTGCCACCATCCAACAGGTTGGTAAGTTTAACGATGGCTTTAGAGGCTTTTGGTGAATCCTCATCTGACACTGAAACCGCTCCATCAATGGTTACAGCGCCTTCTCCAGGCTCAAATTCCGTATAGCCCGGGGTAGTGTTGATTACTGGTGCAGCCCCGGCCATTGCCTTATCAGAATTTGGATAGGCAATACCGTACAGCATTACACCAATAATGCTAAAGAGTAGTGTTCTTTTCATATCTTCTCGTGTCTGGTCTCAATTAACGCAGTCTATAATTTTACAAAATCCACATAAATAGGTTTCAAAAACACAAAACTATATTTATATGAAATTAAAAATTATAAAATAAAATTTTACTAAGTAGGTGTAAAACAAATATAATAAAGCATCAACCCTTAAAAAAAAAATCACCAGAAAATTGTATTTTTAACCAATTAATTTTCCATGAACACATAGGCCATCACTATTGGCGATGGCACAAACGAGACAAAAGAATTATCCAATTAATTACAATTCCATTCATTAATGCTTAATTTTGGCTCACTATAAAACCTATAATTAAACCGATGAAGAAAATTGCAGTATTAACCTCGGGTGGCGACGCACCTGGCATGAATGCTTGCATCAGGGCTGTCGTCCGTACCGGGATCTTCCATGGGATGGAAATGTACGGAATCATGTACGGCTACGATGGCATGATCAATGGCGAGATTCAAAAAATGGAATCCCATGCAGTAAGTAATATTGTCCAGCGTGGAGGTACTATCCTTAAATCTGCCCGTAGTGAAAAATTCCGCACCAAAGAAGGCAGAAAAATAGCTTACGAGCAATTACAAAAACATGGAATTGAAGGATTAGTGGCCATTGGTGGAGACGGTACTTTTACTGGTGCCAAGGTATTTTATGAGGAATATGGGATTCCCACTATCGGCTGCCCAGGCACGATAGACAATGACATATACGGCACCGACTTTACCATTGGATTTGACACCGCCATCAATACTGCCTTGGAAGCAATCGATAAAATCCGGGATACTGCTGCCGCTCACGACCGCATCTTCTTTATCGAAGTAATGGGTAGGGACAGTGGCTATATCGCCGTGGAATGTGGACTCGGAGGAGGAGCAGAAATGGTCATGGTACCTGAAACCAAGACCACTCTCCATGAGGTAGTAGAAAAGCTCAAAGGCTCCCGTAAAACGAAGACCTCCAGCGTTATCGTCGTGGCAGAAGGTGACGAGGAAGGCAGTGCTGCCGAAATCATGGAAAAGGTCAAAAACATCATCAATGACGACACCAAAGACTTCAAAGTAACCACACTCGGCCATATCCAACGGGGAGGAAACCCTACCGGTAAAGACAGAATGTTGGCGAGTAGATGTGGCATGGCCGCCGTAGAAGGACTCATGAACGGACAAGCCAACTGCATGGCCGGTATTATCCATGATGAAGTGGTATATACTAGCTTTGAAGATTGTATCACCAAAAGCAAACCCTTAAATAAAGACACCTTAAAACTTATCGAAATTTTAAGTATTTAAGCATGGGTTTTTTACCAATAATACTCACCTCAGCAGGCTTTATATTACTCTTTGGCATGGTGGTCAGTTTTAGCATCAAGCAAAAAAGAGAACAATATAAAGCTGCTTTGTTGGGGCTTCGAAAAAACCTTGAAACAGCCCTCCATCGCGAATTGGGGACCGATCTTACCGATGTGGAAAAAGGAATTCAGCACCTGCTCACCACCGGCCATCCCGAAGCCTCAGCCGTTCAGCGTCAGCTCGGCCGGACCAAGCTCCTAAAACACCAGTACAATCAATTGATCCAGACCAAGCCGTATAGTCTTGTAGCCAAATTCACGGGTCAGGGGCCCATTTGACCTTCGACATAAGTGACTACTTGTTCATACTCATCAGGCGAAAACCATTTCATTTCTTCATCCCTTCGAAACCAGGTCATCTGTCTCTTCGCATACCTTCTGGAGTTTCTTTTGAGCAATCTTATGGCCTCTTCTTTATCATAGTTACCTTCCAAATAGCCAAATATTTCAGTATAGCCTACCGTCTGCAAGGCATTCAATGACCGCAGTGGAAACAATCTTTCTGCTTCCTCAAATAACCCCGAGGCAATCATGGCATCCATGCGCATATTGATCCTGTCATAAAGCTCTTCTCGTTCTCGCCACAAGCCAATTTTAATTACTTGAAAAGGCCTCTTTGCATGCCCTCTATTGCGATAGCTACTAAAAGGCTTACCGGTTCCTAAAGTAACTTCACATCCCCTGATCAACCGTTGCGGATTATGGATATCCACTTCCTTGAAATAATCAGGGTCCAATGCAGCAAGCTTGTCCTGCAAGGCTTTAATGCCATTTTCTTGATAAAATTGATTGAGGGATTTTCGTATTTCGGGATCTATATCCGGAATCGGATCAAAGCCATTGCAAACGGCATCTATATAAAGCCCTGACCCACCAGTCATAATCACCACATCATGGGTTTCAAATAATTTTTCCAAAACCTGCAGGGCGTCCTTTTCAAATCTCCTTACGTCATAATCCTCGTAAACAGACAGATTATCCACAAAATAATGAGGCACATCCTGCATTTCTGCAGGTGAGGGTTTGGCCGTACCAATATTCGTTTCTTTATAGAATTGCCGACTATCAGAACTTATGATAGCAGTTTTAAAATTTTTGGCTAGCTTTATGCATAAATCAGTTTTGCCTACGGCCGTAGGCCCAGCTACCACTAGAAGATATTTATCATTTTTCACCAACAACCTTCACATAAATTTAGGGAACCAATGGCCCAAAATTAGAGGATTAGGTCATGGAAAACAAAAGGATATTAATAGTAGACGATAACAACCTAAACAGAAAAGTTTTTGAAAACATCATCTGTCACAATTTTCCGTTTTCATCAGCTGAAAATGGACAGGAAGCTATTGACAAAATAAAAAGCGAAAATTTTGACCTTATCTTAATGGACATTCAAATGCCCATTATGGACGGCATCACTGCCCTTAAAATCATCAAAGCTGAAGGGCTTACCGCTGCACCGGTCATCGCCATATCAGCTTACTCTGACCAGACAGACCGGGATTACTTTTTATCTGCAGGTTTTGACGACTTTATCGATAAACCTGTAAAACCCAAGGACCTACTGGAGAGCATCAGCAATCATCTTCACAAAAAATCCCTGGAATCATCCATCCATTCGGCCCATGACGACCATGACATACTGGACCAAAAGGTATACAACCAACTGAAAAAATACAACACAAATGAAGATATCAAAACCGTCTATGAAGACTTCTTTGAAGAAGCGCAGACGCTTTTGGATGAAATCAAATTGATAATTGATGATGGAAAATATTCAGAAATTGATGAAAAACTTCATATATTAAAAGGAAACTCTGGTACCTTGGGAGCAAAGATATTGTTTAAACACGCCAGTATTCTGGAGCAAAAATTAAAAGACTCAAAATATAATGGTATTATTGAAGATTATTTAACATTGCAAGAACAACTCAAGGTATTCAAATCGCATTTGAAAGAATTAAACAACCTATCTTAAAATGAGCGAGAGCAAAAAAGTTTTAGTAGCTGAAGATAGTTCGGTTATCATCAACCTGACAAAAAATGTCCTTTTGTTTGAAAATTATGAAATTACCGCTGTGAAGAATGGTAAGCAAGTATTGGATAAACTGGCGGAAGCAGATTACGACCTAATTCTCATGGATATAAACATGCCAAAAATGGATGGTATCGAATGTACCAAAGCCATCAGGGCTCTTAGTGACCCTAAAAAAGCTGCCATTCCTATCATAGCCATCACCGGCAACTACAAAAACTACACCATGGAGGATTTCAAACAAGCTGGTCTAAATGACTACCTGCAAAAGCCCTTGGACTACGATCTCCTATTGTCCACCGTCAAAAAACATCTTGGACCGAAATAATCCTTATTGAATTTTCCTGATGGCAATAAAGTACACAAAAACTTATCTGGATAAAATAGAAAGTCTTTTTGCTGAATCGGACTATATGCTTCGGTATGAAAAGGGGAACTTTAAGTCTGGGTACTGTATCTTAAAAGACACCAAAGTCGTAATAATCAATAAATATTACACGTTGGAAGGGAAAGTCAATACCCTAATCGATATTTTGAAAGAGCTTGATTTCAACCCTAAGGAATTCAAAAACAAAAAAAACCAAGACTTCTATGTAGAGCTTCAACAGACTGAATTAAAGCTCTGATCACAAAAAGCCCGCTGTGTGCTCAGGGCCTACTTTCCATATTTATGGCTATCTCACTTATTTTCTATGCCAGCGGAAAGCAAAAGACTCAAGAACAACGAAAAACAAATGAAAGTTACTTTTCTAGGAACAGGAACATCACAAGGCATCCCCGTAATCGGCTGTAAATGCGAAACGTGCAGTTCAATCGACTTCAGGGACAAACGACTTAGAAGTTCCATCCATCTGAAAGTAGACGACAATAGTTTTGTAATCGACACTGGCCCCGATTTCAGGGCGCAAATGCTCCGTGAAGGCATCAACGAGTTGGATGCTATCATCTATACCCACGAGCATAAAGACCACACTGCCGGCATGGATGACATCAGGCCGTTTAATTTCATGCAGATGAGAGACATGCCACTCTATGGCACTCCTGCTGTCCTAAACCAACTCCAACGGGAATACTCATATGTATTCGCCCCTAAAAAATACCCTGGAGTTCCCCAAGTAGTCACCCATGAAATCAGCAACCAGCCGTTTGAAGTGCTAGGAACGACATTTACCCCCATTTTGGTCATGCATTATAAGCTTCCAGTATTTGGTTACCGTATAAAAGATTTTACCTACATTACCGATGCAAAATACATTGCGGAAGAAGAGCTTGATAAAGTGAGAGGAACAAAAATCTTGGTACTAAATGCCCTTCAAATCAAGGAACACCTCTCTCACCTCACGCTTTCTGAAGCCTTGGAGCTTATTGATATTATCAAACCAGAGAAAGCCTATCTCACCCATATCAGCCACAAGCTTGGCACCCAGCAAAACGTAGAAAGCAAACTACCGGACAATGTCTTCTTGGCCTATGACGGCCTTACGATCAGCCTTTAACCATGCACCTGAACTACCATTTCTTAAAATACCTCTGTCCAGAAGTGGAACGCGTCCTGAACGGGCTGGAATTGAGCATTTGTTTCTCCCAGCACCGTGACGAACTTGTTTTGGGTTTCGCGAACAATGAACGATCCCATTACATACGGGCTAACCTCAGTCCTTCCAATACGTGCATCTGCTTTCCAAAAGACTATAAAAGGAGTAAAAAAAACAGTGTAGACCTGTTTTCTGCCTTACTGGGAGACCAAGTAACAAGTGTTCGTGTGCTATCTTTTGAAAGGGCGTTTAGGATTGATTTTAAAACGGGCAGGACCCTGCTCTTCAAACTTCACGGCAACCGGTCAAACATCCTCCTTTTTGATCAAACCAAGCAAGCATCTGCTATTACGCTGTTCAGAAATGAATTAAAGGAAGATCATAATATTCTATTAGGTGATCTGGAAAAGAACCTTGACCTGTCGCACGAGGAATTTATCAGACAAAATGGAAAGGCTGCTACTTTTCTGCCTACGCTTGGAAAAATCCCCCGAGAATGGCTGAAATCCCATGGCTACATTGAGGCAGACCTTCCCCAAAAATGGCAGTTGATGCAAGAAATGATCGACATGTTAAACGCACCATTGTTCAGCATCGTCAAAAAGGAGCATGAATACCAATTTACGCTGCTCCCAGCCAACTCCCCCGTATACACTTCTGCAAATCCACTAGAGGCTTGTAATGAATACTTCCAATACACCGTAGTCCATCAGGCATTTGAGAAGGAAAAAAACCACTTGGTAAAAAACCTGGAAGACCAGAAAAAAAAGACATGGGCATACCTGAACAAGACCGCTAAAAAATTAGAAGAACTGAAAAGCAGTGCTCCCCCTAGTCAGGTAGCTGACATCATCATGGCAAACCTTCATCAAATTCCACACGGAGCAGAAGAAGCCCGCCTATTTGATTTTTATCAAAACAAAGAGGTGACCATTCCTCTAAAAAAAGGTGTTACGCCACAAAAACATGCTGAAAACCTGTACAGAAAATCCAAAAACAGGAAAATTGAAGTGCAGCAGTTAGAAAAAAACATTAGTGAGAAGGAGGAATATTACCTAACACTGGAATCATTGCTAGAAGAGCTAGCCAGCATAAAAAATTTCAAGACATTACGAGATTTCTCTAAACACCATCAACTATCCTCCAAGACCAAAGAATCACAAACCAACCTACCTTTTAAACGGTTTGATATCGATGGTTTTGAAATTTTAGTGGGCAAATCCGCTAAAGCGAATGACCAAATGCTCCGATATTACAGTTGGAAAGACGACATGTGGCTCCATGCCAAGGATGTGGCGGGATCCCACGTCATCATCAAATACAGGTCTGGGCAAACCATCCCCCAAAACACCTTGGAAAGGGCCGCTGAATTGGCCGCTTTCTATTCCAAAAGCAAAAACGAAACCTTGGCTGCGGTGATATACACCCCTTGCAAATATGTCAGGAAAGTAAAAGGATCTCCTTCTGGTGCCGTAATGGTCGATCAGGAGAAAGTACTCATGGTCTCTCCAAAGGGACCCGTCGGGAATTAGATCTCAGTTTAGCCATCCAGCCTTGAAACACGAATTCACTTCTGTACGAGCTATAATTCTGAGGGAATGCACTTTCATAATTACCGGCTCCATCTGCCATCGGCATGGAATAATTGGATCAAGCAGAAAAGATGGAGGGTAGCCTATTTCGATGGGTAAATATGTTCTTCGCCACCTTTGGTGGCTATTTTGCTACGGATGAACGCTGATAAACACAGATAGGATGATTAAGAAATGGCAAATCCGTGTTCAAATCTTTTATCCGTAGGTTACATGACTTAAAAGTTTACGATGCCCATGCCTTTGGCTTTGAAGAGGACTTCTAGGCCAAGCTTGGATTCATCCAGTTCATAGATGAAATAGCATCCTTTTAAATAAAGTTGCCCTCAGCAATATTGCTTGATCCGTGGTATGGTGTATGATGTAAAGTCAAAAGCCAGAGGTTGTCTCATAAGTCCTCGTCATTACGATTCCGATGGATATCGGAAGAAGCAATCTCGTCATACGTGCAATGAAAGTACATCGAGATCACTTCACTCCGCTCGTGA
>JGI2924J29684_1077664_pt1 | contig 20438 bp, 20 predicted proteins | sample BenlonsequencITS_FD_29684 | JGI IMG/M metagenome (IMG submission 29684)
CATGTACATGTTTCCGTTGCATGATGGCGCGGTAACGGGTGCGCTGATACGGCGGCCGGGCCGGGTTCCGTCTGCTGCGGGTGTGCTGGTCTATCTGCATATCCACGGTCCGCTGGCCGATGCAATGGCACGCGTTGCCCCGGCCGGGGGACAGCTTGTGACCGGGGCGATGGTGGTCGATGGTGTCGCGGGGACGTTCTGCGTCATCGAGGACACGGAAGGCAATCACATCGGAATCCATGCAATTTCCTAACGGAGACGTGGCAGTAGGATGGCAGTAGCATGCGACGCGCCGATCGACTCTTTCGAATCGTCAGCCTGTTGCGTTCCGGTCGGATGATGACGGGGGCGCAACTGGCGGAGCGTCTGCAGATTTCGCCACGCACGCTGTACCGCGATGTGGCGGACCTGCAGCGTACGGGGACGCCCATTACCGGCGAGGCGGGTGTGGGGTACACGCTGCGCAAGGACGAGCATCTGCCGCCCATGCACTTTACGCCGGAGGAGATGACGGCGCTGGTGCTGGGCGCGCGTATGGCTGGTGCATGGGGCAGTGAGTCGACGCAGAGCGCGGCGAACGATGCTCTGGTGAAGATCGAGGCGGCGCTGCCGGCGGAGCATCGCAGCCGGGTGGATCGCGTGCTGCTGTTTGCGCCTTCGTTCGCGCATCCTGCGCAGACGCGCAAGTTGCTGGACCGTCTGCATGAGGCCTGTACCAAGAATCGCGTGATGCGCTTTGGCTATACGGATGAGGCGGGCCGGGAGACGGAACGGGCGGTGCATCCGCTGGGCTTGTTCTTCTGGGGCAATCGGTGGACGCTGGTGGCGTGGTGCCGTCGCCGCGATGACTTTCGGCACTTCCGGTTGGATCGGATGCGTGAGGTCGCTGTGAGTGACGAGGTCTTTGCCAGCAAGCGCGGCCAGCGGCTGCAGGACTTTATCCGGAAGGTGCGGAGCGAAAAACAGCCAGCGGAAGCATGACGTGCAAAGCGTCAGACATCCCTTTTGCACTTAGGGGACTCGTACCACTATCGCGATCGGCGGTGCTTGTCGAGCGAACTTCTTTGTGAGGGTTAAGAATATGCTGATTGTGCTGCTGATCGTTCTGTTGCTGGTCTTCGGTGGTGGTGGTTATTACATGGGACCTGGTGCTGGTTATTACGGCGGCGGCGGCCTGAGCCTTATCGTTCTGCTTGTGATCCTGTGGCTGCTCTTCGGCCGCGGCAGCAGCATCTAGGCTCGTCCTCTAGTTTCTAAGCGCCCCGCTCTTCCGATGGAAGTGCGGGGCGTTTGTGCGTTGGTTGTACGAGTCCTACTGTTCCTGCTGGAAGCTTTCCTTGATGTTCTCTGCGACTTCGTCGATGGGTGTCTCACGGGCGAGGGCTGCAAGGTCACGATCGCGTGTGACGTTTTCCATGCCATGGTGGGCGGCGATCTTGCGAGTGACCTGCAAGAGCGCCGTGACTTCTTTCTCCGTGAGAAGAAGCACCTGCAGAATCAGGTGGTCGCGCTCGTCGGAGCGGCGGCTGGTGCGGGATTGCCGCATGAGGATGAAGCTGGCCAGAAGGATGGCTTCGATGGCCACGATGGTGTCGAGCATGGCGAACGGGTAGGGATCGAAGTGCCGGTCGGCCAGAGCCGGTAGCGTGTTCCAAAGAATCCAGGCGGCGAAGCAGACCAGGTGCAGGGCCACAAAGCGAAGGCTGCCGGCGAAGCTGGCGATGGCGTCGCCTGCGCGCTCCATTCGGGTTCGGTTCTCGAAGAATTCCTGCTCATGCTTCGCGATCAGGTCGATATGTTCCTGTACATGCTGCCGCGCCATGATGTTGGGATCCTCTGGCGATTGGATGCGCTCGATGTGCCTGTTGCTACGCCGTTTCGCATCGCGCGGAGGATGCCGTGCCGATGTGGGATTGTGGCGGGAAATTACGCCGGCGCCGGTACTTCTGCATCGAATGGACCATGACAGTTGCAGTTAAGGGAAAGAACTCCGTGCGGATTACGCCGCTCATCGCGTTAGCTGCGCAGGTGGTTGCGCTGGATGCAGCCATGCTGGTTGCTGTTACCGGTGCGGAGGTGGGCGCAGTGCATAAGCTGCGGACGAGCACGCGTCGCGTGGAAGCACAGATGCGTCTGCTGGAGATGTTGTCGACGGGCGCCAAGCCGATCCGCCTGCCCGACTACGCGGCCGAGGCGAAGGCTGTTCGGCGACGTTTGATGAAGGTGCGGCGCGCGGCGGGTGTGGTGCGTGATCTGGATGTGCAGACGACGATTATCCGCATGGACGCGCCGTCGAAGTCGGCGGTGCATCGGGATTCGCCCGGCGATATCATGCGGCGGCAGGCGAAGAAGCTGCGGAAGTACCTGGAAGACGAGCGCGATCGCGAGGCGGTGAAGCTGCAGATTGTTTTGCATGCGCAGGTGGAGAAGCTGGCCGCCGATTTACAGGCGCTGGAGCATGCGTTGAAGTCTCCTCGCGAGGTGACCGCAACCGAGGCTTCGCTGTCAGCGCGTTTGCAGGGCTGGTTTGCGGAGCAGACGACGGCCCTCATCCGGCAGAAAAAGATGAAAGGACCGTCGGCTGAGGCGAACGAGCAGTATTCGGTCGCGATGCTGGATGAGGATGAGCTTCACACGGTTCGGAAGGCGGCGAAGCTGTGCCGGTATGTGGCGGAGAGCGCGCCGGAGGGTTCCGCGACACATGCGCTGGCGGTACGCTTTGAGAGCATGCAGGAGGCCGGCGGGCGGTGGCACGACTGGCTACTGCTGGAGCAGCTTTCGCGGCACTTCCATGGCAAGGATGCGGAGCTGACGGTGCGGTACGGCAAGCATCGGGATGCGGCTCTGGAGGACTATCGGCTGCGTCTCTCGGAGCTAATGCCTACGGCTGCGTAGTAGCTCGACGGAACAAATAAGAAGCGCGGCCGAAGAGGATCTCTTCGGCCGCGCTTCTTATTGATGAAGTCTTACTTCTTTGGAGCGGCCTGCGGTGCTGGCTGCTTCTCGTCCGGCTTGGCCTGATCCGTGATGTCCTGGCCGTTGTAGAAGATGCGCGAGGACGAACGGAAGCGACGGTAGTCCGTGTACTTGACCGTGTTGCGCATGTGGATGTCGTTCGCCGGGCCGTTTCGGCTGCTGGCTGCGAAGTGTACGGTGCCGTCGGCGCGCGTGTAGGTGGGGAACCAGTTCACCGTGTCTACCTGCTCGTAGTAGGTGGTGAAGGGAATGGAGAAGTGGCCGTTCTTCAGGTCGTCCGGCGTGTTCTTGCCGTTGATCATGACGATCTCCAGATCCTTCTGATCGACCCAGACCTTGCCTTCGAAGAAGCGGTGCTTCAGGTCGGCGTGCAGGGGTGTGGCCTGGAAGACGTAGGTGTCGAGTTCGTCGACGCGCTGCTTGCCGAGGTATTTGACGTCGTAGTTGGGCAGGTCTTCGGTGGTGAGGACGAGCGGGATGCGCAGGCGCAGATCCTCGAAGTCGTACTGGTCGATGATGACGCGCTCCATGGTGTTCTGCGGCGCGAAGACGACGGTCTCATTGCGTGTGCCATCACGATTGAAGCCGACATCGGTGACCTGGCGATACTCGCCGTCGGGCTTGCCGTTGTCGTCGTTGATGGTCTGCATGACGACGGTCTGGCGAAAGGTGTAGTTTTCGCGGGCCTTGGCGAAGGCGGACTCATGCTTGCCCATCTCTTCGACGATCTGCTCCGGCGTTTTGCCGGCAGGGGGTGTGGGATCCAGTTTGCCGAGGCCGTCCTGGGCCATGGCTGGCAGTGCTGCCAACAGTACCGAAACTAACCCAAAGACAACACGCCGCATGTACAGCTCCCCTTACCATTCTTAGACGCAGAATCTGGCACGTTGGCGCAGCCTGCTGCGTCGTGTAACTTGGATACGTTTGGCGCGGCAGCATGCCGCCGGGGTGCAAGGATCATGGGAACAGTGGATAACGTCAATCGGCGTGAGTTCTTTCGGCGTGCGGGAGCAGCCGGAGTGATGGGGGCAGCGATGCCGGAGATGCTGGCCTATGCGGGCGGCTTTGATCAGGGCAACATCACGCATGAGGTGATTGAAGCGGGCCCGGTGATCAAGCCGACGGAGACGATCAACTTTGCCGTCTGCGGCATGAGCCATGACCATATCTACGGCATGACCGACAGCATCATCCGCGGTGGCGGCAAGCTGGTGGCCTGGTACGGTGCCGAGCCGAACAAGATTGAACGGTTTCGCAAGCGCTATCCGGACGCGAAGCAGGTGATGAACGAGGAGGCGATCCTGGATGACAAGAATATCCAGCTTGTCCTGAGCTCGACTATTGCGAACGAGCGTGCGCCGCTGGGTGTGCGTGCGATGAAGCGCGGTAAGGACTTCCTGAGCGACAAGCCCGGCGCGACCACGCTGGAGCAGGTCGAAGCCATCCGCAAGACGATTGCAGAGACGGGCCGGATCTACGGCATCCTGTACAGCGAGCGGCTTGAGGTAAAGGCGGCGGTGAAGGCCGGCGAACTGGTGCACTCCGGTGCGATCGGTCGCGTGATTCAGACGATCAATATCGCGCCGCACCAGGTGGTGCAGGGTGGCGGCAACGGCGGTGGCGCCGATCCTCGACCTGACTGGTTCTACAAGCCGGAGCAGTATGGCGGCATCCTGTGCGACATTGGTTCGCATCAGGTGGATCAGTTCCTGTACTACACGGGCAGCAAGTCGGCGGAGATTGTTGAGTCGCAGGTGTCGAACGTTGGACATCCGGATCATCCACAGTTCCAGGACTTTGGCGACATGGTGCTGCGCGGCGATCGTGGCTTCGGTTATGTGCGTCTGGACTGGTTTACGCCGGATGGTCTGGGCACGTGGGGCGATGGCCGCTTGTTCATTCTTGGTACCAAGGGTTACATTGAGGCGCGCAAGTATACGAATGTTGGCGTGAACAAGACGGGCAACAATTTGTTCGTGGTGGATGGCAAGCAGCAGCGCTTTATCGATTGCAACAATGTCGATCTGCCGTTTGGCCGCCAGTTCGTCTCTGACATCGTGCACCGCACGCATACGGCACAGGACCAGGTACAGGCACTGCTGGCGGCTGAACTCGTCATCAAGGCGCAGATGAAGGCCAAGTGGGTCAAGCTGGACGAAGCGTAAGCGGAATCGTTAAGGAGCTTCATCAATGTTGAATCATCCGTTGTCCCGCCGCTCCGCACTGAAGACGATGCTGATGGCATCGGCAGTAGCAGCGGCACCGCGCTTCTCGTTTGGTTACGCGTTGAAGCCGTCGCCGGTTCGCCTGGGTATTGCGAGCTATACGTTTCGTAAGTTCAACCCGTCCCAGTTAATCGACTTCATGCATCAGTTGAAGACGCCTTACCTGAACCTGAAGGACGTGCATCTTCCGATGACACCGCCGGACGCTGCGCCGAAGCAGGCTGCGGAGTATCGCGCTGCAGGGCTGACGTTGACCGCCGATGGGACGATCTATTTCCCGAAGGATGAGGATGAGGATATCCGGCAGAAGTTTGAGTATGTGAAGTCGGCCGGGATCCCGATGATCGTGGGATCGCCGTCGCATGAGGCGCTGGGCCGCGTGGAGAGCTTTGTGAAGAAGTACGACATCAAGCTTGCCATCCACAATCATGGTCCTGAGGACAAGGAGTGGCCTTCGCCGCACGACATCCTGAAGCTGATCGGAAAGATGGATAAGCGGATGGGCTGCTGTGTGGATGTGGGCCATGCGATGCGTGCGGGCGATGATATTCCGGCAACGCTGCGTGAGGTTGGGCCCCGGCTGCTGGCGATGCACATCAAGGATCTGGCTGATCCGAAGGCGAAGGAGAGCCAGGTTGCGGTGGGCGAGGGTGTTATGCCTGTGCGCAAGATCTTCGAGACGCTGGTCGAACTCAAGTATCCGGGTGTGGTTGACCTGGAGTATGAGATCCACGGTGACGATCCGATGCCGGGCGTGATGAAGAGCTTTGCGTCGATGCGTAAGACGCTGGCCGATATGGGTTACAGCGCCTAGGATCCTTTCGACAGACTTAGCAGTGATTGCAACTGGTGCGTGCGCAGCCGAATGAGCTGCGCACGCACTGTTGTTTGTGGCAGGTCCGGATACGCGGCGCGGGCGAAGCTGGTCCAGGCATCTACCAGCTTTAACCAGGCGCGCTCTGTTTCGCGGATGCCCTCGGGCTTGATGGTGCCGAACTGCCAGCTCTTGGCTGGCGCATGTTGCAACTGCTGGTAGGTGGCGTTCAGCTTCGTGTCGAGCTTTGCGAGTTCTGCTGCGGATGTAGCCGGTACGTCGCGTTTGTGGAAGCGTTGGAGGTTGATCAGAAACTGATCGGACAGTTTGTCTTCCTCCTGCTGCGCGAACATGCCTCTTGCCGTTCCCGAGAGATCGATCTCGTTGCGGGTTCGGCTCTGTTCAAAGGCCTGTTCTGCTTTCTGCAGGTTTGGTAGCAGCAGCTTTGCGGCAGGGGGCAGCGTGGAGACCTCTGCTGCAATGTTGCGATCGCGAGCGGTCTTGACCTTGTCCGAGGTCACTGCCTGGCAGGTGCCCATGCTGAGTCCGCTGGTGATGTCGTCGCACAGGTCGAAGTTGCCAGTGGTGGCGTGAGTTGTGCGGAGGTACTCCAGGTGGCCGATGCGGGAGGCCTGTTCCGCCGGGGCGGCCCAGTCGTTTTCGCAGGCGAAGCGGATTGCGAGATCGTAGTTGCGTTCGACGCCTCGCCCGTTGGCGTAGAGCATGGTCAGCACGCCCGGCCCATAGAACATATCGCCGACGGTTGGGCGTGGATGGGCGCGTTGCCACCAACCGCATTGCAAGGCTGCGGCATAGTTCGGCTTGCTGCCTGGGCCGTAGTACAGCGCCTGTTCGTCGCAGGCTGGCAGTTGGCTGGCGGAGAGGGGACCTGCAGGAGGCTGGATGGGCAAAGGTGTTGCCTGCGCGGATTTGCAGACGGACTTCCAGTTTTCTTCAGACCGGTCCGTCGGGTCCTGCGCCTGCAGGTGTGCGGCGGTGCAAAGAGAAACGGCGGCAAGAGTCAGAATGCTGAGTCTCATGCCGCCGATCCTATCTGTCATGCTGCGTTCGTACAAATGCCGGTTTAGGTGAGCTTCGGCTCCCAGCCCTTTTCGTAGGTGCGGGTGCGAAGTGCGGTTGCGGCGGGATCGCTTACGAAGGCGCCTGTTGTGGTGTTTACCTTCAGGTCGCGCTTCAGTTCGTAGGCGATGTTAGACATCAGCAGGATCGCAACGGACTTGCTGGCGTCATCGATGGGCGAGTCGAGCTTCGTTCCCGGTGTCTTGATGGCGTCGAGGAAGTTGGTGAAGTGCAGGTCCGTCATGGAGTCGGCGCCGACGGTGTCGCTGCTGGAGGTCTTGGCCACCTTCGGGATCTTGTACTCCTTCGTCATCTTGCCCTTCAGATCGTGGATCTCGTAACCGTCGCGGTCGATGATGACAGTGCCCGTGGTGCCGTAGACGGCCAGTCCGCGCTCGCGGTTGTAGATGGGCATGTCATTGCAGCAGCGGCCCTCCCACTCGATGAGTTTGTCGCCGTACTCGAAGCTGGTGTTCAGGGTGTCGTAGAACTCCCAGTCATCCTTGAAGTGATAGCGTCCGCCGGATGCGGTGACGCGGCTGGGATAGCCGGGGACTTCGAGGGCCCAGCGGCAGACATCGACTTCGTGCGTGCCGTTATTCAGGGTTTCGCCGGTGCCGTAGATCTTCAGCCAATGCCAGTTGTAGGGGTGAACGTTGTCCTTGTAGGCGCGGTGCGGTGCAGGGCCCTGCCACAGGTCCCAGTTGAGAGTGGCGGGTGTGGGTGCGAGCTTGCCTGTGCCCATAGTGCCGCGATTGTTGGTATACCAGGCCTTCGCGTAGTAGGCGCGGCCGATGAGGCCGCTGTGGATCTGGTCGACAACCTCTTTGGTGTGGGGCGAGGAGCGCTGCTGGTTGCCCATCTGCAGCACCTTGCCGTACTTCTTCTGGGCGGCGACGATGAGTTCGGCCTCATGCAGATTGTGGCTGCAGGGCTTTTCGACGTAGACATCCTTGCCCGCCTGCATGCCCATGATGGCCATGGGTGTGTGCCAGAAGTCAGGCGTGGCGATGGTGATGACGTCAACGTCCTTGCTCTCGAGGACCTTGCGGAAGTCGCCTTCAGCCTTGGGCGCGGTGCCCATCCGCTTCTCGGTGGCGGCTGCGTACTTTGCCAGGATGGTGGAGTCCACGTCGGAGACGTGCGTGATGGCCGCGGCATTGCGGTTGGCGTACAGACTGCTCAGGTGCGCATAGGCACGGCTGTTAAGGCCGATAACGGCACAGTGCACGCGCTCGTTCGAGCCCATGACACGGGCGTAGCTCTTTGCGGTCGAACTCAGGGCGATGCCTGCGGCAGATGCGGCAACGGTCTTCGTAAATTGGCGGCGCGTCAGCATGATTTCTCCTTGCGGGGCCAATTCTAAACACAGAACAACAGGGCTGGCTTGTGCGGCACGCGTAATCTTGTCTTCATGCCGTTTGCAAAGCGAAAGTCGAAGGAACCGCTGACCGAGTTGGAGCTGTTCGATTACGCCTGCAAGTCGCTGGGCGCGCGCATGCAGTCCGTGCGCGATCTGCGCCGCAAGATGAAAGATCGCGCCGAGCCTGGGGAAGAGGGCGAGGCGATGATGGATCGCATCCTGATCAAGCTGAAAGAGATGCGATACCTGAGCGATGAGCGCTTTGCCGCGGACTTTACCAAGCTGCGGCAGGAGAACCGAAGCCTGGGCCGCCGGCGGGTGCAGCAGGATCTGCAGCAGAAGGGCATTGCCGGCGACCTGATCTCGTCAACGTTGTCCGAGGCGTACGACGGTGTGGATGAGATTGCGCTGGTGCGGACGCACATGGAGCGCAAGCGGATCCCGGCACCTACGGACGACAAGAGCACTGCACGGGTTCTGAGACGGCTGACGGCTGCTGGGTTCTCTTCCAAGTCGATCTTTGCGGTACTGCGGTCGCTGAAGGCTGGCGAGCAGGTGCTGGATCGGGTTGAGGCGGACGTCGACGACCTGTAGCCAGGGCGCGGCGGGATGCATCCTCCTGAAGACTGCACTCTTATTCTCCGAAGAATGGCCCACCCGGACTTTCGATCTTGAGCGCGTTTCGCGTTTGGATCAACTTGGCGTGAGCGGCCATCTGGATGGTTGCGGACCTCCAGGCATCACAGAAATCATGAAGAAACGCGCGATTCTCGGCCTGGCGGCTGCTACTGCTCTTGTCTCGACTGTTCCTGCTGCTTCCGCGCAGCGTAATGCACCTGCACCGACCGATATCACCGTCGGCAAGCTTGAGTCAGTGGCGACCTTCAACGGTCCTATGCCGACGGGTGTCACGGTCTCGCGGTCGGGCCGGATCTTTGTGAATTTCCCGCGGTGGGGTGACGATGTGCCGTTCACCGTTGCGGAGGTTGTGAAGGGTAAGGCCGTTGCGTACCCGGATGCATCGGTAAACGACTGGGCCGGGCGTTCGAAGCCGAATCCGAATGCTTACATGAACGAGGCCGACAATCAGACGCACTTCGTCAGCGTGCAGTCGGTTGTGGTCGATCCGGAAGACCGTCTCTGGGCGTTGGATACGGGCGCTCCGTTGCTGAAGAACGTCGTCCCGGGCGGCGCGAAGCTGGTGTGCATCGACCTGGCGACGAACAAGATCGTCAAGACGATTCTGCTGCCGCCGGAGACGGCCGGCCCCAACAGCTACATGAATGACGTGCGATTCGACCTGCGCAAGGGCGAGCAGGGCACGCTGGATCCGCAGTACGCCGTGGGCAGTGCGCCTGGCGCCAGTGCGGATGTGGCAGCGAAGGACGCTAAACACCCGACGGCTGACCGCAAGCCCGGACAGGCTGCGTCGGATTCGATCCATGGGACTGCTTACATTACGGATTCGTCCTCGCAGGGACCGAACGCGATCATCGTTGTGGACCTGGCGACGGGGAAGAGCTTTCGCCGGTTGAATCAGCACTCGAGCGTGCTGGCGGAGGATGGATTCCTAATGTTTGCGGAGGGCCAGCCGGTCTACCAGACGCTGCCGGGCTACCCGCCGACGCCGGTGAACTTTGCCGCCGATGGTATCGCGATCTCGTCTGACGGCAGCACGCTGTACTACTGCCCAATCAACTCGACGAAGCTCTATGCTGTCTCGACCGACGCCCTGCGCGACAGGACGAAGTCGGACACGCAGGTGGCAGCGACTGTTCGTGTTGCTACGGGCAAGATGCCGTCGGACGGGCTTGAGTCCGATGCGAATGGCGCCGTCTACCTGACCGATCCGGTGACCAACAGCATCCATCGCTGGAATCCTCAGACCGGCTTGATCGAAACGCTGGCGCACGATCCGAGACTGCTATGGCCGGATACGATGTCGCTGGGTGAGGACGGCTACCTCTACGTGACAGCGAACCAGCTACACCGGCAGCCGACGATGCATAACGGCCAGGACATGCGCGTGAAGCCGTACCAGCTCTTCCGCATCAAGGTGGACGCAGCGCCGGTGCGGCTACGGTAGCCTCGGGATCAGTGAAGCCCACGGCACCCACGACGGTTGTTGCGATTGACTGGTCCGGCCGTGTTGATCTGCCGGGCCAGCGACGGCACATCGTCGCGGCGGTGTGGCAGCAGGGCAAGGTGCGTGTCGAGAGCGGACGGACGCGCGGCGAGGTTGCCGAGTGGCTTGTGATGCTGGCAGAGAAGGACCCGGCGCTGGTGGTCGGGTTCGACTTCTGTTTCAGCTTTCCTGCCTGGTTTTTGCGCGAGGTGGGTGCGGAGACAGCGCCGCAGTTCTGGCATACGGTCGCGGAGCATGGGGAGCGGTGGCTGTCGCGGGAGAGCGAGGATCGCCGCTTCTGGGGCAAGCCGCACAAACGTCCCGCCGAGTTCAGCGGGGAGCAACTGCACCGGATGCTGCGGGCCACAGATATTGATTGCAAGCTGGCGGCACACATCCCGGAAGAAGAGCGCGCGCTGCGAGTCAAGGGGATTACGCCGAAGTCGGTCTTTCAGATCGGTGGATCTGGTTCGGTGGGGACGGCATCACTTCGGGGCATGCGGACGTTGCAGCATCTGCACGCGGCTGGTTTCCGAGTTTGGCCCTTTGACCGGCCGGAGCCTGGTATTCCGCTGGTGGTAGAGATGTACTCCCGTTTGAATACTGGGCCGGTGCATAAGTCGAATCCCGAGCGGCGTGCGGATTACCTGCTTCGGAAGCGACGCACCGACCCGGCCTATGCTGCTCTAAGCCGGACTGTTCTGGCGAAGGCGCGCGGCGGTGAAGATGCCTTCGACGCGCTGGTCAGCTGCATGGTGATGGCGCAGCATCGTGATGGTTTCTACCAGTTGCCGTCACCGCGCGATCCAGACTATGCGTTGGAGGGCTGGACCTGGGCACCGCCGGCCTGAAGGCCTCCTGTGCCTGACGGATTGATGCTGCGATTGACCTGCTTTTCGCGATAAAGCACGATGTCGCTGGCGTGCAGCAGGTCTTCCACAGTCATGTCGGCTCCGCGCCGCGTGACCATGCCCACACTGACTGAGACGGAGAAGACGTGGCCACCCATGGTTCGCATCTGCAGGCTGTCGATGGCGTTGCGGACGCGTGCAGTTACCAGGGCCGCGGTCGTTTCATCCGCGTCCGGCAGCAGGACAAAGAATTCGTCGCCGCCCAGCCGTGTTGCGATGTCGACGGACCGAAGGCTGGCCTGCAGAACACCGGCGACGGCGCACAGCGATGAGTCGCCTGCGGCGTGACCAAGTTCATCATTGATGAGTTTAAAGCGGTCGATATCCATCATGAGCGCGGAGCAGGGAAGGTTCTTGCGGGCTGCACGCTGCAGTTCGCGCCTGGCGATCAGTTCGAGCACCCGGCGGTTGTACAGACCGGTCAGGGGATCGGTCATGGCGCTCTGTTCCAGCTCGGCATGGACTCGGAGGCTGTCCATCCATAGGTAGCAGAGGGCAAGACCGGCGATGGTGACGACCCCGAGCCAGGAAAACAGCACATCCCCGTTCGCCTTCTGCACCTCCACGGTGAACCGCAAGAACCCAAAGAAGGAATGCAGGCCCAGTAGAGCAGCCATGCTGCGCATCGCGGGACGGATCACAGGCTCGCGCACTCTTAGCAGTGCCGTGATGAGGGCCACGTACATCACCAGCATCACCAGCGACGCTTCCTGAACGCGGAAGATGAGGTTCGGTTGCCAGTAGGTGTAATAAGCGAAGTTGCAGACGGTGGTCACATCCAGCGCCAGCAGATAAGTCCAGGTCCTGTTCCGCTGTGCTGTTGTCGCGCAGATGGCGTAGTGCGTCAACGCGCCGAAGAGCATGAAGAAAAAATTGCCCAGAATGATGGAGCAAAACGGCGGGATAACGCCACGCTCGGCCTGCAGCGCAAGCCCGATCCCGGAACAAAAGTAGGCGGCGGCAAACCACATGGCGCCGGGGTCTCGCCGCTGCTTTCTCTGCCGCTGAAAGGCAAGCAGGATCACCCCGCCCAAGAAGATGAGCAGCCCGGCCTGCATCGAAAAGAGAGTGCGTCGGTCCATTTGGCTCATTGCCCATCGCCTGCCGGGCAACCACAAAATTATCAGTTCGGAGGCGCGGCTTGTTAACTATTGCGCGGGAGGGGCGACCCTGGGTTCTCCGTCGCTCTCTTCCCGGAGAGCGGCACGCGCTCCGTGCAAGCTTGCGCCGCGCCTCTTTTGCTTCTCGCGGAAGAGCACGATATCGCTGGCGTGCATGAGGTCGCCGATGGTGGTGGCTTCGCCGTGCAGGGTGACGCAGCCGATGCTCGCGGAGACCGCAAAGCGTTTATCCCAAGGACTGAGAAGCACGAGACCGGCCAGTGCGAGGTGAATCTGCGCGGCGATTGCGGCTGCTGCGGCTTCATCATGATCCGGCAGCAGCAGAAAGAACTCGTCGCCACCGACGCGGACACCCCGGTCGCACACGCTCTGCACCACGCCGGCGATGGCGCGCAGGGCAGAGTCGCCGGCGGCGTGGCCCTGGGTGTCGTTGATCTCCTTGAAGCGATCGACGTCGAGCATGATAGCCGAGGAGGGTCTGCCGGCAAGGGCGGCCCGCCGTATTTCGTGCACGCCGATCACATCCAGTGCCCTCCGATTGTAGAGGCCGGTGAGCGGGTCGGTCATGGCCAGGTACTCCATCTGTTCCTGCTCCCGGAGGCTTTCCGCCCACAGGTAGCTCAACGCAACGCCGCCGATGGTGAGGATGTTCATGCCGCTGAACCAGAGGCTGGTTCCCGTGTAGCGCCACACCAGTAAGCGCGCCGCGTTGACCACGATGTGGAGTGCGAAGAGCCCCATCATGGCCCGCAAGGCTGGTTGAATCACCCGCTCTTTCGCCTGACCCAACAGCCAGATCAGCGCGCCATACATCAGTGCCGTTACGATGCCGGATGCCAAGGATCGCAGCGGCCAGCTTGGCGAGATCCAGGTCCAGTAGGAGAAGGCTGCGACGGTCGCAGCGTCTGCTGCCAGCAAGGCCATCCACAGGCGCGCGCGCTGTCCCGTTGCTTCCGCAAGACCGCGGCAGGCGAGACCACAGAACGCGAGCAGGAGTGTGTTGCCGAGGATTGTGGTGGTTTGCGGGTAAGGCGAGTGCTCCACTGCCAGCAATTCCAGGCCGAGGCCGCTGGTAAGGTATGCCGCGGCCAGCCACCATGCACTGTTGTCGCCGCGCTTCCGCCGGTATCGGCGGTAGGCGAAGAGGATGACGCCGCTCATCAGCATGAGTAGCGCAGCCTGAATCACGAAAACAGTTCTGTGTTCCAGCAACTTAGAACCTTCGTGGGCGTACGTGAATCGTTCGACGAAGAAGTACTCTCCGACTCTACCAAAGCATGCTGTCGGACATTGGGGTTGTGGGCAGGGAGTCAACAGCAATCCGAAGGTAGCGGTGGCACTCCCTCCGGCCAGGGGACGGCGTGGGGATCGGATTGGGTTTGATTCGCTTTCTTCTCGCCTGGGGCGCGGTCGTCTCGCTGGCTGCTTCGCTGTTCAGGCGCTGTGCAGGAGTTTCGGGGCGGGAGGACGCAAGGGGACTTCGATCCGCGCTGCTAGACTTTATAGGCCATGCGTCACTTAACTGGAAGCCAGATTCGCGAAGATTTTCTGCGGTTTTTTGAGGAGAAAGGGCACCGTCGTGTCCACTCCTCGTCGCTCGTCCCCCACAACGACCCAACGCTGCTGTTCGCCAACGCCGGCATGAACCAGTTCAAGGACGTCTTCCTGGGCGCGGAACAGCGTGCGTACGTGCGCGCCACCACCTCGCAGAAGTGCGTCCGCGCGGGCGGCAAGCATAACGACCTGGAGAATGTGGGCTTCACGCGCCGTCACCACACCTTCTTCGAGATGCTGGGGAACTTCAGCTTTGGCGACTACTTCAAGCAGGACGCGATCGCCTATGCGTGGGAGCTGCTGACGTCGCCGGACTGGTTCGGGATCGACAAGGACCGGCTGTACGTCACAATCTTCGAGGGTGATGCGCAGACCCCGCGCGACGACGAGGCTGAGCAGTTCTGGCTGGCCGCAGGCGTGCCGAAGAACCGCATCTACGAGCTGGGCGCGAAGGACAACTTCTGGCAGATGGGCGAGACCGGCCCCTGCGGCCCATGCTCGGAGATCTACTTTGATCTGGGTCTTGAGGCGAGCGAGACGGGCGAAGACAAGCCCTTTGGCGAAGACGACCAGCGCTACATGGAGATCTGGAACCTCGTCTTCATGCAGTTTGACCGGCAGGTCAGCGCCGGCGGCGAGGTGGAGTTGCTGCCGCTGCCGAAGCCCAGCATCGATACCGGCATGGGCCTTGAGCGCATCGCGTGCGTGCTGCAAGGCAAGCTTTCGAACTACCAAAGCGATCTGTTTGTGCCGCTGATCGCGAAGGCGATCGAGCTGACCGGCTTCCAGGCGTTGACCGCGGAAGAGGGTGCGGTGGTCGATATGAAGGGCGCTGCGAGCCTGCGGATCATTGCGGATCATGCGCGTGCGGCGACGTTCCTGATTGCCGATGGTGTGAATCCGGCGAATGAAGGCCGCGGCTATGTGCTGCGCAAGATTCTTCGTCGCGGCATTCGTCACGGACGGCTGCTTGGCCAGGAGCAGCCCTTCATGCACCAGATGGTCTATGCCGTTCGCGATGAGATGCAGGTGGCTTATCCCGAACTTGTTGATGTTGCCGATCGTGTTGCGAAGACCGTGCTGCAGGAAGAGCAGCAGTTTGCGCGGACCCTGCAGCTTGGGCTGGTTCGTATGACGAACGAGGTTCTGCAGGATGGCGCTCAGGCGTTTTCGCTGTATGAGACCTTTGGCATGCCGCTCGACTTTATGACCGATGCTGCGCGCGATGCGGGCGTTGCGTTCGACATGGTCGGCTTTGAGCGCGCGAAGGAAGAAGAGCAGGCGCGTGCTCGATCGTCCTGGAAGGGTGGTTCGCAGAAGACGGCGAGCCCGGTCTATCGCGAGCTTGGGAAGACGGAGTTTCTTGGGTACGGCGGTCTTCGTGCCGATGACGCGGTTGTTCTTGCGTTGGTGAAGAACGGTGAAGGCGTCAACGTGCTGATGCCGGGTGATGAGGGTGAGGTGGTGCTTAATCGCACCAGCTTCTACGCGGACTCGGGCGGACAGGTGGGCGATACCGGCTGGTTATATCCCACAGACCACACGGGCGCGCTGGCCGATGTCCATGGCTGCACGAAGCCGGTGCAGGGCGTGTTTGCGCACAAGGTTACGGTGCGCCGGGCGATTGCCGTGGGGGATGTGCTTGACGCCGTGGTCGACGGTGCGGAGCGGGCTGCGACGATTCGGAATCACACGGGAACGCACCTGCTACAGGCGGCGTTGCGCGAGGTGCTGGGAACGCATGTGAAGCAGGCTGGATCGCTGAATAACCGGTCGCGTCTGCGTTTCGACTTCTCGCACTTTACGCAGGTGGCTGACGAAGAGTTGCAGGACGTTGAGGACATCATCAACCGCGAGGTGATGGGGAACACGAAGGTCGAGACCTTTGTGGATGTGCCGATCGACGTGGCGGTGAATGAGTTCAAGGCCACGGCGCTCTTCGGTGAGAAGTATGGCGACAAGGTTCGCGTCGTGAAGATCGGCGACTTCTCCACGGAGCTTTGCGGTGGTATTCATACCACCGCGACGGGTGAGATTGGCCTGATCAAGCTGACGGGCGAATCGTCGGTGTCGAGCGGCATCCGGCGTCTCGAGGCTGTTACGGGCACCGGTTCGCTGGCGGAGTTCCGCCGTGACTTCGATCTGGCAAAGGTTGCGGGATCGCTCATTGGCGGCAGCTCGGAGTATCCGGCGGTTGCGCTGCAGGCGAAGCTGAACGCGCAGGAGGAAGAGCTGAAGAAGCTGCGCCGTGAGTTGGACCAGGCGCGCATGAAGTCGGCGTCGGCTGCAAGTGAGAACGCGGCGGAGTCGGCCATTGAGGTGAAGGGCGTCAAGGTGCTGGCGCAGAAGGTGAGCGGTCTGGATCGCAACCAGATGCGGTCGCTCGCAGATACGCTGCGCAGCCGTCTTGGTTCTGGCGTTGTGGTGCTGGGCGCTGCGACAGAGGATGGCAAGGTTGCGCTGATCGCTGCTGTGACGAAGGATCTGGTGGGCAAGGTGCAGGCGGGCAAGATCGTTGGCGCGTTGGCCGCGAAGGTTGGCGGCAAAGGCGGCGGACGGCCTGATCTTGCAGAGGCGGGTGGCACCGATCCTTCGCAACTGGACGCTGCGCTGGCAGCCGCTGCGGCGACTGTCGGCGACCTCATCGGCTAAGCAGCAACGAACCCACGTCTCAGAATCGAGACGTGGGGCACCCGCTTTTGTCACTTCTCGAGTAGAGTGTTGCCATGCTTGAAGTGCATCCGCCGCATAAGCCTATCCACGGTACGGGCGAATTCTTCCTTCACCTGTTCACCATCACGATCGGCTTGCTGATCGCGGTGGGGATTGAAGCGGGCGTGGAGCGCTGGCACCATCACGAACTGGCCGAAAGTGCACGCGCCAGCATGAACGCAGAGATCCGGCGCAACGCCACCAAGGTGAACGACGCCGTCGCTAACATTGAGAAAGAACAAGATGTCATGCGGCGCAACTCGGATGCCATCGCTGTCGTGCAGTCCGATCCAAAGGGCAAACATGACCTCAACCTGGAGGCCACGTACAACATCACCGGGCTCGACAAGACGGCGTGGCTCACCGCAGGCGCCACGTCCGCGCTCAGCTACATGCCCTACGAGGATGCCAAGAAGTTGAGCGGGATCTACAAGGACATGGATGTCTTCGAGCGCCGGCAGGAGACTATTGCGGTAGATTCGTCTCGCTTCTTCGGCCTCATCGGTCGCTACCAAATTGGCAAGCGAGACGTATCGCAGGAAGCCGCCGACAGCCTGGCAGAAATCTGCGGCGTCTGGCAGGGGGACCTGGTGCAACTTCATATCGCGGCGAAGGTGCTGCAAGAAGAGCAAAACGCTTACCTGCAGGGCCGCGAGCCGTTCCAGAACCTGTCCGAGAAGTACGGCAAGTAGTTACAGTAGCTGGACGAGCTGGATGCTAAAGTGAGAGACCGGATTGGCTGATACAGCTTCGGAGCGATGACGTGGACGATCGGAAGTCACTGGTAACGACGGCGCTGGCGCTTGGCGGCACACTGGGTGTGAGCCTTGTGATCGCCGGCTGGGTGATGGGTTCGCAGATCAAGGCGACCAAGCTCAGCGACCGCTATGTGACGGTCAAAGGCCTTGTCGAGCGCACGGTCAAGTCGGACACCGGCATCTGGAACGTCGCGTTCAAGGAGGCCGGTAACGACCTGCCGCCGGTCTTCGCGAAGAGCCAGGCGGATAAGCAGGCCATCATGGACTTCTTTGCCAAGCAGGGCTTTACGGGGACTGAGGTCTCCGTTGGGCAGATCCAGGTCACGGATACCCAGGCGAACGAGTACGGCGGCAACCAGGCGCGGAATCGCTACATTGTGCAGCAGACCGTTACGCTGACCACGCATGACGTCGACAAGTTGCAGCACGCGGGACAGAACACGGCAGACCTTGTGCAGGCTGGCATCGTGGTTGGTGGCAACCAGTTTGGCGGAGGTTCCGGCATCTCGTACAAGTGGACGGGGCTGAATGCTCTGAAGCCGGACATGATAACGGAGGCGACGCGCAATGCACGCGCCTCCGCCGATCGCTTTGCAGCGGACTCGGGCAGCCACGTGGGCGCGATTCGCACGGCGAATCAGGGAGTCTTCTCCATCTCGGCGGCAGGCCCTGCCGCAAGTACGACGGGCGGCGAAGAGGGTGGCGGCGGTCAGTCTGCGGACTCCACCGTGATGAAGCAGGTCCGCGTCGTTACGACCGTCGACTATTACCTGCAGTAGCTACCAGCAGTGAACAGAGGACGCGCGGCATCCACAGGCCACGCTATCTGAGCAGCAGCCGAAGGGCTGATCCTCTGGCGACAGCTCCGCATAGCATGCGCGACAGCGCTTCCGCTTTGGGTGCAGGACGCTGTTGCTCATCTGTTTCAGCGAAGCCGGCATGTGCGGATGCAGCACCGTGTCGCTGAACGTATGGCCCAGGTTCCGCAGCTTCTGCGGCAACGGCGTGCCGTGTGGATGGGGTTGCTGTGTGTGCTTGAACAGAGACATGGGTAACGTCCTCCGGGGCGTGACCGACATACCTTGCGACATAGTTGTAACGCCGCAAACCCTGCGTTGGCGAGAACTTTTCGGTGCTACCAGCAGCAGCGTTCGCTGAGGGCACGCCAGCAACAGGCGTCCTTGTCCTCACAGCAGCCGTCTTTCGCCTCGTGCGGCAGCAGTTCTGCGTGGCAGACGTGACAGAGGAGGGTTCGCTCGCCCCACAGGCCGCGGCCGTCGTGGTCGCCCAGCATGCCGGATTGCTCCTCAGCCGGCTGATGCGTCTGGGAGTGCATCATCGCGTGGTGTTCCGGGGTGTTTGTGTGTCCAAAGAGGGAAGATGCTCGCCACATACCGCGCGCCCTCCATCGGCGCTGGAATGCACTTGCGAGAGTGTTCTAGTCCCAGGAATGGAGTGTTGGCAAGTCGCGATCAGGGCGTCTTGCAGTGCGAGATGCGGCCTAGGCCAGCTTGCCACCGCGGGTGACGATGCTGAGGCGTTCCGTGGCGAGCGTTCGCCGGGCCTGCATGCGGGCGTGGGTGGCCCATGGTCCCACCGGGTCCAGACGGACGTAGCAGAGCCAGTGACGGAGCGCCCTGCGGCGTTCGCCGGTGCGTTCGTAGGCGAGCGCCAGATTGTAGTGGGCGTCGGCGTACTGCGGCACCAGCTGGATGGCACGGGTGTAGGCGGCGATGGCCTCCGGCAGGCGGCGCAGCTCGTCGAGCACGTTGCCAAGGTCGAAGAAGGCAAGTGCGTAGTCCGGATCGATCTCGGCGGCGGTGCGGTAGCGCTGTTCCGCCTCAGTGAAGCGACGGTCGTTGTAGAGAATGGTGCCGAGGTTAATGGATGCGGCGGCGTGGCGCGGGCAGAGCTCCAGCACCTGCAGGTAGAGCGCGGCGGCCTCGGCCAGGGTCTCGGTCTTCTCTTCGAGCTGCACGGCACGCTGGAAGAACTCCTGCGCCTTTGCCTGGTCGCGCATGACCTGTTCGCGGGGAGGTTCGCGCTTGAGCAGGGAGAGTTCGCGACGGGGCGGTGCGTCGAAGTCGAAGGCAAGCTGCTGCGTCAGTGGATCCAGAAGAGCGCCACTGTGCCGGAAGACGAGCCGTGTGCCGCGCGAGACCGGTGCGGCCTCATGCAGGGGGTCGGCCATGCCGGCGATGCGCTGCATGGCTTCGACGGAGCTACGGATGGACCGGACGGTCAGGCGCTGCTCGCGCAGGTCACGCAGACTGCGCATGCCCGCGAGGTCGCGAATACTGAACTCGGTGGCGTTAGCGGAGATCAGGCCGGCACGCTGCCATGCCGCGATCTGCTTCTCAGGGACGCGTAGGATACGCGCCGCGTCCTGCCGCGAGTAGAGGGTAACAGGCGCTGTCATTGCCGGCATCGTCTGCGCTCCTGGCCGCACGCACGGCGGGGGAAATCCCCGCGGACAGCGACCATGTGCCGAGTATGATGCCGCACCACACGGTAAGCAAGACGTTGTGAAGCACAGAAAGCAGAATCTAGTGGATAACTTGTACCTGACTCGATACTTTTTATTTCCCGCGGATTACAGACAGGGTTTTCCACGGATTCGTGGCCCGCGACAGAGCCTTGCGCGCGTCTGAGTCAGACGGAAAAGCGAGAGAGGGAACGGGAGGCCGGAGGGACTTCCACCGTTTGCGTTGCGGATGGGTGAGGCCTTAATGGAGCCGACGAACGGACTTGAACCGTTTGCGCTTCGCGAGTGTGAGGCCTAAGTGGAGCCGACGAACG
>JGI2924J29684_1077665_pt1 | contig 20438 bp, 19 predicted proteins | sample BenlonsequencITS_FD_29684 | JGI IMG/M metagenome (IMG submission 29684)
GGAAAGGGTTCTTCTCCCCTAATTAGGACGTCTTTTGGTCGACATTCATCAGTTGCACTTCGACTGTTTACTCTTACTCATCTGCCGTAATCCGATAGGTCAAGGGGAGCAGAAAGCCCGCCTTTCACAATCAGCACCGAAGGGAACGCATACGGCTTACCTTGCTGTACCCTGTCAAACTCTATGCGCACGAGGACGCTATCACCAGAGGTATCTTCGACTGTGTGGTAATTCCCGAAGATCTAGTCGACGGTTTCTTGGTAGTCACGACTGTCCAAGTTACGCTCGCCACTCATTAACCCGAGCGTCCTTGACTGGTGAATCACGGGCATGTTCACGCCCGATTCGGACCTCGCCATCGAGGTTTCATAACTGCGGCATGAGGCAGATTCCTCAAGCGCATACAGTTCTTCTGCGAGCCAATCGACAGCCTCCTCGCTATCGGGCACATGCCCGATAAAGTAATCGCTGGGTTTCGGCGCTTCTTCTTTGCGAATAAACGAAGCTTTGGGTATGGCTACCTCAACGATTGCATGATGTGTGGGGGATCCACCCGAGTTCAAGAGGACTAGCACTATTCCTCCAATCCCCTTGAACGAATCTAGGAACGTGCAGTAGTCTCTCTTCTCCCTACAGGCTTCTATGAGTGATCCCCAGGCCCCATACTTTGACTTTTCTTCGTCAAAACCGGCCAAGCTTCTTCCGTTACCATACAGCCCAATGTCGAGAGACGGCCTTGACCCCAAACCGCCCAAATAGAACGTGTCATCATCTGCCTAAAGCCCGAGTTCCCTCAGTTCAGCGATTACTGCGGCCCTGTCCGCCTCTTCGACTTCAACAGGTTTGTGCTGCAATGTCTTCCATGCTGGAGAGTCCCTCCAGGCGGCAGCAATGCTCTTTTGCTGGTCCTGAAACTTAGCTATTGCTTCAAACGTTTGTTTGGACAGCCCGCCTATGGCTGCTGAACTCAGCTTCGTTACGCTGGAGACATTGCTGCTTCCTTCATCATGTCGGCGAGCCTGTGTATGCCGTGGCTTTCTTACTGGGTTTTCGGTTACCTTCTTGAATGCGCTACGCACCTTGTCGTCGAATGCTGTCGGTTTGAATATTGGGTTTGCGAGGCTCTTACGAACCAACAGACCATCGGACATAACCCCGCCGCCCCGGTCAACACTCACTAGAGAAGGTACTGGTTTCTTTGGCTTTGTCCCACCCTCCAGCTCGAGGATCAGCCTCATGAAGTCATGTGTCACTCGTTGGCGCAGCTCTTTCTCATCAGCGAAGGATGGTACATCACCGTGCTGCTGAGGCTGCTCTTTAACGTAGCGATTACCTTGAACTGCTCGGGTCTTTGGGCTGGAACCCCTCAGGCGCCTGCCATGTATAGAGCATAACCTGCTTGCCCTGGATCTCTACGCAAGATACATGCTTAACTCAAAATGGTTGATCCATTCAGAAACTGACCTGCTCTCCAACCCTCGCGTATCCGTCCCATTCGCTGTTATCTGCACCCGCACAGCCTCATACCTCTCTTTATGTTCTGAGGTTTGATAACAGGCCAGCGCAGCTTCCGCCAAAACCAGGCATAGATAAACGAGGTTGATTACTATCCTCTTATCCTCTGGGTTGTTTCCTATTGGATTCCTCTTGTCCTCAGGGACAACCGAGCAGATACATGCAGTACCAACGTCAAAGGAAACCTCACCGACTTCTATGCCACGTGGCTTCCTTCCCTCTTCGGCATATCTATCGTCAATAAGAACGTTGCCGTTGTGGAGCAGCCGACATCTGAGTACGTAACATGCCTTTCCGTCGAAGTTGGGCATGTGCAGGGTGTCTGGGATTCGCGGTTCTGGGTTGCTCACATCAATCCTGTCCATCTGTGGCATGCACGGTATGTGCTCGTCGTACCAAACCTCATACAAGGATCTGCTACCTTTTGACGCTCCGCTCTCTGCCTGGGAGCAGATGTCTGGCAGAGTCAGAGCTACTTCAAGAGCCGCGATGTAGCAATCAGCCATAAGCGCATGGCATATCTCTTTGACCAGCACTTCTATTGGATTCGGTTCGATATAGGGATTGGCCACCAATGTCGCCTTCCAATGTCGCTTTTGTCTCTCCTATAAGCCTGTGCTTCATCCTAGAATACACACTCTATTGGTTGAATACGCGATAGCGAACAGCCACGCATCGGCAAACTTCGCCTCCGTTTCCATGGACACCATGCTGAACCACCGCAGATGCTAGCTACAATTATCCACCGAAAGATATTGCATAAGGATTATTCATGCCCGTACTCACCACTGACACACCCGAAGTCGCCTGCCTCATGAAGCGCAACTGGCGGCTGCGCAAGCTCATCGAGGCGGTAGGCAACCTTGAGTACGAGGTCACGGGTACCGCCTATAACCACCTCGCGCATTCGGTTATCGAGCGGATGCTTTCCATGAAGGTCGGGCATGCCATCGAGAAGGGGCTCGAGACCGCCTGCGACGGGTGCATATGCCAGGAGACGATACTCTCACTCCCCATGGAGGACATAAGGACATGCGGCATCGCTGCCCGCAAGATGCCTGAAGAGGAACTGGCCAAGCTTGTCGACATGACTGACGACGAGGTTAGGGCCTCGCTCATGCGCATACGGGGAATCGGCAAGTGGACGGTTGACATGTGCCTTATCTTCTACTTAGGCAGGTCGGATATCCTACCTGTTGAGGACGGAGCCATCCGACAGATGTTCCAGTGGCTCTACGGCGAGCCAATCACGAACGCCAACGTACGGTAATGGTCTGCTCCCTGTGGAGGCCCTGCTCGACCACGGCGGTGAGGTACACGTACCGAGCCTTGAACACTAGATTGCTGGTTGGGAACATTGCAAATTGTTAGCTTTACAACTTCGACTGTGCCGATACTTGAAATAACACTTGCGACACGCACTGTTTCCAATCTGATGCCTTTGCTAGCCCTGAATGGACCTGTAGTAATGTTCAAACCTGCAACTGAAGAGCTAGAATGATTCCATGTTGCTCATTTGGAGCGAAGTGCTAATACGTGTCTCCCTGCTTCCATAGATTTAAAATTTAAAGGTTGTCCAGTCTCGCATGAACGGAGGTAACCGCGTGGCCTTAGATCAGCTTACCTACATTGATCTCTTCTCCGGTGCAGGCGGTCTCTCCGAGGGGCTTGAGCAAGCTGGATTTCACTCGCTTTTTGCTTCTGAGATTATCCCTAAATACGCCGAAACCTATGCGCACAATCATCCTAACGCAGAGGTCTGTATTGAAGACATTCGTTCTATTGACCCAGAAGACGTTCGAAAAAACTTGGGCTTGATGTCGGAGACCTCGATTTGGTGGCCGGCGGCCCACCTTGTCAGGGTTTTTCCATTAACGCTCCAATCAGGTTGCCAGAAGACCCTCGTAACCACCTCTTTCTTGAGTATTTGCGATTCGTTAGAGAATTTAAACCCAGAGCCATTCTAATAGAGAACGTTCCTGGTCTGGTTTCTTTTGAACACGGAAGCACTCTTCATGCCATATTGGATTCCCTCGCGAATTTAGGATATGAAGCAGATGTTCATATATCGGGGGCACCGTTTTACGGTGCACCTCAGATGCGGTGGCGGACTGTCATCTTGGGTCTGCGTGGTTCTATGATTCCGCAGTCAGCTTGGCCCGAGCCAACTCGACATGCCCCGATTAGGGCCAATTTCACTACAACATTCGATGGCCATCCAATCGTTAAGCGCCCCTCTCCCGCAGTCGACGCTCCTTTTACGACTGTAGGAGATGCGATTGGGGACTTGCCGCCTCTAGAGAATGGAGAGAGGGGGATTACCTGTAAAGATTATGCTTCGCCACCTCAATGCTCTTATCAGGCTGCTATGTGTGTTGGATCCGCTGGCGTTTTTAATCACGAGGCACCGCGGCTTTCGGCGGTCAATATAGAGAGACTTAAATACATAAAGCAAGGAGGTAATTGGACGGATATCCCCATCGATCTTCTACCTAAGGGCATGCGACGAGCTCGCAGAACTGATCATACAAAACGCTATGGGCGGCCACGGTGGGACGACCTCGCAAGCACTGTCCTTACAAAGTGTGATCCTCACTGGGGTGCTTTCTTCCACCCAGATCAAGCACGAGCGTTTACTGTACGTGAGGCCGCACGGTTTCAATCTTTTCCAGGCCACTATGTATTCCTCGGGACCCAGGCCGAGCAATATGCCGAAGTCGGAAATGCAGTTCCGCCCATGCTGGCCTGCTGCGTTGGACAATCGCTAAAGGCTGTACTGGAGGGATGATGCATGGCCGGGACTATCGTTGATTTCTTTGGTTATAGGGCGAACGACTCAAGCAATGAGGCTCGCCTCGCAATAGTTCGTCAAGAGTGCCCCTTCATACATGATGCCTGTACAAAGATGCTTGGACGTGATGGCACTCGATCGGGTGTCTGCGCCGTAAAACAAGTATCTTCGGATCAGCGCATCATCTGCTGCCCCATTCGGCTTTATGCCGATGACTACCAGCTTCTCCGCACTATTTCAAAGATGACCTTCAACTACGACTATGGTCTCTATGCGGGGCGAGCAACTGTCAGTCGTTCAATTCGCGAAGGTGGTGCCGTTGCTGTCTTCGACCATCGCTGGGGCGGAGAGCTACGATTGCCAAAGAGAAATGGCGTTGGTAACTACTTTGCCGACTGGGTTCTCGCTCTTCTTGATGAGTCTGGCGTCCTGAAGGAGTTCACCTCCATTGAGGTACAGACCATAGATACCACAGGCAGCTACTGCAATTCTCGCAATTGCCTCCTTGAGGGGCGGCCTCAGGAACAATCTACCGTTGGTCTGAACTGGGAAAACGTATCAAAACGGATCATCCCCCAGCTTGTCTACAAAGGGCAGGTCTTACAACGCGAGGCCCTCTGTCGTTCAGGCCTATGGTTTGTTACCCCACAACCCGTTTACGACAGGATCGTGGAGCGTTTGGGAGGCATTGAGAACATGGCTTTCGGTTACGCCCCTCAGCCTGGCGCCCTTCATTTCCTACGTTATGATTACGATCATGATGTTGTCCCTTTTGAAGGGACGCCTACTAAATTACGTGTCGTAGGCGATGACTGTTCGACCGTAGAGCAGGTGCAAGCAGTCTTTAGCAGAGTCAGGCTTCCCAAGTCTGGAGTCTATGGTGAAACTCTACGGCAGGCGCTATACGGGGACAGCGATACTTCTTACTGGGCAACGACATTAGGCTAGTCGTAGCATTCTCTGTCTCTAGGCTCTTCACGCTTGCCCTTCTAACGAAGTTGAATTTGTTGAGCTAATCATCCTCCTGAAAAGCCTTGGTCCTTACTTAACTGATCTTATGACACACCCGTAGCCTTGTCCCATCGACAGGCTGCGGGCGCTCTTCGTTTTGCGCCCACCCGACTAGGAAGGCGGTCCTCATAGACGGTGACAGTGATGGCAGGAAGACGCAGGACGCGGAGTTCGTAGGGCAGCAGGGCCAGCAGGCGCACGGGGACGAGGCCGGGGTGCAGGCAGCAGGCGCACCAGTCCCGCAGGAAGCGGAGAGACCGGTAGACGGCGAGGCCTCCGGCGGCCAAGTCCTGTCTCTTCGCGGGACCCGTACCGGGGACTTCTCAAAACACTTCTCAGATTCACGCATCCTCCACAGGCATGCCAGGGAGCCCCACCGAGTACGGCATCTGCAAGCCAGGCGAGGACGGGGTGCCACCGACCCCGACAACGACCCGCGCCAGTGGCTCTGGGGGACGCTGCGCTCAGACGGCGTGCTCGAGGCCTCAGCCTCGTCGGAGGTGGAGTGGTCACGCGGGGTCACGGACCATGGGCGGGCATGCGCCCAGGCGAGGTACGCGCTCAACTCCTGCGGCGTGGCGGAGCTTGACCTGACGGGGCTGGACCCGTCGTCGCTGACCGACCTCTTCTACTGCTTCTCGACCTGCTCGGCGCTCACGACCATCTACGTGGACGCCGGCTGGGAGCTGCCAAGCGGCGCGAGCAGCTACGGGTGCTTCTACAACTGCAAGGCGCTCGTGGGAGAGAACGGAACCGCGTGGGACAGCTCGAAGACGAGCGCCACGTACATGCGGATAGACAGGGACGGGCGGGGTACATCACGGCGAAGGGCTAGCGACCTAGCTCCGGCCTTCTCCGTCCGGCGGCCTGACGTCCCCCGGCCTGCGCAGAGGCGGCAGGTCGGACAGGCCCAGCCGGTCGTAGGCGCCGCGCTTGCCGCTCTCGGGATGGCGGTCGAGGGCGATAACGGTGATGGAGCCCTCGTCCGGGCCGTAGACCCACCACATGCGCATGGCGCCGCTGTTCCTGTTCTCCAGGTAAGACTGCCAAACCTTCTGCCCGTAGCGCTTGGTGAGCGCCTCAATGTCGTGGGTCCTGAGGCTCGGGTGGCACGGGTTCTCGGAGAGCAGCCTCATGGCCTTGCCCCACTTGGCGTAGAGGCGCTCCTCGGCCTTGCTGGCGGTGCCCACGAGATGCTTGGCTTGAAGGTCGTTCCAGAGGCACTCCATCTCGGGGACGCCCATGCGTATCGCGAACGACACGGGCCCCTCCTAGAAATCGGAGAGGTCGACGGGGGCCGAGACGCGGCCGGCCCTCACGTTAGCCATCGAGACGTCCATCTGGGCCAGGACGTCTGCCGGCACACCCTCAGGCACGGCGAGCTCACGCGGCTCCAGCACGTAGCAGCCGTTGTCGAACTCCCTCACGTTGTAGTAGTCATATCGGGCCCCGCGCAGGGTGACGCGGCGCTTGCTGTCCACGCGGGCGTCGTACTCCTTGACTTCCTGCATGTGCCCCTCCTTCGGTTGCTCACAGCTTTTATAGCTGGTATGTGGGAAATCCCATAAAGGGAATTGTAATGGCCGGCCTTGGGCACGTCAAGGGTGCTCGTGACGTGGAACGAGGATGGAAGGCGTTGGTAAGAACATCATCGAAGGGGGTCTTCTCGCATGGAGTCGGTATTGGTGGCCTTGATCGGCAGTGCCGTCACGCTGGCAGGCGTGGTGGCGAGCAACTCGCGGTCGCGGGCCGTTACGGAGCAGAAGATCGACGAGCTCACACGCCGCGTGGACAAGCACAACTGCCTCATCGAGCGCACCTACCTGCTCGAGCGGGACACAGCCCTCCTGCGCAACGATGTCGACGATCTCGAGAGGAAGGTGGGGATCAAATGACGGAGTTCCTGACAGGCAACGAGTGGTGGTGGAGGCTGGCACGGACCGTGACCCAGGGGGCGCTGGGCGTCGTGGCTGCGAACCTGGACTTGCTGGTGGGCACGGCGGTGGTCGATCCCGCGTGGAAGGCTTTGGTGGTCGCGCTGGTGATGGCTGCGATGGGAGAGGTTCGGATGGCGAAGAGTAAGCTCTGCACCTACATGCACATCACCAAGAACCATTCGAGCGGCCGCTCGGGATGTCGCGTCTGCAAGCTCACGCCGCACTACATGGCGGCGAAGTGTCCGGGTAGCAGTGCGCCGACTACTTCGCGGACACGACCCGGCAGACCTCGTCCAACCACTGCAGGCGTGAACGGCGACGTGGCCATAGGCGTGGACGAGGCAGACCGTGCCTGGACGTCCTCCTCGGCCTGGAACGACAACCGGACTATCACTATTCAATGGCACGGCGCGGCGGAAGCTCCTGCCTCCAAGCCACAGCCGTGCCGCACTGTTGGAAACTCCTGGTGACCTTGCTGTCTTGTGAGCTTTGAACTTACCTTTCTTTCTTCTCGACCTTGAGCGCATGAGCGCCACACCCGAAAAGGAGTGTGACGCTCACCACATGAGACTCTTTGAATTCGTCCTTCCTCTTTACCCTAGGACGAATTTTAGGACGAACAATCCCGGTTGGAGTGCTTTCTACTGTTGCGTTCCGTCACTTGACAGATACGGTATTTAATGCCTTCCACCTGCTGAAACGTTGCCTTTCGCTGCGCTCTGGCGCGGGACGTTGCCACCCCCGTCAGATTATTGCCGATAGTAGCTCAGGAAGTCCGCGAGGTTGGACATGGCTCCGCGCAGCGTCTCAAGGCGTGGCAGGTAGACGATGCGGAAGTAGCCCGGCGTCTGCCAGTTGAAGCCCTTCCCGTGGACGATGAGCACGTGCTTCTGACGCAAGAGGTCAAGGGCCATGCGCTCGTCGTCCTGGATGTTGAACTTGGCGGGATCGAGCCGCGGGAAGATGTAGAACGCCGCGTCGGGCTTCACCACGCTCACGCCGTCGATCTCCTTGAGCGCACTGTAGACGAACTCGCGCTGCTCGAAGACGCGACCGCCGGGAACGATGTAGTCCTTGACGGACTGGTGCCCGCCCAGGGCGGTCTGGACGATGGACTGTGCCGGCACGTTCGAGCACAGGCGCATGTTGGAGAGCATGTTGATGCCCATCATGAGGTCACGGCCCAGGTCCTTGTTGCCCGATATCGACATCCAGCCAATGCGGTAGCCCGCGATCATGTGAGACTTGGAGAGCCCGTTGAACGTGATGCAGAACAGGTCCGGTGCCAGGCTCGCGATGGAGACGTGCTCCTTGCCATCCATGACCAGGCGGTCGTAGATCTCGTCCGCAAGGATTATGAGCTGGTGTTCACGGGCGATCCCGACGATCTCCTGCAGGACCTCGCGTGGGTACAGGACGCCCGTGGGGTTGTTGGGATTGATGATGACGATGGCCTTGGTGCGGTCCGTGATCTTGGAGCGGATGTCGGTCATGTCGGGAAACCAATGGGCCTGCTCGTCACAGAGATAGTGGACGGCGGTTCCGCCGGCCAGCGAGGCGCACGCGGTCCACAGCGGGTAGTCGGGACTGGGGATCAGGATCTCGTCGCCGACGTCGAGAAGGGCGTTCAGCGTGAGCTGGATGAGCTCCGACACGCCGTTGCCCGTGTAGATGTCATCCATCTGCACGTTGGGGATGCCCTTGATCTGGTCGTACTGCATGATGGCCTTGCGCGCGGAGAACAGCCCGCGGCTGGCGGAGTAGCCCTCGCATTCGGTCAGCTGGCGGCGCATGTCGGACACGACCTCGTCCGGCGTGCGAAAGCCGAACGGAGCGGGGTTGCCGATGTTGAGCTTGAGGACGTGGACGCCCTCGTCCTCCATGCGGTTTGCCTCGTCGACGACGGGACCACGCACGTCGTACAGGACGTTGTCGAGCTTGGAGGACTTCTTGAACTCCCTCATGCGAGCACCCTTCGTCTGAGTTGCCCCGCGCGTGCTGGGCCTGGCCTTCGCGCCGAGACGGGACTTTGTATCGGCGCCAATCGTGGCGGTACTGCCATTCGGCGCACTGTCACCGACGTCGCTCGACACACCGACGGCAACCGATGCGCCAGGGGCACCTGATGCGCCGATCGCCGCCGAGGCCTCCCCCAGAAGCCATTCCTCGCTTACGCCAAGGGCCTGAGCGAGAAACGCGAGGGTCTCCGCCCGCGGTGTGGTCTTCCCACTCACGTACTGGCTGAGCTGCGACTTTCCCAGCTTCTTGCCTTGGTCCTGCGCCAGGTGGACGAGATCGACCTGCTTGAGGCCACGCTCCCCCATCCTTTGCGCAAGGCGCTCCGAGAATGTCTGTTGCGGCATACCCATGCCTCCTAGTTCAAAGTTCAATTTTATTCAATCACCTAAAGTTCAATACTCCTTAAGTTCAATGTCACTGAAGTTCAATTTATGAGAACGAGGGTAGCACGGATGTCGAGAAGTTCAAACAGAAAGTTCAGTTACTGACCGTGAAGCGACCAACTTCACGCCCGGCACATACTTCCCTGACGCATCCGTGGCGGCATATGCGCCCGTGAGCTGGAAGACCGCACAATGGGCACAAGGAGGCCAGGGGATCTTGTGGCTCTGATAGATTGTGCGCAACCTATATTGGACACAGTCAACGCAGTGGGCGCCTACCCTGGCAAAGTCCGCTCGTCTTGACAGAACTACCTGTCCCAACGACAGAACTACCTGTCCCAACATAACAAAGGAAAGGAACCACCGTGGAGAAGAAGAACGTCCTTATCGTCTGCGGGACCCTGCGCAAGAACGGCTACAATCTGCAGCTGGCCAACGTCATCAAGCAGCTCATCGGCAAGCGGGCTGACGTCAGCTACCTTGATTACTCCGAGCTGCCGCCCATGAACCAGGACCTGGAGAGTCCCGAGCCTGCATCCGTTGCCGCCGTACGCGGCGCCGTCCGGGCCGCCGACGGCATCTGGTTCGTCACCCCGCAGTACAACGCATCGTTTCCTGGGCACATCAAGAACCTGATCGACTGGCTGAGCCGCCCTCTGCCCGGCCAGGGTCGCGGCTCCGTCGTGATTACCGGTCGCAAGGTCACTGTCTCGGGTGCTGGCGGACGTACGGCAACCACGGAGATGCGCAGGGAGTTGGGTTCACTGCTAGCCTTCGTGGGTGCCGACGTCATGAGCGAACCCGAAACCGGCATCGCGCTATCCGGCGGGTCCTGGCAGACCGGCAAGCTCAAGCTCTCGGACGATGACAGGTCAGCACTCTCCGACCAGGTCGACGCCTTCCTGGAGTTCATTGCATAGGCAAGGCGCCTGCATAGCGGAGCGCACGGTCAGTGGACGGGGAGCGTGACCAAACAGAACAACTGACATCTGGCGGACAAGGACGTGCGGGTCGTCAGCGGGAAACTGGCCCATACAGACGGAAAAGTAACAAAAGTCCCTGAGGGGCTTTTGTTACTTCCATATATTCGTGCAGGTAAATACCCATAAATTACCGAAAGTGCCAAAAGTCCCTCAAGGGCTTTTGGCACTTTCGGACCTAGAGTCCGTTGCCAGAGTTCGACGCCTGTCAACCTGGTCAGCGTAAACCGCTTTCGGACAGCCCTGCCCAAAGGCCACCGACCAGCATCTCGCAGCAGCAAAAAGATCGGGACGAGGGCAAGGCCCTCCGTCACGCGCATGACTACTGCAGGTCATAGAGGTAGACGCGGGCAGTGCTGCAGTTGTAGTCGATGACCAGCTGACGGGCGTCGTCGTTGAAGGTCAGGCCTTCCGCCTCTCCGTCCTCCTCGATGTCGCCCAGCGTCAGCTCAAGCGTGGCAGTCGCGCTGCGCCCGCCATCCGCCAGCTCCACACGGTAGATGTGGTCGGGCTCTCCCACACTTGCCGACCCATTGTCAGCCGAGAGGTAGAGAGCCCCGTCGCGGCAGGTGACGCCTTGCACCGCCCGCGGGGCGCCAACCAGTCGCACCTTGCGTCGAAAGTCGCCGGACGCGAGGTCGTACTCGTAGAGGTACTGGCTGCTGATGCCATCCTCCCACGAGCAGAGCCAAAGTGACCCCATGGCGGGGTCGACCGCGACGCCCGAGCACTCCGTCTGGCCGGATGCGGCACTCACTTGGATGTCTCGCTGCAGCGTCAGTGTGTTGGCATCATAGACCGCTATGGAGAGGTCGGATGCCATGCCATCCTCGAAGTGCTGCGCCGCCGCATAGAGCAGGCCGTCGTAGACGTCGATGTCCCCCAGGTGGTTGGCGGTGCCGCCCACATCCGCAAGGGCATCGTCGCGCTGGTCGATCTGGTCCCAGTCCGCATCGTAGCGCAGGATGGTATTGTTGTTCGTCACCCAGTACGAGCCGTTCGCATACGCGACGCCCTGATGACCGCCCACCTCGTGCATGCCTGCGTACACATAGCCCCGCGTGGGCGTCTCGCGTGCAGGCGAGATGCCACGGACGGACGTGCGGCCCAGCAACGCCAGGGCGAGAAGCGCCCCTGCCACCAGGACCGCGAGCATCTCCACCGCGACGGCGCCACCACCCTTGCTGGCGGTCGTCTGCCATGAGGGCCGCGCGCCCCTTGCCTGACGCTCTCCCCTCGGCCCCTTCCGCTCCGCCTGCCACGAATGTCTCCCACACCACATGGATACGTCACCCCACCAGTGCAAGCGACTTCAGCAGCCACAGCCAGAGCGTCAGCGTCGCGGCGCAGCCAAAGGTGGTCATCATCACCACGGTCGAGGTCAGCGTGCCCTCGTGTCCCATGTTCTTGGCCATGACGAAGCAGCTCACGGTCGAGGCGGAGCCCAGCATCACCAGAAGCGCCACCAGCTGCTGGTCTCGGAAGCCCGCCCACACGGCCAGGGGCATGAAGGCGGCCACCAGCAGCACCAGCTTGATGACGGAGGCGGCGAGCGCGGCTGGGACGTCGCCTTTGGCCCTCTCGGGACAAAACGACGCTCCCATGGCCATGAGCCCCAGCGGCGTCGCCAGGACGCCCACGTTGTGGACGGTGCTAAAGAGCAGCTCAGGGCAGGGCAGGCGCAGGAGCGACCAGGCGAACCCTGCAACGATGCCCAGTATGATGGGGTTGGTGACGATGCCGTGCCCCGCACGGCGCAGGAGCGGCACCGCCCCCGGCCGCCCGCCCCTCTCGCCGGGTGCCGTGAGCGTCAGCACCACCACGGCAACGACGTTGTACAACGGGACGCTGCCCAAGATCATGAGCGATGCCATGCCCGCGTCACCCGTGCCGTATATGTTCTGGATGAAGGCGAGGCCCAGGATGGCCGCCGAGCTTCGGTAACTCACCTGGACGAACTCGCCACGCCGTGGCGCGTCGCGCACGAAGACGAGCGACGCCGCCGCGATCAGCACGATGCTCACGAGCGTCGTGGCAAGGCAAAACAGCACGAAGCGACCGTCCCACGCGCTGGCAAAGTCCTGGCCGGCCAGGTCCATGAACAGCAGCGTCGGCAGGGCGACCCTGAACACGAATGCGTTGAGGTAGTCGGTGAACGGCTCGTCCATGACGCCCGCACGACGCAGGAGCGTGCCAAGCAGCATGGTCAGGAATATGGGCAACGTCGCATTGACGCTGAAGACGAAATCGCTCACGGAGGACTTCCCGGATGGTCGAGGGATTGCGGACGGGACGCGGCCGAGAGGGACGCCCCTCCGCCATTGTGACAGGCGTCCCCGTGCGAGGCGTCATCGCGCACGACGAATTAACCCAATCGCATGCTTGCGGCCTTTACACATGGCTGGCACCCGCGCGAGCGCCAGCCATGTGGATTGGGCGGGCGCGCGGGTGCCAGATACGCCCGTGCGACTGCCCATCCGCACGACTGGTCGTCAGCACAGCCTGCCCAGCGCTGCAAGGCATCGCGTATTGCTACCATGTCTGGCGTGAGACCAACCACTGCGGCGCCTTGGGCGGCGCCCACGCATCGGAGAAGGATGTCCTATGGCAGAAAGGCTCAACGTCGCGCTCCTCTTTGGGGGGACCTCGAGCGAGCACGACGTCTCGCTGCGCTCCGCCGCCAACGTGATCGACCTCCTCTCGGAACGCGTCGACCTGACGCTCGTCGGTATCACGAGGGGTGGCAGCTGGCTGCTCTATGGGGGTGACGCCACCGCCATCGCGGACGACTCCTGGCAGGGTCATGACACCACGCCGGTCTGCGCCGTGCCCGGCGATGGGGGTGGGCTTTTCGCAGTCGAGGGTGGGTCGCCCGTCCGGCTGCCCATCGACGTGGTCTTCCCCGTACTCCACGGACAGGGCGGGGAAGACGGCGTGACGCAGGGGCTCCTGGAGTCGTGCCGACTACCCTACGTGGGCTGTGGCGTACTCAGCTCGGCCCTCTGCACGGACAAGGACGCCGCCCACCGCATAGTCGCTGCCGCAGGCATCCGCTCACCTCGCTGCGAGGTCGTGCACCCCGGCGACGGGGCCACACGCATCGCCGAGGTCGCGGCCGCCTGCGGCTACCCCCTCTTCGTGAAGCCGGCCCGCGGGGGATCCAGCTACGGCGTCAGCAAGGTCGAGGGTCCCGAGCAGCTGGACGAGGCCCTCGGGCTTGCCTTCGGCTATGACGAAAAGGTCGCCGTCGAGGAGGCCATCGTGGGCACCGAGGTGGGCTGTGCCATCATGGGCGGCGCCGCGGGCGAGCTCGCGATGGGGCTGGTGGACGAGACGGTCGTCTCGGATGGAGGCTTCTTCCATATCCACCAGGACCACAGCGAGGGTGCGGACGCATCGACGAGAAACTCCTCGACTCGCTGTCCCGCGCTCCTCCCGCCCGAGGTCATGGAGCGCGTGCGCGAGACGGGAACGGCCGTCTGGCGCGCGCTGGGCTGCTCGGGACTCGCCCGCGTCGACCTCTTCGTGACCGAGAGGGGCGAGGTGGTCTTCAACGAGGTCAACACCATGCCCGGCCTTACCAGCTACTCGCGCTTCCCGGCCATGATGGCCGCAGCGGGTGCCGACATGGGGGAGGTCCTGGAGCGCCTCGTCCGCAGCGCCGCACGGACGGGCGCCCGCTAGAGCGTCTGCTCCGTGCGGCCGATGATGTCATCCTGGGTCGCACGGGACAGCACATTGAAGAAGGCCGAATAGCCTGCCACGCGCACGATGAGGTCCTTGTGCGCCTCAGGATGCCTCTGTGCGTCAATCAAGGTATCCCGACTCACGACGTTGTACTGGACGTGGTAGCCATGCAGGCGGTTGAAGAAGGTCTGCAGCATCAGCTCGAGCTTCTGCCTGTTCTCCTCGCGGGAGAGCATGGTGGGGGTCAGCTTCTGGTTGAGCAGCACGCCACCCGTGATCTTCTCGGTCGGAAGCTTGGAGACGGACTTGAAGACGGCCGTGGGCCCCTGCTTGTCGCAGTTGTGCGCCGGGCTGCAGCCCTCGGCTAGCGGCTCGCGGGCATGGCGCCCGTCCGGCGTGGCCATGGTTCCCATGCCCTGCCCCACGTTCGCGCTGATGGAACTGGTCCCGGCATAGCGGATGCCCCCTATGGGGCCACGGCCGAAGCGGGTGCTGGGGTACTTTGCGACCTCCTCGATATAGGGCTCGTACGACTCGACTGCCAGGTCGTCGACATAGTCGATGTCGTTGCCGTACTTGGGGGCCTCGTCGATGAGCAGCCGCTGGACACGCTGGCCCTCGGGACTCTGAAAGTCGTCGAGGAGGGCGTCCCACAGCTGCTGGCGACCGATCTTCTCCTCCTCGAAGACGAGCTTCTTGATTGCCGCCAGGGAGTCGGCCATGTTGGCGATGCCCACCTGCAGTCCGCTGATGAAGTCGTAGACGGCGCCGCCCTCCTTGATGGTCTTGCCGCGCGCGATGCAGTCGTCCGTGAGCGCGGAGCAGAGCACGTCGGGCACGTCACGCTCCGAGGCCTTGTCGATGGCGTTCTCCACGATCACGGAGTAGCGGCACATCTCGCGGATGGTCTTGTCCCAGGCCTCGGCGAGCTCCTCGTAGCTCTCCATCTCGGTGAAGTGGCCGCAGTCCTTGGTGAAGCGCTTGCCACTCGTGAGGTCGACCCCCCCGTTCATGGTACAGAGCAGCAGGCGCGGGAAGTTGAGGTAGCTCATGCCGGTGCAGCGGTAGCCCCACTTGCCCGGCACGGCGCACTCCACGCAGCCGATGGCCGAGTAGTCGTAGGCGTCCTCCTCAGACACGCCCCAGCTGATGAAGGAGGGGATGATGACCTCGTCGTTGTTGAGGGCGGGCATGCCAAAGCCAAGCCGCATGACCTCGACGCACTCGTCCAGGAAGCGCCTGTCGATGTTGGCGTGGTAGCGCACGGTGAGGTTGGGTTGGGTGAGGCGGGTCTGTGCCACGGAGCGCAGCACCAGGAAGGAGAGCTCGTTGACGGCATCGCGCCCATCCGTGGTCTGGCCGCCGATGGTGACGTTCTGGTACATGGGCGAGCCAGCTGAGGAGAGCGTGTGTGCCTGGCTGCGGATCTTCTGCACGGTGAGGGTCTTGATCCAGAGGTTGCAGAGAAGCTCGAGCGCCTCGTCCTCGCTTATCCTGCCGCCGTCGAGGTCCGCCTTGTAGTAGGGGTACAGGTACTGGTCGAAGCGGCCGAAGGAGAGCGAGTGGCCGTTTGACTCGATCTGCAGGAGCACCTGGGAGAACCAGACGGCCTGCATGGCCTCGCGGAAGGAGGAGGCGGGCTCGTAGGGCACCTTGGCACAGATGGCGCCCATGCGCTCGAGCTCGGCCCTGCGCGCGGGATCGGACTCGCGGGACGCAAGGTCGACGGCAAGGGCAGAGTAGCGCAGGGAGAAGCGGCGGACCGCGTCGATCACGACGAGTACGGCCTTGTAGAAGGCGTACTTGTCGACGGAGTCGGGATCCGTGAGGTCGAGAGCGGCCTTGGCGCGGCGGGCGCGCTCCTCGTAGCCGCGCAGGCCCTCGCGCAGCATGCGCGCATGGTTGATGGCGAGGTGCGCGTCGCCGGCGTTGAGCTTGCCCTCCATGCCGAAGAGACCCGTCTCCATGAAGACGGAGACCTCGTCGGGGAGAAGCGCCATGCCGCGGTCGCGCAGGGTGTTGTTCTCCCAGAAGGGCGCGATGCCGCGGATGCGCCGCTTGTCCTCGTCGGTGATGTAGAACACGTCGCCGTCGCGCTTCTCGAACGAGTCCAGCTCGTCGAGCACGAAGCCCAAGGTGTACTCGGGGAAGACCGGCGCGTTGCAGTTCTTGGTGGCCTGGTTGCCGGCGAGGAGGGTCTTGTCCTCGATGTAGATGCTCATGTCGTCGAGGATGTGCGCGAGGGCAAGCGCGCGACGCATGACGGGGGGCTGGTTCTGCGTCTGGCGGTAGGACTCGGTGCAGAGCACGGCGCGCTCGGCGTCGACGAACGGCCGCTCGTCGAGGACCTCCTCGCGGAAGGCCCGCATGCGTGCGGTCAATGCCCCGAAGTGCTCCTTGTTCTCCATGGTCGCTACTCCTTTTTGGATTTCGTAACGAATCCTAAATACTTACGTTCGTAAGTATAGTATATCGTCGTGTCGAGATTGTCAATGAGACGTACTTTCGCCCGCACCCATCACACAGCAGTGACATCACACCTGGTGACAGATGGTTGTCCTCCACTCGTGAGTCCCTGGAGAAAGAGCTATACTCGTAAGTAATTACTATTTCGTTCATAATTTTTCGACGTTCAATTTCGCCCGTCAACAACGGAGGGGGAAGGCATGCAGAGCGCGACCGTGTTCAACATCCAGAAGTTCAGCCTGAACGACGGGCCCGGCATACGCACCGTCGTCTTCCTCAAGGGCTGCCCCCTGCGCTGCCTCTGGTGCTCCAACCCCGAGAGCCAGCATCGGGAGCCACAGCTCGAGTGGAAGGCAAGCGCCTGCACGGGCTGCGGCACCTGCGTTGGGTTGTGTCCCCAGGCGAGCGCCATCACCACGGTCGGTAAGCGCCACGTGGACGTGCGCAAGCTGAGGGGCGACTCCCCCGAGGCGGCAGCGGCCATCGAAGCGTGCCCCGCTCGGGCCCTCTCGTGCGTGGGCGAGACCAAGACCGTCGATGAGGTCCTCGAGACCTGCCTGCAGGACAGGTTGTTCTACGAAGATTCGGGCGGGGGCGTCACGCTGTCGGGTGGCGAGGCCCTCACCTGGCCCGAGTTCGACATCGAACTGCTCTCGCGCCTCCACGGCGAGGGCGTGGACACCTGCATCGAGACCGAGGCATATGTGCCCACGGCAACCTTCGAGGCTGTCGCGGAGCACCTGGACCACCTGCTCATCGACCTCAAGCACTGGGACTCCTCCGCCCACGAGCGGGGGACCGGCGGTGGCAACGGGCTCGTCCTTGCCAACCTGAGAAGGGCGTTCGACATGGGCAAGGACGTGCTCGTGCGCACGCCCGTCATCCCAGGCTTCAACGATGGCGTCGAGGACGCACGACGCATGGCACGCATCCTGCTGGACGTTGGCACGACGCGCGTGCAGCTCCTCCCCTTTCACAACTTCGGCGAAAGCAAGTACGACCTGCTGGGTTGGGAGTACCACCTACACGGGACGCAAAACCTCCACCCCGAGGACCTGGCGGAGTATGCACGGGCATACCAGGACGAGGGGGTGGAGGCGTTCTTCTAGGCTGTAGCAGCCATAGATGGGGTCCGCGAGGCCGTTGGGTGCTACGCCAAATCGATGGCGACCCCCAGCCCGGCGAGGCGACTGCGGTAGTCCTCGGGGATGCCCGCGTCCGTGACGAGGCGCAGGGACTTGCCATCAAGGCGCAAGGGCGACAGGCCATGGCACCCGAACTTGTCGGACTCCGTGAGGACGACGACCTCCTCGGCGGACTCTGCCATGGCGCGCACGGCCTCCGCGCGCATCTGGTCGCCATTCGTGAAGCCGATGCCATCGGCCCAGCCATCCACCCCGACGAAGAGGCGGTTTACCAGGAACTCGCGGGCACACATGCGTACCAGGGGGCCAACCATCACCTGCGAGTCACGCTGTGCCACGCCGCCCAGAAGGACCGTCTCGACACGGGCGCTGTCGCGGATGTAGCCGGCAATGAAGGCGCTGTTGGTGACGATGGTGACGCCCGCTTTGACGTCGGCCAACTCCCGTGCGAGAAGGGCACAGCAGCTGCCGCTCTCGATCATTACCGTGGACCCGTCAGGCACGAGGACGGCTGCCTTGCGAGCGATCCGACGCTTCTCCTCGTAATGACGTGCCAGGCGCCCTGCCACGTCGTTGGGGTTGACGAGTAGGGCAAAGCCATGCTCGCGCTGGACGAGACCCTTGCCCTGAAGCGCGTCGAGGTCCTTTCGCATCGTGACGCTGGAGACGCCCAGCCTGTCGGCCAGCGCTGTCACCTCGATTCGTTGCTCTGCGGTCAGTATCTCGAGTATTGCTCCATCACGCTTTGACATGGCTGCTCCTGCAAGGGCACGGCCAGACGCGGGGGCACATTCGCTGCACCAGCACCGTCCGTACCGTACCCTGGTTGGGGTTTCGGTTGGGGTTTCGAATACGGTTTCTCTCGCAAGTGTACCGCAAACCGCCTACCAGCTGAGCAGCTCGTAGCCGTCATCGGTGACCACGAGCTGGACCTCCCATTGGGCGGAGGGCGTCCCGTCGGCCGTACGGACGATCCAACCGTTCTCTCGATCTGTCATGATCTCAGGCCCGCCCATGTTGACCATGGGCTCGATGGTGAAGCAGAGCCCCGGCACCAGGATGGGACCCGTTCCCGCCTCGGAGACAAAGCTTACGAAGGGCTCCTCGTGGAACTCCCTGCCGATGCCATGGCCTCCGTACTCGTGCACGACCGAGAATCCCGCGTCGCTGGCGACGCGGTTCACGGCCGCGCCCACGTCGCCCATGTGGCCCCAGGGTCGCACGGCCGCAAGGCCCGCCTGCACGGACTCGCGGCACACGTCCACCAGCCGGCGCCACTCAGGGTCAACGTCGCCGATGTGGTACATGCGACTCGAGTCGCTGAAGTAGCCGCCCTTGATGGTGGACATGTCCACGTTGATGATGTCACCGTCGCACAGCACGTCCTTCTCGTTGGGAAAGCCGTGACAGACCACGTCGTTGATCGAGGTGCATACGCTGAAGGGGTAGCCCTCGAAGTTAAGGTCAGCCGAGACGGCATCGTGTGCGGCCAGGTAGTCGTTGACCCAGCCGTCGATGTCCATGGTCGAGACGCCGGCCTGGATGTGCTCGCCCACGTAGTCGAGAATCCCCCTGTTGACCTCGGCGGAGGCCTTGATGCCCTCGATGTCGGCCGCGCTCTTGTACAGCGCTCGCGGCAGGACCTCCTCGCCCCTGCTCGCAAGCAGCTCGAGGCGCTCGTCGAACGCCCCGTGGCACTTCTTGTACTTCCTGCCGCTGCCACACCAGCACGCGTCGTTGCGCCCGGGATTAGTCATGCCGTCGTAGCTCACCAGTCACCTCGCCTCTCGTGGGCAGACCTGCCGCGTGGCAGGGCCCTGCACTCGCATTTGCCATAACATTTGCCATAACCATGGTAGCCCCTGGCTCGCCCGTGGCAAGGTAACCCTTGGCTTACAGCATTTGGGAACAGAAGGTGGCAGAGCCTGCTGCGAGGGCGGCGAACACAAGGGCAGGGACAGGTGACGGGACCGAGGACAGCGAGACGGGTGACGGGGATGTAGGGCGTGAGCGTGTGCCGCGGCATGCCGCGGCATGTCGTGACGTGAGCGCGAAACGTAGCCTAACGTGTGGCGTAACGTGACGCGGCGTGGCATGGCGTGGCGTGGACGACAGGGAAAGTTATGTGAGTCCACGTTGACTCGTTTTCACAATTCTTTCTCTGCCATCCGTATCTGGTGTGCTGATGGATGACAGGGCAGGTATTGTGACGGTGCGAAACGTTAGCGCTCACATTTTCTCTCCTGCCATCCAGATGAGAGGCGATTGACGTTACGATCGGGATGTGTGACGAACTTCTGTGAGCATATCTCACACCTCGACTCACAGAAATTCACCTGCCATCCCACAGCGACCGTAAAGCGGACGGCAGGCGAGTTTTTGTGAATCAAATAGTGTACTAATAGAATGGCACTGCAAAAAACAGGGGACACATGCTCCGGAGTATTCACTCCGGAGGTACGTGCTTCAGCATACTGTCCCGCAGTATCCATCGTACCCGCAAC
>JGI2924J29684_1077662_pt1 | contig 20411 bp, 17 predicted proteins | sample BenlonsequencITS_FD_29684 | JGI IMG/M metagenome (IMG submission 29684)
CCTAATGAATGCAACACCTTAGCGGCCTGCCGGTCCATTTCCTTGGTATCCAGTAAACCGATCTTGTTTCTTACTCCCTTTCCAATAAAAATGTTGTCAGTGACAGAAAGTAATGTAACGATATTTAACTCTTGATAGACACAGGATATACCGGCATCAATGGCCTCAATAGTGGAATAAAATCTTACTTGTCTGCCATCAAAATAGATCTCGCCTTTATCCTGGCTATCGGCACCCGTAAGAGTCTTTATCAGGGTCGATTTTCCAGCGCCGTTCTCACCGATTAAGCCATGGATTTCTCCCTCTTCAATCTCCAGGCTCATGTCTTTCAGGGCAATGACACCAGGAAATACCTTGGTGACATTTTTCATCTCAATAATATTATTTTTCATTTGCCTATCTCTTCCATGTTTTATGGCGGATATTCCCGATGGTACAAAAATATCCGCCAATTGCATCGGACATCTTCTTTCTGTAAGGAGATACTATTCTTTCAAGAAATCCTTCAGATTTTCTTTTGTGATCAAGTTTGCAGGAACATCAATAATAGGAGAGACAGTTTCACCGTTTATCGTTTTTACGGCAGCCTCAACAGCAAGATATCCCATAAGGTACGGCTGCTGCGCAACAGTGGCAGCAGCATTGATCTGACCGCTATCCATCAGTTGCAGATACCCCGAGTCGCCATTAAATCCGACAACCATGATCTTGTCTTTATTAGGATCGTTTGACTGCTTAATTGCCTCAATTGTACCTATGGCTTCATCGTCGTTTTCGGTACAGACACCATCGATCTCTCCCCTAAATCTGGTAAGATAGTCCTCCATCACTTTGATCGATCCCTCAGCAGTATTATTACCAGACTTTACATCCAGAACCTCGACACCTCCTGCTTGAAGACCTGCAGTAAATCCATCCATCCGCATATTGCTTGTAACTTCACCTAATTGCCCGGCAATTAAGACAACCTTTTTCCCCGAACCAAGTTGTTTGGCAAGCCATTCACCACCCATCTGAGCCGCAGTTTTATTACTTGTTCCCACAAAGGTTGTTTTTCCCTTAAGACCAAAATCCGTATCCAATGCAAGTACCGGAATACCGGCGTCAAGGGCAGGACGGGAAGCACCGATAACCGCGCTCTCCTCGAGAGGCGCTATAATGAGAGCATCGGGACGTGTCGAAACCTGCTCTTCAATTTGGGTCACCTGAGCCGCAATCTCGCTCTCAGAGTTAGGACCCACTACCGTTACCGCAACACCATACTTTTCCCCGGCGGCTTCGCACCCTTCACGCACAGTATTCCAGTATTCGCTCGTAAGCGCCTTTAGAACTACGGAAATCTGTAGCGATTCATCCTGAGATTCCTTTGACTCGTTCTGCCCATTTGCAAAGATAGGCATCGACACCAAAACCGTAAAAATAATCAGTAGCAAAAATGTTTTTTTCATTTTTATCTCCTCTTAAATAATGGTAATCGCCTATGGCGATCTAATACAAACGTTTGTAATACCGGTAAATTTACAACGTTCGCATCATTAAAAAAATCACCAACTGTTTTAGATGCAATGAAGAATTACGGACCAGCGTTCCCTATGGACTGATCCACACCATAGGGATAAGGATCTTCTGAGCGCTCAAACAAATAATCTTTCAAGGCCTTGCCTTAGGCTATTTCACGAAAGAGAAAGACATAGCCCTTCTCTTCTCAATATTGTTTATCCAGATTCACTCTTTTTCTTAGCTAAAATAAGTGTATAGAGATTCTCTAAAATCGATGTATATGCCCCGCACAAATGAATATCATCGCCCAGCTCAGAAGATTCGATACATACCTTTTCGGAAACTACTGGGTAAGCATATCTTCGTACATATTTTTCAATTTCTTTTACCATTCTATCCAAATTAATACCGTCTACATCGTTAGGAGAGATGATCAATTTTTCCGGGTTAAAAAGATTAATAAGAATGACGGCTCCAATAGCAACTATTTTTGAATGAGATTCCATTAAAAAAGTTGCTTTATCCTCACCTCGGTCGACCTGCCGAAAGAATAATTTAAGTTTTTCGATTACCTGGTCTTCACCTATTACTGTCTGGTCAGCATAATATTGCTCAACAATTCTCTTAAAGCCTGCCTCTGTTTCTAAACATCCCCTGTTCCCACAGAAGCAGGGTTTCCCGTCGATTTGAATAGGAACATGCCCTATCTCGCAGGCAATATTATCGTTACCTCGATAAAGTTGACCATTGATTATAGCTCCCCCGCCGATACCAAGGCCTATTGAATACTGCACAAAATTATTTACTCCGACTCCCTTGCCGAACCAACTTTCCGCTAAAGCTGCCAGATTTGAATTGTTGTCGATAAAAACAGGTAATCCCGTCTTATCCTCTATGCGCTCGACTAAATTTATTTTCCCCCAATTGAATGGGACAGGTTTGGCCAAACCATTGAATGAAATCGATCGGTTAAAGACAAATCCTTTTTTTGCACTAACGGCTCCAGGAGCCGCTATTCCGATTGCAAGAAATTTATCAATGCGAATATTGCTTTCTTTTATAAGAGACTCAATCAGTGCCAGGGAATGATCGGGGAGATCATCATTTCCGTAGAAAGAAATACCGGATGGCGACTTTTGTCTGGCAATGATAGAACCTCCGATATCATATATTCCACCAGTAATCGACAAACGTCCCAGATAAATAACAATGACATAAAATCTGTTTTCAGTGAAAAGCAAGCCCTTGTTTCGTGATTTTGGGTTATCGCTTTCCTCCGAAATGATGCCACTGGACAAAAAAGGACCAACGATTTTCGTGATCGCTGCTTTACTTAAGCCCGTTGATGTCGACAAGTCCCTTCTTGTAATTCCCGGATACTTCTTTATCAACTTGAGTATTAATGATCTGTTGTGAACCTTACTATTATCCTGATTTATGCCCGCATCTTGCACTATGTTTCCTCTATCTCCTTAACAAGTAAACGCTGTTAATTTATTCTCGCGCTGAATTTTTAATATGTCAATTTATTTTTGTAAAAATTTACGATGATGGATAAATTTACAATACCTAACAAATCTCCTACTGTTCGGAATCCTGGTGGTAAGCAATACGAAAACAGAAACGACAAAGGCACACTGCAGAGTTCATCAGATGCTCAGGAGCCATTGGCCTTTCATTCTCTTACTTCAAACAGGCTAAAGTTTTTTTGGGCGTTGCCCTCGCCTTCGGCTCGGGCCAGTCGACTCCGGGGTGCGCTTATCGCTCCCGTCCTCGCCTTACGCCTCGGACCGCCTCCGGCGCCCTCCGTCTCCTTAACGCATCCTCATAGAGCTCCCTCAATTGCCCAAACCACCTTTCCCGTAGTACTATTACCTCATGGCAGGCGAGCATGATACACGCTATAAGTTCCTCTTCTCTCACCCCATCTTCGTTCAGCGCCTCATGGAGTCCTTTGTCAAGGAACGTTTCGTTCGCAAACTCGATTTCGATTCCCTCGAAAGGGTCGACAAAAGTTTCGTCACCGAAGACTTCAAAACCAGGGAATCCGATATCATCTGGAAGATCAATTACACCGATAAACCCCTCTTCCTCTTCCTTCTCATCGAGTTTCAGTCCTCCGTCGACCACTCCATGCCCCTCAGGTTCCTTCGCTACATCACCGAGTTCTACCAAAGCTTCCATCAAACAACCGAATCCGGCCGCTTCCCTGCCGTCTTTCCCATCCTCATCTACAACGGCGACAGAAGGTGGACCGCTCCACTTAACAGCCGGGACCTCATCGAACAGTCCATCCCGGAAAAGTACATCCCATCCTTCCAGTACTACCCGGTTATCGAGAACCAGATCCCAAAACAGAGCCTGGCGAAGGTCAAAAACGCTCTTTCCGCGGTCTTCTATGCCGAGAACTCCTCTCCCGAAGAGCTTGAGGCTGAGATTGATATCTTCCTTTCCATTATTACCGAGGAGAAACTTGAAGCGGTCCAGCTGCTGGTTCAGTGGCTGAACAACTTCTTTGCTTCTGTCGAGGAACAACAAAAACAACCGGTTTTATCCCGGATAAACGACATTGTGGAGGTAAAATCCATGCTACTTACCAAAATGAAAGAACATGATAAAATGATGCTTGAGCAAGGTGAAAAGCAGCGTGCCATCATCACTGCCCAAAAGATGCTGGCAAAAGGGTACTCGATTCAGGAAATATCCGAGCTTACCGGCCTCAGGCAGCAGGAGATCGAGGCATTACAGGAGTAAGGATCAGATGCCGCTTAGCCCATTTCCTGGAGTACATCGACGCTATCCTCTCAGGCCTCGACGCCACATGTAGACCTAACCTCCCATATATCTGTATCAGAGTAATATCCATCGTATAAAATTGCAAAGATTTATGAATACAATAACCACCATTACTCCCGTGAACAGATAATCAACCCCCTTATGGCTCATTCGCTTTGTTATCATAGAGCCAGTTATCCCTCCCACTACTCCTCCGGTTATCATTAGTAACATCGTCAACGGTGGGAATTCAGGCACATTTCCCATTACCACCGTAAAGATCAGGTTCGTCAACTGTGAGAAAAAGATTATGTAGATTGAGTTAAGTGCTGCAGACTTGGAATCCATTGCAAAAAATAAATATAGAATTGTAAGATTTATAGGCCCTCCTCCTATACCTAAAAAGGATGCTATTCCTCCAAGCAGAACTCCTGTCGATATGCAGAAAAATATATTTCCGAACCGATGTGGCTTAATCTTCTCCTTGTACACTGTGAAAACTATAACTCCGCCTATCAACAACATCAGCAGCAGAGACTGTGTCCCTCCTATAAGCTGCTCATTCCCATGTGTAGAACGAATTATGTCGAAAAGATATTTTCCCATAAGTCCCCCGATAATTCCACCGAGGGCCAGAAACGTACTTTTCTTTTTGTCAATTCTAATCTCATTTTTTCGACTTTGAACCAAGGTCGAAATAGTCATGGCAAGAACGGTATTTCCTGAAAGAAAACTGATTGTTCTTACGTCGAATGAACCGATACTATCAAGAACAGGTTTTATAATGACGCCGCCGCCGATACCACTTATAGCGCCTACAATGGAAGCCGCAAGGCTGATAACAAAATAAAAAATGTGCATCGAATAAAATCACCTGTCGTTAAAAATTTTCCAGGTAGCAAAGCTACCTCTGACCATGACAATGTTTAAATTTTTTACCGCTCAGACATGGACATGGGTCGTTACGGCCAATCTTGCTTAATAATGACGGCGGCAAACAAAAATAATCTTTATATGTAGACGCAGGCCTGTGATGTTTTAAGGCTGCCGCCATTGCTGAGAAGACCGGAACGGTTGTTTCATAAAAATACTTGTATCCCTCACAAAGCCAGTTCAATTTCCCTTTTCGTCCGGCAATAAGTCTATCTTTGGGACAGCCTCCATAGCACAGGGAAAGATACGGACACACAAGACATTCCTCCGGGAGTAGGTCAAATTTATTTTTCCCAAACCTCTGTTGTTTTTCACCCTCAACTATTTCAGCCAACGAACCGGAGATGTTCCCCAGATAGGTATCTGGCGACACAAAATGATCACAACTGTATATATTCCCATTATGTTCAATGGCTAAAGCTTTCCCACAATATTTGCTATGCACACACAGAGATGCCGGTTCCCCGATGTAGAGTCCCAAAATTAGATCGAAATGCTGGACATATATGTTCCCGATGTCTTCTTTAATCCAATCCTGAAATACAGCAACAAGAAATGTTCCCCAGTCCTCCGGCGAGACAGTGCGTTTTGAGACCAGTTTTTTCGTCTGTCCGTTATCAGGCTCGACAATAGGTATAAACTGAAGAAATGTAGAGCCGACGTCCTTAAGAAAGCGATAAACCTCAAACGGATGCTTTGAATTGTCGTTTTGTACAACAGTAAGGGTATTGAAATCTACATTGTTTTTTTTCAGATTTTCCAGACCGGCCATTACCCGGCTGAAACTTCCTTTCCCTTCCCGGTCAAGCCTGTATTTATTATGAAGGTATTCCGGACCATCTATGCTGATCCCTACAAGAAAATCTTCTTCCTTCAGAAATTTTGCAAATTCATCGGTAATTAACGTACCATTTGTCTGAAGACCATTTTTTACCGTAAGGCCTCTTACATTATATTTCTTTTGAAGTTTTACAACATTTCTGAAAAAATCAACTCCCAGAAGGGTAGGCTCTCCTCCCTGCCATCCGAACGTTACCTCTTTTTCACCTTCCGGCTGAGCTTCTATATACTGGCGTATAAAGCTTTCCAGTATTTCAGGTTTCATGGCAAAATCTGAACGATTTTCGTGAGGGAAAAGTGTTTCTTTTTTCAAATAAAAACAGTACGAACAATATAAATTACAAATCGGGCCAAAAGGCTTTGCCAATATATTGAAAGGATAATTGACCTTTTTGTTCATCCCATGACACCTCTATAGGTAAGGCTCAGCATTCCGCACTGATACGGATACCGGCCGATAAGAAAACCGGCCTGTCCAAACTCTTTTTATTCTCACGCCTTAGGAACCCGTCAGACCGCAGAGATCACCATTGACGGGTCCGAAAAGCTGGGAATACAAACCTCAATAAAAAACTCGGAGGGCTATAAGGCAAAACGTTCGATCATTTCCGGAGGAGCATCGTGATATTCCATAATGCTGCGAAAACGGTGCTGCAGCAGCTGTTCAACCTGGGGGTTCCTAATGGCATTCTGTTCATTCGGATCATTGAGTAAATCAAAAAGCCGCGTTTCCGAATCCTGAAACCTCTGTTCGTCGTGATTGGGAACACGTTTGGAATCGTCTCTTCCTTTTATCTTCATAATGGGCATACCTTTTGTAAAATCAAACCCCTTATGGAGCGTGGTATCTTTCATCTCTTCTATAGAAAACTGACCTCGCATGTGGCAGGGATGATGTCTGTATTCATAGAGGTTTGTGCTGTCCAAATATTTCGGACAGAGGTGATAAGCATATCGTCCGTTCGTGATTAATGCGGTTCCGCCGAAAACACCACAGCAGACAACTCTTTCAGCCGAACTGTCTTCTTTCATTACAGGGACTAAAGAACGCCCTTGAACTTCCGAAGGGATATTGCATCCGTACCAATCCAGGACTGTCGGCATAAGGTCAATCGTGGAGGTTGTATAGTTTCTACGCTGACCGGCCATTTCTTTAAAATCCGGATGATACATCATCAACGGAAGATGCGATACCTCCTGGTAATTCGGCATAACAACCTTAGCCCACCAATCATGCTCGGAAAGCAAAAAACCATGATCCGTGGTCATAATCAGAGCCGTATCTTCCCACATGTTTTCTTTGTCCATGTAATCCAGAAGTCTGCCCAGCTGGTCATCACAAAAAGAAACAAGAGCCATATACGTTCTTCGGATATAATCTATCTCTTCAGGGCTCTCAACAGGCCTTGCGTAGTTTGGCCAGTTCAGTATGGCATTCCGATCCAGATCATAGCGATCGATATACTCCTGAGGAATATCAAAAGGTTCATGCGGATCAAAGCATTCCAGATGCAGAAACCAGTTATCGGCATTCCTGTTTATATCAAGAAAGCGCAAAGCGGAATCAAAACACCGGGTCATGGGAAAGTCAGATTTTTCTTTCATCCTGTATAGTTTGTTTTTGGCAAACTGCAGTTTATGGCTACTTCGTGCTCCCTTCTGAAAATCATAATGCCGGCGATCGTATTTTCCCTGTAATTCTTCCATATCGGGATTAACAACCGGTATCCAGGGATCATATTCCTGTCCCCGGTGAAATTCCCAGGTATTGAAGTTGGTGCAGTAGTTGGTTCCTCCATCTTCAAAATAATGGGCATGGTCGGTGGCGATGTGGCTATATACCCCTTTTTCTTCCCGAAGGATACGGGGCAGCGAGTTATCATAGGGTTCCATCGGTCCCCAGGAACTATGGAAAAAATTATATCGTCCGGTTTGCATATCCCTTCGGGCAGGAATACACGGCATACTCCCGGCATAATGGTTTGAAAATAGAATAGATTTTTGCTGCAGGCGATCGAAATTCGGCGTCGGCATTGAACTTCCATAGGCCCCGAGGGCCTTCCTGTTGAGAGAATCGAAGAGCAGGAATATTGTTTTCATTTCAATCATTCTCCTAAATAATTATCTTCAATTTTTTGACCGGCCCAAAAGTTGTTTAACCGGAACAATTGTTATGAAAAGCAGTATAAAATTAGCAATAAGGATTCCCAACGTAATCGGACGTGTAAAGAAAATCGAAGCGTGATCTCCCGACATAATGAGTGAACGGCGAAAATTTTCTTCCATAATAGGTCCAAGTACTTTAGCTATAACAAAAGGAGCCAAAGGGTAATTAAATTTTTGAATAATAAAAGCAAGGATTCCAAAAATAAGGGTTATCCAGAGATCATTAATGGAAGTCTCCATTCCATAAGATCCGACAGCGCAAAGTATCAGGATCACGGGAATAAGATATTTCTTTTTAACATTCAGAAACATGACAAAAAGTGGAAGGAATAATAGTCCTAAAATAAGAAGAAATACGTTGGAACTGATATACGCAAGAAAGATTCCTCCTATCAAATCCTGATTTTGAATAAAGAGACGCGGTCCCGGAATATATCCTAACAACATAAGGGCCGCTAAGAGCATGGCAGAACAGGGATCTCCCGGAAGAGCCATGGTCAGAGAAGGGATGAGGGTTCCTCCGCAGCAGGCATTATTGGCCGATTCGGTAGCTATGACGCCATCAGGAATTCCCGTTCCGTATTTTTCCGGGTGTTTGGAACTGTTTTTTGCCACAGCATACGATAGGAAACTGGCGATCACCGAACCGGCACCGGGAAGGGCGCCTATAAAGGTACCAATAGTACTTGACCGAAAAAGATTGAATCTTTGTTTGAAATTTTCCGTTATCGCACTAATCGGCGGAAAGAATACTTTTAAATGCGGACTGGTATCAAAATCTCCACGTTCTACCTGAAGGAACATTTCACTGATGGCAAACAACCCGATTACCATGGCAACAATTCCAATACCTCCGGAGAGAGCCACTGTACCGAAGGTAAAACGGAAGTTGCTCATAAAAGGATCCATTCCTACGGTGGCCAGAAGTAATCCGAGACATCCTGTCATCAGTCCTTTTATTGTTGAACCTTTGGAGACAACAGCAATACAGAGAACACCGGTAAGAGCCAGTGCAAAATATTCAGGAGGAGAAAATTTAAGAGCAACTTTAGCAAGTAGCGGAGAGAAAAAGATCAGATAGATTCCACCGATAATCCCTCCAAAAGCCGAGGTGGTTATAGCCAGGCTGACAGCAAAAGGGGCTTTTCCTTTTTGAGCCAAGGGATACCCATCAAGAAGTGTTGCTGCGGCAATAGGAGTACCAGGAATTTTGAGAAGAATAGCCGATATAGCACCACCAGCCGTGCCGCCGACGAATATTCCGAGGAGTAATCCCATACCGGTAAAAGGATTCAGATTCATGGCCATGGGCGTCAACAGGGTAAGGCCCAAAAGAGGTCCCAAGCCAGGCAGAATACCGATCAAGATACCAATGAAGACACCTACTGCGGTAAAAAAAAGATTAGCAAAACTGAAATAAGCAGGAATTCCGGCATGTAACAATTCTAAAAACATAAAGAATCCTTAAAAGTAAAGGCCGAACTTGCCTACGGGCAATACAACCTTGAGCAATATCGCGAACGCGTACCAGATAAAAACAGTAGTTCCGATAGATAAAAGGATGAGAGGTATGGTTTTCCGGACTCCCAATATGAAAAAAAAGACAAGCAGGGCAAGCGGCGTACTCACATAATACCCCAGGATGCTCAGGGCAATAACATATGCCACAAAGCATACAAACATAAGCGCAAGACGCTTTCGTCCCTCAGATTCAAAGATCGGAACAGCTTTTTCATCAGAGGGACTATTACTGGCCTGAATAAAAATTCGTACAGTATTAATTCCTATCAGGAATAACAGCAGGAAAGAAATCATCCGGGGAAAAAGAGCTGCATTTTGTTCCCCTCCTCCGGTGTTCATCCCCAGATCAACAAATTTCGTGTACGTTTCGAATAGAGCAATCAGGGGTACAAGAGAAAAACACCAGCTGATAATCAGTTCCTGCTTCTGTTTTTGTGATATTTTCATAATCTCTCCTGATGTTTATCTGTTTTATGTTATACGGGAAAGTGTATTCCTATCCCGTATAACGAAATACCTGTTACTTATTATATTTTTTGATTTCTGCTTTTTCCCATTCGATAGCCGCCAAGGCAGACTTCAGCTGTTCTGTCATGAGAGTACATTCTTTAATATAATTTTCAGGATTGTAAACATCTGTGGGCATGGGAAGATATCCCATATCGGAAACCTGCTTCTGAATCTTCGGATCATCAAGAGCCTTTTTAAGAGCCGCTCTTAGTACTTCCGCGACATCATCGGGGGTTTCCTTACGGACAAGCCACCAGGTCCACCCGGTAGCGGCCAGCCCATCCAAACCGATGGAGTAGCCAAAATCCTTTACCAGCGGCATACCCGGGAATGCAGGCTGGGGAAGATCACTGAGGACAGCCAGGATTCGAACCTCGTCTTTATAGGTGTTGTACCCTCCCGAGTTCATAACATTAAAATCAAGTTCGCCGGCCAGCAGTTCCTTAATTCCTTCGTTGGAATCATTATAGGGAACATGCCTCGTTACAGCTCCGGTGCTCTTAAGAAGTGACGCCGAAGACATATGGGGAAGAGAAATATCGGCTCCTGAGCTGTAGCTGAGAACACCGGGATTCGCTTTCGCATACTCAATAAGAGCAGTAAGATCGGGGAACCTGTCGTCGTCCTTGCATACAACGATGGTAAAGGCATTGGAAACAACACCGTAGAGGGGTTTAAAATCTTCAAATGTATAATCAGTTTTTCCAAAAAGAGGAGAAAGTATTAAGGGAGCCACATAACCATCAAAAATTGTATATCCGTCCGCCGGTTTGGACATCACCGTCATGGCCGCTTTGACACCGCTGGCTCCTGTTGTTGATGTTACGCTCACATTTACGCCAAGATTTTCCCCCATGGCATTCGCTACAACCTGTGAAGCCGCATAGGTAGCTCCAGGTCCCCAGGGAAAGATATTCTGAATAGGACGATCTGGAAAGTTAGTCTCTCCCTGCCCGTTGGCAAAACCCGAAACAGCCAGACAAGAAATGAGAACCGCTACAATAGAGATCTTCTTTATACTCACTACACCGTCTCCTTTACATTGTGATGATAAATGTCAGGAAGTGTGCACGAATCTTGACATAGTTAATTAAACATCGGGTTTGTTATATTGTCTAATACAATATTTCTTGATAAATATAAGAAAATCTTATATCATGATCTATAAATACTATTTGATTGGGGAGTTATAATCTTACACAAATACCTGGAACATTTTAAAACGGTAGCGGAGACCTCTTCCATATTAAGGGCTTCGGAAGTCCTCCATATTTCTCAGCCAGCTCTTTCCAGAAGCATAAAGCTTCTGGAAGAGATTCTGGATACACCTCTTTTTATAAGAAAAAATAAAGGGGTGGAAATTACTGAATACGGGAATATCCTTTACAAACAAGTTTGTTCCATGGGTAATGAATTTAATTATGCCTTACAGGAAATAGACTATCTTAAGAATCAAAACATCAGAAAACTAACAATCGGTTCCGGCCTGGTCTGGCAGTACAGTATATTCCCCAACGTAATTCAGCAGTTTACCACTCAGTTCCCCGATACACAAATACGGATAATAACTGGTTTCTCCGATACGTTGTATGAACAATTCCTCAAAGGTCAGTTCGATATAATTTTCTGCGATCTTGGCTCACTAAAGCCAATGACCGGTATTGTATTCGAACACCTGATGAATACGTGTTTCTCTTTTTTTGCGGTATGGAGCCATCCGATTTTTTCAAGAGAAAACATTACAGAACAGGATTTACTGGATTATGATATCGCTATCTTCTCTCATAGTAACATTCTATCAACACAGAATGATATATCAGACAGGCATCAGATCGACGTCAGGCTTCAGAGAAATATTAAGTATATAAGCAGTTCCATGATCAATCTTCTGGAAGTTGTCGGTTCTTCCCGATACCTGACACCCATACCGCCGTCGCTGCAACATATCGCTGAACAATTCGGATTAAAGGAAATAAATCCCAAGCTAAGAAGAGATGCCTTCCCCAGCGGAATGGTGTATCGAAAAGCAGCTCTGAAAAAACCGCATGTCAAATCGTACATTGATGCAGTAAGAGCTTCAATAAAAACATCATAAGCATATTGAGATGAAGCTGTATTGACTTTGAGAGGATGGATATATATCTTCCGGAGATAGGTAATGGTATCTTAATGATGCAATGGTTCTCTAATAATATTGATATATGCTTGTCCTTTATTATGTATTCATTCCTGGGATGGGTTATTGAATCAGCCTACAAAACGTTCAGGGAGCATAAAGGATTTATAAATTCCGGTTTTCTCAACAATCCGCTGATACCAATATATGGCATTGGTGCTGTTATTATCATTTTAATCGATGCAAAAGTGGGAAATATCCCATTTCCGATAAAAGTCATACTATTTACGATTGTTTGCACAATATTAGAATATATTACAGGTTTTCTTATCGAAAAAATATTTCGCATAAAACTCTGGAATTATGCCAACAGGACGCTAAATCTTCACGGAAGGATCTGCCTACTCAATACATTCTATTGGAGTTTGTTAATTACGGTATTCCTGCTTTATATTCGGCCGATGGTTGAAGCACATCTATTGACATCGCTTTCTTTCATACAGAAGTTTTATATAACTGTCATACTATATGGAGTAATCGTAACAGATTTTATTATTAGTACCTTGGAATTGAAGAGCACTACCCGTATCATAAACAATATAGTGACAAACATGAAAACGTTTAATGAAATTCTCGTGGCCTCTTTTTCCAAGAAAATGAAAACACGATTTCTGAAAGTTTTCCCTAATCTTGGTACTATCTATAATGAACAGTTGAAAAATAATTTACTCTACACCCTAGAAAAGAAAATCGAACAAAATAATATCAGGAAAGCTATAGGGATTATCATCACCCCCCCTGAAGTACCTGAAGAAATGGATCAGCAGTATGTTTCCATCGTAAAAGATCTCATAGACGACGAGAACGTACTGAAGATGTCAAATTTTCCTCATCATGACAGTAGTACCCTCAAACATTGTCTGACGGTATCCCAGGTTTCCTATTATTTGGCAAAAGAATTTAATCTGGATGTGCAATCGACCTCACGTGGATCGTTATTGCACGATTTCTATCTTTATAATTGGCAAGACGGAGTAAAAAGAAACCATGCTATGAAGCATTCCAAGATTGCACTTGAGAATGCAAAAAAGTTGTTCAAACTCAATGGAATAGAAGAAGATATTATCGTCAAGCATATGTGGCCACTAACAAACAGGTTCTTCAGATATAAAGAAGCATTTCTTGTAAGCATGGTTGACAAACTTGTATCCGTAGTAGAAGTCAAGAATGCTCTCAAGAAGATCGTGAACAAAAAGATCAATAAAGTGTAATCTGAAAACTCTCTCTTTGGCAAGATAAGAATTTATTTTGAACGCGACGGGATTCGAACCCACGACTTCCACCTCCGGAGGGTGGCGCTCTATCCAGCTGAGCTACGCGTCCAGTGTGAAGATTACTATAGCGATATGAACGCCCCTCTGTCAAGGTGGTGAGGGTATGGGAAGTTTACGGTGCATCGAACTGGAGGGGAGAGCCGACCGGCAGAAACGCTGGAAACAGCGGCTTGTCTCACGTGGAGCAATTCTTGACAGCAATGGCCGGAGCAGGCTATCGTTAGTCACATGAAGATACGCTATAACGCACCGGTAACCCTCACCTTCGCCCTTATATCCGCGACAGTACTGCTTCTCGACCAGCTTTTTGGTCTCCATCTGATCTCCACCTTTTTCATCGTTCCGGGCAAGGGCGGGTTTGATCCCACTTTTGCCCCCGGCTATCTTCGTCTCGTTACTCATATTATCGGCCATGTGGGATGGCAGCATCTTTTGGGGAATTTTTCCATCATCCTTTTGATAGGTCCGATTCTCGAGGAGAAATACGGCTCTTCATCCCTGCTTGTCATGATTCTTCTCACTGCACTGATCACGGGACTTCTCAATGTGCTCTTTTTTCCGACGGCGCTGCTCGGTGCCAGCGGGGTGGCATTCATGATGATCCTGCTTGTCAGCTTTACGAATATTCGGAGTGGAGATGTGCCCCTCACCTTTATCTTGATCCTTCTCTTCTATCTTGCCAGAGAGGTCATGAACAGCTTACAGACCAATCAGATTTCGGAATTTGCTCATATTGTCGGCGGGTTCTGTGGAAGTCTTTTTGGTTTTCTGAAGCCGAGGCGTTAACTAGCCCGAAAGCCTCACGTTCCAAACTCATCCATCGACAACAGAAGAGTCTCCATTATAGAAAAGGAAAAAAAGCTCGGAACGGGTCGAAACGGTCGCTTTCTTAAAGATTCGGGAGATGTGCGTTTTTGTGGTACTCATCGAAATGAACAAGGTGTCGGAAATTTCCTTATTCGTTTTTCCCTGAAGCATGAGAAGGGCTATCTCCTGTTCCCGACCCGATAGGCCCAATTCCCTGCTCTGCTTCTGAAGTGAAAGGTTCCCTCCCATCTCTTTGTTCGATATCTTCCGCCTTGTTACGTCGGGGTGCTTGAAAAAGTATGCAAGGCTTAAGAGGTTGATCAACATGAGAAGCAAAAGATAGGAAGCAACATTGACAGGAAGGGAGTTGAGTCTGATATGAATGTTGTAATACTCCAAAAAGGAAAGAGGAAGATAGGTTCCCATCGAAATTCTGTCGTTGGAAAAATAGGCGCTGCTGAGCACCGACCCGAACAGAATCAGCATTGCGATAAGAAGGACCCGCGACCCCGGTCTTTTGGCAATGAGAGCCTGAAAGACAACGGCAAAGCCGACACTAAAAAGTAGAAATGCGTATATCTGGAACCAAGAATTAATAGGGGAGTAAAAGCGGGCTGGGCTAAGTGTCACAAACAAGAGAATTGCAGCATAGGGCACCAGCAGCAAAAAAACGCTTTTATGCGTCATTCCTCCGTAAAGTTCATATAAAAAAAGCAGCAGAAGCACTGGAATTGAATAGCTGAGGTAATAACAGATCTTTTGATAAAGCTCCCAGGGGAAATCGGGAAGATACGTGAAGATAAGCACATTTGGTGTTCCCACCATGCCGTTGATACCGATAACCAAAAGCAAGGTGGCCAGCAGCCATATGGCGCGGTCTCTTCTGATGATCCAGAAAGCAAGTTGATAGACGCTCATGGTGAGAAAGACAGCGACAAAGGCCCAGTCGATGAAATAGGACCAGTAATCGACCTGCCACACGGTATCGGGATCGGCAAGGAGGATCGATTGGAAGGCGCCCCCCCGCCGATGATCGAAATTGGAGACCTGTAAGATTAATTCGGCATGATCCTCACGTGCATGAAACTCCACAACTTGGGGAAAATAACCGGGACGAGAGTTTTCTCTGGAGGTTCCGACAACACCGTTTTTCGCTAACAACGTTCTGTCAAGGTAGAGCATATAGGCGGTTCCCATGTAGGGCACCCGTAGACAATAGGCATGTCCGGGAATCAATCCATATATCGTAATCCTATATGAGGCATAGCCAAAGCGACTGTCGCTCCAGGTATGAGGAAGTACCGTATATTCTGCCTCCTTCCAATCATGAAACGTGAGTGCGTTTCTGGCGAACTCCCACTCACCTTCCAAAGCAAGGGCGAAATGGTCCTTTCCATGCAAATCAACCATTCCATTCACAACGGGGTGGCTGGAATGCCCCTTTGTGGGGATGAGATAGAGCAGAGCGAAAAAGGATAAGAAGAGCAATGAAAAAGAGGCAAAACGAAACGGGGTGGGCTCTTTCCACACTCCGGATTCGAGAAACTGTTTCAGACTAATTTTTTTTCCCATCGCCCTTCCTACAGCATCTCCTTTTATCCGCTATGTGTACAGAGTATCACCGGCTCCTTACAAAATCTATGCCCTTCTCCAAAGATTGCCCAACGGCCTTTTTTCTGATATGCTCATAGACTATGAAACTGCAGATAAATCCCCGAGGAAACGGCGCCTGCCCCATCTGTTTACACAATGGCCGCTGTCAACTTCAGATGGCCCTTCAGGAGGCCCTCCGGGAAAAAGAGAAAAACGAAGAGCTTGAATTGGTCATCTATACCTGCCCCCGTTTTAAGGAGAAATTTTAAGCGATGATCGACAAGTTAGAAAGCATTGCCTCACGTTTTACCGAGATTGAAGAACGCCTCGGTGAGCCGGATACCATGAAAGACATGCACCTCTACAAGGAGCTGAGTCAGGAGCATGCCGCATTAAAGGATACGGTTGAAGAGTTTGGCCACTATAAGGAATTACTCTCCGGTATCGAAGAAACGAAACAGCTTCTTGAATCGGAAAGCGACCATGAAATGAGGGAAATGGCCGAGGTTGAGCTTGAAGAGTTGAAAGATCATCTGGAAAAGAGTGAAAAGCGTCTGAAAACTCTTCTTGTTCCCAAGGATCCTCTGGACGGGAAAAACACCATCATTGAAATTCGTGCCGGAACCGGGGGTGATGAGGCTTCGCTCTTTGCCGCCGACCTGTATAGAATGTATTCTCGCTTCAGCGAGCAAAAGGGATGGAAGCTGGAAATGATGGAATCCAGCGATACCGAGGTCGGAGGGTTCAAAGAGGTCATCTTTTCTATTTCGGGAAAAGAGGTCTATGGCAACCTCCGCTACGAAAGCGGAGTCCATCGGGTCCAGCGGGTTCCTTCCACCGAAAGCCAGGGAAGGATTCATACCTCGGCGGTGACGGTGGCGGTGTTGCCCGAGGCTGAAAAGACCGATATCGATATCAGCCCGGAAGACCTGAAGATCGATGTCTTCCGTTCTTCCGGCCCCGGCGGACAGAGTGTGAATACCACCGACTCGGCGGTCAGGGTTACCCACATTCCTACGGGAGTGGTTGTCACCTGTCAGGATGAAAAGAGCCAGCTGAAAAATAAGGCAAAGGCGCTGCGGGTTCTCAGGGCACGTTTGTATGAGGCGGAAGAGATGAAGCAACGCAAGGAGCGGGACCAGGCAAGAAAGAGTCAAATCGGTTCGGGAGACCGTTCCGAGCGGATCAGAACCTATAACTTCCCCCAGAACAGGGTGACCGATCATAGGATCAACCTGACCCTGTACAAACTTGACCAGGTGATGGAAGGTGCGCTGAACGAGTTGATTGACGCGCTGAAGCTGAGTATCACCGAGGAGCTGCTGAAGCAGCACGCTTGATGGCCTTACAACAGCCACACCTCCAAAGCTACAGGGATGCCCTGGTCTGGGCATCCGGCCTGCTTGAAGCAGCGGGAGAAGAGCTTACCGATACCCCCGGATTGGATGCCTCCTTGCTTTTGGCTCATGCCGCAGGAATCGACAGGACAACGGTTTTCGTCAGGCTCCCGGATAGACTTTCGGAAAAAGAGGCCAATCGGTTTCGCACGCTTATTCACAAACGCCTTACGGGCACGCCGGTAAGCTATCTGACCGGCCGAAGAGAGTTCTGGGGCCTCGATTTTCTGGTAAACAACGCGGTTCTCATCCCCAGGCCGGACACGGAGACCCTGGTTGAAGCGGCTCTTGAGGCAATCGGGGCGGGGATGCAGGAGGCAGAACCGGGAAAGGGGATGCGCGGCGGCGGACTTCGTATCCTCGACCTTTGCTGTGGATCAGGCTGTATCGGCATAGCCCTTGCTTCCGAACTGCCGGAAGCCGAAGTCGTTTTATCCGATATCAGCAGCGCTGCCGTCGATACGGCCTTGAGAAATCGGCAACGACTGTTACCTGTCGATCAAGATATCGTGGTAATGCGTAGTGACCTGTTCGGGGGGCTTTTTGCAATGGCGCCTTTCGACCTTATCGTCACCAACCCACCCTACCTCACCGATGATGAGGCAGAGGCAATGGCCTCGGCCGGGTGGGAAGAACCGGACGGGGCCTTGAGAGGCGGAAAGGAAGGCCTTTCACTTATCAGAAAGATCATCCCCGCATCACGACACGTTCTCCGCTCCGAAGGATATCTTTTTATAGAATCGGCACCTTCACAAAGTGGCGAAATTTCCCGTATGCTTCAAGAAGAAGGGTTCCTGAAGGTATCGGTCAAAAAGGACCTTGCAGGAAGAGATCGGGTTACCGGAGGACAATGGGCGAAAAAGAGGGCATAGAAACAGATGCTTAGCAGAATTGAAAAATTTAACATCAAGCTTTCTCGTTTTCCCGAAAAAGAGCGTCAAAAGATACTCGAGGCCGCCGCGTGGGCCAAGGCGCTTCACAAAAATCAGAAACGTGCCAGTGGTGAACCCTACTTTATTCATCCGCTGCATGTGGCGGAATTTCTGATCGATCTTGGTCTTGACCAGGAAGCGATCATAGCGGCCCTTCTTCACGATGTTCTGGAAGATACGGATATCGAACTGCCGGAGCTGCGTAAAAGATTTGGTAAGCAGATAGGAGCCCTGGTAGACGGGGTCACAAAGATATCGATTGTCAAGGCGAAGAGTAAAAGTGTCCAGGAAGCAGAAACCATCCGTAAGATGCTCTTCGCCATGACCCGGGATATCAGGGTCATTATTATTAAGCTTGCGGATAAGTATCACAACATGAGTACCCTGGAGTATCTTTCTCCGGAAAAGCGAAAGGCGATTGCTACCGAATGCCTTGACATCTACGCCCCCCTTGCCGACCGGCTTGGAATCAGCTGGCTCAAGGCAGAACTTGAAGATCTTGCCCTTAAACACCTTAATCCCAGTGCCTGGGAATATATCAACCAGTTTGTGGCCAGTAAGAAAACCGAACGGGCCAATTACCTGAAAAAGATTGAACGAACCCTTTTGAAGGCAGCGGCGGCAGAAAAAATCGATATAGAGGTAATGGCAAGGGCAAAGCATCTCTACTCCATCTACCTCAAGATGAAACGTCGAAAGAAGGATATCTCCGAAATTTACGACCTCTTGGGGATCAGGATCATTTGCTCGACAACCAGCGAGTGCTACACCCTCCTTGGGGTTGTCCACAAGCTCTGGCCACCTATCGAAGGCCGCTTCAAAGACTATATCGCCATGCCCAAGGCGAATAACTATCAGAGCCTTCATACCACGGTAATGGGATTCGATGGTCAGCTGATCGAGATTCAAATTCGCACACGCGAGATGCACAACCTGGCGGAGTACGGAATAGCGGCCCACTGGGTTTACAAGCAGGATGGCTCACGATCGGACGCAAAAAGTATGCAGGAATTGCCTCTGATCAATAAGCTCAAGCGTTGGGACAGTAGCAAGACAAGTAGTGATTCCTTTCTCGAAGAGATCAAGGCCGATCTCCTTAAGGATTCGATCTATGTCTTCACCCCAAGAGGACATATCGTCGAGCTGCCCAAAAATGCCACGGCCATCGACTTTGCATATCATATCCATACCGAAGTGGGCAATAAAACCGTAGGGGCAAAGGCAGACGGTCAGATTATTCCGCTTAACCAGCCGCTGAAGAATACCCAGGTCATCGAAATACTTACCAGCAATAACGCCCATCCCCATGTGAACTGGTTGAGATCTGTGCAGACCAGCAGAGCCCGGCTTAAGATACGCCATTGGCTTAACCAGCATGAAGAGAATCTCTTCATCGATAAAAGCATCATTGCAAAGAAGGGACCGACGAAGGGAGAGGAGACGGTCCTGCAAGTTCCCGCCTCCTCGTCTGAGAAGGGAACCACCATCATCAAACAGGTTATGGACCGTGCCCGTCTTGCCTTCAAGATCGGCGATGAAAAAAACATGATGATCAGTATAGCCCACTGTTGCAGTCCCTCTCCCGGCGACGATATTGTCGGCTATGTATCACGGGGACGAGGGATCATCGTCCATAAACGGAACTGCCCGAACCTTCGCCACATCGGGGATATCGAAGAAAGGACCATCGAGGTCGAATGGGAAGCCGCGAGTCCGAAAACCACCAGGCAATTTAAGGTTACAAGCCGCATGACCAGTGATCTCTTTTCGGAGATCGAGGGTGCCGTCAAGAAATACCAGGGTCACCTGATTGAGGGAAAACTGGAAGAGGATATGAAGGGAACCCTGTCGGGAAGATTTACCATGGAGCTGGAGGGCCGGGACGATTATAAAAAGGTGCTCAAGAGCCTTAGAACCATTCCCTCGATTATTAATATCTATCCTCTCGATTGAGGTAGTGCCGCAAATAGTGGCGGTACCTCCCGTC